>Ga0265325_10002790_pt1 | contig 11666 bp, 10 predicted proteins | sample 41420metaG_FD_202090 | JGI IMG/M metagenome (GOLD analysis project Ga0265325, IMG submission 202090) | Rhizosphere microbial communities from Carex aquatilis grown in University of Washington, Seatle, WA, United States - 4-14-20 metaG | ecosystem: Host-associated > Plants > Roots > Rhizosphere...
TCACTATTTCTTTGGGTGTTTGGGGACAGGCTTTCCGTTGATCTGCTGGTCCTGCATGGTCTCTCCGGGACGCAACAGCGAGGGCTTGGAGGAAGTATCGGCGGCGACATCGCTGGTAGGCTGCGGCGCTTCTGCTGGAGTGGCCGGTGTGGCGTTGGTGTTCGAAGCTGCGGTCGGGCCTGCTGGGAGCTTGCTAGCCGGCTCGGTTTGCGGCGGCGCGGCAGCAGTCGTTTCGCTTGGTTCAGATGGCAGCACGTCAGCAGCTGGCGAAGGTGCTCCGCCTCCCGGCTTTGCGGCAACGGGCTCCTTAATTGGCGGCCCAGGATCGAAGGCCACGCGCTCTTCCAGCAGGTCCTTCATCTCGCTGTCGTGCGGAGCCGCGAAGAACCAGGTCAGCACATAACCCCGCCGCTGGGTGATGGACATTCCGACAGAGAGGCGCCGCGAGAGGGCGTCCTGGGAAACCCTCAGGGCCACCGTCCCGTGCAGGAAGATGAAGACGTTGCCCCCCGAGGAAAAAGCATTGGCATCGCGCATTTCCCGCACCATGGGATGGGTAAGCGAGAATTGCAGCAAGAAGCCCTTGACCGCTTGCCGGTCAGAGGAATCGGTCGGAAACTTTATCCCCGGAAAACAGGCTGCCGGCGCGGCTGAGACCGTTACCTCGCCAAAGTCGTCGTAGGGGATCTGGCCGTCCGCTTCGGGTCGCTTCGCCCACGCCGAGAACAGGGTCCGGTTGCATATCTTCATCAGTTCGTGCTCGGCGCGGCCTGCTGGTACAGGATCAAAAATATCCGGCTTGCTGTTGGCATCCTCGAACGCGGATTCCACAGCGCCTTGGGGCTCCAACGTCCAGCCGTCTGGAATCCGGTAGAGGAAACCGAGCGTCGGATTCTCGTAGCTGCTTCCTTGGACCCGGCCGGGATCGATATGGCGGGCCGGCGGATCGGCCCTCAGTTGCGCCAGGCGGTGGGCGGAAATGGCCGGTCCTTCATAGTCCTGGGCATCGGCTCCCGCATATCGTAGGGCCTCTGCGGGCGGAAAAAAGACGATCTGCCGGAACGAGGATTCCAGTTGCCGCAGGATTTTTTCATTATGCGACCCCAGGAAGAAGACCACCACGTAGTTGTCGAGATTGATTGCCATCGCCACGTGCTGCTCGATCCCGCGGCGGGTTTCGTAAGTATAGAACTGGTGGCCTGCGATCGTGGTCTTAGTAAGCCCATGCAGTTCTTCCACGCCGACGAACAGTTCCTGGTCGAGATCGTGGCGCAGCCGGGTCTTCGCGTCCGGCCCGTTCTTGCCGGCGACAGGAAAGGCGGCCACCGAGATGGCGGCATCGGCCGAAGGCGGACCGGCGAGTTGCAGCAACTGGATTCTGCTATCAGTCGCAGCGTGTAGGGGAATAGGCTCGAGACCCGCCTCGGGCGGCAGGTCGAAAGCGAAACCGAAGTACCGGTTGGTGTAACGAGAGGAAGAAAGGAAACCCTGGTCGGGATAATGGTCTTCGGAGACGCTCGAAGCGGCAGGGAGTTTGGCGGGCGGCTGAGCCGCTTGTCCGCTCAACCACAGCGGACAGCTCAAGACCGCACCAAGTACCACGAAGCCAATTGCAGGACACTTCATCGCTGGAATTCTTATTGTTCGCTGTTCGCGGTTAGGAGTCAACGTCCCGTTCCTGTCACGTTTGACAATTTCGTCAGGTACAATCAACGGCGGCGGAGCCTTGTTGACCCGCCATCAAAGCGACTGATGCATTCTACGGAAACACATTGCTGAACACGGCCTCGAGTTTGGTGTGCAGTCTGCTAGCGGAACCCCATGGGTTGCGCCATTACTTTCGCACTCATTTTCTCGACACCACGTTCAAAGGTCTGTATCACGCCAACGGCTTCGATCTGGCGCTGCTCATTCCCTACTTCATCGTGCTGATATTGCTGGCGGCTTATGGAATGCATCGCTACCAACTGGTCTATCTGTACTACAAATACCGCAAGAACAAGGTGACTGAACCGGCGTCACGGTTCGCCGACCTGCCACGCGTCACGATTCAGTTGCCCATCTTCAACGAGCAATATGTGGTCGACCGTCTGGTCGAGTGCGTCTGTCGCATCGAGTACCCGCGCGAGAAGCTGGAAATCCAGGTGCTCGACGATTCTACCGACGAGACCGTAGAAGTGGCGCGCGCCGTCGTAGAACGCTACGCCGCGCTCGGCCACAACATCGGCTATCACCACCGCACCAACCGCGAAGGTTTTAAGGCCGGCGCGCTGGATGCTGGTTTGAAGGTCGCGAGCGGCGAATTCGTTGCCATCTTCGACGCCGATTTCACACCCCAGCCCGGCTGGCTGATGCAAGTGGTCCACCATTTCGCCGACCCCGAGATCGGCATGGTACAAACGCGCTGGACCCACCTGAACCGCAACTACTCGTTCCTAACGGAAGTCGAGGCCATCCTGCTCGATGGCCACTTCGTGCTCGAACACGGCGGCCGCTCGCGCGCGGGAGTGTTCTTCAACTTCAACGGTACCGCCGGAATGTGGCGGCGACAAGCCATCGACGACGCCGGCGGATGGGAACACGACACCCTCACCGAGGATACCGACCTCAGTTACCGTTCCCAGTTGAAGGGCTGGAAGTTCCGTTATCTGCAGGATGTTGAATGCCCGGCGGAGCTGCCCATCGAGATGACCGCCTTCAAGACGCAGCAGGCGCGTTGGGCCAAAGGTCTCATCCAGTGCGCCAAGAAGGACCTGCCTAAGGTGCTGGGCGCGAAAGTCTCGCGGCGCGAAAAGGTTGAAGCGTGGTATCACCTGACCGCCAACATCAGCTATCCCCTGATGATCGTGCTCAGCACGCTGTTGCTGCCGGCCATGGTCATCCGCTTCTATCAGGGCTGGTTCCAGATGCTGTACATCGACGTGCCCTTGTTTTTGGCGTCCACGTTTTCCATCTCCAGTTTTTACCTGGTGTCGCAGAAAGAGCTGTTCCCGGGACGCTGGTATCGCACTTTCCTGTTCCTGCCTGCGCTGATGGCGTTGGGTATCGGTTTGACCATCACCAACAGCAAGGCGGTTCTGGAGGCGCTGCTCGGCCACCAGAGCGCCTTCGCGCGTACGCCGAAATATCGCGTGACGAACAAGCAGGACAAGGCCGCCGCGGCGAAGAAATACCGCAAACGTCTGGGCTGGATCCCGTACCTCGAGATGCTGATCGGCGGATACTTCGCGTTGACCGTTTGGTATGCCATCGCCAACGAGAATTACATCACTGTGCCTTTTCTCATCCTGTTCGTTTTCGGGTATTGGTACACCGGACTGCTGTCGTTGTTGCAAGGCCGCTTTGACAGCCTGGTGCGCGAGCGCGCCGAGGAACACAGCCCGAAACCGTTTCCCGTCGGTGTGTGACGTGGCTCACTGCGGGTTCGCACGCCATGGTTTTGAATAGGTAATCTGGTATTCTGAAGGCTGTGGTCATCAAGCTTTTTTTTGGACTTCTGGTGCTGTGTACCGCAGCCGTTGTGGCCGTGTGCCTGGCGATTCACTTCCGAGTGAAGCGGCACCTGCGCCAGGAGCAGATCGATGCCCAGGTGCGCTCGGTGATCGACGAGGTAGCCCAAAGCGCTGCCCACGAAGAAAAGATATCGTAAGCGGATTTCACGGCTCGCGAGGTCGACATGCTGAAAACTGCACTCCATCCTGAAGCAAGCGTTGCCGAGCACTCTTCTCATCTGATCAAGCAGGCAGGTATCGTGATCTGCGCCAGCGCGGTGATCGCTGTCTGCTCACGGTTCGTGCTGCCTTTGCCGTTCACGCCGGTGCCGTTGACGCTGGGGAATTTTGCCGTGCTGCTCGTCGGTTTGACGCTCGGCAGCCGACGCGGATTGGCCGCCACCGCGCTCTACCTGGGCTGGGGTGCGTTGGGACTGCCGGTATTCAGCCCGGCCGGTCCCGGAGGCGTTGCCCAGCTGCTTGGCCCGACCGCCGGATATCTTTGGGCGTACCCCGTAGTCGCATTTGTCGCCGGTTGGATCTGCGAGCGGGGGGCAGGATTAGCTCGCAACATCGTGGCTGGGGCGATTGCCGAACTTGTGCTCTTTGCCGGGGGATTGAGCTGGCTGGCGGTCATGACTCACAGTTGGCAACAGGCCGCAGTCTTCGGCCTGTATCCGTTTTTCTTTGCCGAGGTCGTGAAAGTGATGCTGGCCGCGGCCGTCGCACTTCGTCTGCGCCGCAGTTTGTAGTCACGCGCGTTGTCGTAGTCGAATGTCATCCCCACCGAGGACTTTGGTCCGAGCGGAGGGATCTGCGGTTCTATAGCCCGCAAAATTTATCTTTATGCCACGTCCCGTCAAGAACGCGCGCGAAATCACTGTCGCTCATAGTCCCGACTCCGACGATGCCTTCATGTTCTACGGCATGGCGACCAACAAGGTCCGCGTGCCCGGAGTGAAATTCACCCATACGCTTTGCGACATCGAGACCTTGAACCGCAAAGCCATGGAAGGCTTCTACGACATCACCGCGATCTCGTTCCACGCCTATCCTTATGTCCAGGACAAGTACGCGCTGATGCCCAACGGCGGCAGCGTCGGCGAAGGCTACGGCCCCATGATTGTGGCCTCACGGAACATTCCGCTGGACGAGATAGCGCAGGTCAAGATCGCGGTCCCCGGCACGATGACGACCGCATATCTGACGCTCAAGCTGTTTGCGCCTGACATCCAGACCGAGGTCGTAGCCTTCGACGACATCATTCCCCAAGTGCTCGCCGGCCGGTACGAAGCTGGACTCATCATTCATGAAGGCCAGCTCACCTTCAACAAGGCGGGGCTGCACAAGATCCTGGACATGGGCAAATGGTGGCGCGACAAGACCGGACTTCCGCTGCCACTGGGTGGCAACGCCATCCGCCGCGAACTTGGACCTGATCTGATGAACGCCAGCTGCAAAGCCTTGCGCGACAGCATCCAGTATGCGCTCGACAACCGCGAAGAGGCGCTGCAATATGCCATGCAGTTCGCCCGCGATCTCGAGCCGCAGATGGCCGACAAGTTCGTCGGTATGTACGTCAACGAGCGCACCCTCGACTATGGAAAAGACGGCCGCGAGGCGATCGTCAAGCTGCTTGAGCTGGGATACGAAGCGGGCATCATTCCGCAAAAACCCAACGTCGAGTTCGCGGGCGATACCGCGGTCGCAACCACCAGCTAGCGCTTTGCAACCAGCCAGCTCTCAGCTCGCGGGTTGGCGCGCGTCTTCTTGAAGACAAAATGTTGGAGCGGCTATCCGAATGGATAGCATCTGCGCTCGGCTTTTTTGATAGCCTGATTCGGCTGCCAACGTCTCACTTGACCTATCCGCCGTCGCATCAGCCACATAACAGAACACTCACAGCCTTGCCACGTTGTGCTTTGGGATGGAACCCCAACTGCACACCCTAACGTGGTGGTGTGCGATGAACATCCAAGTCCTAGCTTTCGTGTTCGGAGGCCTCCTGCTCTTCATCGGCGTGCTGGGTGGAGGCTTTGAAGTCAAGGAACTCAAGGTCCCCAAGGTTGGCGCAGGCGTGCGCGTGGTGTCCGCATTTGTGGGCGTGCTGTTTGTGTGTCTCGGCTTCGGCGCGTCTCTGACGCCGAGTCCGCAACTGAATGCCGAGAATCACGAAGCGGCCGTGGTCCACGCCAGTTCGCCGGCGGTGGATGAGCCGGTCGACTTCACGCTGACCGACCAGCTCGGCGACGGCGAACTCAGCGAGCAGGTGACCGTCCTGGTGGACGGCAAGAATGTTGGGAACCTGACCGTAAATCAGGAGTATCCGAACTCGAGACTGACCGTGACGGTCCCGAAGTCTGGACAGCACAGCTATACAGCCGAAGCGGTAGCCGTGTTCAATATTCAGGGAACACCGACGCAACTAGCCGGCGCCGGTCAGGGGATGATCGAGGTGCGCCCAGGCAAGGTCTACTTCCTGCGTGGCAGCATGACCGGCAGCACATGGCTGGTAAGCATCGAGGAGCAGCAATAGACCGGCCGCGCAACGACTTCCTAAGGAAGCTCTGATTAAGTCTGGCCCTTTGAAGGGGACGGCCTTCAGGCCGTCCGTAAACGCCCGATATGAGGGCGGGCTCTAGCCCCTGAGGTGCTCCCATCTGGCTTAGCCAGACCTTCCCTAAGCCATCACCGCGACTGCGCTGTGTTCGAGCTCGTGCGCTACGGCGATGGACAGTCTGCGGACACCCTCGCGAATCTGTTCAGGCTGCGCGTTGGAGAAATTCAACCGCATGTGGGAGCCGCTGTCCCCACCAGGATAGAAAGGATCTCCGGGAACGAACGCCACGTCTTGCCGCAACGCCGTGTCCAGCAGCTTCATGGTATCGATTCCGTCAGGCAGCGTGACCCAGAGAAAGAGCCCGCCCTGGGGACGCGTCCACGACACCTCGGGCGGGAAGTAGTCGTGCAAAGCCTCAAGCATCGCCTCGCGGCGCTCTCCATAGACGCGGCGAATCAGTTTCACGTGCTCTTCCAGGAAACCATCGCGCGCGACTTCGTAGGCGATCATCTGGACGAAGCTGCTGGTATGCAGGTCGGAGCTTTGCTTGATCTGCACCAAGCGGCTGATGACGTCGGGCGGAGCGACAATCCAGCCCAGGCGCAATCCCGGCGCCAGCACCTTGGAGAAGGTGCTGAGATAAATCACATTGCCCAGGAGGTAACCGTTGTCGCGCAGTAGATTGGTCCGATCGAGCACCACGAGCGGCGGAATGTGTTCGCCTTCGTAGCGCAACTGTCCGTAGGGGTCGTCCTCGATGATAGGGATGCCGTACTTGTCGGAGAGCAGTACCAATTCGTCGCGGCGCTGGCGCGAGAGTGTCACCCCGCCCGGATTCTGGAAGTTCGGCAGGATGTACATGAACTTCGGTCCGGAGCGCAGGGCCTGCTCCATCTCGGAAGTTTGCAGGCCGTCGTCGTCGATGGGCACGGTGACATACTCTGCGCCCATGAGGTCGAAAGCCTGGAGCGCGCCAAGGTAAGTCGGGCGTTCGGTCAGGATGCGATCGCCGCGATTGATCAGCAACTTGGCGATCAGGTCCAGGGCCTGCTGCGAGCCCGAGGTGATAAGCACGTTGTCCACGGTGGCGATAATGCCGTAGCGCGCCATTTGCGCCACGATCAACTCACGCAAGGGACGATAGCCTTCCGTTGGCCCGTATTGCAGGGCGATGGAGGGCTGGGTCTGCAGCACACTCTGGCAGGCTTCGCGGAAGCGCTCTACGGGAAACACTTCCGGCGCCGGAAGGCCGCCGGCAAACGAGATGACCTCCGGACGTTGGGTGAGTTTGAGCAACTCACGAATGATGGAACTCTTGGCTGACTTGGTGCGTTGCGCATAGCGATGGGCCCAGGGCGCGGCCATACCACACCTCCCGCTGTTACAGTCCAAATTAGCGCGGAGGTAGGCCGGCTGTCTGTGACGCCTAACCCAAGGCATGGTTCGTCGCCCCGGGCCGGCCCGATCAACTCTTACGCGATGTCACGGCATAGAAGTCAGCCGCGTCCTGCTCGACGTTTCTGCTGTCGCACCGCGGGCAGCTTACCTCCTGGTTCTCGTGTTCCTTGAGCGTGAGGATCGCCTCGAACGAGGTATGACACTCATTGCAGAGATACTCATAAACCGGCATGACCACCTCCCGCCATCACTTAGTCCGGACGTTAGCCTAGGCCGTTGTGAGTCTGGAGTCTGTGATTGCGGTCACGCGCTGCGCGATCGGGCGAAGTGACATAGAACGGGCAAAGCATTATCCGAACATGTTCATCTGCTCCGCCACCTGCTGCGGCGGGTGGGCACTCTGGCTGCGCGAACTGAATTCCCGGCTGATGCCGTGCTTCTTGCGCAGAGAGGCCATCAGTTCCGAGATTCGCCGGCTGTAGGCCTTGCTCACGAACGCGCGCTCGGCGAAGCGCTTGCGGTAGTCCTCCACCAGATGTGGAAATTCCTTCTCCAGGAATGGCAAAAAGACGGCGGCAGAGCATGGTTTCAAGAACAGCGGATTGGCGTAGATGTACTTTGCGCCAAAGGCTTTTGCCGAGCGAACAAGGGCGTCGAGTGAGTCCGGCGCATCGGTGATGCCCGGTAGAACGGGGGCACAGATGACACCAGCATCCACCCCGCCGGCATTCAGTTCCCCAACCGCTTGCAGCCGCAGGTCAGGCCGGGGCGCCCTCGGTTCCAGGATGCGGGCCAGCTTCGTATTCAGGGTGGTGACCGTCAGGTTCACGAACAGCGAGTTATGCTCGGCGACCCGCCGTAGCAGCTCAACATCGCGCAACACCAGGTCAGACTTGGTGACAATCCCGATCGCCAGCCCGTGGTGCAGCGCCAGCTCTTCCAGGATGCCGCGCGTTACCTCGAAGTGCTTCTCTGCCGGTTGATACGGATCGGTTGCGGTGCCGATGGCGATCTCCTCCCCCGGTTTGACCCTCTTAAGATCCCGCCGCAGCAGCCACGCCGCCTGCTGCTTGACATAGATCTTGCGCTCGAAATCGACGCCGTCGCGCATCTCCATAAATTCGTGCGTGTAGCGCGCATAGCAATATTTGCAGGCGAACTCGCAGCCGCGATAGGGATTGATTGTCCAGACAAACGGCATGCGCGCCGAGGTGCAGCGGTTCAACAGGCTCCTCGCAGGCAGCGTGAAGTATTCCACCACGTGCCCCTGGCGAAGCGATTCGCCATGCGCCGCCAACTTCGCGATGCCGATCAGTGGCGGCGATTCCTTCTCTTCGATTTGGATCAGACTCGGATTCACGCGGTTTATATTCGCTTTTTGTTCGCCTATTAAGATAGGCTGGCCAAGGGCTCGCAGTCAAGGCTTCCTCACAGACATCACATTCGCTATCACGTGACCCTGTGCTCGCTGTCACTGTTCTTTTGCCTGATTGGTGAGAAGCTGAATTAGCGGTAGAGTCGCCCTGACTTCAGTGGGTGCTGCCATTGTCCTATCTCTAACCAAGGAGGCAGCTTATGTTCGCCATCCGGCTGGTTCAGCTTATCGAAACGCACGCCGACAAGCTTTCTGAAGGATTAGTCAACAAACTCAAGGATACCGAGGAGTGCAGCGAGCTTCTAAGCATGGTCCCGGCTCATGAGCTCAAGCACAGGACTTACGAGATTTACAGTCATCTCAGCGATTGGCTGCTGTCCAAGACCCGGTCGGAGATTGAGGAGAGGTACATCGGCTTGGGGGCTCGCCGCGCCCGTCAGGGGGTGCCGTTCAGCCAGGTGATGTATGCCGTCCACGCAACTAAGCAGAATTTGTGGGACTACTTGTGGCTGGAGGGTTTGCTCGAGCCGGAAGACCTCATTCGTGAGATGGAGCTGCTGCGCTCGTTGAATCAGTTCTTCGACCGCGCGCTTTATTACGCCGCGATCGGCTACGAACAGATATGGAAGAGCAAATTGGAGGAGGCTACTTCCCTGCATGCGGTGACGCACCGCTGACAGTACTGTAGAGAAAGGATTCGCGCGTTCAATTCAGTGGTCGCCGGCTCTCTACGGGCCAGCCTCCATCCCAAAGCTCCCTAGAACGTGAATAGCATCTGCAGGTCAATGCGCCGGTTGGCTGAGCCGGAGGAGAACGGTGCACCGGCCAGCGCGTTCGGCGTCCCAAAGATGGGCGAGTCGAGATTGCCGACTGGCGCCGCGTAATTCACATTATTCAAGAGATTACGCGCGCTGACACTGAACGTCAGGTTGTACCTGTGGCTGGTCTCGTTCCCGAAGGTGAACGGCCCGCCACCCGGGCCTCCGGGGCCGCCAAGCCCACGTCCTCCAAGTCCGCCGCCGCGACCACCACCACCACCGCCGCCACGCGGTCCTCCGGGACCACCACCGGCATTGGCCATGCCACCACGTTCCAGCTTTGGCCCCAGCCCGAAAGTCTTGCTCAGCCGCAGATTCAAGGTGAACTGACTGGTCGCCGTGCCGGTGTTGATGGGCGCGATGGGCTGTCCCGGAATCGGCACCGTATTGAATGTGCCCCAAGGCGTGACCTTGATCACGCCGCCGGGTCCGGCTGTCGTCCCCAGCGCTGGACGGTCGTTGAAGATCGAGTCGCCGTTCAGGTCCTGCCCCACGATGATGTTGAAAGGGGCGGCCGAGTTCGCCAGGATAAAGGGGCTCAGGCGAAACGCGTGCGGCAGCGAAATAGTCCCGCCCAGAAAGAACCGGTTGCGAACATCGAAGGCGGCTCGCCCGTAGTCTTCCATGGGATCGTAAGAGTTCATGACAAAAGCAGCCGAACTCGATCCTCCACCGAAAAAACTCCCTCCACCACCACCGCTGCCTGCGCCCAGGTCGCTGTTGGCAAAATTGAGCGTGTAGTAACCGAACAGCGAAATCTTCTGTCCCAGGGCATACCTCATGTTGAGGATGAGCTGGTTCTGCTCGAACACGCCATCGGAAGCGTACTGGTAAATGTTCTTGGTGCCGCCGAAAGGCCGAATCCCACTCGTCGGATCGTTCGGGTCGTACGTGCCCGGAAACGGAGCGTTGGCGTTCCGCATGATGAGCTGATGCTCTCCGCGGGAGTTGATGTAGGTGAGCGACAGAGTGGCGGTCTTCGCCAGTTGCCGCTCTACGCTGAAGGCCGCTTCCATCGTGTAGGGAATGGTGAGGCTGGGAGAAACCTGGTACGTCGTGGGCGAAGTTTTCGCCAGCTTCTGCAGTTCTGCCGGAGTTGGAATCAGGGGATAGAAGTCCGGTTGGGCGACGATGTATTGCGTCTGGGTGGTGCCGTTCAGCCGCTCGGCCTCGAGCAGGTAATTATAGGAAAAGCGGTCATAGAAAATGCCGTAGCCCGCGCGCAGCACCGTCTTTGGCGCCGTCTTGCCGTGCGCCAGTCCCCACGCCAGGCTGATGCGCGGCGCCCAATTCCCTTCATACGGAATCCCGGTCTGGGTTTCGTAACGCAAGCCCGCCGTAAGGGAGATATTAGGCCGGATCCGCCACTCATCTTCGGCGTAGAGACCGATGTCGATCGTCGATACGTCGCTGAGCGGCTGCCCCGCGGTCAGGGAGAATTGGCTGGCCCCGCCGCCCGCAGCCCTGATCCGCTGCGGCGTCCATCCCTCTTGCAGTCCGATTTGCGTGATCTGGTAGGCGTTGATCGACGAGAAATTGTAGGAGCCGTTGAAATTCGAGTCGAGATTGCTGGAATACAGCGTCCCGCGCAGCCGTCCACCGAACTTGATCATGTGACGGCCATGCGAGATGGAAGTGTAATTCTGCAGTTCGTAGTGGTCCTGGTTGCTGACGATGTTGCCTGACGAACTGCCGCCCCCGATGAAGGCGCCCTGCACCACTGTAGTGGGATCGGTGCTCAGCGGAATCTCGGTGCTGCTGTTGCGAATGTACTGGAAGCGCGTCTCGTTCACGATGGTCGGACTGATGACCTGGGTGTCGCTGATCTGTACCGTCTGTTCCGTGCTGTGGGAGTTGAAACCGACGCTGGGCAGCGAAAACTGTCCGATGCCCTCGTTGTTCTGGGTCTCCCGCTCGTATTGATAGCGGACGGTCAGCGTATTGTTCTGCGAGAGCTGGAAATCGGCGCGCGGGCTGATGTTGAGCCGTGTGGACGGGCTGGGAACCGTGGTGTTGTACGGCAC
>Ga0265325_10002791_pt1 | contig 11666 bp, 20 predicted proteins | sample 41420metaG_FD_202090 | JGI IMG/M metagenome (GOLD analysis project Ga0265325, IMG submission 202090) | Rhizosphere microbial communities from Carex aquatilis grown in University of Washington, Seatle, WA, United States - 4-14-20 metaG | ecosystem: Host-associated > Plants > Roots > Rhizosphere...
GGACTGGCAAGCCTTCATCGGCGCATTGAGTAACCAGTGTCGGACGGATCGCGAGAAGCATTGGACAGGCAACGATGACCGCTACCGATGGTCTCTACTCGGCAAACTGTATCAGGCTCGCCTCGACTTGGGATTGCCTGTCGAGCACACGAAGGATTGCCTAGCGCGTCTTGAATCCTACCTGACGGGCAAGCGTGTCTTAGCAGCGGATGGCGTTCGCCGTGAACAAGCGCCCCTCAACTGGATTCAACGCGACGAAGACCTTGCGCTGGGAGCGTGTGAGCCCGAGGAAATGCCCGAAAATGTGCCGCCGTTCGTCTTTCCAGTCGGACGTTAGACCTTGCTCACAGTCTAACGTTAGACCAGTTCCCGGAAGAACTGGTCGGGAAAACCGACCAGATGGTGAACAGCCGGGCGCATAACTGGTCGGGAAAACCGACCGGTTTTCTCGCAATAACTGGTCGGGAAAACCGACTACTCTTTAGAGTCTTTTCCAGTAGACTAACCAACCACCAAACAAATCTAGATGTCTTTCGACAAAATCAGCGACTAGAGTTGTTTGTTGGTTAGAAAGAAGATTTAACACCAACGGCAACGGCAAACCCAAAACCCCGACCATGAAAACACCAACAGCAAACCATCGTCGAAAGATACACCCCTGGCCGCCCACAAACCCGCCCGGCCCCGGCTTCACCGCCAACGCTTGCCGGTGAATAACTGGCGCAGTCGCTGCGCCAGTTTATCCGGCGAGCCGCGCTATAGCTGTCTGGGCTGATTCAACACAGACAGAGACGCGCTGACCGCGTAACACCTCACGCTCGTGTTGTGATGGGGAAAGCAATTTCAAATATTGCCGCAACCGGCACCACTTTGGAGCAGCCCGACGCGCCGTGGGTCTCATATCTTCAGGCCATCGGATGCGGCGACGTGGATTTCATAGCGTTATCCAGCCGCGAGCTAAAGTTTGAGGAATGGTGCGAGAAGAACGCCGCGAAGGATGGCGAGCGGCTGCGCAGGATCGCAGAGGCAACGGCGTCGATAGCAAAAGATGCGCTGCGCGTCGAACGCACAGAACTCATTCGCCGCAGAGCTGGCCGAGGTTTCCGATGAAGGTGCTTTCATTCTGGCAGGAAGTCGCGCATAGAGTGTTCCGATTTGCGAGCATCAGCGGCGACGGCGATTGTTATTTGCTGTCGAAGTGCCCCGGCAGATGGAAAATCAAGCTCTTCAAAACCGAAGCTGGCCGAGGCCGGGCTCGCGACGCATGGGAAGCCCACGGGTGCGGCTCGCGATGCAGGCGGAACCACGATACCGGGTTGCTCCGATGATTTCCTGGTGCATCGTCGGCGATGGGCGAGCGCAGGTGTCGTGTAGCCTATGCAAATATGGAGTCACGTTTGTCAAGCCCGGCACGTCCTCCGTGTTTAAGCATTGCAACGGCGAGCGCGAAGCAATCCCGGACGCGATCATCGAAAAGTTACACCAGCGCGGGCAGGTTTTGCGACAGGTCGCCGCCGCCCTCGCTGATAGCTGACCATAACCCGCTTAATAATCAGCATGTTAACGTCGCCCACACGGATGCGGGCGACGTTAAGCCAAACAAAACACGTACGATAGCCGCCCTGGCGTGGTATATAATCACCCGTGATCGATCCAAGCAAACCTCCCGACGCCGTGCTGGCCGAGAACATCCGCGCCGCCGCTTGGACCGACCCCTGTTTGCAAGTTGATTTCAGCGACTTCGAGGAGCATTATCTCGCACCGGCCCGCGCCAAGCGCGAAGCCGAAGCCGCTCGGCAGAACTTGAATCCATGCGACAATCGAACATAATCAAGCTGACTCACGGTGGCCGCCGCCCTGGTGCTGGCCGTCCTAAGAACCCGGATAGCCTACGCTCGCGGCTGGCCGAGGCCGAGGCAGAAGGAGCCGATGGTTGGTTTACCCTCTATGAAGTATGGCGAGACGAATACATTTCTAAGCACGGCCATTTTCTCGTGCGCTGGCTTCGCAGTCGTCTCCCAGCAATGGATTTGCCAACGACCGCACGAGTAAATCGGAAGTACTTTCTGGGACCTAGTCAAGCGTTGAGACTGGCGGGACTGGCGAAGGAGTTGCAACCTGAGTGCTTGGTTGCTTGGCACCGTGGCATTCTAGAAAAAGTCGTCGCCACGTACCGCATACCGCACTACACCTCGCCGCAACTTACCGAGGCAGACCAAGGCGCGATTGCTACCTTCCGCATACTTCTCGGTTTGCCTGAAGAATCCCCTACAACCGCGTAACCCACTTTCATCCGGGCAGCACGCGATGCCTTTCTTTTCGCTTGCCATTGCACGCACAAGCGCCCACAGTCCGCATCAGCAATAATTTTTGAAAGGGGATTTGATGGAAACTGAAACCGCAGTGCGCAGCAAATGTTTCGTTGTGACGTATGAGAGACGGAGCAAGGTGAAGCACCTATTCTGGGCTGAATCCAAGGAATCGTTGGACGGCGGTACGGCAGTCGAGCTGTATACATTCGATGATATAGGCAGGGAAATCGACTGTAAGGAATTTCTGACCGAAGCAGAAGCGTTGGACGCACCCACGACGTTCACGGAATCTGACATTGGCGCTCACGGCATCGGGGAGCGTGTCCGATACAGCGACGAAACGGATAAGTTCACGATTGCAAAGGTGCCATCGCGAGCTGAACTGGAAGCAGCAGCTGCTGCTGCTGAACTGAAAACAACGGAGCGAGTGAAAGTTGTTTTCTCCGCCCCCGATTTGCTCGACGTTGGCGGTCAAGACGCCGTGACCGAGTTGCTTCAGGTGTGCGATACCGTCGTCCAACTAGAGATCACATTCGCTGGCGGCCAAAAGCTTGTTGAAGAAATACAAAGCAAGTTTCCTAACACACGATTTTGGATAGTAGCGCCCAAAACGGGCACAGCGTAGACCACCGGCAAGCATCGCGACAATCGGTGCTTCCCTTGTTTTTCAACCGGCCCACAAATCCGCAGTAGCGACGCCCACCACAACCACGAACCCGCGCCACAGCATGGCCGCCACACCATCACAGCCCGCATATCGGCAGTAACTGACGCGGAGCCCAGCCGCGTCGTGCTCCGTGCTCTACACGCGCAAAATGCATCGGTCTTGTCTGCTGTCTTGACACGAGACATGACAGGGGAAAAATCGGTTTGGGGGTATGGGGGGTAAGTTTCATTCTGTCAACGAGTTGAAAGACCGCTCCTGCCACGCGTAAACAACCATGCGCATGAAATAAACGGCTTGTTGGTGATTTTGCTGGGTTTCAAGTCGTTCATTTTCAGCACGTTAGCTTTGTTGACTTTCAACAAAGCTGCTTCCATTCCCGCCTGATTCCCGCCCATTCGGCCCCCATTCCCGCCCAAAAAGGCGTCACAGCGCACGCCAGTCTTGGCGAATCTGCCATCAAGGGAAACAGTCCTCCGTTCACGTTTTGGAATAACAAGCTTCTGGGTTACACGCGCCCAGGAGGACTCGCGGCCAGCCCTTCCACCCTCGGGAGCGGCTGGCCGCCCCTTTCATTCGGTTCAGTGTGAACCGAATGATTTTCGCCAAAGGGAGAACCGCCATCGCTACGCCACGTAAGAGCTTGGAGCGGCATGCCAACGAAGGCACCAAGCCACATTACCCTGTCGAGGATTCAACCTCCCGGTTTGCAGCTGGTCGCCCCGCGATCCCGGCCCACCTCAAAGGCCCGGCGCGAGCCGAATTCAAGCGTGCTGTCGGTCTTCTGGAAAAGCGGCAAACGCTGACCGAAGCTGACCGGGCTTCGCTGGAAATCTACGCCACCGTTTTTGCTCGTTGGCTTCAGGCCAAGGCGCAAATCGGTGACACGTTGCTTGTGGAATCTACCTTCGTCGATAAGCTCGGCGTCGAGCACACCACCTCGATAGTCAATCCCTTGCTTGCTGTCGTTCAAAACTGCGAAGTGCGTCTGGCCGGTTTCATCAAAGAGCTTGGATTGTCGCCCTCGTCGAGGGAACGAACGAAGCTCACGAAGTCCACCAAAACGCCCACCGGCGAATCGATGGCAGAACGGCACCCCGAGCTTTTTGGACTCGCACCGCTCGCCGAAAAGACACCGATACCTTTCACAATTCCAGCGTTGGAAATGAGGACGAACGACGATGACGACAAAAACGAACAAGCCTAAGTTTGGACTTTTTGAAGCGGTAATGGACTTCCACTACGACGCGCAGCGATTCCTTCACCATTTCCAACTCGCTGGGATTTCCTGCGCTGCCTTTTCTCTGCAAGAGGAATGCGAAATGCATTCGCGATTGTGGGATGACGAAGTCATACAGAAGCGAATGCGAGAAAAGATCAACGCGAGGCCAGTGCCGGTATTCTCCGCCGCGAAGTTCATGGAGCTACCTTTTGAAAGCGGCTATTGGAAAAACGCATGCCCCGACTTTTGCGCAGACGAGGTTTTTGATGAAGTGCTTCGCGAGATGACCGAGAGCGAAAAATCGCTGCTCCGGGTGCGGCTCAAGCGCGGAGACGTTTAATGAGCTTGCTTCCCCCTGGCACGTTCGTGCTCTTCAGGATTTCCCCCGGCACCACTGAAGAATCAATGGCGGAATTCCTTACCTCGCACGGCTTGGACATCACGCCCGAGATGGTCGATGTTCGCGAGCCGGGCTCGAACAGCTGCATGGTGTCAGTTCCAAGTGTCGTACTTTGCCAGTTACTGAGTTGGGCAATAGATAACGACTTTTTGGGTGACCGTGTGCCTCTGCCCCAGCCGCGTGCTCTGAAGCCACCACAAGGCGGCTGATTTTCCCCCGTCACAGCGTAGCGAAGTAACGAAGGAAGCAGGAACGCCGAAAGGCGACAGGAGCAAGCCGTGCACATTCAATTTAAGGACGGTACGAAAAAGCATTTTGAACGAGATGTTGCCCAGGGTTTCATCCTCGCAGGTTCCGCAGTCGAGGTGCCCAACAAACGCGAAACATGCATCGAAGCCCAGGCCCGCATGGCCGCCATCAATGGCGACAAATCCACGAAGCCGAACACGCTTTGGAACATCAGGCCCGCGCAAGTCGTGAACGATTTCGCATATGGCCCGGAAATAAATTCTCGCTGCCAGTCGTGCAATGCGTCGTTCCGCGTCAGCAATGCAAGCGAGCGAATCACCAGCGTTTTCAGGCATGCGGCCAGCTGCTCCTTCGCAGTCGAAGCCGTACCCGCGCCGATCCTGAAGGAATACGAACAGGCCCGCGACGAATTCACGTCGAGGCGTGGCCGCGCCGTGCAGACCGCCGAGCAGCAACGGCAGAAGAACGACGACGCGAAGAAATCGTTCCTCGCGAGTATGGGGATAGGCCGATGAAGCCGCCGCCGAACCCTTACACGCGGCTCGAAAAGAAGCTGATTACGCTGCGAGCGGAACTGGAATCGACCCTCGCGATAGTCGAGATGAAACTCGCGCAACTCGCTGTCGCCAACTGGAGAAAAACATGCTGACCGAACGAAGAATAATTTCGCAAGGTACCTCGGTGCGGGCGATCACTGACCCGGATGACTCGCTATCCATCGCGGGAATCGCCGCGCCATTCCATCGCTACGCGGATTTGAAGGGATATCGCGAAAGAATTTTGCCGGGTGCGTTCAAAAAGGTACTCGCCCGCTCTGCGCAAGTGCGCAGCGACGGTGCCGATGTAGTCGCGCTCCTGAACCATGATTCTAATTTCGTACTTGGCAGAATGTCCAACAGAACGTTGACCGCCGAAGAGGTTTCCAGCGGCTTGGCATTTAGGTGCCAGCTACCGCCGACGAGTTACGCTCGCGATTTGCATGCGCTCATCCAACGCCGCGACATCACCGGCTGTAGCTTTGGTTTCGCGTGTAACCCAGACGGCTCTGACGAGGTTTGGGACACTGCGGACGATGAGGACGAAGACGAGCCGACGCGCAGCAAACGCTCGACGAAATTTGTGCGACGTACCATTCGCAATCTGTCCATGTTGAGTGACGTTTCAGTTTGCACCTACCCGGCGTACACCACCGGCACCAGCGTCGACGCCCGGAGCTTCACAACCGCGATCCCGGAGACGTGCCCCGTCGAATTCCGTTCGCTCATCCTGGCGGCCCGTGGTGAAGACGTGGCGCACGGAATGGCCCGCGATCTTTTGTCACGCCGCCGCCGCGTGATCGACCAGTTGATGGGGTAGCGGCAATGTACATCATCATCCTTGCGATTGTCGCCTTTGTCTGGGGTCTCTACATAGCATTGGAGGAGCTTTTCAAATGATCTTAGAAACCGCAATTTTACTTTCACTCATCGCGTGCTTGGTGATCTGCCACAAGGTCTGGAGAACCACCAACGTGATTGAAGCCGCTGTCGAACACGTGGTAGCCCTTCACGTGCGGGCACTGAAGAGCATTTCAGACGCAACCAACACATCGTTGGAAGCAACGGAGCGCATTAACGCTGATGCTGCCAAGCGCATCGGATTCGAGCACGGCGAAGCGTTGCGATCCATCACGGAAAGCCACGGTGAGGCAGCGAAGCATTTGACCAGCGTAGCAGGCAGCCACAACGTCGCCGCATCGGCCCTTGTTGACGGCTCACTTTTGCTCAAGCAATCCGCCGACAGCCTTAACGCGTTGCTGGGGAACTCTTCACTTTTTGAAATTAAATCGCACCTGGAAGCGTTGCGCAAGTTCTGGTGCAAGTAGCAACGACATTTTATTAGCGGCAGTCTCTGGCCGTTCACGATACCAGGGCACAGGAACGATAGGAGCACCCGATGGATATTCAAGAATTTTCAAAAGTGACCGCTGAAGCAACCCCGCTTATCGCAAGGCTCGGAGAACTCACAAGCGCGGAGCAACGAAGACTTGATGTCCTCATCACTGCAAGCGCGGCGATAAAAACAGGCACAGCGACCCTCGAAGATGTCGAGGATGTAGACCTCGCCGCTCGTCGAAAGGAGTTTGGGATCGTCACGCCGTATCGCAATAAGCGTACCGAAGAGCAGAGGATGTTTCACAAGTGGCTGACAACCGGCATGGCAGGTGAGCACCGCAGCGAGGCAATCGGATACGGCCCGAACATCGCGCTTTCCGGCAATCTCGCATCGTTCGTGCCGAATCAGTTCTTTTCCAAGGTGCTCCGCGCCCAGGCTCAACACTCGCCGCTGTTCGATAGCGAGAACGTCACCTACATTTCGACCGACTCGGGCGGGATCATGTCCGTACCGTGGTTCTCGGACGTTGAATCCGTTGCAACGCAAATCGGCGAAAACGTTTCCGACGCCACCGACACTGGGATTTTCCAAGTGGACGGCCAGCAGTTGCAGACGTGGCAATTTTCGACGCCCCGGATTCTCTTCTCGTATGAGAGTTCCGAGGATATCCCGTATTTCGACGACCTCCTGGCCGATATACTCGGCGACCGTCTTGCTCGCGGAGTGGGAGCACAACTCATCAACGGACAGAGCGCGAAAACGGCTGGCATTCAAGGGCTCGTGCCTTCAATCATCACGCTGGGTAGCACAGTGCTGGCCGTGGGCTCGTCTGGAAATACGGGCGGAGCGAACCTGCCTTCCAACAGCATCGGCACGGTCGATATTGCGAATTTGTTCTTCAGCTTGCCAGCACCTTATCGGGCTTCGCCGAAGTTTGCTTTCATTTGCAATTCATCGACGCTGTACGCCATCAGTTCACTACTGGACAAGAATGGAAAACCGATCCTGGACGTGCAGAATGGACGCCTGATGTTGCTCGGCAAAAAAGTGCTCATCGACGAAAACGTCGATAGCATCGGGCTCAACAAGTACCCGCTGATCGCAGCTGATTTGTCGTACTGGCTGACTCGCGTTTGCCCTGGAACGTGGTACCTCAAACGCTACACCGAGGCACCCGGCCTAGTCGAGGCAGGGAAATACGCAATCCGGCTGTTTTGCCGCGAAGGCGGTTGCCTGATGTATACAGATAATTACCTGAAAAGCCCGGCATGGGCTTTGCAGAACGTTTCAAGCTAGGGACTTCGACCGCCTCGGGGAAGCGATTCTCCGAGGCGTTTTCTTTCTACTCCCGTCACAACTACCGGAGATTTCATGCACACAGCAGCAGCAGCAGCCGTTGCGCCCGGTTGGAGCGTTCCCAGTTTTGACCGGTTTGCCTTCGAGGGGAAACGCGCCCGCGCCGTCAGCAGAGACACCGGGATTTCGTTTGCCGATTTTGGGCGCATGCGGATCGACAAACGTGAGCGGAAAACTCTTCGGCGGCTTCCCGACCCGGATTTTGCGTCCGACCTGTCGAAGCTTCGTCGCCTTGTCCTCGCGGTTTGTGAGCAAGGTTTGTACATTTCGCACCACTACCGGCCCTTTGACGAAAGCCGACCGATTGACGAGCGGATCGCGGAGATCAACCGCGTGGCGGCTGCCCGGCTGCCCGCGCACCGCGAGGCCCTCGACAGGCTGCTGGCGCGTCACGATGAGGCTCGGAACGCGGGCGCAACAAAAGACCAACTGCGACGGCTCGAAATTCAGATTCAAAATTTAGACACACGGATTTTGATATTGCCGCGCATCGTCGCCGTGGTGAACGCGATTCTGTACAGATATTTTTTCCTCCGCTGGACTTCCGTACAGACTTGCATCGACTTACCCGGCATAAAACCTCTCGCGGTTCGCCAGTTGTGTCGCCGCGCCCGCATCACGTGGGAGCGGATTAACGGCATCCGGCAGCTGATCGCTTTGCCCAGTGGTGAATATGTGGAAATGGTTGCACCGAGCTTGCCGCGCAGAAAGCGGCTGGGCATAACGCGGAGCAGACGGCGTGCACCGGCGCAGCGCACCCGGCGTGATCGATGGTCTACGGAGCGCGTCGAAAAGCTCACCGCATTGTGTCAGAGCGGGTATACGTGGCGCGAAATCGCTTCTCAGATGGGCGTGGCGTCCCATGCGACGGTAATGCGACAAGCGAAGCGTCACAAGATTGACGTGACCGGCAGCGGCTGGACGCCTGAACGTTTGGCGGAACTCCGCCGCCTATCGAAGGACGGTTGTTTCACGTGGGATGACATTGGCGAGCGGCTCGGCGTACGTGGCCCGACCGCAAGAATCGCTGCGATGCGGCATAACCTTTTACGCAAGCGTACTCCACAGGGGTGGTCAAAATGAGAGGCGATGTCAACAAACTGACGCCGACAGCGAGCAGCGGTATCGAAGCGTTTTGGCAGGACGCAGCCGACCGCAAGGAATTCGGCCCGGCTGTCGATGTCGAATTCGACAGCGAGACTGGCCGCTTGGTTCTGATACGGAAGCACGCCGATGCTGAGTAACAAACGTGCGTATCGACAGGACACGGAAGACCTACAGGCACGGCTTCGCCGCGCCGCCGCGCTGCACCACAAAATGACGCCTGACGCCTACGTTGCCGAGCGTGAAGAGCGATTATTGCAAGCCCTGGCCACAGTCGCCGATGTCTCATGGAACCCGAAGACCGGGAAAATGGAAATTAGTTACCGAGATTCTGCCAGCAGCCTCCGGGTGAGCTGAGCAGCGCAGGGGCTAGGTGTGGCCCCGATAGGGGAAACATGGGGATGTGACCCCGCCCACCGGGAGCGCCGCCTTGCACCGGCGCTTCCGATGCTATTTCGATATTCTGTTGTGCAGCGGTCTTCGACCGTGAGCGCAGCGGAGCAGGAAGCGTTGGTGACTCGCTTCCGGGAGCAGACGGGCGGAGCAATACCGCCCGAGCTTCACTCCGCCAGATGATCCGCCGCGCCGCCCATCGTGGCCGTTTGCAGATCGCTGCTTCCGTATCCCGCGTAAGTGAAGGCTAGGCCCCGCAGAACCGCTCTGAGAGACATTCACACCGAAGCGCCGGGCGATCCCACGCTGGATACAGTTTCAAAGCGCAGTACTGGGCCGGTACTTGTCCGGTAACGGCGTTAGAACGAAGCCGTCCGGAGTTGAAACAAGAAATGCGTTGAGTAGGGCGTCAACTTAACATTTGCTCGGCCTTCACATTCCTGGGAAAGAAAATATTCAGCAGCCAATAAGCGACGCCTGCGTACAGGAAGAAATCGATTGCCATGGCGAATACAAAGTAAAGATCAGCGTGGCCGGAATGTATTCCTTCTGGGAATGGGATAGCAGCTAGAAGCATACCTGGAATCCAAAAGCCAGGAATCCAAGGCAGCCCCAGTCCTAAAAGAGCCGAAAGAACTAATCTCCACGGGAGAGTCATCCGCAATCTCTATCAGCGACCTTTCATGGCCGACAGTATGCACGAATCACCCAGTTGGTCAAAGGAATCGGAAACACCGAAATTGGAAGTACTGGCCTGGTATATAGACGGTAACGGCGTTAACCAGGCGTTGACCGATGACCGTTGCTGGAAACATCACTCGCGGTCAATCGTCAAGTCACTTTGGGCGGTGTCTCACCATACAATCACAGATGAAATTGCGAACGTTCTTTTTCGGCGCGGAGTCAGTCTGATAGGGGAAATATGCAAGTCGTTACCGATTCGGAAGTTGTGAAGTGGCTGACGGACATTGAATGGAACCACGGCATAAAAGCAGACGGAACGACTCTGTATTACGCGGACTCGGACGCGAACTGCATCGAATTTAAGTTTCCAGAAACCCTTCTGAGAGCAACTTATTTCACACGCGTTGCCGCGATGCTAGGGGTTGCCGAGGAATCTTTGTTCGATGGTGCTCTCCTGTGGATTACAAATTCAACGATCGGCAGCCCTCAATTGGTGAAAGCGGGATGGAGAATAGTCGAGAAAATGCGACAGGGCTACGGCGAGAATCGATCATTGGAAAACGCAAGTGGACACTTCTTCAGAAGCGATGAGATTGTTGATTTGAACGCTTTCCTGGTGCCCTGCTTCGTCTACGGCTGGGATGCCTATGTTGTTTCCTGTTCCAACAGCGATTTCTTTGCCCATGTAAGCCATAACGAGTATTGGGGAATCGTGGCCCGTACCCGAGCGGTTTACGAACGGTTATTTTCCGAACTCAAAGAACTGAACCCGATGGAATCATCCCGCATGCGCCAACGGTTTTGCCGAAAATCGGTTGACTCCTGATTCGGTCTAGTACTCCACATGGACGGTAACCGCGTTAACCAGGAGGTAGTGTTGGCAAAACGACGCGATTGTTGACGCTTTGCCGTCTCCCTATAATTCTGAAAGAGGCCGAGAACCGCATGGAAGCCTGGCGAGATAAAGCGTGCGAATATTTTCCCGAGCTGCGCGACTTGATAAAAGAGCAAACAGTGCCGATGGACTTGTGGATTGAGCTTTATTATAAACTCGTGAGAGCGTATGACAAACAGCCCCTAGATGAACAGTGGATTGGGCGTTTATACGAATATGCGGCTTGGTGTCTCGCACAGCCTGACACGGGAGACGCGAAAACAGATCCCTCAAGCGCGGCGGCTTTTGCTTTTATTGAGGACCTCCCTCGCGATCAGCGAATTGCAGATGACATGTATCGATGGGTTTCATTAGAGACCTTTGACGCTTGTGAACCGTTGTTGCGCCATTCTCTGTCTGATGAATCCTACAAGAAGTTGGCGGCTAATTTTCGTCGCAAAAAGAAAGAGTTCAGCGGTTCGCCTCGACTATAAAATTAATGTCACCTAAATTGGCAACTCCTTCCATAAGAA
>Ga0265325_10002792_pt1 | contig 11666 bp, 9 predicted proteins | sample 41420metaG_FD_202090 | JGI IMG/M metagenome (GOLD analysis project Ga0265325, IMG submission 202090) | Rhizosphere microbial communities from Carex aquatilis grown in University of Washington, Seatle, WA, United States - 4-14-20 metaG | ecosystem: Host-associated > Plants > Roots > Rhizosphere >...
CAAAATGCAGGGATGCCTGCAGTCACCTCCTTAAGGAATGCATGTCGAGTGGCTGCTGGGAGAGCAAGGTGGCTGCGAAGCGGTGTGACTTCTCCAAGCAATAGCTCAAACGGATTGAATCGCAGAAGAAAGCTGCGGAGCAACGCCAAGCCAGCAACCATAAGCGACGTCATTTCGGGAAGCGACGGCGAAGCAATCCACATCGCGGACGAGGCTTTCTATGAACCGAAATGGTGCCGACCCCATTTCGTGGATCTGGGTTTCCTGCTTTGCTGCCTATTAGACGCGATCGATGCAGCGACGCGGCGCTGGCTATTCGCGGCGTGGGGGCGGTATGGAACGACGCACATTTTTCAGTGGCCTGCTGAAGGTGCAGCCCACTTCCGGTCAGGAACAATTTTTTCCGCGTATCGAAGCATTACGAGGTCTCTCTGCCCTGGTCGTCGCAGCCGATCATGCATGGCAGTCGCCTTGGCGTGATGCATCAGGCATAACGCTTTCGTTTATTCCCTCCACCGCTGAAGGTGTTTATGGCGGATGGACAACGACAATTCTTTCGGTCTTTGGAAACGGGCTTGCAGCCGTAGACGTGTTTTTTGTGATCAGCGGTTTCGTCCTATTGCAGTCGTTGATGCGAGCTGGCGACTGCAGTTGGGCAAATGTGTTTCGTTTTATCGTGGCTCGGCTTTTTCGCATCTTCCCAGCCGCCGTCGTCACGATTGGCATTTTTGTGCTGGTCTTTTGTGCCACGGGTAGCAGTTTGAGCGGTCCGGGCGTTTACGAGCCTCTCATCGTGCTGCGAAATGCTTTGTTGATCGATTCTTCGATAACCGGGGTGATGTGGACTTTGAGGATCGAGGTCATCGCAATTCCGCTGCTGATTCTTGGCTTCGTCCTTTATCGTAGTTTCGGGATTGTCGGACTAACCGTATTGCTATCGACGCTGATCGGTTTGGCCGCGACATCGATCTGGACCCATCTTATCGATACCCCGTTCGGCCTTGGTGTATTGCAATTCTTCGGAGTTGGAATGCTCGTGTTTGGCGTGGGGGTGCAACCATGGATGCGCCGATCGCATATCGCGACGCTCGTCCTGGTGGTTGCGATAGCTTTGACACTCTCCGCCTGGTCTTTGCCGCGATTTGGAGTGCGCGCGCATCACATTGAGATGGCCTGCGACGCAGTCATTGTTGGATTGCTTGCGTTTGGAAGCTTGGGAGCACTCGGCAAATTTTTCGATCATCCCGTTGTGCGCTTTTATGGCCGAATTTCCTATAGTTTTTATCTGCTCAATGCGCTCACTCTGCTGCTGTTCTGGCACATCCCGGAGGTCCTGGGGCGGGTCATGCAAACACAAATCCCGGGTGCCGTTGTGGCACTCGGCATGTTTGCCATTTCGGTCCTCGTTACCACGCCTGCAGCTTGGCTGATGTACAAGTACGTCGAACGCCCGGGCATATTGGCTGGACGAATGCTCCTCGACAATCTGCGGTTAACCGTTCTCAGGATCGGCTCGGCGAATGCCGCGCGTGGACGTTAACCCGATTTGGTCGAGACTTCGGCGCACATCGGTTGTGCTGCGTTTGACGCGGCCCAGTCTTCGCGCAATCCGGCACAGACCGGCATTTACTTCGCCTCGCCGCCGCCGTTTTTGCCATTCTCCGGCAGCCGACCGAACTTCAGATTGGCGAGGAAACGATCCGGTCGCACGCGGCCGGCGTCGCCGCGATTGCCGCGCCATGCCGACAGTTCTTTGATCGACAGGTTGGAGACACGGCCACCCTCGCCAACCCAGACAAGGCCGTCCGCGGCCTTGAAGGTGGTCACGTCCGACAACCCGCCGTCCTTGTGCCGTTGCAGCCGCACGCCGCGGCCGCGCGTCATTTCCGGCACCTGTTCGAGCGGGAAGATCACCATCTTGCGGTTCTCGCCGACCGCGGCGGCAAGCTCGCCGTCGACCGTCGCAACGGCCACGGCCTTGTCCGGCGGCTTGACGTTGAGCACCTGCTTGCCCTTGCGGGTGTTGGCCAGGCACTCGTCCTCCGGCACCACGAAACCTCGGCCGGTGTAGCTTGCCACCAGGAACTTGCGCCCGCCCACATAGCGGAACGCCGCGACCAGATCGCCGTCCTGCTCAATGTCGGTATAAAGCCGCACCGGCTCGCCGTGGCCGCGGCCGCCCGGCAGCTTCGAGGCATCGATGGTGTAGAAGCGCCCGTTGGTGGCGAACACCAGGATTTTCGACGTGGTCTCCGCCGGGAATGAAAACTTTGGTCCGTCATCGCCCTTGAACGCAATGCCGGACACATCGGCCTGGTGGCCGCGCAGCGCGCGGATCCAGCCCTTCTCGGAAACCACGATGGTGATCGGCTCGCGCACCACCATCGCTTCTTCGATGGCGGCCTCGTCGTGCTCGGGCGCGTCGGCAAATTCGGTGCGCCGTTTGCCGAGCGGCGTCTTCCTGCTGAAGGTCTCGCGGACCTCCTTGATCTGCTCGCCGATCCTGGACCACTGCTGCTTCTCCGATTTCAGCAGCTTCTCGATCTGGGCCTTCTCCTCGCCCAGGTCCTTGTTCTCGCGCTTGATCTCCATTTCCTCGAGCTTGCGCAAGTTGCGCAAGCGCATGTTGAGGATGGCATCGGCCTGCACGTCGGAGAGCTTGAAGGTCTTCATCAGGACGGGCTTGGGCTCGTCCTCGTTGCGGATGATCTTGATGACCTTGTCGAGGTTCAGATACGCGACCAGGAAGCCGCCGAGCACCTCCAGGCGGTGTTCGATCTGGGCGAGACGATACTTGGAGCGGCGGATCAGCACCTCGCGGCGGTGATCGAGCCATTCCTTGAGGACCTCGGCGAGGTCCATCACCTTGGGCACCTTGCCCTTGGAGAGCACGTTCATGTTGAGCGGAATGCGGCTCTCGAGCTCGGTGAGCTTGAACAGCGATTCCATCAGGATGCCGGGATCGACCGTGCGCGATTTCGGCTCGATGACGATACGCACGTCCTCGGTCGACTCGTCGCGGAAGTTGTCGACCAGTGGCAGCTTCTTCTCGTTGTAGAGCTCGGCCATCCGCTCGATCAGCGCGGTCTTGCGCACGAGCCAGGGAATTTCCGTGACGATGATCTGATAGGTGCCGCGGCCGGTGTCCTCCTTGTGCCATTTGGCACGGACGCGGAACGAACCGCGCCCTGTGGCGTAGGCCTCGGCGATGGCGGCGGGAGGATCGACGACGATGCCGCCGGTCGGGAAATCCGGGCCCTTGACGTATTTCAGCAGCGTCCTGGCGCGGGCGTTCGGGTTGTCGATCAGGAACAGCGCCGCGTCGCAGAGTTCGTGCGCGTTGTGCGGCGGGATTGCCGTGGCCATGCCGACCGCGATGCCTTGCGAACCGTTGGCCAGCAGATTGGGGAACGCGCCGGGAAGCACCACCGGCTCGGTCTCGCTGCCGTCGTAGGTGGCGCGGAAATCGACCGCGTCCTCGTCGATGCCGTCGATGAGAAGCCGCGCCACTTCGGTGAGGCGCGCCTCGGTGTAGCGCATCGCCGCCGGGTTATCGCCGTCGATGTTGCCGAAGTTGCCCTGGCCGTCGACCAGCGGATAGCGCTGCGCAAAATCCTGCGCGAGCCGCACCAGCGCGTCATAGACCGCGACGTCGCCGTGCGGATGGAATTTGCCGATGACGTCGCCGACCACGCGCGCCGATTTCTTGAACGCCTGCCCGGGATCGAGCCGCAGCAGCCGCATGGCGTAGAGCAGCCGGCGATGCACCGGCTTGAGCCCGTCGCGCGCGTCCGGCAGCGCGCGGTTCATGATGGTCGACAGCGCGTAGGCGAGATAGCGCTCTTCGAGCGCGTCGCGCAGCGCGACCTCCTGGACGTCAGATGGTTCGGGAGGAATCAGACGCTTGGTCATGGCGGATCGGTACAGCGGGGGGGCGGCGCAAACAAGACGCGGTCAGGCTGCCCTGTGAACGCCATCCGGCGCGACCACGCGGCGTTTGGAAGGCCGTTCGACTCATGCTGTTGTGCGGCGGGCGAACAAACACAGGAACATTGTTCGAAGGGGTTGTCTGAAATGCGCAAGCTCTTGCCCACGCTGGCCGTCGTCTGTTCGGTGCTGTTCGCGAGTGTTCCTGAGCCTGTCGGCGCGATGATGGCCGATCCAACGGTCGGTCTGCAGGCGCCGGCCGCGGAACCCGTCGTTTACATCTGCAAACAGCGCTACTGGAGCGGCAAACGCTACTGTTACTGGCGCCCCGGCGGCTACCGCTGGCGGTGGCGCTGGCATTTTCCGCGGTGGTGGCGGTAACGCTCTAGCGTCTTGAAATGGCACACATTTTTCGGTTGCTGCCCGAGGTTTCATCGGGCAAAATAAGGTTAATGCGGCGCTTCGAATGAGCCTTGGGAGAGGCCCCCGTGGCTTTGGAGTGCGTGACGTGCGTAGCCTGTCTCTCGCGGCCGGCCTGGCCGCCGTTTTGACCGTCGGCTTGCAAACTATTGGAAACGCGGCCGAATCCTATCGTTCGGCCAGTTCCACGTATGCTTCGGCGAGCGCCCCCTATTCGTCGGCCAACGCCAACGCGTCGCGGGCCGAGGAGCCGGTGCCGGCGAACTGCGTCCGCCAGGAGTGCGGAAAGCTGTGGTGCTGGCAGATGAAAAACGACAAGACCAGCAGCCACTAAGGCCGGGTTGCTGAAGTCGTTCACGAGCCTGAGGTCGCGGCGCGCCGCCGTCCGAGGACGGCGGCGACGAAGCCCTCGCGCGCCTCCGCAAAGCTCAGCCCGCGCGGCTCCAAGACGTGCCGCTCCAGGAAAAATCCGGTCAGCGCAAAACCGTCTGCGATGTCGTCGGTCGACGCCGCACCGGCATCCGCAAGAAACGCCGGCAGCCGCAGAAGTCTCTCCTGCCAGGGCTCGGCCGCGCGACGCGACACCGCCCGGCCAGACTTCGGCGACACAAAGCCGAGATCGTCCAACGAGCCGGTCGCCGCGCAACTGCCAAGATCGAGCCCGAAGCCGAGCTCTGCCAGCATATTCAGTTCGAAGCGCGCCATCTGGGTTCCTGCCATCAATGGCTCATCGAGATGCTCGATCATCGCCTGAAGCCGGTCATGGACGTCCGGATGGGGATCGCGTTCCGGCAGCAGCCGACAGAGCGCGGCAAGGTGAATGACGCCGTAAACCACATGCGAAGCCGCGAGTTGCGAGGCGCCGTGCAACCGTAACGGCTCGACAACATAGTGCCCCAGATGTTCGTCGAGGCGTGCACGCCATGTCACATGCACGGTATTGCCGGGCTGGAGCACGGGGCGAAGTCGGCTCCCCGCCCCGCCCCGCACCAGACCGAGATGGCGGCCATGGTCCCGGGTCATCACCTCAAGGATCGCATTGGCCTCGCCATGCTTGCGCGTGCCCAGCACGATGGCGTCGTCGGTCCACTCCATGGCTTTGTCTTAGGCCTGCGGGACCCAGTCCTCAACGGCTCACCGACGGTCATTCGGTGGGAAACTCGAGTCCCATCTGCCGATAACGCTCGGGATCGTCGCCCCAGCCTTCTCGCACCTTGACGAATAGAAACAGATGCACCTTCTTCTCGACGATGCCGGCAAGTTCTCGACGCGCGGCCTCGCCGATGGCCTTGATCGTCTGGCCGGCCTTGCCGAGCACGATCTTTCGTTGGCTTTCGCGCTCCACGTAGATCGTCTGTTCGATCCGCACCGAGCCGTCCTTGAGATCACTCCACTTCTCGGTTTCGACGGTGGATTGGTACGGCAACTCCTGATGCAGCTTCAGATAAAGCTTCTCGCGGGTGATCTCGGCCGCAAGCTGGCGCAGCGGCGCGTCCGACACCTCATCCTCGGGATAATGCCATGGGCCCTCCGGAACGTGGCCTGCAAGCCAGGAGCGGACATCGGCGACGCCGTCGCCGCTCAGCGCCGAGACCATAAAGGTCGACTCGAACTTGCAGTGTTTGTTCGCGGCTTGAGCCAGAGCCAGGAGCGTCGCCTTCTCGACGAGATCGACCTTGTTGAGGATCAAGACCTTGGATTGCCATACCTCGTCAAGCTTTTGCAACATCGCCATAGCATCGTCATCGATGCCTTTCTTCGCGTCAATCAAGGCGGCGACAATGTCCGCGTCGCGCGCGCCGCTCCACGCCGTCGTCACCATGGCGCGATCAAGTCTGCGCCGCGGCGCGAATATCCCCGGGGTGTCGATGAATACCAGCTGCGCCGGTCCCTCCATCGCAATTCCGCGGACCAGAGTGCGCGTGGTCTGCACCTTCGGCGACACGATCGCGACCTTGCTGCCGACGAGTGCGTTGATCAGGGTCGATTTTCCGGCATTGGGCGCGCCAATCAGGGCAATAAAGCCGCAGCGGGTGGTGGCGACCTCAGCCATCGATCCGATCCATGCGCACGCCCTCGCGCCTGAGCATCGCCTCGGCCGCGGCCTGCTCGGCGGCGCGTTTAGAGCGGCCAACACCTTCAGCCGGCTCTCGGTTCGGAAGCGTTACTGCGACGCGGAATTCGGGATCGTGGTGTGGTCCGGTCCGTTCGACTTCACGATAGGTCGGTGTCGGCAAACCGCGCGCCTGCGCCCATTCCTGCAGAATGGTCTTGGGATCGCGCAAAGGCCGCACCGGCATACGCATGCGCTCACCCCACAACCTTTCGACAACCTTGGTCGCGGCGTCGTAGCCGCCATCGAGGTAGACGGCGCCGACCAGCGCCTCGCAAACATCTGCGAGGATCGCGGTCCGCATGCGGCCGCCGGCGTTCGCCTCTGAGGTGCCCAGCCGCAGCGCGGTACCCAGTTCGATGGCGCGAGCGACATCGGCACATGCCTCGCGGCGGACAAGGTCGGCCAGTCGTCGCGACAATTCTCCCTCATCGGCCTTCGGAAACGAACGGAACAACATGTCGGAGATGATCAAGCCCAGCACGTGATCGCCTAAGAACTCCAATCGTTGATAACTGTTGGCGCGGCTGCCGCCGGATAACGCCGAAATGTGAGTGAGCGAGCGATCGAGAAGATCGCGATTCTTGAACCGATAACCGATCGTACCTTCGAGCGCGCTCGCCTGTGCTGCGCGCCGTTTGGCGACGCGGGGTCGCGGGCTATTCGCCGTCTTTGCGCGCGGCGTACTTGGGGCGGCCCCTTGAACAGCGGGCGTCGCCGGTCTCTGGGAGTCGTCAGCTTTGCGCTGCTGTCGCCTCATCGCACCAACGTGAACAGCCTGCCCCAGCGGACCGAGAACGGCCAGCGCCAAATTTCCCAGGCTCGCTCGCCTTCATGGACCGAGAAGAAGATAAGCTGCGCGCGCCCGACGATATTTTCAAACGGCACGTAGCCCACCTGCGGAAAGCGGCTGTCGGTCGAGTTGTGGCGGTTGTCGCCCATCATGAAATAGTTGTCGGGCGGCACGTGATAGACTTCGGTGTTGTCGGCTTGCAGGTTGTACGGCAGGTCGAGCGTCGTGTAGCTGACGCCGTTCGGCAACGTCTCGCGCCATCGCTGCACGCGTGTGGCGTGCCCGGTCTCATCCTCATCGGTGAAGTCATCGATGCGCTCGCGCGGCACCGGTTTGCCATTGATATTCAGGATGCCGTCGATCATCTGGATCGAGTCGCCCGGCAATCCGATCACGCGCTTGATGTAGTCGGTGCTGTCATCCTTTGGCAGGCGGAACACGACGACATCGCCACGTTCGGGCTTGCTGAATGCCGCAATCCGGCCGGAAAAAAGCGGCGGTGAGAGCGGCAACGAATAGTGGCTGTAGCCATAGGAGTATTTGGAAACGAACAGGTAGTCGCCGACGAGCAGCGTTGCCTTCATTGAGCCCGAAGGAATGTTGAAAGGCTGAAACAGAAAGGTGCGAATGACGAGAGCGATGATGCCGGCGTGGACGAGCAGGCGGATGAATTCGCCGACACCGCCTTCTTTTCGCTTTGTCATGATTTCACTCATCGGCCTCTCGTCCTAACAGGCGCCCCGCAGCGTTGTAGCCGCCCCGCCGTTCACGCGCAATCAACTGCGCCGGTCATGGGGCGAGCCGGCATGGATTAACTTTCATCCATGATTCCAGGCTGTTATCTGCGCGTGGAAATGATCACCGCGTCGCCAACAATGGCTCCGCCGAGATCACAACCAGCGCAACCGCCATCGGTCCTTCGTCGGTGATCGTCAGGTCGATCCGAGCCTCGTGCCCGGCCGGCGTCATGTCCTGGAGTCGCTTCAGCGCACCGCCGGTCAGGGCCATGGTGGGACGCCCCGATGGCATGTTGACCACGCCCATGTCGCGCCACCACACCCCGTCGCGAATCCCGGTACCCAACGCCTTGGCACAGGCTTCCTTGGCGGCAAAACGCTTGGCATAGGTCTCAACGCGATTCTTGCGGCGCTCGGCTTTGGCGCGTTCGATGTCTGTAAAAACCCGGCTCAGAAAGCGATCGCCATGCCGCTCGATCACCTTGGCGATGCGACGCGCGTCCGTGATGTCTGAACCCAATCCCAGGATCATGGCGAGCCTATGCCGCAGCCTTGCGACGACCGCGGTCCATCGCCGCCCGCATCGCCTTCACCGTTTCGGCAAGGCCGGTGAAGACCGCCTCCCCCACCAGGAAGTGACCAATGTTCAACTCCACAATCGCCGGCAAGGAGGCGATCGTCTCGGCGCTCGCATAGTCGAGGCCATGACCCGCATGCACTTCAAGCCCCAGCCTCTTGGCCAGGGCAGCCCCGTCGCTAATGCGCTGCCACTCGCGATCCATTGCGGCCTTGTCGCCGTCGAATAATGCGTGACACCACGCTCCGGTGTGGATTTCGATCACCGGGGCGCCAAGCGCCGCAGCCGTTTCGATCTGCGCCGTGTCGGCCGTAATAAAAAGCGAGACTCGTATTCCGGCGCCACGCAGCGCAGCAATTTTCGGCCCGAGATCGGCGCGGCTGCCTGCCGCGTCGAGCCCGCCCTCAGTGGTACGCTCGGCGCGTCGCTCTGGCACCAAGCAAGCAGCATGCGGACGCGTACGCACCGCGATCTCGATCATCTCGTCAGTTGCAGCCATTTCCAGATTGAGCGGCTTGGTGAGTGCGGCCTTGAGCCGGGCAATATCGTCATCGCTGATGTGACGGCGGTCCTCGCGCAGATGCGCGGTGATGCCATCGGCGCCAGCCTCGATCGCGAGCTTCGCTGCCCGCACCGGATCGGGATGCCGGCCGCCGCGCGCATTCCGGATGGTGGCGACGTGGTCGATGTTGACGCCAAGACGAAGATGAGGAGCCGCCGCCACGTCAGGGTCCAATCGTCATTATCCGGTGACTCGCTCGGCGGCAGCCACCACCTTTTTTGCCCGAAGCTGCGCAATGATGGCATTGAGGTGCTTGAGGTCATAGACCTCAAGATCGATGGTGCAGTTGGTGAAATCCGGCGAGTTGCGCGCCATGTGGACGTTGTCGATGTTGCCGTCGTTCTCGGCGATGACTGTGGCGATCTGCGCAAGCGTGCCAGGCTCGTTGAGGGATTGCACTGCGATGCGCGCCGGGAACCGCTGCGGCGTACGTTCGTCCATATCCCAGCGAACGTCGAGCCAGCGCTCGGGAGTCTCCTCGAAGTCTTTCAGCGTTGGCGATTGGATCGGGTAAATGGTGATGCCTTCGCCTGGAGTGAGGATGCCGACAATGCGATCGCCCGGCACAGCTCCGCCATTCGGCGCAAACCGGACCGGTAAATCAGAGTTGATGCCGCGGATCGGAATCGACGCCGTCTGGTCGGCGGCGGGCACCTTGAACATCACCGACTTGCCCTTCTTAAGGCCAAACCAGCCGCTTTCCGATTTCGGCGGCGGCACGACCGCGATGCGCTCCTCCTTGTAGTCGGGATACATGGCGCGGGCGACGTCAGACGGGCGCATTTCGCCTCGTCCGACCGCCATGAACACATCGTCGATCGAGTGCCTCGCCAGCCGCGGCAACGCGCCCTTGAGTTTTTCGTCGGAGTATTCGCGCTTGGCGCGTTGGCACAGGCGCTCGACGATGCGGCGGCCCAGTTCGGCGTATTGCACACGCGTGGCATGGCGTGTCGCTCGCCTGATGGCAAGCCGGGCCTTGCCCGTGACGACGATCGATTCCCACGCGGCGGGTGGCGCGGTCTGCGCTTTGGAGGTGATGATATCGACCTCGTCGCCGTTGTTGAGCTCGGACACCAACGGCGAAATCTGGCCGTTGATCTTGCAGCCCACCGCGCGGTTGCCGACGTCGGTGTGCACGGCATAAGCAAAATCGATCGGAGTGGCCTTGCGGGGGAGCGCAATCAGCTTGCCCTTCGGCGTGAAGCAGAAGACCTGATCGTGGAACAGCTCAAGCTTGGTGTGCTCGAGGAATTCTTCTGGGTTCGAGCCCTCCGCCAGCAGTTCGATGGTCCGGCGCAGCCAGGCGTAGGCGCTGGATTCCCGCGACAACGTCTCGGACGGCGAGTCGACGTTGTCTTTGTAAAGCGCATGGGCGGCGATGCCGTACTCGGCGATCTCGTGCATGTCTGCGGTGCGAATTTGCAGTTCGACGCGTTGTTGGCCAGGGCCGATCACCGTGGTGTGGATCGAGCGATAGTCGTTCTGCTTTGGCGTCGAGACATAATCCTTGAAGCGGCCCGGCACCATCGGCCAGGTGGTGTGGACGATACCGAGAGCCCGATACGCCTCGCGTATGGTTTTGACGATGACGCGGAATCCGAAAATGTCGGAGAGCTGCTCGAAGCCGACCGACTTGCGCTCCATCTTGCGCCAGATCGAATAGGGCCGCTTGCGACGGCCGGTAACGATGGCGGTGGTGCCGGATTCGGCGAGCTTGCGGGTGAGCTGTTGTTCGATTTCTGCAATCAGATGGCTGTGGCGTTCGGCCTGCGTGTTGAGGCGCTCACTCACCAGCCGATTGGCCTCGGGATAAAGCTGACGGAAAGCGAGGTCTTCCAGTTCCTCGCGAAGACCATGCATGCCCATACGGCCAGCGAGCGGCGCGTAGAGATCGAGTGTCTCCTCGGCGATACGCTTTCGCCCCTCCGGCGGCATGTGCTCGAGCGTGCGCATGTTGTGCAGGCGATCGGCGAGCTTGACCAGCAGAACGCGGACATCGTCAGCGATGGCGAGAAGGAGCTTGCGGAGATTCTCGGCCTGCTTGGCCTCGCGCGACACCAGGTCCAGCTTTTTCAGCTTGGTCAGCCCCTCGACCAGATGGCCGATGTCGGGCCCGAAAATCTGGTCGATCTCGGCCCGCGTGGTCGGCGTGTCCTCGATCGTGTCGTGCAGCAGGGCTGCCGCGATGGTGGCATCGTCGAGCTTGAGGTCGGTCAGGATGGCCGCGACTTCGAGCGGATGGGAAAAATACGGATCCCCGGACGCTCGCTTCTGCTCGCCATGCGCCTTCATCGCGTACACGTAGGCGCGGTTCAGCAGTGCCTCATCGGTATTGGGATTGTAGTGCCGGACTCTTTCGATCAGGTCGTACTGCCGCATCATCGCGACCGGATTCTTCTTTTTCTCTGGCTCTCCAATGGCTTGCCCGACGATGTTCAAGCCGCCATCAAGCGCCGGCCGGAGCCGGGCAAGCTCCGCTTTGCGCGGTTGGTCGGTCTTTGAGCGTGCCATTGAGCGGTCCGCGGCCGGTTGATGAC
>Ga0265325_10002793_pt1 | contig 11662 bp, 4 predicted proteins | sample 41420metaG_FD_202090 | JGI IMG/M metagenome (GOLD analysis project Ga0265325, IMG submission 202090) | Rhizosphere microbial communities from Carex aquatilis grown in University of Washington, Seatle, WA, United States - 4-14-20 metaG | ecosystem: Host-associated > Plants > Roots > Rhizosphere >...
GCCATCATGCTGGAATTGCAGCGCCGAGCCGGTCATGCAACGCGCGACGTCGCCGAGCAGGCCGGCTTCGCCACGCCAATAGCGCCGAGCGGTCTTGCGATAGACGTCGTTCCATTCCGACCAGCCGTTGGGGAAGCCGCCGACCTGATAGCCGCCCATGCCGATGTCCCACGGCTCGGCAATCATCTTGATGCCGGCCAGCATTGGATCCTGCTTGATCGCGGCGAAGAACGGCGCATCGCGGCTGAATTCCGGCAGCCGGCCAAGCGTCGTGGCAAGATCGAAGCGGAAGCCGTCGACGTGATAAATCTCGACCCAGCGGCGGAGCGAATCCATCACCAGTTGCAGAACCCGCGGATGCGCCAGCTTCAGTGCGTTGCCGGTGCCGGTGTAATCCTCGTAGAAACGCGCATTCTCGGGTGTGAGCCAGTAATACGACGCATTGTCGATGCCGCGGAAGCTCAAGGTCGGGCCGAGGTGATTGCCTTCGGCGGTATGGTTGTAGACCACGTCGAGAATGACCTCGATGCCGGCATCGTGCAGCGCGGCGACCGTCGAGCGGAACGCGGCGTTGGTGTCGCCCTGCGCGTAACGCCGCGCCGGAGTGAAGAAATTAAGCGTGTTGTAGCCCCAGTAGTTCTTCAGGCCGCGATCGACCAGATAGCGGTCGTCGAGAAACGAGTGCACCGGCAGCAACTCGATGGCGGTGACGCCGAGCTTGCGCAGATGCGTAATGATGCCGGGCTCGGATAAGGCCGCAAATGTGCCGCGCGTGGCGTCGCGGACGTCGCTGCGCTGTTGCGTCAGGCCCTTGACATGGGCCTCATAGATGAAAGTGTCTTCCCACGCGGTATTCGGCCGTGTGCCGCGCGTCCAGCTATGGGCGTCGTCGACCACCACCGCCTTGAGCATCCAGCGCGCATTGTCGCGCCGGTCGAACGCCAGGTCCTCCTGCTTGTGGCCGGTGCGATAGCCGAAATGGGCGTCGTTCCAGACGAATTCGCCAGCGAGATCCTTGGCATAGGGGTCGAGCAAAAGCTTGTGGTTGTTGAAGCGGTGGCCCGCCGACGGCTCGTAGGGGCCGTCGACGCGATAGCCGTAAAGCTGGCCGGGCGAGACGTGCGACAGATAGCCGTGCCAGACGTCATCGGTGCGCTCCGGCAGGGCAATGCGCTCGATCTCGCGCCTGCCGCTGCGGTCGAACAGGCAAAGCTCGACCTTCCTCGCATTGGCCGAAAACAATGCGAAATTGGTGCCGCGTCCGTCCCATGTGGCGCCGAGCGGGTGCGGTGAGCCCGCCGCAACCTTCCCGTTAGTCCTCAGGAACGAGAAAGACGGCAGCAAGCGGTGGGACGACAAGTCGAAGCTCCGGGGTTTCACGCGTCACAACGGTCGAAACGCGTCCCGCGTTCCCGACATTGCTGCCGCCATAAAGGGCAGCGTCGGTATTGAGCGCTTCGCGCCAGGTCCCGGCAAAAGGCACTGGGACGCGATAGTCATGCAGGACTTGTGGCGTGAAATTCACCACGACGACGCAACGGTCGCTGGGCTGGCGGCCCTTGCGCAGCCAGGCGAAGCTGCTGTTGGCGGCGTCATCGGTCACCAGCCATTCGAAGCCGGCGGGGTCGCAATCGAGTTCGTGCAGCGCCGCGGTATCGCGGTACAGCCCGTTGAGGTCGCGCACCAGACGCTGCACCCCGGCGTTCGCGGCGCGATCGGTCAAGTGCCAGGGCAGGCTGGTATCGTGATTCCATTCGGTGTCCTGCGCGAACTCGCTGCCCATGAACATCAGCTTCTTGCCCGGGTGAGCGAACATGAAGGCGAAATAGACGCGCAGATTGGCGAAGCGCTGCCATTCGTCGCCAGGCATGCGGCCGAAGATCGAGCGTTTGCCGTGCACGACTTCGTCGTGCGACAGCGGCAGGATGAAATTCTCCGAAAAGGCGTAGTGCAGCCCGAACAGGATGCTGCCGTGGTGATGACGGCGATGGATCGGATCCTTGGAGATGTAGTCCAGGGTGTCGTGCATCCAGCCCATGTTCCATTTGTAGCCAAAGCCGAGCCCGCCGAATTCAACCGGGCGCGACACCTGCGGCCACGCGGTCGACTCTTCGGCCGCGGTCGTGGCGTTGGGAAAGTGGCCGAACAGTTCGGTGTTGGTGCGTTTCAGGAAGGCGATGGCGTCGAGATTTTCGCGGCCGCCATGCTTGTTGGGAATCCAGCCGCCTTGCGGCCGGCTGTAGTCGAGATAGAGCATCGAGGCGACCGCGTCGACCCGCAGCCCGTCGATCGCGTAGCGCTCGAGCCAGAACAGCGCATTGGCGACCAGGAAGTTGGTCACTTCGGTCCGGCCGTAATTGTAGATCAGCGTGCCCCAGTCGAGATGCCGTCCCTGCATCGGGTTGGCGTGCTCATAGAGCGCGGTGCCGTCGAAGCGGCCGAGGCCGTGCGGGTCGTCGGGGAAATGGCCCGGCACCCAATCGAGCAGCACGCCGATGCGGAGCTTGTGGAAGGCATCGACGAGGGCCGCAAAATCCGCCGGCGTGCCGAACCGGCTGGTTGGCGCGTAAAGCCCGGTCGGCTGATAGCCCCACGATCCGTCGAAAGGATGCTCCGAGACCGGCAGCAGCTCGACATGGGTGAAGCCCATATCGGCGACATAGGCTGGCAACACGTCGGCCAGTTCGCGGTAGGTCAGCCAGCGATTGCCGTCCTCCGGCTTGCGCCGCCAGGAGCCCAGATGCACCTCATAGATCGACATCGGTGCACTAAGCGCATTGATGCCGCTCGTCGCCGGCCGCGGCGCAGGTATTTGCGCCGGATCGACCACGACCGACGCCGTCGACGGTCTGATCTCGGCGGCAAAGGCCAGCGGGTCGGACTTTAGCGGCAGCAATTCGCCGGCGCGTGACACGATCTCGTATTTGTATTTGTCGCCCGTCCGCGCGTGCGGCACGAAGATTTCCCAATAGCCATTGCCGCGCACGCGCATGGCGTGGCGGCGTCCGTCCCAGAAATTGAAATCACCGACCACACTGACGCGCTGCGCGTTCGGCGCAAACACGACAAACGCGACGCCGGCGACGCCTTCGAGCCTCATCGGATGGGCGCCCAGTTTGTCGTAAAGCCGCAGATGGTTGCCTTCGCCGAGCAGGTAAAGGTCGAAATCCGACAGGATCGGCGGAAAGCGATAGGGGTCTTCGAGCTCGACGTCGTCATTGCCGAACTTGGCGCGCAGCCGGTAGTGCTGCAATCCGGTGATGCGCCCGGCGAACAGGCCGGCCTTGTCGATGCGCGACAATTCCCGTTCGGCGCCGTCTTCCTCGATAGCGGCGACCCGCGTTGCATCGGGCAGGAACACGCGCACCACCGTGTTATCGTTCTCGTGATGCTGGCCGAGATAGCTGAACGGATCGGAGTGGCGGCCGGCGAGAATGGCGCGGGCGACCGAGGGAAGCCGGCTCATGACGACACCACGCCATGTTGACGCAGGATGCGAAGCGTCGCCTCCAGCGGAATGTTGACCCAGCCCGGCCGGTTGGTGAGTTCGTATTCGATCTCGTAGAACGCCTTTTCCAGCAGGAAGAAATCCAGCAATTTCCGGCCTTTCTCCTCGTCCTTTGGCCACAGCCGGTCATCGGTCAGGGCCTCGCGATAGCTTTGCCAATAGGCCTCGGTGAGCTGCTGGGACCACAGCCGCATCCGGCTCGCAAGCTTCGCCTTTTCCTCGGCGGACAGATCGGTGGCGCGCTCGAGCGCGGCGCTGGTCGCGTAATCGATCGAGCGGCAGAAGCCGGCGACGTCGCGCGCCGCCGGCGCCTTGCGCCGGCGGTCGGCCAGGCCGCGCCGCGGCTCGCCTTCGAAATCGAGCAGGAAGGCGTCGTTATTCACCATCAGCACCTGGCCGAGATGAAAATCGCCGTGATGGCGGATCTTCATCGCGTCCACTGAGACGGTGCGGGCCGCATCGATTCGCGACAGGATTTTCGCGGCGTTGTTGCGCAGCTCGAGCGCGAGCGTCTTCGATGCGTCGGCAAGCGTCCCGCTATTGCGCTCAAGCATTGCAAAGATGGTTCTGGTGCGATCGAGCAGCGTGTCGGTCCAGCGCGCCACGTCATCGCCGGTGATCGGCTCAGGCGCGAAATCAGGGATATCGGACCGGCTGGCGATGGTCTGGTGAAATCCGGCGGTGCGCAGGCCAATCTGGCGCACCCGGCCGAGCATGCCGATGCTTTCCGAGGTTTCGCTGACGGTTTCGATCGGCAACAACTTCTGCTCGTCGATCAGCCGGTCGAGCGATTGGCCGATCCAGGCCCAGGCATCGCCCTGGTTCTCGACATATTTATGCACCACCGCGATGGCGCTGCTCTGGCCGCCCTCGACAAGCTCGACCGAACCCAGCAACGCCGGGGCATTGGCGAACGGCGCCTGCTCGGCGAAGAACCGGCCGATCTCGATTTCAGGATGGACACCGGCCGTCACCTTGCGCAGCACCTTCACGACATAGTGGCTGTCTGCGACCATGCTGGTGTTCGATTGCTCGACACCGACCGGGGTCACAGATTTGATGTCGGATACCGACTCGAAGGCCGAGGTCCGGCGGAATTCCAGACGGTGCGCCTCATCGCCCACGGTTTCGCCGGCGAAAATCTTGGCGATCAGCGCCGTGATGAATTCCGGCTCGATCGCGGCGTCCAGCAGCGAGCCTTCGCGCGCGGTGCGGCGCACCGCAGCGAGCACCTTGGTCGGGCCCTTCTCCATTTCGGTGTAGCGCGACCAGCGAATAGTGAGTGGCAGCAGATAGCGGCTCGTTGTGTCGCCGCTCGTTACTTCGGTAATCGCTACAAAGAAACGGTCGCTGCCGTGCTCGAGCGGGATACCGAACGGAAGATGGACGGCGAGGCGCCGGCTGCCTTTTTCGCCGAACCAGCGGCGTTCGGACAGGAAGGGTGGCAAGACGTCGAGCTCAAGCGCGCGCTGATTGCGGCCGGTGACCAGCGAATTCCAGCCCTCGCCGAGCACCAGGGTTGTCACCTCGCGAGGCAGCGTGCGTTCCTGCCATTGTTGCGGTTCGGAATGCAGCTGGAACCAATAGAAGCCGTAGGGCGGCAGCGTAATGAGATAAGGCAATTCGCCGATCCGCGGAAACCGCGCCCGGCCCAGCATTTCCTGCGGAATCCGGCCTTTCCAGGCGTTGAGGTCGAGTTCGACCGCCTGCGCCGACCGCGACAGATTGGCGACGCACAGAATGGCGTCATCGCCGAGCTGGCGCACATAGGCCAGCACGGTGCGATTGGCCGGGCGCACCAGCGTCAGCGAGCCGCGGCCGAATACCTGGCTCGACTTGCGCACGCCAATGATGCGTTTCATCCAGCTCAGCAGCGATGACAGCGAGCGCGACTGCGCTTCGACGTTGACGGCGGCGAAGCCGTAAACCGGGTCCATGATGCAGGGCAGGTAAAGACGGGCCGGATCGGCGCGCGAGAATCCGCCATTGCGGTCCGGCGTCCACTGCATCGGCGTGCGCACGCCGTTGCGGTCGCCGAGATAGATATTATCGCCCATGCCGATCTCGTCGCCGTAATAGATGATTGGCGTGCCGTGCATCGACATCAGGATCGAGTTCATCAGCTCGATCTTGCGCCGGTCATTGTCCATCAGCGGCGAGAGACGGCGGCGAATTCCGAGATTGATGCGCGCCCGCGGATCGGCGGCGTAGGTCGACCACAAATAGTCGCGTTCCGAATCGGTCACCATTTCGAGCGTCAGCTCGTCGTGATTGCGCAGAAACATCGCCCATTGGCAATTTGCGGGAATTTCGGGGGTCTGCCGCACGATGTCCGTGATCGGAAAGCGGTCTTCCTGCGCGATCGCCATGTAGATGCGCGGCATCAGCGGGAAGTGGTAGGCCATGTGGCATTCGTCGCCGGCGCCGAAATATTGCTGGACGTCTTCGGGCCATTGATTGGCCTCGGCGAGCAGGATTTTGCCCGGCGCATAGGAATCGATCGCCTCGCGCAGCCGCTTGATGACGGCGTGGGTCTGCGGCAGGTTCTCGTTGTTGGTGCCTTCGCGCTCGCAGAGATAAGGCACGGCGTCGAGCCGGAAACCGTCGACGCCGGCATCGAGCCAGCGCTTCATCACCCGGATCACGGCATCGATGACGCGCGGATTGTCGAAGTTGAGGTCAGGCTGATGTGAGAAGAAACGGTGCCAGTAATAGGCGCCGGCCTCCTCGTCCCAGGTCCAGTTGGATTTTTCGGTGTCGGTGAAGATGATACGCGTGCCGGAATATTTCTGGTCGGAATTGCTCCAGACGTACCAGTCGCGCGCGCTCGATCCCGGCGGGCTGCGCTTGGCCCGCTTGAACCACGGGTGCTGATCGGAGGTGTGATTGATGACGAGTTCGGTGATGACCCGCAGGTCGCGGCGCTTGGCCTCCTGCATGAAGCGCCGGAAGTCGCGCATCGTGCCGAATTGGCTGTTGATATCGCCGTAGTCGGCGATGTCGTAGCCGTCGTCGCGGCCCGGCGTCGGATAGAATGGCAGCAGCCACAGCGTCGTGACGCCGAGATCCTTCAGATAGTCGAGGCGCTCGGTCAGGCCGGCAAAGTCGCCGATGCCGTCGCCATTGCTGTCGGAAAACGCCTTGACGTGGAGCTGATAGATCACCGCGTCCTTGAACCAGAGCGGGTCATCCAGCTTCTTGGTCTCGACGTCGAATTCGGGGGCGATATTCATGAGCGGCCGCTTACGTCAAACAGCGAAAAAGGAGAGCGGGATCGTTCGCCGGATCGAGGCGCAGCCGGATGCCGCCCCATTCGAGCGGACGAGTCTCGCCGGTGACGAGATTCTCCAGTGCGCGGACCGGCTTGATCCCGATCTGGGCGTTGCCGAAATGCAGCCAGAACTCGCGCGCCTGGCCGGTGACGGCGATGGCTCCGGCGACGGCATTGGCGCCGTCGATCGAGTGCTTGAGAAAGCCGATGACACCGTCATCATTTACGGTCAGGAAACGCAGGTTCGAGGTCTGTTGCAGGGCGGCATTCTCGCGGCGCAGCCGATTGAGCGTGCCGAGATAGGCCTTGATGTTGCCGGGCTTGTCCCAGTCGCGGGTGCGGATTTCGTACTTTTCCGAATCGAGAAACTCCTCACGGCCCGGCAGCGGCTCGTGCTCGATCAGCTCGAAGCCGTTATAGATGCCGTAATTCGACGATAGGATGGCGGCGAGCGCAACGCGTGACTTGAACAGCCAGGTTTCGCCGGCCTGCAACTGCACCGGCAGGATGTCGGGCGTGGTGACGAAGAAGTTCGGCCGGAAATATTCTCGCTCCGGATAGCCGGTGAGCTCGGTGAGGTACTCCTGCAGTTCCGGCTTGGTGGTGCGCCAGGTGAAGTAGGAATAGGACTGCGAGAAGCCGAGCTTGGCCAGCGCCTTCATCGGTTTCGGCCGCGTGAACGCTTCCGCCAGGAAGATGACATTGTTGTTGTGGTGGTGGACGTCGCGGATCAGCCATTCCCAGAACGGCAGCGGCTTGGTGTGCGGGTTGTCGATGCGGAAAATCTCGACGCCCTGCTCGACCCAGAACAGCAGCACGTCGCGCAATGCCTCCCACAGGCCGATACGGTCGGCGGAATTGAAATCCGGGTTGACAATGTCCTCGTATTTTTTCGGCGGGTTCTCGGCGTAGCGCATCGAGCCGTCGGCGCGCCACTTGAACCATTCCGGATGCTGCTTGAGCCAGGGATGGTCCGGCGAGCACTGCACCGCGATATCGAGCGCGATCTCCATGCCGTGCCTCTTGCAGGCCGCCACCAGGCGCCGGAAATCCTCGAGTGTGCCGAGCTGCGGATGGACCGCGTCGTGCCCGCCGCTGTCGTCGCCGATCGCGTAAAAGCTTCCCGGATCGTCCGGCCCAGCCTTGAGCGAATTGTTCTTGCCCTTGCGGTTGGTGCGGCCGATCGGATGGATCGGCGTCAGATAAAGCACGTCGAATCCGAGCGCGGCGATCTCGGGAACCCGGGCGATGCAATCGTCGAACGTGCCGTGCCGGTCCGGCACAGGGCTCTGACTGCGCGGCACCATTTCATACCAGGCACCGGCGCGCGCCCGCGCCCGCTCGATCAGTAACGGCATTGGCGCGCTGCGGCTGAGATCCGGCCTCAGCTCGGTCTGTGCCATGGCTTCGACCAATGCCGCGGCGGTGAGAATCGACGGGTCCCCGGTGTCCTCGAATGTCGCCAGCGCGGCTTCGGCAGTCTGCCGCGCCGCCTTGTCGCGCGGCAGCAGCGCGGCGATGAGCTCCTGGCCCTCGCGGGCGTCGAGGGAAATGTCTTGTCCGGCTTCCTGCTTGAGCACGGTCGCCTTGCGCCACGAGGCGAACTGCTCGGTCCAGGCCTCGATCTGGAACACATACCAGCCGGGTTCCGGTGGCATGAACTCCGCGCTCCAGCGGTCATTGCTGAAAAATCGCATCGGCACGCTGTTCCAGCGGTTGGACGTATCCCGCCGCCAGCGTAATGAAGCCGCGATCTGGTCGTGGCCATCGCGGAAAATGTCCGCCCACACCGAAACCGGCTCGCCGGCGATTCGCTTGACGGCATAGCGACCGCCCTGAATCGAAGGATAAATGTCCTCGATCCGAAAACGCGGGCCGGTCGGATCCGTAGGTGACCGCTCGAGACTGGAAATGAACGCGCTCGGGCGCGAACTGAAGGGACCGCCCATGTGTGAGTTTATCTTGTTTTATGAGGCTATAGAACTGTCCTACTAAAACGGGCGGATTCGGCGATAGTTCCCGTCATTTTCGCAACTCTAACAACCTCCTCGCGTTAGCCGCGGCGAAACAAAGACAGGCTTAATGGACGATTTGGCGCAAGCGGCGCGGCGTTGGGGGGTAGAGCCCGGCTATTACGACATTTCCGGCCATTGGCACGGCATTGCCGAGCCGACGCTGCGCGAGATCGTCGATGCGCTGTCGAAGGGCCGCTCCGGGCCGGCCGCTCTGCCAGCCGCAAATCTAGAGCAACGGGCGTTTCAGGGCGACGGCGACCGGGTTTGGGGCCTCGCGGTGCAGCTTTATGCGGTCCGCTCAACCCGCAATTGGGGCATAGGCGATTTTGGCGATTTGCGCACAATCGTCAAAATCGCAGCGGATTCAGGAGCCTCCGTGGTCGGCCTGAACCCGCTGCACGCTTTGTTCCTCGATCGCCCGGCCATGGCCAGCCCCTATGCTCCGAACAGCCGGCTTTTTCTCAATCCTCTCTATATTGCGGTCGACGCGATCGACGACGGCCACGACTTTCCGCAATTGGCGGACGAGGTTGCCGCGGTGCGCGGCACTGATCTGGTCGACTACCGCCGCGTCGCGCAGCTTAAAGTAGCGGCTCTCCGGCTGGCCTATGACCGCTTCCTGTTGCGGCGGTCCGACGAGGAGACCGCCGGCTTCGAAGAATTCCGCGCCGTGCGCGGCGATAGCCTCAGACGATTTGCCTGTTTTGAAGCTCTGCGGGCGCGCTTTGGCGGGACGTCCTGGCGCGACTGGCCGCAGCCTTGGTCGAACCCGGACCAGGACGTGATCGAAGAATTGCGGCGAACCGCGTCGCGCGAGTGCGGCTTTTTCGAATTCCTGCAATGGGTTGCCGACCGCCAGCTTGCGCAATGCCGGCAGGACGCCGCCGACCGCGGCCTATCGGTCGGGCTTTATCTCGATCTCGCAGTCGGCGTCGATCCGGCAGGCGCCGATGCCTGGGCCAACCAGGACGCCGTTCTTGCCGGTCTCTCGATCGGTGCGCCGCCAGACGATTTCACCCCGTCGGGCCAGAATTGGGGTCTCGCTCCCTTCAATCCGCACAGCCTAGCCGACAACAACTTCGCGACGATGCGGCAACTGCTGTCGTCGGCGATGCGTCACGCCGGCGCGGTCCGGCTTGATCACGTGCTCGGGCTGATGCGGTTGTTTCTGGTTCCCGAGGGCGCCAGCGCTGCGCAAGGCGCCTATGTCCGATTTCCGTTCGAGCAGTTGCTTTGCGTCATCGCCGACGAAAGCAACAAGCACCGCTGCATCTTCATCGGCGAGGATCTCGGCACCGTGCCGGACGGCTTTCGCGAGACCTCGGCGCGGTGGGGCGTCTGGACCTACCGGGTGATGATGTTCGAGCGCCGGCAGGATGGCGGGTTCAAGCCGCCGTCCGACTATCCGGCGGAAGCGGTGGCGACGTTCAACACCCACGATCTGCCGACCTTCCGTGGCTGGATGTCCGGCAAGGATCTCAGCGCCAAGCGCGCCATCGGCGTCGACCCCGGTGAAACCGACGATGCGCGCCGCCGGTCGCAGACCGAATTGCGGCGCACGCTCGGGCCGGTTGCCGGCGACAATGGTCCCGAACATTTCGCCGCCGCCGCAGGCTTTCTGGCGGCGACGCCGTCGCGGATCGTCACGGTCGCGATCGAGGATTTGCTGGACGTCGTCGAACAGGTGAACGTGCCGGGCACCGTCGACCAGCATCCGAATTGGCGGCGCAAGCTGCCGGTGATGGTGGAGAACTGGCCGGAGCAGCCGATCTTTTGTGCCGCCGTTGCTGCGTTTGACCATGCCGGACGCGGACGGCGGCGCTAAGGCAACGGCACGCGCCAGATTTCGCGGGCATAGTCGCGCACCGCCCGGTCCGACGAGAAGAACCCCATGTGGGCGGTGTTGAGGATGCTGGCGCGCCACCAGCGTTTCGGATCCCGCCAGGCACGGTCGACCTCGCGCTGCGCATTCCAATATGCATCGAAATCAGCCGCGACCATGAAGGGATCGAAACCGAGCAGCGATTCAACCAGCGGCGCATAGCGTTCGCGGTCGCCGCCGGAGAACGCGCCGTCGCTCAGAGCCTCGATCACGGCTTTGAGCCGCGGCGAATTGTTCGCCGCGGTCGCGCCTTCAAATCTCTCGGTTTTGCACCGCGCGACTTCGTCGGCCGTCATCCCGAACAAAAAGAAATTGTCGTCGCCGACCTGTTGGCGAATCTCGATATTGGCGCCGTCGAGCGTGCCGATCGTCAATGCGCCGTTGAGCGCGAGTTTCATATTGCCAGTACCCGACGCTTCCATGCCGGCGGTCGAGATTTGCTCTGACAGGTCGGCGGCAGGAATCAGGCATTCGGCAAGGCTGACGGAATAGTTCGGCACGAAGACGAGCTTTAACCGGTCCTCGATCGCGGGGTCGGCGTTGACGACGCTGGCGACGTCGTGCGCGAGCTTGATGATGAGCTTGGCGCGCTGATAGCCCGGCGCGGCCTTGCCGGCGATGATCTTGACGCGCTGCGGGATCTGCGCCTTCGGGTTACGACGCAGCTCCTGATAAAGCGCGATCGATTCCAGGACATTGAGAAGTTGGCGTTTGTACTCGTGGATGCGCTTGATGTGGACGTCGAACAGCGCCGTCACGTCAAGGCCGCGACCCAATCCATCCGGCAAGGATTTCAGTAGCACCGTCTTGTTGTGGGCCCTGATATGCTGCGCGCGTTCGGCGAACCCGATATCGTCGGCAAACCTCACAAGATCACTGAGCCGGTCCGGATCGGAGAGGAAGGCGCCGCCGATCGACTCCAGGATCAGTTCGGTGAGCGGACGATTGGCTTGGAACAGCCAGCGGCGGAAGCTGATGCCGTTGGT
>Ga0265325_10002795_pt1 | contig 11656 bp, 9 predicted proteins | sample 41420metaG_FD_202090 | JGI IMG/M metagenome (GOLD analysis project Ga0265325, IMG submission 202090) | Rhizosphere microbial communities from Carex aquatilis grown in University of Washington, Seatle, WA, United States - 4-14-20 metaG | ecosystem: Host-associated > Plants > Roots > Rhizosphere >...
TCGTGATCGCTCCTCCCGTTGGTCAATAAATCTGAATGATTTTTTGTTGGCTCCAAAACGCGCCGATCTTAGCGAGCTTGGGACTGGGCGCCAGAGAGGTATCGCATCCGACGGCCGGGAATACGGACCAGCCGACGGGTTCACTCCATCCCGCGGCTATTTCGCAGCGCGGCAGCAATCTTGACCTGCGCGGCGCGCGACCCTATATCGCTGGCTATGTCGACCAGCGCTGCAGCCATTTCCTTTTGCCGCCGCCGCCGCATCTTCGCGGCACGGGCGCATTTGCGCGCTTGATCGTTTCCCGTGCCCCCGGACTAACGCCGCGGCACGATTCACATCCTGAAAATTGCGCTGTTGGCCTTGCTCCGGTGGTCCATTAAGACTTCTCGACGAGGACTGAACCATGGCGACCAAAGCAAAAATCGGCGTACTCGGCGCCTCCGGCTATACCGGCGCCGATCTGGTGCGGCTGCTGCTGCGGCATCCGCGTATCGACATCGCGCTGCTGACGGCCGAGCGGCGGGCCGGGCAGGAAATGCGGGAGGTGTTTCCGCAGTTCTCGCCCTATGTGCTGCCGAAGCTTGTTGCCATTGACGGTCTGGATTGGGCGGGCCTCGGGCTCGATCTCGCCTTCTGCGCGTTGCCTCACGCGACCACGCAAAAGGTGCTCAAGGGTCTGCTGACGACAGCGCCAGCAACCAAGGTGGTCGACCTGTCGGCGGACTTTCGCCTGCATGACACCGCCGCTTACGCCAAGTGGTACGGCCATGAGCATCACGCGACGGAGCTGCAGCAGGAAGCGGTTTACGGCCTTGTCGAGGTGCACCGGCGCGACATCAAGAAGGCGCGGCTCGTTGCCAATCCGGGCTGCTACACGACCTGCGCGCAGCTACCGCTCATTCCGCTGATTGAGGAGAAGGCGATCGACCTCAACGAGATCGTCATCGACGCCAAGTCCGGCATGACCGGAGCAGGACGCTCAGCCAAGGAGTCGATGCTGTTTTCCGAAGTCTCCGAAGGCTTCCACGCTTATGGCGTGGGGCACCACCGCCATATGGCCGAGCTCGACCAGGAATTTTCGCTCGCCGCCGGGCGCGACGTGATCGTGAGTTTCACTCCGCATCTGGTGCCGATGAACCGGGGTATTTTGTCGACGATTTACGTGCGGGGAAAGCGCGGCCGGACGCCAACGGACCTTCATGCGATACTTTTAAAGTATTACGCGAAGGAACCTTTTGTGCATGTTTTGCCGTTCGGCGAGACCCCGCAAACCCGGCACATTCGCGGCTCCAACATGACATTTATTGGTGTCGCCAGCGACCGGATTGAAGGCCGTGCCATCATCATTTCGGCGCTCGACAATCTCGTGAAAGGTGCCTCTGGCCAGGCGGTGCAGAACATGAACCTGATGCTCGGCTATCCCGAAACACTCGGGCTTGAGCAGGTCGCGCTGTTTCCGTAGCCATATGCCGTCACGACCGGCTTGTCCCGGCCATGACGAATGGAAATTACAGCCACCCGAATATCGCCAGCGCCAGCGCCGCCTGCGCCACAAAGCCGACGGTGAAGGCGAGCGTGCGCAGCACCGGAATGCCGAGCGCATAGACGATCACATGCGCGAGCCGCGCCCAGAAATACACTGCGCAGGCGATGACCGTGCCGGTGCTCGAATAGCCGATGGCGTCGAGGATCAGAACCAGCGGCGCGAATATGATCAGGTTCTCGACTGCGTTGGTGTGGGCGAAATAAAGCCGCTGCGCCCAGGGCGATTGCGGCTTGTCGCGGCGCGACGGATTCGCCATCGCGCCCAACACGCCCCGCACGACGATCCGGTCGAGAATATAGGGAATCCACAACAGCCCGGTCAGCGCGACCGTCAGCGTCAGCCACATCAGTTCCTTGGTCATCGCGTCGTCTCCCGAAAAGCCGGCGGGCAATCTAGCGCAGCCGAGGCCGCGCGTCTCTTGGTGGACGCTCAGCTTTTCACTTTTACGTAGGAGCCGGGGGCATCTTCGATCGGCTTGTATTTGCCGCTGCCGATCTTGCGCGCCGGCATCATCTCGCCGCCCAGGCCCTTGAGCCAGTTCATCCAGTCCGGCCACCACGAGCCGGGATGCGACGTCGCGCCGGCGATCCACTTGTCGAGATCGCGGCCAAGCTCGGCTTTGCTGGTCCAATACTGGTACTTAAGCTTGCTCGGGGAATTGACCACACCGGCAATGTGGCCGGAGCCGGCCAGCACGTATTTCACCGGCCCGCCGAACAGGTGCGAGCCTTCGAACACCGAGCGCGCCGGCGCGATATGGTCCTCGCGCGTTGCCAGATTGTAGATCGGCACCTTGACCTTGCGCAAATCGAGCGTTTCGCCGGCGATCGTCATCTTGCCGCGCGCGAGATTGTTATCGAGATAGCAGTTGCGCAGATAGAACGAATGATTGGCCGCCGGCATGCGGGTGGCGTCGGAATTCCAGTACAGAATGTCGAACGGGAACGGCTTTTTCCCCTTGAGATAGTTGTTCACGACGTAGGGCCAGATCAGATCGTTCGAGCGCAACATGTTGAAGGCGGTCGCCATGTTGGAGGCTTCGAGATAGCCCTGTTCCTTCATCTGCGCTTCAAGTGCGGCGATACGTTCTTCATCGACGAACACCAAAAGATCGCCGGCAAAGGTGAAGTCGACCTGCGCCGCGAACATGGTGGCCGACACCGCGCGATCCTGTTTTTTGGCCGCGATATAGGCCAGCGTGATGGATAAAAGCGTGCCGCCGACGCAATAGCCGACGGTGTGGACCTTTTTCTCGCCGGTGATGTCCTCGATGATGTCGAGCGCGGCGAGCGGGCCGAGCCGCATGTACTCCTCGAAGCCCATATTGGCCTGCCGCGCGTCCGGATTGACCCAGGAAATCACGAACACGGTGATGCCCTGGTCGACGCACCATTTGATGAACGATTTCTCCGGCGTCAGATCGAGCACGTAGAACTTGTTGATCCAGGGCGGCACGATCAGCAGCGGGACCTTGAGCACATCCATGGTCGCCGCTTCGTATTGAATGAGCTGCATCAACTCGTTCTGGAACACCACCTTGCCCGGCGTTGTCGCCAGGTTGCGGCCGACCTCGAATTTCGAATTGTCCGACTGGCGAATCTTCAGGCTGCCGTGGCCGGCCTTGATGTCTTCGGTGAGCATGTGCATGCCGCGCACGAGGTTTTCCGCGTTGCTCGAAAACGTCTCGCGCAGCAATTCGGGGTTGGTCAGAACGAAGTTCGACGGCGCGATCGCGTTGACGATCTGCTTGATGTAAAATTCCGCCTTCTGCCGCGTATGCGGCTCGACGCCGGTGGCATCCTTGACCAATTTGTTGGCCCAGTCGGCGGTCAAGAGATAAGCCTGCTTGAGGAAGTCGAAGAACTGGTTCGACGACCATTCCTGATCGGCGAAGCGCTTGTCCGCCGCATCGGGTACCGCAACCGGCGCACTCGGCTCGCCGGCCATCCGCTTCACGGCACCGGCCCACAAGTCGAGATAGGCGCGCCCGAGGCTCGCCTGTAATTCCACCGCGCGTTGCGGATCGGACAGCCAGTATTCGGCGACCCGGCCGATGCTTTTGACGGCGTCAACGACCTCGTCGGACTCGCCCTTGATCTTGCCTTCCTCGCGCGGTGCCATGTAGGCGGCGAGCGCCTTGCCGCCTTCCTCGACCAGCCGGGCGAGATTATGCGCGAAGGCCTCGATGTCGGCGGCGCCGAGCTTGGGGGTGTCCGTCGCCGGTTCATGGGCCAGAGCTTGGCCTACGGCGCCCGCCGCAGCCTCGACCGGGGCTCTAGCTCGATCTTGGGTTGGCTTGTCCATACGCGTCACGTCGATCCCCGATCAGACATGGCCCGGGTAACCTAAGCCTGCAAGGCGCGATTGCTGCGAACTTTAACGCGGTCCCGGCATCTTCCTTTGGTCATAATAGGCGGTTAGCGGCTTGCTGGTATAATTCCTTGAGATTGCATCGGATTCGCCGGGCCATCGGATGACCAAGAGCCCGCTTGAGACATGCTTGTGCTACGCCTTTGTCGGGCTGGCGGCGCTGCTCGTTGCCTCCTGCGCCGCCAATGGCGGGCCGCTTGGTGACCAGGTGCCGTCCCAGTTCGGCGGGCTGCCGGCCGACACGCCGGCCCGCCCGCCAGCGGTTGCGCCATTTCCCGCCGTTCATGACTTGCCGCCGCCGCGCGCGACCCAGCCCTTGAGTGAGAGTGGCCAGTTGCAGCTTGAACAGGATTTGGCGGCGACGCGGGCCAGACAGCAAAAGCTGCAAGACCCGAACGCCAGGCACCGCGCCGATACCGCCAATGCCGCGAACAAGGCCGCCATGGAACGGGCAGCCAAGGCGGCCGCAAAGGTTAAGCCGGTCGCGCCACAGCAGTGAAACGCTGGCGCGGTTGTCGCCGCGTGATAAAAGCCTGCGGACGGAAAGCAGGGGTTATCGGGCCGCAAGGCCACGCAGGAACTTGAGAGATGGAAGACTTTTACCGCATCCGCCGATTGCCGCCCTATGTGTTCGAGGAGGTGAACCGGGCCAAGGCTCGCGCGCGCAGCCAGGGCGCCGACATTGTCGATCTCGGCATGGGCAATCCGGATCTGCCGGCGCCCGCCCATGTCATCGAGAAGTTGAAGGAGACGCTCGGCAAGCCGCGCACCGACCGCTATTCGGCATCCCGCGGCATTGCCGGCCTGCGCCGCGCCCAGGCCGCCTATTATGCGCGCCGCTTCGGGGTGAAGCTCAATCCCGATACCCAGGTGGTCGCGACGCTCGGCTCCAAGGAAGGCTTCGCCAATGTCGCGCAGGCCATCACCGCGCCGGGCGACGTCGTGCTGGTGCCCAATCCGAGCTATCCGATCCACGCCTTCGGCTTCCTGATGGCCGGGGGCGCGATCCGCTCGGTGCCGTCCGAGCCGACGCCGAATTTTTTCGTCACGCTCGAGCACGCGATCGAGCATTCGATCCCGAAACCGATCGCGGTCGTGGTCTGCTACCCGGCCAATCCGACCGCCTACGTAGCGAGTCTTGATTTCTACAAGGATCTGGTCGCCTTCGCGAAGAAGCACGGCATCCTGATCCTGTCCGATCTGGCTTATGCCGAAGTCTATTTCGACGACAATCCGCCGCCCTCGCTGCTCCAGGTGCCGGGCGCAATCGACGTCACCGTCGAATTCACCTCGATGTCGAAGACCTATTCGATGCCGGGCTGGCGCATCGGCTTTGCGGTCGGCAATGACCGCGTCATCGCCGCGCTTGGCCGCGTCAAGTCGTATCTCGATTACGGTGCCTTCACCCCGGTGCAGGTCGCGGCCGCGGCCGCGCTCAATGGGCCGGATGACTGCATCAAGGAGATGCGCGACACCTACCGCAAGCGCCGTGACGTGCTGGTCGAAAGCTTCGGCCGCGCCGGCTGGGACGTGCCGTCGCCCCCGGCCTCGATGTTTGCCTGGGCGCCGATCCCGGAGCCGTTCAAGAGTCTCGGCAGTGTCGAATTTGCGACCCTGCTGGTCGAAAAGGCCGAAGTCGCGGTTTCGCCCGGCATCGGGTTTGGCGAATATGGCGAGGGCCATGTCCGCATCGCGCTGGTCGAGAACGAGCAGCGCATCCGCCAGGCCGCCCGCAATATCCGCCGCTTCCTTGAAACCGGCGCGGAAAAACTGCACAACGTCGTTCCGCTCGCCACACGACGCTGATCCCGAAATTCAGGGGCAGGCTTCCGGACCAGATCATGCGCGATCAGAACAATGCTGCACCGCTGAAAGTCGGTGTCGCCGGCGTCGGCACGGTCGGTGCCGCGCTGATCGCGCAGATCGCCGAGCAGCGCGAGGCGCTCGCGGCGCGCTGCGGCCGCCGCATCGAGGTGGTTGCGGTGAGCGCGCGGAGCCGCGCCAAGAAACGTGGCGTCAATCTCGCCAGGTTCAAATGGCACAGCGACCCGCTGGCGCTGGCACGCGATCCGTCAATCGACGTCTTCGTCGAGCTGATCGGCGGTGGGGGAAACCCGGCCAAGGCCGCGATCGAGGCCGCGCTCGCCGCCGGGAAATCGGTGGTGACCGCCAACAAGGCACTGCTCGCAAAGCACGGCGTCGCGCTGGCGGCGCGCGCCGAAGCCCATCACGCCGCGCTCAATTTCGAGGCGGCGGTCGGCGGCGCCATCCCGATCGTCAAGACCTTACGGGAAGGGCTCGCCGGCAACTCGCTCAACCGCGTCTATGGCATCCTCAACGGCACCTGCAATTACATCCTGACGCGGATGGAGCAGGACGGCATGTCGTTCGCCGATTGCCTCAAGGACGCGCAGCGTCTCGGCTACGCCGAAGCCGACCCGACCTTCGACATTGAAGGCCATGACACCGCGCAGAAACTGGCGATCCTCGCCAGTCTGGCGTTCGGCGCCAAGGTCGATGAAGGCGCGGTCTATGTCGAAGGCATCTCCTCGATCACGCCGGCCGATCTGATTGCCGCCGACGAGCTCGGCTATCGCGTCAAGTTGCTCGGCGTCGCCATGAAGACCCCGAAAGGCATCGAGCAGCGCGTTCATCCGACCATGGTGCGCAAGGAAACCGCGATCGCGCAGGTCATGGGCGTCACCAATGCGGTGACGGTCGATGCCGCCGGCATCAATCCGCTGACTTTGGTCGGTCCCGGCGCCGGCGGCGCGGCGACGGCATCGGCCGTGCTGTCCGACATTGGCGACATTGCGCGCGGCGTACGCACTGCGCCGTTCGGGCGGCCTTCGGCCCAGCTTACGGCCGTCAAAAAGGCGCCGATGCAGCGCCATGAAGGCGGCTATTACATTCGCCTCGTCGCGCGCGACAAGCCGGGAACAGCGGCGACCATCGCCAAGCGTCTCGCCGAGCAGGACATTTCGATGGAGTCGATCGTTCAGCGCCACGCCAAGGGTGAGGTGACCTCCGGCGGCTCGGTCCCGGTGATCCTCATCACTTATGCGACCAGCGAAGACGCGGTACGAAAGGCCCTTGCCGCGGTGGGGCGCGATAAAGTGATATCGGGCCGCCCGCAAGTCATCCGCATCGAGAAGAACTAGCCGCGGCGCAACGGCGGCAAGAGGAGCAGTTCATGGCGTCGATTACCGTTCAGCCGAGCCAGATTCTCGAGCGCATCCTCACGCTCGAGATCGTGCGCGTCACCGAGCGCGCCGCGGTGTCGGCGGCGCGCCTGCGCGGCCAGGGCAAGGACAAGGCGTCCGATCAGGCGGCGGTCGATGCGATGCGCCGCGAGCTCAACAAGCTGCCGATCGAGGGCACCGTGGTGATCGGCGAGGGCGAAATGGATGAGGCGCCGATGCTGTTCATCGGCGAAAAGGTCGGCAATCCGGGCGGCTTCAAGGTCGACATCGCGGTCGATCCGCTTGAGGGCACCGTGCTGTGCGCGAAGAACATGCCGGGCGCGATTGCGACCTTGGCGATGGCGGAGGCCGGCACGCTGCTCCATGCGCCGGACTGCTACATGGACAAGATCGCGATCGGCCCCGGTTATCCGAAAGGCACGATCGATCTCGACGCCCCGGCGGACGAGAACATCATCCGCCTTGCCAAGGCCAAAGGCGTCAAGCCCTCCGACATCACCGCGATCCTGCTCGACCGGCCGCGCCACGCTAGGATCATCGAAGCGGTGCGCAAGACCGGCGCCGCAGTGACCCTGATCAGCGACGGCGATGTCGCCGGCGTCATCCATTGCGCCGAGCCGAAGACCGGCATCGACATTTATCTCGGCATTGGTGGCGCGCCGGAAGGCGTGCTGGCGGCGGCGGCGTTGCGCTGTATCGGCGGCCAGATGCAGACCCGGCTCGTCATCGATACCGACGAGTTGCGGGCTCGGGTCGCCAAGATGGGCATCAAGGACCCGAAGAAAAAATACGAGATCGAGGACATGGTGAAAGGCGATTGCCTGTTCGCCGCCACCGGGGTGACGTCGGGCGCGATGCTCGACGGCGTCAAGTTCGGCAAAGACGTGATCGAGACCGACACGGTGGTGATGCGCTCGGTCACCGGCACGGTCCGCCGCGTCCGCGCCGAGCACCGCCAGCTCGGCAAGTTTTATCTCGACTGAGCGGCGCGCTCAGGCCGGAACAAGTTCGGCGGTTTCCGCCGCGGTGCGTGCCAGCAGCCGGCCGAGATGGCTGGCGATCGCGCCCATTCCACTCTTGCTTGTGCCGGCGCGGCCATCCTTGGCCTCGGCGTCGGGGTTGTAATTGGTGTTGGTGTTGACGTCGTAGGTGTAGGACAGGCCGTTGTCGTCGACGATGAACTCGACGCCGGCAATACCGATGTCGTTGGCGGCGAGGAACGCCTGCCATTTCGGGATCAACGGATGATCGAAGCCGCGGATGATCTGGAATTTGTCGCCCGGCGCCACCGCTGGACAGACTTCGGCGAGCGCCGGCGCGTCGACCTGACAGGCATCCGCGGGGCACAGTTCGAAGCCCTGCGAGGTGTCGACCCGCACCGCATAGAGGAACTTGCCGCCGACAAACTCGACCCGGGTAATGAACGGCTGCGGCGCCTTGATATAGCGCTGCACCAAGGTGATGCCGTCGACCGGCTCCTCGAACGCGTCGCCGGCGAGATGCTCGTCGAGCGCGGCCGCTGACAGGAACAGGCGAACCCCGAGCCCCTTGCCGGCCCGGTTATGCTTGAGGATCAGCGGAAAGCCGAGGCGGCGCGCGGCATCGGCGATGTTGCCTTTGCCGACGACGGCGAGCGTTTTCGGCGTCTCGATGCCAAAACGGTCGAGCGCCTGATATTGCGCGACCTTGGAGACTTCGAGCGCCAGCGCCCGCTCGCCATTGACGATGATGCGGTCGTGGCGCGTCAGCCAGGCCAGCACCGCGGCGGTCAATTCCGGCGCATAGCGATGGTCGCGGGTATGCGACGACGCGCTCATGCGGTTGTAGAACACGCCCTGCGGCGGCGCGACGTTGAGATCGAGCACGCCCTGGTCGAGGAACCATTCGGCAAACGGGATTTTGCGGGCCGCGAAGTCCTTGCGTAGCGGCTCGACCCAGGCGTCGTTTTCGTGAATGACGTAAACGCGCGGCAACTGGCTGTGCTGCGTCAAATCCTGGCGCATGGTTCACCTCGGCGGGACAACGGAAACAGGAGGTATTTCACCGGGCGGCGCAGAACAACGCCGCCGCAAAGAAAGAAATCGCATGCTGTTCCGATGCCAGCGGAGTGCCGATATTTTCTCCTGGCGAGCGATAAATTGGATCAATATATCGGTCCGTCTGGAGTCAGATTCGACGTGTTGACCGCATTCAAGCCGCAGCCGCCCATGAGCTCTTCGCCCGAGGCCTTCCTCGGCGTCGAGCGATCGCTGACCGGAAAGCGCTGGCAGGGCCGCATCGATACGCTCGGCGAAGCGTGTGCGCTCGATATTGCGCAGAGGAGCGGCGTGCCGGAGTTGCTGGCGCGCGTTCTCGCCGGACGCGGTGTCGAGCCTGAGGACGTTTCGGCCTATCTCGATCCGACGGTCAGGCGGCTGATGCCAGATCCGTTCGCGCTCACGGCGATGCCGGAAGCGGCGGCGCGGCTTGCCGATGCCATGATGCGGGGCGAGAGCGTGGCGATCTTCGGCGACTATGATGTCGACGGCGCGACCGCATCGGCGATTCTGGCGCGGTTCTTGCGCGCCGGCGGGCTCGATCCGATCATCCACATTCCCGACCGTATCTTCGAGGGCTATGGCCCGAACGTTGATGCGATCCGCTCGTTCGCCGAGCGCGGCGTCAAGCTGCTGGTCACGGTCGATTGCGGCACCACCAGTCTCGAGCCGCTCGCAGAAGCCAAAAGGCTTGGCCTCGACGTCGTCGTCATCGATCATCATCAGGCCGATGAGGCGTTGCCGGCGGCGCACGCCATCGTCAATCCGAACCGGGCGGACGATCTCTCGGCACTTGGTCATCTCGCCGCGGTCGGCCTGGTGTTTCTGACATTGGTCGCGGTGAGCCGGGAATTGCGCAAACGCGATTTCTGGAGCGCGACCCGCGCCGAGCCGGACCTCTTGTCGTTGCTCGATCTAGTGGCGCTCGGCACCATCGCCGATGTCGTGCCGCTGAAGGGCCTCAACCGCGCCTTCGTCGCCAAGGGGCTGATCGCGCTGCGCCGCCGCGACAATATCGGCGCCACCGCGCTGATGGATGTGGCGAAACTGACCGGGCCGCCGGAGCCTTGGCATCTCGGCTTTCTGCTCGGGCCGCGCATCAATGCCGGCGGGCGCATCGGCCGCGCCGATCTTGGCGCGCGGCTGTTGCTCGAAGTCGATCCAAGTGAGGCGGCGCGCATCGCCGGCGAGCTTGATCGCCTCAATCGCGAGCGCCAGGCCATCGAGGTCGAGCATCTGGCGCAGGCCGATGCGGAGGCCTTCGCCGCGCTCGGCAAGGACGAGAACGCTGCCGTGGTCGTCACCGCCGCCGAGGGCTGGCACCCCGGCGTGGTCGGCCTGATCGCGGCGCGGCTCAAGGAGCGCTACAACCGGCCGGCCTTCGCGATCGCGCTGTCGCCGGGCGGCGTCGGCACCGGATCGGGGCGCTCGATCCCCGGCGCCGATCTCGGCCAGGTGGTGCGGCGCGGCGTGAGCGAGGGGCTGCTGATCAAAGGCGGCGGCCATGCCATGGCGGCGGGCATTACGCTCAAGCATGACCGGCTCGCGGCGTTCCGCGCCTTCATCGAGGAGGCGCTGCGCGACAGCGTCGCCTCGTCGACGCGGGAACATATCTTATCGATCGATGGCGCGCTGAGCGCGGGCGGCGCCACCGTCGATCTCATCAATCTGGTCGCGCGCGCCGGTCCGTTCGGCGCCGGCAATCCGGAGCCGGTGTTCGCGCTGCCGGCGCACACTTTGGTTTATGCCGATATTGTCGGCGGCAGCCATGTGCGGCTGCGGCTGCGCGCCAATGACGGCGCGTTTATCAATGCCATTGCCTTCCGCTGCGCCGATCAGCCGTTCGGCAAGGCCATGCTCGAGCTTCGTGGCCGTTCAGTGCACGCCGCCGGTTGCCTCACTATCGACCGTTGGCAGGGCGAGGAGCGCGTCCAGCTGCGCCTGAGCGACATAGCGCCGGCGGGACTCTGAATCTGTTTGCAAACGTGGAGTTGGAATGCCGGGCTACAAGGTTTTGATTGCAGGCGCCGGTCTCGGCGGCTTGACGGCGGCGGCCTGCCTGATGAAGGCCGGCCACCAGGTCGAGATCTATGAGCAGGCCCCGGCGCTCGGCGAAATCGGCGCCGGCATCCAGATCAGCGCCAACGCGATGCATGTGCTGCGCGATCTCGGTCTTGAGCCGGCGATCCGCGCCGCCGGCGTGCAGCCCGCGGCTTACGTGTTCCGGCTGTTCGATACCGGCGAGGACATTCAGCGCTTCTCACTGGCGAAGGAGCACGAGGAGGCGCATGGCGCGCCTTATACGCAACTGCACCGCGCCGACCTACACGACATCCTCGCCCGCAAGGCGCTCGAACTCGATCCCGCCGTGGTCCGGCTCAATCACAAGGTCGTCGGCTATGACGAAGACGGGCAGGGCGTTAGCCTCACATTCGCCGACGGCTCGACGGCGCGCGGCGATCTGCTGATCGCGGCCGACGGGCTGAAATCGCCGATTCGGG
>Ga0265325_10002796_pt1 | contig 11653 bp, 10 predicted proteins | sample 41420metaG_FD_202090 | JGI IMG/M metagenome (GOLD analysis project Ga0265325, IMG submission 202090) | Rhizosphere microbial communities from Carex aquatilis grown in University of Washington, Seatle, WA, United States - 4-14-20 metaG | ecosystem: Host-associated > Plants > Roots > Rhizosphere...
CAGCCATGCGGGGAAGGCGCCGGCGTAGTGCTCGATCAGCACGCCGAAGAAGCGCTCTACCGAGCCCCACAGCGCGCGGTGGACCATCAGGGGCATGTGGCGGTTGCCGTCCTCGCCTACGTATTCGAGTTTGAAGCGGCGCGGCAGGTTGAAATCGAACTGCACCGTTGTGAGCTGCCAGGGGCGGCCGATCGCGTCGACCAGCTTCACGTCGATTTTGGGGCCGTAGAACGCGGCTTCGCCGGGAATGAATTTGTAGGGGACCTTCATGCGGTCGAGCGTGGAGATGAGCGCGCCCTCGGCGGACTTCCATTCCTCGGGAGTGCCGGTGTAATCCTGCGGGCGGGAGGGATCGCCGCCGGAGAGCTCCACTTCGTAGCGGTCGAAGCCGAACACGCGCAGGACTTCCCACGCGAACTCGACGCAGTCCTGAATTTCCTTTTCGATCTGCTCGGGCATGCAGAAGATGTGCGCGTCGTCCTGGGTGAAGCCGCGGACGCGCAGGAGTCCGTGCAGCACGCCGGAGCGCTCGTAGCGGTAGACGGTGCCGAGCTCGGCCAGGCGCACGGGCAGGTCGCGATAGCTGCGCAGGCGCGACTGGAAAATCAGAATGTGGCCGGGGCAGTTCATGGGCTTGAGCTGGTACTCGGCTTTTTCGACTTCGATGGGGCCGAACATATTCTCGCGATAGAAATTCGCGTGGCCGCTGGTCTTCCAGAGGTCGAGGCGCATGATGTGCGGGGTGAACACGAGATCGTAGCCGCGGCGGAGGAGCTCGTCGCGCAGCCAGTCTTCCATGATCTTGCGGATCAGGCCGCCCTTGGGATGCCAGAAGATCAGGCCGGGGCCGGCTTCGTCCTGGATGCTGAAGAGGTCGAGTTCCTGGCCGATTTTGCGATGGTCGCGGCGCTTGGCCTCTTCGAGCTTGTGGAGATATTCGTCGAGTTCCTTCTGCTCGACGAAGCAGGCGCCGTAGATGCGCTGCATCTGCGGATTGCCTTCCTGGCCTTTCCAGTAGGCGCCGGCGACGTTCATCAGCTTGAACGCCTTGATGCGGCCGGTGGAAGGAATGTGCGGGCCGCGGCAGAAGTCAGTGAACTTGCCGGTGGTGTAGAAGGAAACCATCGGCTCGGTGGCTTTTTCCTCGACCAGCTCGCACTTGAACGGCTGGTTGGCGCTGCGATAGAGCTCGACGGCTTCCGGCTTGGGGAGCAGCTTGCGCTCGTTGGGCACGTTGCGCTCGGCGATCTCGTGCATCTTGGCTTCGATCTTGGCGAGATCGTCCTGGGTGAACGGCTCGTCGCGGACAAATTCGTAGAAGAAGCCGTTGTCGATGGGCGGGCCGATGCCGAGCTTCACGCTGGGGTAGAGTTCGAGGACGGCGGCGGCGAGCAGATGCGCGGCGGAGTGGCGGAACACTTGGACGGCGTCGGGATCTTTGGAGGTGAGGATGGAGAGCTTGGTGTCGTGGTCGAGCGGGCGCGAAAGATCGATGAGTTCGCCGTTGGTGCGCGCTACCAGCGCTTCCTTGGCGAGGCGCGGCGAGATCTGGTGCGCGATTTCGGCGGCGGTGGTGCCGCTGGGCACTTCGCGAGTTGCGCCGTCCGGCAATGTGATTTGTATGGTTCCCATGGAGTCTGCTTTCGGTATGGAGACATGTAGCTTACTGGCGGGTGCAGGGCGGGTCAAGGCGGGATAGGGCGTGATAGCGGAATGGCGCGTGCTCGCGCACGGAAAACTCGCGTCACATAGTAATGCGATATTTTTCCTAAAGGGCTAAAATGTAGACTCCGGCTGGATGAAGACCACACGGTATTTCCGCGAACAGGTCTTGCGCAAGCGGCCTTACATTCAGCTGGAGTGGTGCCAGAGGATCTTGGCTCACCCGTTGGCGAGAGTGGTCCAAAGAGGATGGGCGCATTCGGTTCTGGGGCATCATTCCGGAATTCGGTGGCAGGGTGTTGCGTATCGTAACCCTGGCGGACGGAGAAACTGTGCATAACGCTTTTCCTGACCGGGATTTCAAACCTGCGGCGCCGCAGACGAGGTGGCCGATGAAACTGCATTACGACAGGGAAACCGATTCCCTCTATATTGACCTGAATGAGCGCCCTAGTGCGGACTCGCGCGAAATTCAGGAAGATATCGTCATCGACCTGGACACGAACGGCCGCATCGTGGGGATCGACATCCAGCACGCCTCGGAAGTCTTGGACCTTGGTACCCTCGAAGCGCAGCACTTCCCCGCCGCCCAGCTTAAACTCAGCTAACCACCAATGTACCCCTGCACTACCTCGGCGGCCGCCCGGCCTACCGGTGGCTGAAAACCACCAGGTTCGCTTGGAAATCACCGGAGAGACCCGCTTTGCTAGATTCCATCGGCGGCAGGAGCTTTCGCATCGTGCTGAAAAATTGGAGCTTGCGTGGTTTCTGGTTGCGGGGGTGTTTGGCCACGGTCGTGCCCTTAGTGGAATCGGAGTTATTGAGATGAGCTTAAGGCAGGGATTTGAGGCTAGCGGAAGGAGTCCTAAGATGAAATACATGCGAATTCTCGCGGTGCTTGGTTTGTGCTTGATTCCAGCAAGTTACGCCCATGCGCAGAGATTTTCTGTCGGCGTGGGGATTGGCGGTCCGGCGTATGTGGGTCCCGCACCGGCCTGCGCTTACGGTTACTACAACTACTACCCGTATGCGTGCGCTCCGTATGGTTACTATGGTCCTAGCTGGTTTTCCGGCGGCGTCTTCATAGGCGCAGGGCCGTGGTACCGGGGTTATTACGGCGGTCGTGGATACTACGGAGGTGGGGGATACTACGGAGCACGTGGGTATTATAGCGGACGCGGAGCGGTTGGCGGTGGATTCCGCGGTGGTGCGGTGCACGGGTTCAGCGGTGGAGGCGGATTCCGCGGTGGCGCGGTGCGCGGTGGCGGCGGCGGTTTCCACGGCGGTGGCGGGCATGGCGGCGGGCGAAGGTAACATCCGACGCTCACTTGTGAAACTATAAAGGCCGGCAGGCGACTGCCGGCCTTTTGCTTTTGCTCGCCCAACACTGCTACGTCGAATCCATCTGGGCGGCCCGCGAGGTTAATCAGTACGCCTAGCTTAGAATCTTACGGATGGCAGAGGGTTTGGCAAGTAGCCCAAAATTGACTCGGCAGACGGGCATCTGCCGCGATTATCCGGGCCATGGCAAACACCCTCTCCCCGACTCTTTGCGCTGACTCCGCTTGCGGACACGCCGGTTCTGTAGCCCTTGCCGGGCGCGACTTGTGCCGGGGGCATTTCATCGCGGCTTGTTATCAGAGGCTGGAGGAGTGCAGCAAATTTCTCGACAGCAACGACCACTGGAAAGCGACGTCGGGCGAGCCGTTCATCGAATCGCTCGTTGAAATCGTGGATCAGACGGCCGCTCTCGGGCTCACGGCGAAAGATCTCGACCGGCTCGAACAAGCCCAGCTGCTCGACATTCTATTTACCGCCGGGAACCTGTTGAAGAACCTGCGGCGGAGCGTCCGGAAGTTCGTCTCGATGCCGCTCAAGCTTTGCTACCAGGTGACAGGCCACAACTGGAGCGAGAATACCATCACGCAGGAACTCAGCATGCACGGGGCTTCCATGGAATGCCGAATCCCGATCGGCCGGGGCGAGTTGATGACCGTGGAACGCACCGACATCCATCGCAAGACACAGGCGAAGGTGCGTTGGCAGAAGCGCCGCGCGGACGGCTCGCAACTGATCGGCATCGAACTTCTGGATAGCGCCGACTTCTGGGGATTCAACGAAGGCTAGAAGAAGATGGACGGCTCGCGGAAAAAACACCGCGAGCGGGAGGCGCTGCGCGCCGGCTTTTATGTCGTAGCTAAAGCTACGCCCCCCTAAATACCTTCTCTTGAAAGCGATTTTTGCTGCTTTGACAGGGAGTCCTCAGCGGCTGAAGCCGCACGGATTGTCGTGCATTTGCGGCACGGATGAATCTGTGCCCTGACGAAAAACGGGCGTTGCCACACAGGCTCTTGCCGGTTATACCCACGCCGAATCTTTTTCATCGTGCTCTTAACCCGGGTCCGCGAAGCGGAAGGTGTTATCCTCAGCCGGAATTGTTTAGAATTTTTTGATGGGGGAAAGAAAGGCCAGATCGGGCGGGTACTCGCGACGAGAGGTTTTGACGTATCTCGCCCGCGCGGGGGTGTGCTTACCTCTCGCCGCTCTTCCCGATATCGCGGGGGGCGCGGTTGGGGGAATTTTTCCCTCTGTCCAGCAGGCGGGGGCTCCGCAGCCGCCTGCGATTTCAAGATATCAACTGTCCGCGAGCGACGACGCTTTTCTGGAAGATCTGGAAACGGCGAACTTTCTTTATTTCTGGGAACAGACGAATCCCACCACCGGACTTACGAAAGACCGGTGCAACGTGCGAGCCAACGATAACAAAGTGGTCGGCAGCATCGCCGCCACCGGATTCGCGCTCACCGCGCTTTGCATCGGCGAGAACCGCGGGTATGTCACCTATGCGCAGGCGCGAGACCGCGCGCTGGTCACTTTGCGATTCCTGTGGAAGAAGCTGCACAATCAGCGCGGCTTTTTCTACCACTGGGCCAATATCAATACGGGGGAGCGGCTGTGGGAGTCGGAGATTTCCTCGATCGATACGGCCATCCTGCTCTGCGGCGTGCTCACCTGCAAGGCGCACTTCGCGCATACCGAAATCACCGACCTCGCGCAGGAAATTTTCAACCGCGTGAACTGGCAATGGCTTTCGGAAGACACGCTGATACTGCCGCATGGATGGGCCCCGGAAACGGGATTTCTGCGCTATCGCTGGGACAGTTACAGCGAGCTGATGATGCTGTATCTGCTGGGATTGGGTTCGTCGAAGTACCCGCTGCCGCCGGGATCGTGGGACGCCTGGAAGCGGTCGGGGTTCGAGTACGACGGGATCAAGTACATCGGGTCATTCGCGCCCATCTTCGTACACCAGTATTCGCTGGGATGGTTTGACTTCCGCGGCAAGCGCGATAAATACGCGGACTACTTCCAGAATTCGACGCTGGCGACCGAAGCGCACCGCCGGTTCTGCATCGATCTATCGCGGCAGTTTCCCGATTACAGCGAGGACCTGTGGGGCATAACGGCGTCCGATTCGATCCATGGATACGAAGTGTGGGGAGGGCCGCCGAAGACGGGGCCCATCGATGGGACGGTGGTGCCGTGCGCTTCGGCCGGATCGCTGCCGTTTCTGCCGCAGCAGGTGATGCGGGTGCTGCGCGTGACGTATCTGCGCTACGGCGCGGGCACCTGGAGCCGCTACGGTTTCGTGGACGCGTTCAATCCGCTCACGAACTGGTACGACAGCGACGTGATCGGGATCGACACGGGAATCACCATGGCGATGGCGGAAAACGCGCGCACGGCCTTCGTGTGGGACACCTTCATGAAAAATCCGGAGGCGCAGCGCGGGATGCTGCGCGCGGGATTTGAGAATTACGAGCCGGCGAATCCTCAGGAACTGCTGCCAACTCCTGCTGCGCCGCTCGGCCCAGGCAGGGTGGAAGAATCCGCCAATCCTCATCGCAACTCGACCAAGACGAGTCCCTGAGGGGGCAGCGTCAAATGAAGTTCTCCATTGCGAAGAGACATTTTTTCGGGCGGCGAAAGCTGAGCAGCCTTGCGCAGGGCTTCCATCTGCGCCTGGGCCGGGTATGCGGGGCGGCCCATGGCGTCATAGGCATTGAGCAGCGAGCCATGCGCGGCGTCCAGCCGCGAAACCGATGCGCGGCTTTTGCGCGTTCCCTGAAACGCGAGAGTGACTTCCCTGGCGTGGCCTTTTTCTTCCGGCAGGAACAAATTCCATAAGGCGATTACGAAGGTTCCGTCCGCGCGGCGCGTTACGAGCACGGAATCCGATTTTTCTTCCAGACGCTGGTCTCCGAGCGAGTGCAGCAGGCGGAAGGCGTTGAAGGCCGGCTTGGGCAGGCCGTCTTCGGCGAGCAGGCCGAAACCGCCGTAGAACGGTTCCTTCACCACTCCCTGTTCTTCGAATACGTCGGAGAACGTCCAGTAACTCATCATTTCGGTTAGGCCGGCGCATTGGCGGATGGTGTCCGCGAGCCACGGCCCCATGAACGGGGCGTCGGTGACGTCCGGCTCGTTCTTATAGCTGGCGTTGTACTCGCTGAAAATCACGGGAAGATCCGGGCGCGTGGATGCTTTTACCTGCGCGTGCACTTTTGCCGCGGCGCGGCAAACCATTTGCGTGCGCGGCACGGATTCATCGGTGCCGAGGACGTTCTTGGCGTCGTCGTTGCCGTAGACGTGGGTGGAGACGAAGTCAACCGGGATATGGTTTTCGACGCAATGACGGATGAAACGATCCACCCAGGCGGCCTGCGCCGTGGAGGGTCCGCCGACGCGCAGGCGCGGATTGACCGCCTTGATGGCTTTGGCCGTGGCGTCATAGAGCTGGTAGTAGGTTTGCTCTTTGGGATCGCCTGCCCAGAAATCGAGGTTGGGTTCGTTCCAGACCTCGAAATACCACTGCGAGACTTCGTCGATCCCGTAGCGAGCTACCAGGTGCTGGGTGAAGGCCGTGATCATGTTCGACCAGGCATCCCAATTCTTCGGAGGCGAAATGATGGGGTGATACCAGAACACGTGCTCGGTGGGCTGGGCCGCCAGTTTGCGCGGCATGAAGCTTAATTCGACGAAAGGGCGGACGCCATTCTGGAGGAGTCCATCGTAGATCTGGTCGACGTAGGAAAAATTATAGATGGGCTTGCCGGAAGAATCTTCGTCATAGAGGCCGACCTCGTCGTGGAAGATTGCGTGGAAGCGCATGTACTGGAAGCCGGTGGCTTGCTTGACCTGACGCAGATCGCTGCGATAGCTATCGCGCAGGGAAAGGATCGCGCGACCGGAGCCGAACATCTGCTCCCAGAAATGGGGAAACGGATGAGCGGGCGCGGTGAGGTCGATCGGGATCGTCTCGGGCGGCGATTGGGTTTGCGCGGAGAGCGGAGACCCAATCGCCGACACGAGCGAGAGAACCAGCGCGGCTACCAATAAGGCTGTTTTTGAATGCAAATCACTTCTCCATAGCCACCTTTCTAGTTGTAGCACCGGAGGAAAGGAATGCAAGCGAGGCCTGCGGAGGCGTATTTGCGTTCGCCGAAGCTTTGAGGGACTTGAGAAATGCGACGAGCTGCCAGCGCTGGGGCTCGGGCAATTTCGACCAGTCCGGCATGCCGTGCCAGAGGACGCCGTTGGATAAGATCCAGAAAAGCGTTCCGGGCGATGCTTGCGCGACCTGCGGCTTGAGCAGGCTGGCCCCCTTCTTTCCGCCTTCGGCTTTTTTCCCGTGGCAATCGGCGCAATGCTCTTCGAAGAGCTTGCCGCCCGCGCGGAGGGCTTCGGGATCGCTCTCCAGCGGATTGCTTCTGGCGCGCGCCTTATGCGGGACAACCTCGAGTGCGTGATATGTCTTCGCCTCGCGGGCCGCGTTTGCATCGAGACCCTGCGCGCGAACTCGACACGAAAATGCCGCAAGTAAGACTGTGAGGAGCATCAGACGAAGCGCAGGGGCGCGAAGCGGGATGCGACTGGTTCTCACTGGCGCCCTCCGAAAAGACGCGAAACCATCTCGCCGAAGCCCGAGAACTCGCGGGAGACGCCCCATCGCAGAAGGAAGCGGTGGCTCTGGTCATTCAAGCCGAAGCCCGGCGAGAGCCGCAGCGTCCAGCCAGAGGGAAGATTCCACGCCGCCACGGGAGCGAGATATTGCGACGTGTTGCGCAATCCCAGGCTGTAGCGGTCGCCCAGGCCGCCATACATTTCCACGCCGGCAACGATGTTTTCGGGGCACAGGTTGCAACGGCTCGCGGAGGCCTTCAGTGCGAGCGGGCGGCTGGCTCCGATGGCGTAGCCGAATTCCCAGGGGTCATTCGAGAGGTTTTTGACGGCCAGGGGATTGACGGCAACATTCCAGCCGCGCCAGGATTTCGAGAGCAGAAGCTTGAATTCGAGTTCGTGATCGTGCTCGCGCCGGAGTTCGGCGTTGGGTTCGGCGTAGTCCGCCTCCACGTCGTGCCGTTCGACTTCCTTCAGGATTTTGTCCGCGCCGCTGGTGTTCTCGAATTCGACGTAGAGAACGGGATTGAGGAAATGCTCGCGCGGCAAAAGGCGAAAGCGGTTCTCCCAGCGCAGGCCGGTGAACAGGGTGCTGTCGTGGAAGGTGGTCTGCCCGGCGAGATAAAATTCCGTGGTGTACCAGGCGGTGACGCCGTACTCAAATTCGGCCCAGAAGGCCTGGAAGTCATTGGCGTTGCGCTGGGTGCCGAACGTGGAGAAATATTCGACGTCGAGACTGCCGGGCTCTTCGAGATAGTGATCGTAGGTAACGATGTACGGGCTCTCCTGCGCGGGCAACCGGGGGGCAGAGAAGAGAACGCACAGCAAAGCCAGAGCGGCGCTGAACAGCGAACGCACCGGCAGAGAAATCGTCAGGGGCGAAGAACGACGCAGGCCGCGATTGTGTGAACGTCCATCCTCGCGGTTCGAAAAGAAAACGGGAACACCACCAGCCATTGAGTCTCCTTGAAAACCCTGGCCGGCGCACCTAGAATACGAGCGTGTCGCCAGCCCTCCGGGCTGTCGATTTCCGATCCCCACGGCTCCTCGCCAAAAGGCTTCCGTGGGGATCGCGTTTTACTTCCGAAAAATCCCTTCCCGTGCAAGTAAGAGTTTCTCTTCACCAACTTTTGCGTGCAGACAACGCACGACCGCAAAAATATCGGGCCAAAGCCAGTTGCAACTAAGTTGCAACTGGAAAGACATTAAACTTCACACAGCTGTTTGCTGTCAAGGGGAAGAATTTCGACGTGGTAGCGCTGTTGAAAATAGATGGCGAAAAAAGGGAGTTGCCGAGAGTTTGCTGTGGAAACCGTAAGCCTTCGTAAAGGCGGGGGCGGTGTTTCGCACATCTTCAAAGCTGATGAGACGTAGCTCGAATTTGGATTGGATTGTTTCCGTGGGGGTTCCTTAGACTGCCCATGCCATGAAGACTCTTTCGGAGCAGGACAGCAGTGCGGAAATCGATTTTTTGCACGAGATTGGGACGGGAATGGCCGCCGCACCGCTTTCGAAGGTGCTGGACCGGATCGTGCGGTTTGTCGTCGCGGCGATGAAATGCGATTCGTGCTTTGTGTACATCCTGAATGACCGGGACCTGGTGTTGCGGGCTTCGAAGAACCTGCATGCAGGGCTGGTGGACCGGCTGACGATCCGGTTCGGACAAGGCATCACGGGCTGGGTGGCCGAGCACAAAAAGCCGGTGGCGATTACACGGAAGGCGTATCAGGACCCGCGGTTCCAATCGTTCAACGAGTTGCCGGAAGACCAGTTCGAGGCGTTTTTGTCGGTGCCGGTGATGTGCCGGAGCAAGCTTGTGGGGGTAATCAACGTTCAGCATCGCCAGCCGCACGCGCACAGCAAGAGGGATGTGCAGCTGATATCGACGATCGGATTCCTGGTGGGCGCGGAGATCGAGCTCGCGCGCATGGAAGAAGAGATATGGAAGCTTTCCCGGGAAGTGCGCACGCTGAAGTCGGCGCAGCCTCCGAAATAAATCCCCAGACGACACAGGATTTGCCGCGCGGGCCTATCGGCGGGTTTCTAGGCTCGCGCGCCTGTGAACAAGTGAATAACCAGCGAAATGACAGCGAACAGAAGCAGCAAGTGAATCAAGCCGCTGGCCACGTGGAACATTACGAAACTGCCCGCCCACAGAATGGCGAGCAGGATTGCGATTACCAGAAACGGTCCGAACCTCATAACTCCTCCTTCTGAACTCGACAGTGCGGCTTGATGACACTTACTTTCCGGGAGCGACCTCGATCTGGCCACTTTGATCTGACCAACTCCCCCATAATAAATGGTACCAACCAGCGAGTAATCCGCCTATACGCAGATTCCCGGAGACATGGTTGCCAGGTTCGGTAGAGAGCAATGCGGGAGCCTCAGAGTCTGTGTGGCAATTGGCTAAATCGTCCCTCAGCGGCTGAGGCCGCGTCGATTTTCGGGCGTTTGCGGCACGGATAAATCCGTGCCCTGACGAAAAATCGGCTTTGCCACACAGGGGCTGAGTCCGGAACCGCTGAAAGGCGTTTACTGGCGGCCGGGGGTTGCTGGGAATTGTGCGCGAAGAGAGAGCCTTCGTCGCTGCGCTCCTCAGGATGACGGGCAAAGAACGGAAAAGGAAAGAAGAAGCAGCAGGAAAGAAGAAGCAGGTCCCTCACCCATCCGCGCTTCGCGCGTATAGGCTCAGGATGACACAAAAACTACTGCGAAAGGCAAAGCAGAGGCAAAGGCCGAAGACCGACCCTTAAAACCGAAGGGTCGGGCACCCGCAAAGGCTTGAGTTTTTCCGCGACCTGTGAATCCGTGCCCTGACGAAAAACCGAAGCAGCGACAACGGCTTCAGGGCTTTTGCGGCGGCGGAGGGGGCGTCGTCGAATCGGGCTGCGTAACGGGCTCGGTGTTGAGGAGCTTTATGGAAACGCGGAAGCGCTTGTAATCGGTGTAGCGCACGGTCATGCGGATGCGGACGTCTTCGGTGCGGAAGTGGAGCACGTCGTCGGCGTGCGTGTAGGTGGGAAACCAGTAATTTCCTTCGATGTTTTCGCGGTAGGTCTCAAAGCGCGGAAAGACGTTTTCGTTGTTGCCCTTGCGAATGTCGGGAACGGCCTTGCCGTAGGTCTTGACGATTTCCATGTCGCTGTCGTCCACCCAGATGCGGCCCTGAAAATAGCGCTGATTTTTCTCGAGCCGCTTGGGGCCCACGTCGAAGACGTAGGTGGAAATTTCGTCGACTTTCTCGCGGCCGACATAGGTGACGTCGTACTTGGGCAACTCCGACGTGGTGAGCACGAAGGGCTGGACGTTCTTGAGATCGTCGAGATCCTGCTGCGAGAGCAGGATTCGTTCGAGCGTGGACTGGGGGGCGTAGGTGACTTCCTCGTTGCGCTTGCCGTTCGGGTAGGTGATGTCGGTGGTCATGCGGTATTCGCCGTCGGGGCGACCGGAATCGGAGATGGTCTGGATGGTGAAGTCCTGGACGTAGGTGAAGTTGTCGCGCTCTTCTTTGAACTCCTGTTCCCGCGCGGCGAACTTCTGGATGATCTGGTCCACCGGGAGGGATGGCGGATCTTTCGAAAGGCCTTCGGTGGAAGCGGGTCTTGGAGCTGACTGCTGCGGAGGAGGCGCCTGGCGGACCTGCCGCGGCTGGGGCGCATCCTGGCGGGGGGCCGGGATCGAAGGGTAGTCCTCGCTTTGCGGAGCTGCGCCTTGGAGAGGACCTTGCTCCTGTCCGAAGGCGGGGAGGGAGAGCAGCGATGCCGCACACAGGAACAGAAACACCGAAGAGGCGCCGTCGCGAACCCTTTTTGCGTGTGTGAGAACCGCCGGCAGCACTTTCGCTAAACCTCCGCGTTGCTTCCTTCAATTTATCAGATATAGGAACTTCGGTGTGAAGCAAAGGGTTGCTTGCGGTGGTGCGGCTGGGCGGAACGAACGAGCTACTCTTATGGAACTTCCGCCGAATTACCCACGAGCGGATTAACGGGCAAAGAACGGGTCTCGGGTTAAAATGATTGTCTCAGCGAAT
>Ga0265325_10002797_pt1 | contig 11651 bp, 8 predicted proteins | sample 41420metaG_FD_202090 | JGI IMG/M metagenome (GOLD analysis project Ga0265325, IMG submission 202090) | Rhizosphere microbial communities from Carex aquatilis grown in University of Washington, Seatle, WA, United States - 4-14-20 metaG | ecosystem: Host-associated > Plants > Roots > Rhizosphere >...
CGAACGTCACGGACCGGTCGAGGTGATCCTGCCGGCGGTGCCCTACCTCGCCGATGACATCCGGACGCGCGCCGGAGCATGGCCGCTGGCGCCGACGATCGTGGAAGGCGAGGTCGCGACCTACGCGGCGTTCCGGCGGGCGCACGCAGCGCTGGCGGCTTCCGGCACGGTGACACTGGAACTCGCGCTGTCGGGGGTGCCGACCGTCGTTGCCTACAAGGTCGAGCCGCTGCTCAGGCCGCTGAAGGCACTCCTCAAAGTCGACTCGATCGTGCTGCCGAACATCATTCTCGGCGAGCGCGCGATGCCGGAGTTTCTGGACGGCGACGCGCGGCCGGAGACGCTGACGACGGCGCTGTTACCGCTGCTCAACGACACGCCCGAGCGGCAGCGGCAGCTCGATGCCTTCGCGCGGCTGGATGCCGAGATGGCGCTCACCAGCGGCACCCCGTCCGGACGCGCCGCCGAGATCGTGCTCGGTGCGATGCGCGAGCAGCCGGTAGGCCGCGGCTGACGGCTAGCGGCGCTTGGACAATGGGATGTAATCGCGGCGCGTTTCGCCGGTGTAGAGCTGGCGCGGACGGCCGATCTTCTGCGACGGGTCCTCCACCATCTCCTTCCACTGTGCGATCCAGCCGACGGTGCGGGCGAGCGCGAACAGCACGGTGAACATGGTGGTCGGGAAGCCCAGCGCCTTCAGCGTGATGCCCGAGTAGAAGTCGATGTTGGGATAGAGCTTCTTCTCGATGAAGTATTCGTCGGTCAGCGCAATGCGCTCGAGCTCGAGCGCGACCTCGAGCAGCGGATCGTCCTGGATGCCGAGCTCGGCCAGGACCTCGTGACAGGTGCGTTGCATGATCTTGGCGCGCGGATCGTAATTCTTATAAACGCGGTGACCAAAGCCCATGAGGCGGAACGGGTCGTTCTTGTCCTTGGCACGCGCGATGTATTCGGGGATGCGGTCGACGGTGCCGATCTCCTGAAGCATGTTGAGCGCGGCCTCGTTGGCGCCGCCGTGGGCGGGGCCCCACAGACAGGCGATGCCGGCGGCAATGCAGGCGAAGGGATTGGCGCCGGAGGAACCGGCGAGGCGCACGGTCGAGGTCGACGCGTTCTGCTCGTGATCGGCGTGCAGAATAAAGATGCGGTCCATGGCGCGGGAGAGGACCGGGTTGACCTTGTATTCCTCGCAGGGCACCGCGAAGCACATGCGCAGGAAGTTCGAGGCGTAGTCGAGCGCGTTGAGCGGATAAACGAACGGCTGGCCGACGTGATACTTGAAGGCCATCGCGGCGATCGTCGGCATCTTGGCGATGAGCCGCAGGCTCGCCACCATGCGCTGATGCGGATCGGCGATGTCGGTCGAGTCGTGATAGAACGCCGACATCGCGCCGACCACGCCGCACATGATCGCCATCGGATGCGCGTCGCGGCGGAAGCCGGTGAAGAAGCGGCTGATCTGCTCGTGGACCATCGTGTGATAGGTCACGCGATGATCGAAATCGGCCTTCTGCCCGGCGGTCGGCAACTCGCCGTAGAGCAGCAGGTAGCAGCTTTCCAGGAAGTCGCCGTGCTCGGCGAGCTGCTCGATCGGATAGCCGCGATAGAGGAGGATGCCGGCGTCGCCGTCGATGAAGGTGATCTTGGACTCGCAGGCGGCGGTCGAGGTGAAGCCCGGATCGTAGGTGAAGCGGCCGGTCTGGCCGTAGAGCGACGCGATGTCGATGACGTCGGGGCCAACGGTGCCCTTGTGAACCTTGAAATCCCAACTGTCGTTGCCGACGGTCAGTCGCGCTGTTTCCTCAGCGGCCTTGGGAACTTCCATCCTGCTGACGTTGGCCATCGCGGACCGCCTTCCGATACGAGTTTGTCTGCCCGGGGAGAACGCGCGCATTTTATTTGTTGCGCCGCAACAAGTCCATGCGCGGAATTGGCTTTGGGAGAATGCAGTGCTGGAGATAGGGCGGCGCGCGGCCGGCTCAACCGGGGACTTGATCGGCAATCCGAGCAAGACTTTCCTCGCGGCCGAGGATCGCCAGAACGTCAAAAATGCCGGGTGAGGCCGCAGAACCGGTGAGGGCTGCGCGCAGCGGTTGTGCCAGCGCGCCGAGCTTGGTGTCTTCCCGCAGGGCGAGATCCTTCACGGCGGCTTCGGTCGCGGCGGCTGTCCATGGCTCGACCGCGCGCAGTGCCGACAGTGTCCTCGCCAGCGCCGCGCGGCCGGCATCGTCCAGAAGGGCGGCGGCGGCTGGCTGCAGCGACAGCGGTCGCTCTGCGACGATAAAGGCGGCGCGGTCGATCAGATCGACGAGGGTCTTCGCGCGATCCTTGAACAGCGGCATAGCGGCGCGGAGGGCGGCCCGCCGGCCATCGGTCAGCTTGGCAGCGAAAGCGGCGCCGTTCGGCAGGTGCGGCAGGGCGGCCAACAACAGCTCGGTCAGCTCGTCGTCGCTCTTGGCGCGCATGTAGTGGGCGTTGAGGCTGCCGAGCTTGGCAAAATCAAAACGGGCAGGTGCGCGGTTGATGCCCGACAGATCGAACCAGGTGGTCATCTCCTCAGTGGACATGATCTCGGCGTCGCCGTGCGACCAGCCGAGACGCACGAGATAATTGCGCATTGCCTCCGGCAGGTAGCCCATGGCGCGGTAGGCATCGACGCCGAGTGCGCCATGGCGCTTGGACAATTTGGCGCCATCCGTCCCGTGGATCAGCGGGATGTGTGCCATCTCCGGCACCGGCCAGCCCATTGCGTCGTAGATGATCTTCTGCCGGCCGGCGTTGGTGAGGTGGTCGTCGCCGCGGATGATCTGCGTGACGCCCATGTCGTGATCGTCGACGACGACGGCGTGCATGTAGGTCGGCGTGCCGTCCGAGCGCAGGATGATGAAATCGTCGAGGTCGCCGTTCGGGAAGGCGACGCGGCCCTGGACGCGATCCTCGATCACCGTGTCGCCCTCACGCGGCGCCTTGATGCGCACGACGTAGGGGACGCCGGCGGGAGCCAGCTTCGGATCAGCGTCGCGCCAGGTGCCTTCGTAGCGCGGGAAACGCCCCTCGGCGCGCGCCTTGGCGCGCATCTCGTTCAGCTCCTCGGCGGTCTCGTAGGCGCGGTATGCCTTGCCGGACGCCAGGAGCTGCTCAGCGACCTCGCGATGGCGAGCGGCGCGCGCAAACTGGTAAACGACGTCGCCGTCCCATGTCAGGCCAAGCCAGTGGAGGCCGTCGAGGATCGCGGCAATCGCCGGCTCGGTCGACCGCTCGCGGTCGGTGTCCTCGATGCGCAGCAGCATCTGTCCGCCGGTATGGCGGGCGTAGAGCCAGTTGAACAGCGCGGTGCGCGCTCCGCCGATATGAAGATAGCCGGTCGGCGAGGGGGCGAAGCGAGTAACGACAGGGGTAGCCATGGTGCGGCGGCGTGTAGCACAGCCATAGCAGGTAGCGAAGCGGCTTGGCCTTTTCCCGCCGATTTGGCAGATAAGGCGCGACCTTTACAGGAAAGCCGGACAATGGCCGAAAACGAAACCGCGGCACACGCGGGCGGGCAGGACTTCGTGCGCGATATCGTGCGCGCCGATCTTGTCGAGGGGCGCCATACGGGCGTCGTCACGCGCTTTCCGCCGGAGCCGAACGGCTATCTCCATATCGGCCACGCCAAGTCGATCTGCCTCAACTTCGGCGTCGCGCAGGAATTCGGCGGTGTCTGCGCGCTGCGCTTCGACGATACCAACCCGGCGAAGGAGGAGCAGGAATACATCGACGCCATCCAGCGCGACGTGCGCTGGCTGGGCTTCGATTGGGGCGACCGCCTGCGGCACGCTTCCGACTATTTCGACCAGCTCTACGACTGGGCGGAATATCTCATCCAGGCCGGCAAGGCCTACGTCGACGACCAGTCGCAGGAGGAGATCCGCAAGGCCCGCGGCACGCTGACCGAGCCCGGCGTCAACAGCCCGTTCCGCGATCGCAGCATCGAGGAGAATCTCGACATCTTCCGCGGCATGCGCGCCGGAGAGTTTGCCGAAGGCTCGCGCGTGTTGCGCGCCAAGATCGACATGGCCTCGGGCAACATCAACCTGCGCGATCCGGTGATGTACCGGATCCTGCACGCGCCGCATCCGCGTACGGGGACGGCGTGGAAAATCTACCCGAGTTACGATTTCGCCCACGGCCAATCCGACGCGATCGAAGGCGTCACGCACTCGCTGTGCACTCTGGAATTCGCCGACCACCGGCCGCTCTACGACTGGTTCATCCAGAACCTGCCGGTGCCGGCCGTGCCGCATCAGTATGAGTTCGCCCGGCTTAACCTGACGCAGACCGTGCTTTCCAAGCGCGTGCTGACCGAGCTCGTGCGCGGCGGCCACGTCAGCGGCTGGGACGATCCACGGATGCCGACGCTCGCCGGGTTGCGGCGCCGCGGTGTGCCGCCGGAAGCGATCCGTGATTTCGTGTCACGCATCGGCGTGGCGCGCGCCGACAGCATCGTCGACGTCGGCATGCTCGATTTCTCGATCCGCGAGCACCTGAACAAGGTCGCGGCGCGGCGGATGGCTGTGCTGAAGCCGCTGAAGCTGGTCATCGACAATTACCCTGCCGGCCAGATCGAGCAGCTCGAGGTGGTGAACCACCCCGACGACGCCTCGCGCGGCAAGCGCACGCTGCCGTTCGCGCGCGAGCTCTGGATCGAGCGCGACGACTTCATGGAGAATCCGCCGAAGAAGTTCTTCCGGCTGGCGCCGGGGCAGGAGGTGCGGCTGCGCTATGCCTATTTCGTCACCTGCACCTCGGTGGAGAAGGACACCGGCGGCAACGTTGTCGCGGTTCACTGCACCTACGATCCGGCGACGCGCGGCGGCGATGCGCCCGACGGTCGCAAGGTGAAGGGCACCATCCATTGGGTGGCGGCGCCCTCGGCCGTCGAGGCGGAGGTCCGGCTGGTCAATCCGCTGTTCCTCGCTGCGGCGCCTGACGTTGCGAACTTCGCCGCGGAGCTCAATCCGAATTCGCTCGAAGTCGTTGCCGATGCCAAGCTCGAGCCGGCGCTCGCCAGCGGCAACGATCCGGCGCCGGTGCAGTTCGAGCGGCTAGGCTATTTCAGCCGCGACCGCGACTCGGCGCCGGGCAGGCCGGTGTTCAACCGCACGGTCGGATTGCGTGATACCTTCGCCAAGGTGCTCGCGGAGGAGCGCGCACCGAAGACGTAGCGCGGGCGAGGGTGGCCCATGGGGGAATCCGACAGGCCGGTTGCGGTTCGCCAACGCGAAGCGGGTGAACGGCCGGCCGGCGTCGAGGGTCCGGGATGGCGCGGCCCCGCCTGGCAGATCTGGCGGTTGCAGCTTGCCGCGACTTTCGAGCGCGAGATGGACCGCGGCCGGGGCTTCCTATGGCTGCCGGTTGCCCTCTCTATCGGCATCGTCATTTATTACGCGCTGCCGGCGGAACCCAGCCTGATCGCCCTCGCTGCGCTGGTCGTCGCGGCAAGTCTGGCGGTCCGGCAACGACGCTACGCGGTAACTGGCTTCCGCGTGACGGTGCTGCTGCTGGCGACGGCGCTCGGCCTCTTCGCCGCCAAGGCTCGGACGGACTGGGTATCGGCGCCGGTGCTGTCGCACGACATGACGGCGGTGGTCGCGGGGTGGGTCGCGGACAGCGAGGAGAACCCGGGCGCCGGGCGACGCGTATACCTGCGCGTGGCATCGATAGCCGGTGTCGCGCCGAACGCACTGCCGCGGATCGCGCGCATTACCATCCGCGCCCACGCGGCCGCGGATTTCGCGGTCGGCGACGCCATCCGCGTCACCGCCAGCATCGGCCCGCCGGAAGGCCCGATCATGCCGGGCGGCTACGATTTCGCGTTCGTGCCCTACTACGAGGGGATCGGCGCCAGCGGCTTCGCCTTCGGCAACGCCAAACCGGCGCCCGACATAGGGCAAGCGCCGCTCGGTATCCGCCTCCGGGAGCCGATCGCGCGCCTGCGCGAGCTTCTGCGCAACCGCATCGAGCAGGCGCTGCCCGGCGACTATGGCCACATCGCCGCGGCGCTGATCATGGGCGACCAGCGCGGCATCGCTGAGGCGACGCAGAATGCGATGCGGGCGTCCGGTCTCGGCCACATCCTGTCGATCTCGGGCCTGCACCTTGCGCTCATCGCCGGCGCGGTTTTCTGGATCGTCCGCGCGCTGCTCGCATTCTTCCCAAGGCTCGCGCTCAACTATCCGATCAAGAAATGGGCGGCGGCGGCGGCGCTTGGCGTCGCCACGATGTACCTCGGCATATCCGGCGCGGAGGTCGCCACCGTCCGTTCATGGATCATGCTGGCAGTGATGCTGGGCGCCGTGCTCATCGACCGACGCGCGCTGACGCTCCGCAATGTCGCGCTGGCCGCGCTTATCATCCTGGTGATCAGCCCCGACAGCCTGCTGTCGATCAGCTTCCAGATGTCCTTCGGGGCAACGGTGGCGCTGATCTCGGCGAACGAGGCGTGGGTGCGGCATCGCCGCGCGCGGCTGGCGCTGGTGGATGCCGGCGAGCGGAACTGGATGAGCCGCGCCCGCGAGGTGGCGGGCGCCATGTTCGTGACCGCGGTCATCGCGGGAGTGGCGACGGCGCCGTTCGGGGTCTTCTACTTCCAGCGCATCGCTCCGCTGACGGTGCTCGCCAACATGGCGACTGAGCCGGCGGTCGCTTTCATCGTCATGCCGATGGCGCTCGTCGCCGTCCTGCTGATGCCGTTCGGGCTGGAACTGCTCCCGCTCGTGGCGATGAAATGGGGACTGATGTGGATGGTGTTCGTCGCCGACACCGCAACCGCGTGGACCAGCAGCTTCGGCGATGTCCCGTCCATGCCGGCGCTGGCGCTGGTGCTGCTCATCGCCGGCTTCCTGTGGCTGGCGCTCTGGCAGGAGCGCCGGCGGCTCGCGGGGCTGATCCCGGTTGCTCTGGCAGTGCCGGTCATGCTGGCGACGCCACGGCCGGCGGTGCTGATCGCGGAGGATGGCGCTGCCGCCGCCGTGCGCGGCGATGACGGGCGCTTCGCCATTCTCGGCGGCAAAGGCGCGGCTTTCGATGTCGCCAACTGGCTGCGCGCCGACGGCGACGCCCGGGACCCCACGGACCCCTCGCTGGAACATGGCGTCGCCTGCGACGATCTCGGCTGCACCGCCAAACTGGCGGACGGGAAGATCGTTGCGCTGGCACTTCGCCGCGAGGCGCTGGCCGAGGACTGCGCCAAGGCGGACGTCGTCGCTTCTCGCTACGACGCGCCGGCGGATTGCGCCGCGCATACCCTGGTGATCGATGGCCAGAGGCTCGGTACCTATGGCGCCGAGGCGCTATATCCGGGCGGCGGAGGTTACCGTATCGCCACGGCCTATCCCGCGGCGCGGCGGCCGTTCATGCCACCGGCGCACCATCCCTGACGCGAAGGATCAGTAGCGACGCAGCAGCCCGACGAGGCGCCCCTGGATGCGCACCCGGTCGGGCCCGAAGATGCGGGTTTCGTAGGCCGGGTTCGCGGCTTCCAGCGCAATCGAGGCACCCTTCTTGCGCAGACGCTTCAGCGTCGCCTCTTCCTCATCTACCAAAGCGACGACGATGTCGCCGGTTTCGGCGCTGTCGCCGCGGCGGATCAGGACCGTGTCGCCATCGAGAATGCCGGCCTCGATCATGGAGTCGCCGCGCACTTCCAATGCGAAGTGCTCGCCGGGAGTGAGCATGTCCGGCGGGACGCCGATAGTATCGGTATGGGTCTGGATTGCCTCGATCGGCACGCCGGCGGCGATGCGGCCCATGACGGGCACCAGCACGGGCTCGTTGCTGTTGGCGCTATCGGGCACCGCACGCAAACGGCCGAGGTTGCCCTCGATGACGCTTGGCGAGAAGCCGCGGACGCGGGCTGGGGCCGCCTGGGCCGCTGCGTTCTGCATGGCATCGGGCAGGCGGATGATCTCAATGGCGCGGGCGCGGTTAGGCAGGCGCTTGATGAAGCCGCGCTCCTCCAGCGCCTTGATCAGGCGGTGGATGCCGGACTTGGAGCGGAGATCGAGCGCGTCCTTCATTTCGTCGAACGACGGCGGCACGCCCGTCTTCTGCAGACGGTCGTTCACGAAGACCAACAGTTCGTATTGCTTGCGCGTCAGCATGGGCAATCCCGGCTCAGTCGACTCGCGGTGAGTACAAACCACGAACAAAGTAACTGTTCTAGTTGTGTTCCGCAACCGCTGAATCGCATGTATCCCCTTGGCGTATGCCAATACCGGAGGTACACACGATGAGCGGTAACAACCACCGCGAGTCGGGTTCCGGCCAGAATGACCGGAACAAATCCGGTTCAAACTATCGGAGCCGAGTTACGAGATGGCAAACGAGACTCCCCCCAAACAGCGATCCGTCGCTGATCTTTTCGGGAGTCTGCCGTGGTGGGTTACGATTCCGTTGGCCGTTGGGGGATGGTGGTTGAGTTCCTATCCTCCCGGTTGGCTCACTACATTCGCTCCGTTCATCGGCTATGGAGCGATGATCGTGGCGGTTGCCGGTTTCGTGCTCCATACGACGCGCTTTGTCAGGGGAGGTGCAAAGGTGGATGCTCAAGACTGGCTGACGCTCGGCCTCGTGGGCGCATTGATCTTTGGCTTGGTTGCGCTGGGCGCGGTGGTCTGGCAGCGATTTCATTTTGTGCCAGTCGCGGCGTCGGGGCAGACATCCACAGGAGGCGGGGTGAGTTCTGCTCAGAGGGATTCCGATGTTCAATGGACAACCGACGCGCATTTGACGCTGACATTTGACGGTCAGCTTAGTGCCGCAACGGCGACGAACCAGGACGGAGTGCGTTACTATTACTGGTATGCTTTTCCCGGCCTAGCGATCAATTGGGACACACGACAGGTAGCCGGGACACCCGGCTACATAGTGATATTTCTGTCCCTGAATGATCCGACCTACACCAACTATAGCAAGGTGACCGTCGTTGGCGGTGGCCTCCTTTGTGAGGTGCTGTCAGCAAGTTCCGCGGGTGCCGTGGTTCGGGTTATGGGGGATATGAGCGGACGCACCGTTGATATCAGATTTAGTCAAAAGCCCATTCCGCTGGACTAGCCCATGTCTCGCGGCAAACACCTTAGCCTCCATGAAGCCCGCAAGAGCGGTCAGCTCGACCGCTTCGCCAAGGAGCATGAAGCGGTAGGCGACCGCGACGCCTTCGACGCCGTGCTGAAGGCTATGGCGACTGGCGTGAAGCCTAGAAAGGCGGGAGGGGGTCCGGAGTCTCCGCGCGGGCGAAAGACGCCAAGAGCAGCGGGAAAAGCAGGTGCTCCTTCTTCCGCAGGTTCCAGCGGTACTCGATCTCGCCGAGATAAATCGGAAGGTACTTAGCGGACACATGGATATGCGTTCCGGCAATCGTGCGGTTCACCATCGACCAGAAGGCTTCGATGGTATTCGTGTGCCACTCGCCACGGACGTACTCCTTGGCGGAGTGGTTCACCCGCTCGTGCCGGTAGCCTTCCTCGCCAAGACGGCGATAGGCGGTCCAGTCGTCGGTAGTCAGCTTGGAGCCGGGGCGGACAAACTGCTTCACAAGCGGCGTGGTCGAATTTTCGCTGCGATCAGGAATGACGCGCGTCACCACGTCACCGCCACGTTCGACCATGCCGAACACAATGGTCTTGTTGCCCAAGGGGCCTTGGCCGCGATCACGACCGCCGACGAACAATTCGTCCGCCTCGACCATCGGTCCGCCGGAGCCGCCTACAGGCGCGTCACCATCCACCCATCCCATGTACTGGCGGATAAGCCGCGCCATACGCCACGCGGTCTTGTAGGTCACGCCCATCTGCCGCTGGATTTCCTTGGCCGCCACGCCGTTGCGCGTCGTGGTGAAAAGGAACATTGCGAAGAACCACTTTTGCAGCGGCGTCCGCGAGCGATGGAACGGCGTCCCGACCATCGGGTGAATGTGGTGGCCGCAGTTGCAGGTGTAGGCGGGCAGCTTCGCCAGCTTGTGGAAGGTGTCCACCTGACCGCATTTCGGGCAGACCGGATGGGAGCCGCAGCGAACCTCGAACAGGTGCGCCAAGCAGGCGTCATCGGTCGGGAACAGCTTCAAAAACTGGGTGACGGTCATCGGCTTGGACATGGCAATCGCTCCTTGTCCAAGAATCTAGGATCAAGGCAAACATACGTCAAGGGGATAAGTGCGCGCTGAATTTTCGGTAAAGCCGGCTAGGGCAGCCAGATGATGCGGCAGGGCTCGCCGGATTTCGCGGCTAAGGCGCCAGCCGGGCGAATAAGCAAGCAGTTCGCCCTGGCGAGCACCGCCAGCTGCGAGGAATCCTGGACTGGCAGCGGGGTCACCGCCGGCAGGCCAGCCCCAGGCGCGGCAACGGCGCGGACGTAGTCTTCCCGGGCGTCATTGGCGGCCACATCGACCGCCAGGACGGCCGGCTCGCCCGGATCGCGGAGCGGGCGGCCAAGCAGGGCGTCGATCAGCGGGGTCAGAAACAGGATCGCGCAGACGATGCTGGAGACGGGATTTCCGGGAAGGCCAAGGATGCGCGTCGCGCCGATCGCGCCGAACATCAGGGGCTTGCCCGGCCGCATGGCGATCTTCCAGAAGCCGAGACGCATGCCGCGGGCAGCGAACGCCGGCGCGACGAGATCGTGTTCTCCAACCGAAACGCCGCCGAGAGTGACGATGATATCCGCGGGCAGGGCGAGGGCCCGATCGATGGCGGCCGCAAGCGCATCGGGATTGTCGTGGGCGATGCCGAGATCGTACGGCTCGCCGCCCGCCTGGCGCACCAGCGCCGCGATCCCCGGCGCGCTCGCCGCCACAATCTGGTTCGGGCCGGGTGTTTGGCCGGGGGCCACCAGCTCGTCGCCGGTCGAGAGCAGGGCAACCTTCGGGGCGCGCCGGACCGGCACCGAGCCGTGGCCCATGGCGGCGGCAAGGGCGAGCTCACGGGGCCCAAGCCTGCGGCCCGCCTCGAGCAGAACATCGCCTTCGCGGAAATCGAGCCCGGCGGGGCGGACGAAGCGACCGGGCGTTACGGCAGCCGTGGCGCGGATGAGGCGGCTGTCGAGATCGTCCTCTGCGTTCTCCTGGATCAGCACCGCGTCGGCGCCTTCCGGCATCGGCGCGCCGGTGAAGATGCGGACGGCGCGTTCCGGCCCGACGACCATCCGGGTGCCGTGGCCGGCGGCCGAAATACCGACCAGAAGCAGGGTACCGCCCGGCTTAACATCGGCTGCGCGAACCGCGTAGCCATCCATGGCCGAGACATCGAAAGGGGGCTGGGTCCGCCTGGCGGCAAGGGGCTCGGCGAGCGTGCGGCCTCCCGCCTGGTCGAGCGGGACGGTTTCGGCGCCAACTGTCGTCACGGCATCGACGATCCGGGCAATCGCGTCGGCGACTGGGAGGAGGCCGGCCACGGGCGGCGTCACCTCTTCCAGAGGCCGGACTTGCCGCCGCGCTTTTCCATGAGGCGGATGCCGGTTATCTCCAGGTCGCGGTCGCCGCTCGCCTTCGCCATGTCGTAGATCGTAAGGCAGGCGACGCTGACGGCGGTCAGCGCCTCCATCTCGAAGCCGGTCTGGCCGCTGCCTTTGACGGTGGCGCGCAGCCTGAGACCCGGGATATGGGTGTCGCTCTCGAT
>Ga0265325_10002800_pt1 | contig 11641 bp, 13 predicted proteins | sample 41420metaG_FD_202090 | JGI IMG/M metagenome (GOLD analysis project Ga0265325, IMG submission 202090) | Rhizosphere microbial communities from Carex aquatilis grown in University of Washington, Seatle, WA, United States - 4-14-20 metaG | ecosystem: Host-associated > Plants > Roots > Rhizosphere...
CAGCATGCCGCCCGCCGAATCCCCGCCCACCGCCAGGCGTCCGGCGTCGGCGCCCAGCGCGGTCGCGTTGGCCGCAATCCAGCTGGTGGCGGCGAAAGCGTCGTCCACCGCGGCGGGGAATTTGTTCTCCGGCGCCAGGCGGTAATCGATCGAGATCACCCGGAAGCCGCCTTCCGCCGCGAACACCCGGCACAACCCGTCATGGCTGTCCAGGCTGCCGACGACAAAACCGCCGCCATGGAAATAGATCAGCGTGGGCAGCACCCCCGCCGCCACCGGCGCATAGGCCCGGGCGCGGATGTCGCCCGCCGGGCCGGGAATGATGAAATTCTCGATCCTGCCCACCGGCACGTCGCGGGCGCCGATCAGGCCCATCATCCCGGCAAAGGATTGGCGCGCAGCCGCGGGCGGCAACTGCCAGGCCTGGGGGCGCGGGATCGCCGCCGCCTGGTCGAGAAAGGCTTTCACCAACGGGTCGAGGGGCATGACGGTCCTGGATCGAGACAAGCCATGCTAGCGCATCCCTGCCGCGATTGGGACCGCTCAATCCACCGGCGTCGCGAATTCGGGAGCACCACTGGGGACGAGCGCACTGGCGGGCGGCGGGAGAACAGTTTTTTTCCGGCCGGGCGTGGCGGCCTTTTTTGACTTTGCCTTTGTCTTTGTCTTTGTCTTGGCCGGGGCCTTGGCTTTGCTCTCGGCCTTGGGCGACTTTTTTGCTGCCGAAGGCTTGGCGGCTTTCGCGGAAATTTTCTTCGCGCCGGCCTTTTTGGCTTTGCGGGATTTCTTCGCCGTCTTCGCGGCCCTGGGTTTCCTGGCGCTAAAGAATTCCGCGATGGCGTGTTCCAGCGCCGCGACGCGGGCTGCGAGCTTGTTGAGTTTCTTTGCCATGGGTCGTCTCCGGTTGTCGCCTGGGATTGGGCGCCGGGACGATTGCAGAGAAATCGGGTTTAGTGAACTGTAATACAGCCTTCGGGATCGACCCGGCCGCTGCGGATATCGGCCAGCAGTACCAGCATCAGGAACCAGAATTTGGCCCGCTCATGGGAGCCTTCGGCTTCCAGGGTGACCGCGGCGCGGCTGGCATAGTCGGAGGCACTCGCACCGTGTTCCTGGGCGAGATCGGAAGCCAGACGGTAGAGGTCGTCGGTCTTCATTGCCATGATGCCAGCATGACAGGTCGGCATGAACCCCCGCTTAACCGGATTGGCACAAACTGGCAGCCGTAATATCGCCGTTTTTAACCAGCCCGGAATGGCGCGCGCGGGTGCCACGCCGACGGTGGCGGAAGCCCGGCATGGCTGGAATTTCCCTGATTTTCCATTGCGTTGCGCGGAACTACAATGAGGCGGCGTAATTTGCTATATACCCCGCCCGGCACACGTAGTTTTTCCAGCATGCGCGGCAAAAGCGTCCTTCTCATTATCGGCGGCGGCATCGCCGCCTACAAGAGCCTGGAGCTGATCCGGCGCCTTGCCGAACGCGGTGTGACGGCGCGCGTCATCCTGACCAGGGCCGGTGCAGAATTCGTTACCCCCCTGTCAGTGTCGGCGCTGAGCGGCGCGCGCGTGTTCCAGGACCTGTTCAGCCTCACCGACGAGGCCGAGATGGGCCATATCGAATTGTCGCGCTCCGCCGACCTGGTGGTGGTGGCGCCGGCCACCGCCGACCTGATGGGCAAGATGGCGAACGGCCTCGCCAGCGATCTCGCCTCCACCGCCCTTCTCGCCACCGACAAGAAAGTGCTGATGGCGCCGGCGATGAATATACGGATGTGGGAGGCCCCATCCACGCGGCGCAATTTCGAGACCTTGAAACGCGACGGCGTGCTGTTCGTGGGGCCCAATGGCGGCGAAATGGCCTGCGGCGAGTTCGGGCCCGGCCGCATGGCCGAGCCGCTGGAGATCGTTGCCGCCATCGAGAAGGCGCTCGCCCTGCCGGGGCCATTGTCCGGCATCAAGGCGCTGGTGACCGCGGGGCCGACCCAGGAGCCGCTGGACCCGGTGCGTTTCCTCGCCAACCGTTCCTCCGGCCGCCAAGGCTATGCCATCGCCGAGGCGCTGGCGCGGGCCGGGGCGGAAACCATGCTGGTTTCCGGTCCGGTGGAAATTGCCGCGCCCGCCGGCGTGAAGCTGATGCGCGTCACCACGGCGCGGGAGATGCTGGCGGCCTGCGAGGCCGCCCTGCCAACCGATGTCGCGGTGCTGGCGGCGGCGGTGGCGGACTGGCGGCCCGAGATCGCCGCCAACACCAAGATCAGGAAGGCCGATGCGGCGGACGCGATCCGGCTGGTGGAAAATCCCGACATCCTGGCGACACTCGCCCGACATGCGCGCCGCCCGCGCCTGCTGATCGGCTTCGCGGCGGAGACCGACCATGTGGTGGAGAACGCCATCGCCAAGCGCACCCGCAAGGGCGCCGACTGGATCATCGCCAATGACGTCTCGGGCAGCGTGATGGGCGGCGAGCGCAACCGGGTTCACGTCATCAGCGACGGCCCCCAGGAAGACTGGCCGGACATGACCAAGGCCGAAGTGGCGGCGCGGCTGGCCGCCCGCATCGCAGACAGTCTGAGGCACGCCGCATGAGAGTGATGATCCGCAAATCGCCGCATGCCTGCGACCTGCCCCTGCCCCATTACGCCACCGCCGGCTCGGCGGGGCTGGACCTGCTGGCTGCGATCGACGCGGATATCGAACTGGCCCCCGGCGCGCGGCTGGCGGTGCCCTGCGGCATTTCCATCGAACTGCCCACGGGCATGGAAGCGCAGGTGCGGCCGCGCTCGGGCCTGGCGCTCAACCATGGCATCACCTGCCTCAACGCCCCCGGCACCATCGACAGCGACTATCGCGGCGAGATCAAGGCGATCCTCATCAACCATGGCGATGCGCCGTTCCGCATCACCCGCGGCATGAAAATCGCCCAGATGGTGATCGCCGCCTATCAGCGGGCGATCCTGTTCGAGTGCGAGGCGCTTTCCGAGACCGAACGTGGCGCGGGCGGCTTCGGCTCGACCGGCACCGGAACCAAGCCCTGATGCTCAAACTGTCGCGCAAGACCCTGCTGGCGCTGGAGGCGGTGATCGACATCGCCTTCAACGCGCGGCCCGAGCCGGTCCAGGCCAAGGAAATCACCGCTCGCCAGGGCGTGCCGCAGCGCTATCTGGAGCAGGTGATGCAGCAACTGGTGCGGGCCGGCATCCTCAAGGGTGTGCGGGGCCCGCGCGGCGGCTATCGCCTCGCCCGCGAGCGCCGCCGCATCTCGGTGGGCGATGTGGTGCGGGTGGCCGAAAGCATCGAGGACGCCGAAGAGGAAAAGGCGGAAGCCCGCTCCGATCTCGGCCAGCGCATTGTCGCGCCCTTTGTCCAGACCTTGCAGGAAGAACTGATGGTGCGGCTGGATTCAGTTTCAATCGAGGACCTCTGCCAGCGGGCGCGCGACACCGGCGTGACCGCCGGGCTCAGGTCCGGCGCCGATTTCACGATTTAGGAGAACCAACATGGAAACCGGAAAACCAGGCCGCGGCCGCATCTACGACTCCATCACCGAAACCATCGGCGACACCCCGCTGGTGCGCATGCACCGCATGCCGCAGGAGGCGGGGGCCAAGGCCGACATCCTGCTCAAGCTGGAATTCTTCAATCCCATTTCCTCGGTGAAGGACCGCATCGGGGTATCTATGATCGCGGCGCTGGAGAAGCAGGGCATCATCACCCCCGGCAAGACGACCCTGGTCGAGCCGACCAGCGGCAACACCGGCATCGCCCTGGCCTTTGTGGCGGCGGCAAAAGGTTACAAACTGATTTTGGTGATGCCGGAATCCATGTCGCTGGAACGGCGCAAGATGCTGATGATCCTGGGGGCGCAGATCGAGTTGACCGAAGCGGCCAAGGGCATGAAGGGCGCCATCGCCAGGGCCCATGAACTGGTGGCGGCGACGCCCGGTGCGATCATGCCTCAGCAATTCGAGAATCCCGCCAATCCCGAAATCCACCGCCGCACCACGGCGGAGGAAATCTGGAACGACACCAAGGGCGCGGTCGATATCGTGATCTCCGGCGTCGGCACCGGCGGCACCATCACCGGCGTCGGCCAGGTGCTGAAGGCCAAGAAGCCCAGCGTGAAGATGATCGCCCTGGAGCCGGAGGACAGCCCGGTGCTGTCCGGCGGCCAGCCCGGCCCGCACAAGATCCAGGGCATCGGCGCCGGCTTCGTGCCCGCCATCCTGGATCGAAAAGTGATCGACGAGGTCATCACCATTTCGAATGAAACCGCGCTGGAAACGGCGCGCAAGGCGGCGCGGCTGGAAGGCATTCCAGTGGGAATTTCCTCCGGCGCGGCCATCGCCGCGGCCCTGGAAGTGGGGGCGCGGCCGGAGAATGCGGGCAAGACTATCGTGGCGATCATTCCGAGCTTCGCGGAACGCTACCTGTCAACTGCGTTATTTGAGGGCCTGTAGCAGATCCGGCCTGTCGGTACAGATCGCGTCGATGCCGAGCGTGGTCTGGCGCTGCATTTCCGCCGCATCGTTGACCGTCCAGGCCGCCAGCTTCAGGTCCCAGCCTCGCGCTTCCCGTGCGGTTTCGGCGGTCAGATCGGGATAATTCGGAAACCAGCCCTCGCCGCCCGCCGCGGCGATGGCGTGCAGCACTGGCGTCACGTCGCCCTGCAGCTTGTCGGTGGTGAACCAGCAGCGCGTGCCCGGCGATTTCTGCTTCACCCGCAGCAGCGCCCGCCAGTCGAAGCCAACATAGATCACGCTTTTCTGGTAACCCGCGGCCTCAACCACGGCCATCGCCGAATCCGCCAGCATCACGGGATCGGCGCTGTCATCGGAGAGATCGCATTTCAACTCGACCAGTAGCTGGAATGGCCGGGGCGCGGATTTCGCGACTGCGATCACTTCGTCCAGGGTCGGAATGCGTTCGCCATCGACGGCCGCAAGATCGGGATGGCGCAGCGCATAGTCGCTGCCGGGCCTTGGCCGCCCCACATCGAAGCCGCGCAATTCCTCCAGCGTAAGGTCTTTCACGCGCGGTCCCGGCGCGGCAAGCCAAGCACCATCCTTGCGCGCCACATCCTTCATCAACCGGTAATCATGATGCACCACCACGGCGCCATCGCGGGACAGTTGCACGTCCAGTTCCGCGCCATCGCAACCACGCGCCACGGCATCGCGGAATGCCGCCAGCGTATTCTCCGGCGCCAGTCCCGCGCCGCCGCGATGGGCGATGTTCAAAGGATTCATGACATCACGCTAGCGCGGCGTGGCGAAAATGGCACCCGGTTTCAAAAGCCGCCCGCCTAGATTGACTTGGCCCGGGCGCGGGCATACCTAGCCCGTGCCGGGCAATGCCGCCCGATTCAAGCCAGGAGGGCCGCCTATGTACCAACGCAATGCACACATCCGCGACGCGGCCTGTCTTTCCGGCGCCGCATTCTTTGCCCGTGTGGGGAAACGCTAGGCTTTTCGCCTTCGTGAGCCGACCCGGGCCCGCCTCTGGCGGGTTTTTTGTTGCCTTCAACGCAGACCATGCCCATGACGACGACCAATATGGATTTCACTTCACCAGGCCCCCGCATCACCGGCCGCCGCCATGGCGCCTGGCTTCTGGAGGCGCGCGAGCTGCTGCGCCTGGCGATCCCGCTGGCGGCGACCCAGCTCGCCCAGATGGCGATCCTGGCCACCGACACGCTGATGCTGGGGCATCTGAATCCCGCCGCCTTGGCCGCCGCGGCGCTGGCCAATACGGTGTTCTTCTTCTGTTGGCTGCTGGGCACCGGTCCCGCCAACGCGGTCTCGGCGATGGTGGCGCATGCGGTCGGCGCCAGCCGGGCGCATCATATGGGCGTGCGGGCCGCGACCCGCATGGGCCTGTGGTCGGCGGCGCTGATGGTGCCGCCGCTGCTTTGTGTGCTGCTGCTGACGCGGCCGATCCTGCTGGCGCTGGGCCAGCAGCCGGCACTGGCGGCGGATGCCGGGCGTTACATGTCCACCCTGTGCCTGGGCCTGCCGTTTGCGTTGGTGTTCCAGGTGCAGCGAAATTTCGCCACCTCGGTCAGCCGGCCGCTGGCGCCGATGCTGGTGATGGGGCTTGCGGTGCTGTTCAACGCAGCGGGCGACTACACCCTGATCTTCGGGCATTTCGGCGCCCCGCGATTGGGATTGCCCGGTGCGGGGCTGGCCAGCGCCTGCTCCAACCTGTTCAGCGTTTCGGCCATGGGGGCGGTCATTCTCGCCACTCCGGCACTGCGCCGCTTTCGCATCACACGGCGGCTGTTGCGGCCCGACTGGGGGCGGCTGAAGGAAGTGTTCCGGCTGGGCACGCCGATCGGCCTCACCACCATCTTCGAGGTCATGTTGTTCAACAGCGCCACCCTGGAGATGGGGCTGCTCGGCACCGCCAGCCTGGCGGCGCACCAGATCGCCATCACCATTCCTTCCCTCACCTTCATGGTGCCGTTGGGCATCGGGCTGGCGGCGACGGTGCGGGTCGGCCTGGCGGCGGGCGCGGGCGACCGCGCGGCGGCGCGGCGCGCCGGCTTCACCGCCATGGCCATTGCCGCCCTGTTCATGGCCTTCATGTCGGTGCTGCTGATCGCCTTCCCGCGCGCTATCGCCCAAGCCTGGATTCCGGCCGGCCATGACGATGTCATCGCCCTGACCGTGAGCTTCCTGCATGTCGCGGCGGCGTTCCAGATCGTGGACGGGTTGCAGGTGACGGCGGCGATGGCGCTGCGGGGATTGAAGGACGCGCGGGCGCCGATGTGGATCGCCGGCGCGAGTTATTGGCTGGCAGGCTTTCCGGTCTGCATCGCGCTGGGTTTCGGACTGCACTGGGCAGGCTTGGGAATCTGGATCGGCCTGGCGTTCGGGCTCCTGGTCGCGGCGGTGGCGCTGGGCTGGCGTTTCGCGTGGCTGTCCAAAATCAACCGGAGCCGTGCACCAGCACGATAGCCATCAGCACGATCAGGATGCCGACGCTGACCAGCGCAACCCGCCAGGGCCGGTTGCGGCGGTCCTGCTCCCGGGCGATGGCGCGGGCAGTGTCGGGATGCAGCCGGACGCCGCCTTCCGCCACCAGCTGGGAAAGCTGCTCGGCGTTGCGCACCAGCTGCGGCAGGTCCTGGGCCAGCTTGCCCAGGGCGGTGAGGCCCTCGGCGGCGCGGGTGAGACGGGCTTCGGGTGAAAGATTGTCCGACACCCAGCGTTCCGCCACCGGCCGCGCCGCCTCCCAGATGTCGAAATCCGGATCGAGGCCGCGGCAGACCCCCTCCACCACCACCATGGTCTTCTGCAGCAGCGCCAGTTGCGGCTGGGCCTGCATGTCGAAGCGGCGGGTGGTCTCGAACAATTGCCCCAGCAGCCGCGCGATCGAGACATTGCGGGCACTGCGTCCGAAGATCGGCTCGCCGATGGCGCGCAGGGCCTGGGCGAACACATCCACCGGATGCTGCGCCGGCACGAAGCCGCATTCGTAATGCAGCTCCGCGACGCGGCGATAATCGCGCTGCAGAAAGCCCGCCAGGGTGCCGGCCATGAAGCGGCGCATCTTCTCGTCCAGCCGCCCCATGATGCCGAAATCCACCGCCACCAGCCGGCCCTCGTCATCGACGAACAGATTGCCCGGATGCATGTCGGCATGGAAAAACCCGTCGCGCAGCGCCTGGGTGAGGAAGCTGCGCATCACCAGCACCGCGATCTTGCTGGGATCGTGACCGGCCTCCACCAGCCCGGCGCGGTCACGCACCGAAATCCCGTCGATCCATTCGGTGGTGAGCACCCGCGTGGCGGTGCGGGTCCAGTCGACATGCGGCACCCGGAAATCCGGATCGCCCCGGGTGCGCTCATAGAGTTCGGAGGCCGCCGCCGCCTCCATCCGCAGATCCAGTTCCAGCGCCACGGTGGCGGCCAGGGTCGCGACCAGCCCCTTCAGGCGCAGCCGCCGCGCTTCCGGCGAAAAACGCTCGGCGAGGTCGGCGAACAGCGCCAGCGCATCGAGGTCGCGGTGGAACAGCGCCTCGATGCCCGGGCGCAGGATTTTCACCGCCGCGTCGGCGGGCGGCTCGTCGGTGGTGCGGGCGCAATGCACCTGGGCGATGGACGCCGCGGCGGTGGGACTGGAAAAGCCGGAAAACAGCACATGGGCGGGACGGCCCAGCGCCGCGCTGATCTCGCTCTTCGCCACCTGGTCGGGAAAGGGCGGCAGCCGGTCCTGCAGACGCTGCAGCGCCGCCGCGACATCGGCGCCGACAATATCGGGCCGGGTCGCCAGCATCTGGCCCAGCTTGATATAGGCGGGGCCCAGGCTTTCCAGCGCCTGGGCCAGGCGCATCCCCAGCGGGGCATTGTCGTCGTCGGTGCCGGCGCCCAGGAACAGCCTGATCCACCACGGGGCATGCCGCTCGGAGACGATTTCTCCCTCCTGCGTCCCCAGGAACAGCACATCGTGCTGGTTGAGGACGCGCGCGACTTGCCACAGGCGCAACAGGCTGCGCAGATCGCTCATCATCACAGGCGCCAGGCCGAGTGCATCGCGGCGATACCGCCGGACAGGTTGCGGATCTTGACCTGGCCAAGGCCGGCGTCGGCAATCATTGCGGCAAAGCGTTGCTGGGTCGGGAAGCGGCGGATGCTTTCGGCAAGATAGCGGTAGGACTCCGCGTCGCCCGTCACCACGCCGCCGATCCGGGGCAGCAGCTTGAAGGAATAGGCGTCGTACAGCGTGTCCAGCCCCGGCACGTCGACATGGGAGAATTCCAGGCAGAGGAAGCGGCCGCCGGGCTTCAGCACCCGGTGCGCTTCGGTCAGGGCGCGCTCGATATGGGTCACGTTGCGGATGCCGAAGGCGATGGTATAGGCGTCCATGCTGGCGCCTTCGATGGGCAGCGCCTCGGCATCGCCCCTCAGCCAGCTGATCGCGCTTTCGCGCTTTTCCCCGGCGCGGCGGCGGCCTTCCGCCAGCATCTCCTCATTGATGTCGCAGACCGTGATGCCGGCCTCGCCGCCCCGGCTGCGTGTCATCTGGGCGATGCGGAAAGCGATGTCGCCGGTGCCCCCCGCCACGTCCAGCACCTGCCAGCCGGGCTGGGGATTGAGCCATTCGACCATCGCGTCCTTCCAGATGCGATGGATGCCCCCGCTCATCAGGTCGTTCATCAGGTCGTAGCGCGCCGCGACCTTGGTGAAGACCTCGCGCACCAGCCCTTCCTTGTCGCCTTCCGGCACGTCGCGGAAGCCGAAACTGGCGGTGGCACCCCCCTGATTTGCCCCCCGATGGTGTGAGTCCGACATGGCCCGAACATAGCGCGGCCCGGGGGCGATGGGCTACCGCCGAACTCCCGTGAGTGTTAATGGCTCTGCCATGCCCGAACTGCCCGAAGTCGAGACCGTCCGCCTGGGACTTGCCCCCGCGCTGGAGGGTCACACCTTCACCCGTGTCGAGACGCGGCGCGGCGACCTCAGGCGGCCCTTCCCCAAGGACTTCGCCAAGCGCACCACCGGCCGCAAGGTCGGGGCGCTGCGGCGGCGGGCCAAATATCTGCTGGCCGATCTCGACAGCGGCGAGACCCTGGTGATCCATCTGGGCATGTCGGGGCGGATGAGCGTGTATGCGGAAGGAAAAACCCGCAAGCTCGGCAACTATGTCTATCAGCCCGCGCCGGACGGCGCCGGCTCCGGCAAGCACGATCATGTGGTGTTCGAGACCGACGCCCCGGCCCGCATCGTGTTCAACGATCACCGCCGCTTCGGGCTGATGGACCTGGTTTCGACCGCAAGTCTGGAAGAGGACAAGCTGTTCCGGGACATCGGCATCGAGCCCCTGTCGGCGGGCTTCAACGCCGCCTATCTGCGGCGCGCGCTGGCGGGCAAGAAGACTCCGGTCAAATCGGCGCTGCTGGACCAGCGGCTGGTGGCCGGGCTGGGCAACATCTATGTCTGCGAGGCGCTGTTCCGCGCCGGCATCTCACCCAAGCGGCTGGCCGGTTCGATCGGGAAGGAACGGCTTGGCCCGCTTGTGGCGGCGATCAAGAAGGTGCTGAAGGACGCCATCGCGGCGGGCGGCTCGACCTTGCGCGACCATGCCCAGGCCAGCGGCGACCCGGGCAATTTCCAGCATCATTTCCTGGTCTATGGCCGGGAAGGCTTGCCCTGCAAACTGAAGTGCCCCGGTACGGTGAAGCGCATTGTGCAGGCGGGCCGTTCGACGTTTTACTGTCCGAAATGCCAGACGTGAGATTGCGATGAGTTCGATCCTGACAAAAACCGAGGGCGCGGTCGGTATCGCCACGCTGAACCGCCCCGAGGCGCTGAACGCGCTGAACACCGAGTTGCTGAACGAACTGGCCGACGCGCTGGAGGCCTGGGACAGGGACGGTGCGGTGCGGGTAATGATCGTCACCGGCTCGGAACGCGCCTTCGCCGCCGGCGCCGACATCAGGGAGATGGCGCCCAAGACCTTCTCCCAGATGACGGCGGAGAATTTGTTCGGCGATCAGTTCGACCGCATCGCCCGGCTGCGCAAACCCGTCATCGCCGCGGTGGCGGGCCATGCCCTGGGGGGCGGCTGCGAACTCGCCATGCTGTGCGATTTCATCCTCGCCGCCGACACCGCCAAATTCGGCCAGCCCGAAATCACTTTGGGCATCATGCCCGGCCTGGGCGGCACCCAGCGCCTGGCGCGGCTGGTCGGCAAGGCCAAGGCGATGGAACTGTGTCTCACCGGCCGCAGCATGGACGCCGCCGAGGCGCTGGCCTCGGGCCTGGTGGCGCGGGTCGTGCCTGCCGCCGATCTGATGGCCGAGGCCCTGAAGACCGCGAACCGCATCGCCGCCCAGTCGCTGCCCGCCACCATCACGGTGAAGCACGCCATCAACCGGGCGCTGGAAACCAGCCTGGGGGAAGGGCTCCAATTCGAGCGCCGCGCTTTCCACGCCATGTTCGCGACCGCGGACCAGAAAGAGGGCATGGCAGCGTTCAGCGCCAAGCGCAAGCCGGAATTCCGGGACGAATAGGGGCAAAAGGATATTTGCCGCCGGATTTATTGACCCCGGACGGCCGTCGCGCTATACGCCCGCCTCTTTTCGGCAGACCAAGGACGTCCGATGCCCAATATCGCCTCCTCCCGCAAGCGGGTGCGCACCACGGCCAAGCGCACCGCCATCAACACCTCGCGCAAGACCCGCGTCCGCGGCTTCATCCGCAAGGTCGAGGAGGCTATCGCCAGCGGCAACAAGGCCGCCGCCCTGGCTGCCCTGAAAGCGGCGGAGCCGGAGATCATGCGCGGCGTCTCCAAGGGCGTACTGCATAAAAACACCGGTTCTCGCAAAGTGTCGCGTCTCAGCAAGCGGGTCGCAAAACTGTCAAAATAGGTCCAGCGTCATGGAATCCTTGACGAATTACAGTTCAAAGCGGGCCCGGGAATGAATCCGGGCCTTTTTTATTGTCAGTATGCTGACAGTTATGTGACGGCTATTGCGGCGGCGCAGCAGCGGAGGGCGGAAGGGTAAGCCCCTGATTCGCAAGCGCTTCATCGACGCGGTTGGAGAAAGTGCCATTTTCCGTATACGGCACAATTGCTTAGCAGGGGTCACAAAATCGAAAAAATTTGCCCGAGGGGGTTTTGTTCCTGTTTGTTTC
>Ga0265325_10002802_pt1 | contig 11634 bp, 13 predicted proteins | sample 41420metaG_FD_202090 | JGI IMG/M metagenome (GOLD analysis project Ga0265325, IMG submission 202090) | Rhizosphere microbial communities from Carex aquatilis grown in University of Washington, Seatle, WA, United States - 4-14-20 metaG | ecosystem: Host-associated > Plants > Roots > Rhizosphere...
CGCACCAGCCAGGGTACGCAATGCGCCGCTGGCAGTCACCATGGCATCGTGCGAGGATAGGGCAGCGAATTTGTTGGGTGCCGAGGCGAACGGCCTGCCGGTCTCTTCCGCGATCAGGCGTGCCGCGACGTCTCCGAACCTCGGCGGGGCGTTGAGTCCAGTACCGACCGCAGTGCCACCAATCGCCAGTTCATACAGCGCGGTCATGGTCTGGCGGATATCGCGGATGGCGTGATCAAGTTGTGCCGCCCAGCCGGAGATTACCTGTCCGAGCGTTACGGGCGCGGCGTCCTGCAGATGCGTGCGTCCCACAAGAATCACATCTGCGCATTCCCGCGCCTTTGCGGCAAAGCTATCCTGAAGCAGGCCGACAGCAGGCAGCAGCGCCGATTCCAGTTGTTCGATGGTGGCCAGATGCATCACCGTTGGAAAAACATCGTTCGAAGACTGGCTGCGGTTCACATCGTCATTGGGATGAACCGGCTTCTTTGAACCCACCACGCCGCCTGCCATTTGAATGGCGCGGTTGGCGATTACCTCATTCGCATTCATGTTGGTCTGCGTGCCGGAGCCGGTTTGGAAGACGACGAGGGGAAATTCATGGTCCCAACGACCGTCGATGACTTCCTGGCAAGCGCGCGCGATGAGTTCCACCTGCTCAGGCGGGAGTTGACTGAGTTGGCCATTCGCCAGAGCGGCGCACTTCTTTACAATGCCAAGAGCCTTGATGACGGGCCGGCCCCAGCGAAAACGTCCGACGCCAATGGGGAAGTTTTCCATGCAGCGCTGCGTCTGGGCGCCCCAGAGCCGGTTCCGTGGAACAGCGACTTCGCCCAGCGCATCGGTTTCAATGCGGCTGGCCTCAGGGCCGGTCATGCAATGCGACTGATGGAACCCGCCGGAGCGTCGCTGGCCGGAAACGATTCTTCGGAGGCTTCGTCCACGGCATCATGCGAAGTTGTAGAACCCAGCGTTTTGGAGGCCGCGGAAACATCCTCAGGCTTTACCCAGACGAGCGCTCCGTAGCGTCCGGCGCCCGCAGTGATGGATTGGACGGAGGTAACGGGAATTCCTTGTTTTGCGAGTCTGCTTAGCGCGTCGGCGACCGCGACTGGCTGGTTCTGGCCCGTAATCAGGAAACCGGATTTTCTGCCGCTCAACCTCAGAGCCAGTTTCCGGGCTACGGTTTCGAGCATATCCGGGTCTCGGGCGATGAAGTCGAGCTGTAATTTGCCTGCGCCTGCGAGGAATGCCGAGAATGCCAACAGGTCGACGCCCACGTCGAAAAAGGCACCGACAATTCGCGCCGTTTCCGAACCGTCATCGGCAATGATGGCGTGCTGGTAATCGAATTGAGTGATTTCGTCAGTCATTGCCCTTGGCAGCTCGCGATTATCGGGCTATGCGCGCGGCAGGATCGGAGCGCACGTGCAACAGTTTCTTTCGCTGAACAGGCCATCGGGCCGGCGCTGGGGCTTCGCGGGGACGCTCGCGCCAGGCCAGAGCCGGTTCGGATTCACTCTGATCCAGGGCGAAAACGCCTTTGATCAGTTCCGCAATCGCATCAACGGCGTAGGTGCGACGGGCGCCGGGGCACGCAAGCTCCGGGGCATTCAGATTCGCCGTCAGAATGGCATGTGCGGCGATGTAAGCGGCTCGTTCAATATCGTCGGCTTTCATGGTACTCCTCGTGATGTCGCAGTCCGGATGACTTACGGGTCAACCGGAACGATCCACCTGCCGGACAAAAATCATCGAGAAAGTTGCAAGTCACCTGCCAAAGCGCTCCCAGTGTTTGCAGGCATTTATTCCGTATTGTGCCTTACTCACTGAGAGAAGGCCGGTAAGAACTGCCGGGACACTACCTATCCATCACGCTAGCTGCTGAACTCAGGATTGATCGCCGTTTGGCAACGTAGCCGCTTCACGAACGTTGACGATGCCGCAGGCACAGGCACTCTTTGGCGGAACGGATGGAAGAGGCGTCCCATCGGCGCAGCGATACGTCGCAGCTTTCTTCGAGTGGTTCGGAGAGTTCGGTCATTTCTGCGCGCGGCTGGCACGGGCGGCGGTTTCGCCACCCTATGAGTTCCGCGAGCTACTCCGCCAGATGGATTCGGTCGGTTCGCTCTCGCTGCCGCTTGTGGCGCTGGCAGGGGCGGCCACCGGAGTTGTGATGTCTTTGCAGACTCGCTTCGATTACGATGCGAAACAGATCTTTGCCAAGCCGGATACGGCGAAGCTGAAGGATACGAAGGCACTCGATGAAGCCGGACAATTCCTACAGCAAAACAAGTTTGGGCTGGTGGTGATTTCCGCGAGTGCCGGCATGAAAGGCGACAGCGACAAGGAACGCGGTGTCACCGAAGCGCAGGCCATGGTGGTTCGCAATTACCTGGTGAATCACTTCGAGACGGACGACACGCGGGTCCGCACGCGCGGGGCAGGGAAGACGCCCGGCACCAGTGACGCCGGAGATATACAAATTCTTGTTTACCCCGCCACCGTCGCGGAAAACCCCTCTCCGCACAACAAAAAGGCAAGCGCGCGTTGAAGCATCCCGTCCACAGGGGCGTCGAACATCAGGAGGTGCGCTATGACAAATGTTTTTCGAAAAGGACTCGTGCTGGGCAGCATCCTCGCTTTTGGACTGACTGTCGGCGCCGTCGCTCAGGACGATGACCACGATAAGGGCTGGTATCAGAGCCGCGAAGGGTACTATCACGGTGAACACTGGCGCGCTCGCTTTTTTGAGCGTGTGCGGGACGATGTGGACCGCGTGCAATCCACGACTTTCCCAGTCAGCAAGGATGAATACCGCCTCGCACGGACTAAGGAAGAACTGGGTGAACTACAGGAGAAGTTAGCGGCGGGCCAGTACGATCAAGGAGAGCTGGACGAGGTGATCAACTCCCTCCAAAAGGTGGTTGACAGCAACAAGCTGTCGCATCGGGATCGCGACATGTTAAGCGAGGATCTTGACCACATGCGCGAATATCGCGAGCATCACGAAGAGTGGGTACGCGATCACTCGTAACTTTCGTAGTTCCGCTGCAATGAACAAGCCTTCCGCACGGCCTTGGCACGTGCGGAAGGTTTTTCCGTTTCCCACCTGCCTGTCACTTCCGTGACTCGAACGTTTTTACCGGTGTGGCACATTCTCTGCGAAGGCATAAAGTGACGAAACGTTACAGGCGCGGCTAAGTAACGTGTTCATTGGGCAAGAGTGTTGTGACGCCTTCGGCAAGGCACTTGCGCGCAAGGCTTTTGAAGGAGAGCCAGATGCCAGGCAGACAACACGTTCGTGGCGTTGGCAACAAGGAGCAGCGCCAGTATGAACACATCAAGGAAAGCGCGGCAAAGAGCGGACGCTACGGCGATCGCGCGGCGGAAGTAGCGGCCCGAACGGTTTTGAAAGAACACAAGCTCAAAGGGCATCACAAGGGCCAGTAACCCTGAGGAGGACAAATGTTGATACTTCTGATTGTCCTGATTGTGCTGCTCCTGGCGACAGCACCCACGTGGCCTTATAGCCGCGGGTGGGGATTTTATCCGAGCGGGACGCTGGGCACGGTTCTGTTGGTAGTGATCATTCTCATGCTGCTGGGTTATTTATAGGGTCGCGGGAATGCCGAGTTCGATTTCAAGAGGAGACTAAAAATGGCACCGTTTTTCACAGTCCTGGCAATCGTGGCAACAGTTGCTGTTGCCATCTCAATGGCCCCCGATGTAATTCGCTACGTCAGAATCAGCACAATGTAATTCCTTAGCGGCGGCGGGCCAGCATTGCCTCACGCGGCTGGAGATTGGCGCTCGGCGGTGGAGCGCTCTCATCCGAGTAGGTGACGCTGGCCTGAGTGGGCAGCGCAAGCGCTGTGCCGGCCGCCTCGACGGCATCGAGTATCCATAGGTACAGATCCTGCTGTATCTGGTTGAACTCATCGCCGTTCTTCGTCAGGACGTAAGTGAAAACCTCCAGGTCCAGCGAATAGGTTCCCACTCCAACAAAACGCACCGGCAGCGGGCCGCTCTCCAGTGTCTTGTGCTCCGTTAAAGTCCTGGTAATTGCGGCGAGCAGCGAGCGTACCTGCTCTGGTTTCGTGTCGCGCCGCAAATTCAGCGTGAAGTGGAAGAGCATCTTGTCGCGGCGATCGAAGTTCTCCAGTGTCATGGTCGAGAACTGGCCGTTCGGCACGGTCACCAGTGTGCGATCCAGTGTGCGAATACGGGTGGAACGCAGGCCGATATCTTCCACCGTTCCCATGCGGTCGCCGAATTTGCAGAAATCGCCGACGGCAACGGGGCGGTCGCTGACGACAGCTACGCCGCCGAAGAAGTTCTCGATGGTCTTTTGCGCGGCCAGGGCGACGGCAATGCCTCCGACACCGAGTCCGGCAATAATCGTATTTGTGTTGTAGCCCCAGTTGCTGAGAACTGCCGCGACGATGAGGAGCAGAATGACGATCTTCAATACCCGCGAAGCGAGGGGCAAAACAGAGTGCGAGAAAGCTCTATGTTTGGACTGAAGTACGCCGGCGATGTGATTGATAATCAGGTCGACGATTCGGAGGCAGAGCCAGGCAAGCCCCAGAAACAGAATCAGGGCGAGCGTTCGCTCGAGGAAAGGCCGGATGCGCAGCGAAGGTCCAATCCACTCCACGCCCGCGCGGAATGCGGCCGCGCCGAGCAGAAGCTGCAGGGGACCCAGAAGGCCTTCCATCAGCGTCCAGTTCGTTCGCGGCGCGATTCGTTTTAGTAATGGCTCCACCAGCCGCAGCGCCAGCGGAGTGAGCAACCGGGAGAACGCAAACACTACAGCCGCTAACAGCAGGAGTGCGATCCAGCGCCACAGAGACATATCCAGGAAGCTCCACGTGACCATCGGCACGGGGAGATGCCGTTCTACCGCCGAGTCGCTGGTTGTCTGCACAAGCTGAGGCACCAGGGCTACGCTGTTGGGCGAGAAAAGCCAGATCGACAATCCGGTGCGCAGGGTGACACGTTCCAATTGCAGGTCAAGATTGCGGCCATCGACATTGAATCTGTCCACGCGCTCGCGGTCTGGTGGTTGTCCGTCGGCGCGATTGCCTTCGGCGTCGCGACTGAGATTGGCAACGTCGAATTGCGCGTCGCCGTTCAGAATTTGCCCCAGTTGCTGGGCCACAGCGGCTCCGTCGTGGGAGCGTTCGTTGCGCGGGAGTTTGCTCAGGTCAAGATATTTGGACGCGCGCACGTAATCGCGGGCGTGGCACGCATCGAGGAATGAAAATACTGAGCCTTGCGGCGTATCGCGGTTGAGTGGATCCTTCTGCTTCGAAGCGGCGGTAGTCGTAGAGGCCTGATTCGCAGCTTGTTCCGGCGCGGCCCATGCAGTTGCGAGCGCAAGCAGTGCAATGAGTACCCAACGCGGGAAGCCAGGAGCTGGAAGAATATTCCCGGTCAGATGCCGACAGCCGACGCGAGTGAAGGCTAAGGCGCTGATTTCGTGTTGGTCACTACGTGACATTCTCTCGAAGAATGCACTTGAATCGCCAGAACCTAGAGCGCCTTCAGCGCGGCGATTCGCTTTTCGACCACAGCGGCAAAGCCGTCGGCCTGCTGCGGCGTATAGCCGGCTGCGCGAAATGCATCGTGAATCTGAGTTGAAGAGAGCTGGCTCAGAAGACCGCCCATCCATTTGGCATCGGCGCGCGGAATCTGTTTGCCAATCCATTCCAGATCCAGCCGTCGGAAGAAATCTCCGGGGTGCACCAGCCAGATCAGAGCCGGTCTGGCAGGCTCCTTGAATTCCACGAACTCGGGCGTGACCCGCGTGAGGAATTTTGAGTGGGCGTAAGACTTGAGATTGCCTTTCGACTTCGTCAGCGGCCAATCCGCGCCGGCTGTGCCGAAGCTGGCTCCCAGATCGCTCACGAGATAAACTCGATCTCCGTTGTCGGCTTCGTAGATTGCGTTGTTTTCATCCTTCACGTCCCAGTTGTTGATCAAGGCCATCATCAATCGAAGCCCGTTCAACTCACGGGTGCCAGTGAAAGGATACTCTTTCCACGCCCAGGTGCCGAACTTCTTTGCGTTCTCCCTTTTCAGACGCACATTCACAACCGTGCCATTGTGCACAAGTTTCTGGCCGCGCTTTAAATGTGCGGGCAGATCCTCCACGTGCAAACTATCGAGAAAATAATCGTCATCGGCGAAATAACCGGCCGCCCAGATCAGGCGCGACGCTGCCGTTTCGGGTCGGGCTTCCGCTCCCATCTTGACCTTCCACTTCACGTCGGCGGAGTCCTTCACATCGAATTTTGGGTTCGTTCCGTTGAGATCCTCCTTAAGGAAAGAGAACATTCCCTGCTGGGGCTGATGCTTTTGCCCACCGGGTCCCAGGAACAGATTGCGGCTTCCGATGTCCGCCGGATTCAGCCAAAGGATTGGGTGGTGCCCGCCGAGTGGACCTGCGGTTGACGGCTCTGTTTTACGAGCCTTGCCAGGATTCGCAGCGACAGTGGGGAGGACCGGCGAGAGCAACAGGAGGAAGACAAACAGATTTCGCGTCAGTGCCATATCATCTTCCCGCTTCTCGATCTATTCGACCGGCGCCAGCTCCGCCGAAGGTTGAGGCGAAATGGACGAAGTCTGCGGGGCAGCGACCGCGGGAAGGGCTTTCGCATGGCTGTGCGGATGCCGAATCTCCGGCCAGAATTCTCTCACCACGTTGCCGCCGGCATCGGCCGCAAAGCCGATACCAGCGGAAGTGAATCCGGAGGAAATCGCTCGTGTACTCGCCGGTTGCCATAGTCGCGAGATGAAGCCCGCCCCAAAGTTTCCGGCGATCTCACTCGTCGAGAGAGTTTTCTTTTCGGTGGTCGTTTTGTGCGTGATGATAGTGGCTTCCAGCGCGTAGATCAATCGCGCTTTGAAACCTTGTTTGTTGGATCGCGTGTAGCCGAATTCCTCGTGCATGACGCGAGCTACGGGGTACTGGATTCCCACCTTCACAAGATGCCCGCCGAAGCCGGAAGCGAAGCGTCTTCCATAGCCCTTCATGCCGCCCCCCCACTCCTCGGGAGTGCCTTTCCACTGCCCAATCAGGGCTCCCATCGCCGAGCGTACGAATGCCATCGGTCCAAACGCCCGTTTGACGACGTGTACTGTACTGGGTTGTGTATCCTGAGTGTCCTCTGGAAATGCCGGGATGCTGGTTAACGCGCACACTAAAACCGCTATGGTGACCGATCGCATAGACTCCCTCCGGTACTTCGCGGTTGCACCTCAGCTTCCAATGAAGGTGACTGTTGCGTTGTAACAACGCTGGCAGCGGGCTAAACCGTCGAGCGTGAAGTTCTTACGTGGTGATGCACGTCGCTAGTTCGGTATGCGGTAGCGCAGAAGTGGATCCCAGAGGTTTGTAGCCTTCAACACCCAAACGCACACCGAGATCACTACGACGATATTGAGGATGGTCTTAATGCTCCCTGCCATAGGGATATAGGTGTTAATGAGCCAAAGCAGCACACCAACCACGACCAGCGTCAGGACAATGTAGACCAGCGGCATTGTGTTTCCTCCCGCCGTTAGTTGGCAATCAATGGGCCATATCGACGTGAGACGCGAGTGCGGACAGATTGGGTGTGGCCGATGGCTGGTAATGAAGCACGTATGATTGCAGAGCGCGCTGATACCAGCTCATCCCGACGGAGCGGGCTTCAGTGAGAGCTTGTCTGTTTTGCCAATGATCATGGTTGATACGATAACAACCAATTACGGCGCCCGTGCGATCGGCTCCACGCTGGCAGTGGACGAAGGCCGGACCGGCTGTGCTATCGTCCAGCACCGCCAACACTCGTGAAATCTCGTCGTCTTCGGGCGTTGCCATGCCCGCCATAGGGACGCTGAGATAACGCATGCCCGCCGCTTCCACCGCACGCCGCTCGTCGGCTTGCGAGCGTTCTCCAATCAACCGGAGATCGACGACAGTTTTTACACCGAGTTTCGCGAGGCTCGTGAATCCGTCGCCGGTGGGCTGCGCCCCACGATAGACGCCGTCGTCCACTTTCTGGAAGTTTGACAGGCCTGGAAGATCGACGTTCGTCGCCAGAGCGCCGATGGGTGCGCAGAAGACGAGTGCCAGGACCCACTTCACCGCAGGAAAAGGTTTCATATATTCTTTCGCGTCTACCAAGTTGGATGCAGAGTTCCGATCCCGGCGGTGTTGTAACCGTGTCAAGGTAACAACCCCAGGTTACAGGCGTCCCACTCCCGACAAAGTGGGAGGCAGGTCCAATGTCGTACTTGTTTAAGCTCGCTGCTGTATTTGCGTTTTCCGCCGTTGTTTGGGCACAGTTTGGCGCCCGGCTTCAGGGCGTTGTCAGTGATAGTTCCGGCGCGGTTGTGCCGGGCGCAACGGTCACCCTTACCAATCAGGAAACCAACCGGTCGCAAACCGCGACTACCAGCGGGGATGGAGTGTATTCCTTCGCCAGCCTCTCGCCGGGAGTGTATCGAATCAAGGTGGAGAACCCAGGATTCAAGCCGCAGATTCAGGCGAACGTCACGATAGCAGCGGAACAGAGCCAAAGCCTGAACGTCATCGTGGAACCCGGCGCGGTAAGCGAGTCAGTGACCGTGACAGCGGAAGCGAGCGCGGCACTGGATACTGAGAACGCCAACATCGGCACCGAACTCAGCGATCAGCAGGTGACGCGATTGCCGCAGTTCGAAAGAAACCCGTACGACCTGCTGCGCTTGACGCCCAATGTGATGATGGACGCAGGGCGAACCGGCTCGGGCGGCGCGGTGAATCTTCCGAACACGACGGGGCCGGGTGGCTCTATCACTTCGATATTCCAGACGGAAAACCAGACGCCGATCTCGGCGAACGGACAGCGCATCTCCTCGAATAACTACATGATTGATGGCGTGAGCGTCAACAGCCTGGAATGGGGCGGCGCGGCGGTGGTGACGCCGAGTCAGGAATCGGTGAAATCGATTGTGGTGCTAACGGATCCATACTCGTCGGAGTACGGGCGCAATTCCGGAGCGCAGATCAACGTGATTTCGCAGAACGGTACAAATCAATTCCACGGGAGCGGTTTCTTCCGCTACAGCGATCCCATCTTCAATGCGTATAACTCGTGGGGCGGTCCCGGCGGAGCACTGCCAACGCGCGACAACGACATGCTCAAGCAGTTCGGCGGAAGCCTTGGCGGGCCGGTGTTGAAGAACAAACTGTTCTTCTTTTTCGCCTATGAGGCGCTGCGCGATAGCAGCACAAATTATTACACCAGTTGGGTGGATACCGCTCAATTCGATCAGGCTGTGCTGACGTTGCGGCCGAACGGCCTGCTGGCGAAGATGCTGCAGGCGCCGGGAATTCAGCCACGCATCGTGAAGGTTCTGAATTCGCCGTGTCCCGCTGCGTTTGCCGCGAACGCGTGCCAGGTAGTGCCGGGCGGGATCAATGTCGGGTCCATCACGGGCGCGCTCGGCCAGTACACGACCACGACGGGCGGGGGATTGACAACGATGCCCGATCTGGAATTTGCGCAGTTCGCTTCGCCGAATACGACGTCGGGCAACCAATACAATTTCCGGGTGGATTACAACCTGGGAAATAAAGATACGCTTGCGTACAGCGATTATCTGACGTACCTGCACACGCTGGGTGCAGACGACAGCGGCGAGAGCCGGCCGCTGGCGGATCTTGCGCGCAGTCCCCTGAACACGGCAGGGACGTTGATGGAGAATCACATTTTCAGCCCGACGTTCCTCAACCAGTTCCGCGCCAATTTTACGCGCTACAAGGACAATCAGATTACCGCGGACAGCACGGTGGACTGGGGACTGCCGCGGCTGGAAGTGCAGGATTACCCGATTGCTCGCGTCACGTTTGGCGCGCCACAGGGCACCAATACACCGGCCGACCTGGCGCAGAACACATATGAAGTGCAGGACAGCCTGAGCCAGGTGTGGGGAAACCACTCGCTGAAATACGGCGGAGGCATTCGCTGGGAGCAGGACAATAACAACCTGGTGGGCGGCGCGCGGCCGATTTATGTGTTCAGCGGTCTTTTCAATCTGGCAAACGATGCGCCGATCTACGAAGGAATCAACGCGGACCCCACTACCGGTCTGCCGGCCAACGCACAGCGCTATTTCCGCACGCAGGACTATGACATCTTCGTGCAGGACGACTGGAAGCTGCGGTCAAATTTCACCGTGAACCTGGGACTGCGCTGGGAATACTTCGCGCCAATGACCGAAAAACGCGGCGAGCTGAGCAATGTGATCTTTAACGCGCCGTTCGACGCCATGGATGCTTCGGTTCGCCAGGTCAGCGGCCAACTCTACAATTCGGATTACACGGATTTCGGTCCCCGTTTCGGGTTCGCGTGGACGCCGCGGGGCACTTCCAGCAATTTCGTGATTCGCGGAGGGTTTGGCATTTTCTACGATCGTCTCGCGGACGTGACCTTTACGAACACTATGCAGGATCCGCCTTTCTTCGCTTCCTACGGCCTGTGCTGCGGAACGGCCGGCAGCCCGTTCGCCGGTGGGACGATTCAATATAACTTCGGCTCCAGCAACTCGCCGTTCAGCTATCCGGCCAATTCGGCGCTGGCGCAGGGAATTAACCCCGCCACCGGTGCGCCGAACGGCGCTTCTGTTTCGGTGTACGGGGCGTTTCCCCACACCGCCACTCCTTATGTGTACGTCTATTCGTTCCAGATGGAATATCGGCTTCCATGGAACTTTGTCTCGTCGGTGGGATTTGCCGGGAGCGACACGCATCATGAGGCACGATTCGTCGACGAGTGTTTCCTGTACGCGTGCAACAATTCCGCTCTGTCGCCAATCTACATGGCGCAAACAGACATCGACGGCAATTACAACGCGCTGCTGGGGACGCTTTCGCGAAATCTGTCGAAGGGGCTGCAGCTACAGATGAATTACCGCTGGTCGAAGAGTCTCGACTACCTGTCGTATGGCGGCCCTGGCGCGGTGACGAATCAAACCTACCCGCAGAATCAGGCCACGGAGTACGGGTTATCGGATTACGATACGCCGCAGTTCTTTATGGCGTCCGCTCTTTGGCAGGTGCCCGTGCCGCACTTTGGCAACGGTTTTGTGAAAGCTCTGTTGAGCGGTTGGGAGATCAATCCCATCGTCACGTATCACAGCGGCTTCCCGTGGTCGCCGAAGATCGGCCAGTCCGTACTGGAACCCGGTGGACCGTCACTCGCGCCGATTCGTCCGACGGTGTACTTTGGCGGAGCGGGCAATAGTGAGTCGGTCTCGGCGTGGGAAACCGGCTCGAACTTCTCGGGCGGCGGCGCCCAGTACTTCGATATTAAAGACACCGGTGCGCCAGGAATCGGCCGAAACACCTTCCGAGGTCCCAGGTTCTTCCAGACCGATATGAGCATCGGTAAGATGACGAAGCTTCCATGGCTACACATCGGCGAAGCCGCTCAGGTGGAGGTGCGAATGGACCTTTACAACGCCTTCAACCAGACGAATCTTCTGCCGCTCGGTTTCTTCAGCCAGGGCACCATGGCCGACCAGCCGTTCTTCGGGATGGCCGATGGAGCAATGGCCGGACGCGTGGTGCAGTTGCAGGGCAGGTTCAGTTTCTAGTAC
>Ga0265325_10002804_pt1 | contig 11626 bp, 12 predicted proteins | sample 41420metaG_FD_202090 | JGI IMG/M metagenome (GOLD analysis project Ga0265325, IMG submission 202090) | Rhizosphere microbial communities from Carex aquatilis grown in University of Washington, Seatle, WA, United States - 4-14-20 metaG | ecosystem: Host-associated > Plants > Roots > Rhizosphere...
AAGCCGAACTGCCACTCCGCTTCACAGCCTTCACCCCATGTTTCCGGGCTGAGGCGGGGGCGGCGGGCAAGGATACCCGCGGCATGATCCGCATGCACCAGTTTTCAAAAGTGGAACTGGTGTCCATCACCACGCCCGATCAGTCCAATGCCGAACATGAGCGGATGACTGACGCGGCGCAGGAAATCCTCAAGCGCCTCGACCTGCATCACCGGGTGGTGACGCTCTGTACCGGCGACATGGGCTTCTCAGCCCGCAAGACCTACGACTTCGAGGTCTGGCTGCCGGGGCAGGGTGCGTTCCGGGAGATTTCCTCCTGCTCCAACTGCGGCGAGTTCCAGGCCCGGCGGATGAACACACGCTGGCGCGGCGCCGACGGAAAAGTGAAAGGTCCCGTTCATACTTTGAACGGTTCGGGCCTGGCGGTGGGCCGCACCCTGGTCGCGATCCTGGAAAATTACCAGCAGCCGGACGGCTCGGTCGCGATTCCTTCAGCTTTGCAGAGTTATATGGGTGGCAAAATGAAGATCGAAAAAGCCTGAATGCGCATCCTGGTCACCAATGACGACGGCATCCACGCCCCCGGCCTGCTGGTGGCGGAAAAGATCGCCCGTGCCCTCAGCGACGATGTCTGGGTGATCGCGCCGGAAAACGAACAGTCCGGCGCTTCGCATTCGCTCAGCCTCAGCGTTCCCTTGCGCCTGCGCCAGATCGTCGAGCGCCGCTTTGCGGTGAGCGGGACCCCCACCGATTGCGTGATGATGGGCTGTCTCAGCCTGCTGAAGGACAATCCGCCCGATCTGGTGCTGTCGGGCGTCAACTGGGGCTCCAACCTGGCTGACGACGTGACCTATTCGGGCACCATCGCGGGGGCGATGGAAGGCTGTGCCCTGGGCATTCCCGCCATTGCCATGTCGCAGGAACCGTCGGAGAATTCACGGACCGAGATCGACTGGTCGGCGGGCGAGGTCCACGCCCCGGCGCTGATACGCCGCCTGATGGCGATCGGCTGGCCGAAGGGAACGCTGCTCAACATCAATTTCCCGGCCTGCAGCGCCGCCGAGGTAACCGGCGTGTCCGTGGTGCCGCAGGGCGAATACGATCTGCAATCGACCGAGATCGAGCAGCGCACCGATGTGCGGGCCCGTGCCTATTACTGGATCGGCCTCAGGCGCCACCAGACCATTCCTCCGGAAGACAGCGACATCGGCGCCGTGGCGGCGGGCAAGATCGCGGTGACGCCGCTGCACCTCAACCTCACCGAACATGCGGTCCTGAAGAAAATGCGCGCCGCCCTGGGCGAGAGCGTAAACGAAAAGTTAAAGCGGAACATTTCGCGGTAACGCAGAGTTTCGCCGGTTAAAGCCTTCTCAACCATTGCCACCGATGATCCATTCCGGGACATGCAGAAGGCATGACGGTCATGGAACATTCGAAGCGCAATCTGACGTTCGCCCTCGCGGCGATGCTGGCGCCGCTGCTGGCGGGTTGCATGCCGGCAAGCCCGACCACGGTGTTCAACTGGGATGTCAACGACCGGCTGCACAGCCACCCGGCCATTGTGCGCTATGATTCCCGCACCTATGCCTATCGCGACGAGACTGCCGCGCCGCCGGCGCCGACACCGCGGCCCTCGCCCTATTACGTCACCGCCGACGCGACGCCCTATCATGCACCCGCCCACGCTTCGTCCATTACCCAAAGCGATCTGCCGGCTCCTGCTCCGACAGAGGAGATGAGCGGCAATGCCGCGATTGCCTTTGCCTGGCCGGTCAATGGCACGGTGATCTCCAATTTCGGCTCGACCGGCACCGGTGGGCGCAATGATGGCATCAATATCGCTACCGCGATGCGTGCCCCGATCCGCGCCGCCGCCGGCGGCACCGTCACCTATTCCGGCAACGAACTGAGGGACTATGGCAACCTGGTGCTCATCAAGCATGCCGGCGGCTATGTGACGGCCTACGCCCATGCCGACCGATTGCTGGTCAATCGCGGCGATACCGTCACAAAGGGCCAGGTCATCGGCTATGCCGGCGAGACCGGCGACGTCACCAGCCCCCAACTGCATTTCGAAATCCGCCACGACACCCAGCCTGTGAATCCGCGGCCGCTGCTGTTGGCTTCGGCGAGCAATTCCTAATCCAGCTTCTGGCCCAGTTCGCCGGCCAGGTCTTGCACGAATTGCCACGCCACGCGGCCGGACCTGCCGCCGCGCTGGATCGCCCAGGCCAGGCCCCGCTTGCGCAATTCCTCCGCTGCGATCTTCAGGCGGTAATGGGTGGCATAGCCCTCGATCATCGCCAGATATTCGTCCTGGCCGCAATGATGGAAGCCCAGCCACAAGCCGAAGCGGTCTGACAGCGAGACTTTTTCCTCCACCGCCTCGCCGGGATTGATCGCGGTGGCGCGTTCATTGTCCACCAGGTCGCGGGGCATCAGATGCCGCCGGTTGGAGGTCGCATAGAACAGGGTGTTGACCGGCCGCCCCTCGATGCCGCCTTCCAGCGCTGCCTTCAGCGACTTGTAGCTGGTGTCGTCTTTGTCGAAGGAAAGATCGTCGCAATAAAGCAGGAAACGCCGGGCCGAACTTCCCAGGATGCGCAGCAATTGCGGCAGGCTGGCGATGTCCTCGCGGTGAATTTCGATCAGCACCAGCTTGTCTTTGGCCGCGCGGTTGATCTCGTCATGCACCGCCTTGACCAGCGAGGATTTGCCCATGCCGCGCGCGCCCCACAGCAGCGCGTTGTTGGCCGGCAGCCCCTCGGCAAAACGGCGGGTGTTGGCGAGCAGCGTGTCGCGCTGGGTCTCGATGCCCTTGAGCAGCGCAAGATCGACATGGGCCACCCGCGCCACCGCCACCAGCCCGCCCGCCGCCGGCTCCCACACGAAGGCATTGCCGGCCGGCAGGGCGGCGGCGATCGGCGGCGGCGCCAGCCGTTCCAGCGCCGAGGCGATGCGATCCAGGACCTCGCCCTTGGAACTGCCGTCAGGACCCCGGTTTGTCATGCTAACCCCTTGATTTGCCATGGTTGCAAAGGAAACAAGCGCCGCTATAGTCCGCCCGCGCCGGCCCGTCGCCGCCTACCCGAAGAGATTGCCCGCCCATGAACCTGTCCGATCCGATGATTCAGACGCTGACGCTCGCGCTGCCGATGATCGCGATCTTCTACTTTCTTCTCTGGCGGCCGCAACAGCAACGCACCAAGGATCTGCGCCAGATGGTGGAGAATCTGCACCGCGGCGACACCGTCATTACCTCGGGCGGCATCGTCGGCAAGATCGTCAAGGCCTCCGCCGCCGACGACCCGGAAATCCTGGTCGAGATCGCCGACAATGTGCAGGTGCGGGTGCTAAAATCCAGCCTCACCGACGTGCGCGGCAAGACCCAGCCGGTCGAAAGCAAGAGCTGAGACGCGATGCTGCAGATTTCGCTCTGGACCCGGCTCCTCACCGCCCTGGTGGTGATCGGTGGCATTCTGGTGGCGCTGCCCAATGCGCTGCCCGACCGGGCTCGCGCCCGCCTGCCGTCCTGGCTGTCGAATACGGTCAGCCTGGGACTTGACCTGCAGGGCGGGTCCTATCTGCTGCTGGAAGTCGATTTCGACCAGGTGCAGAAGGACCGGGCGGAATCGATGCTGGGCGATGTCCGCTCCGCGTTCCGCAAGGCCCACATTCCCTATACCGACATCGCCGCGCGGGGCGACACCGTGTCGGTGCGGGTAACCGACCCCAGCCGGGTCGACGAAGCGCGCACGCTTTTGCAGGGCATCGACCCCAGCCTTGCCACCTCGGTGCTGGCGGCGGGCGTCCGGCAGTATGAAATCACCGAGCCGGGCGGCGGCGCCTTCGTCATGCACATGACGGACGACTTCAAGACCCAGACCCGCCAGCAGGTGATGGACCAGTCGATCGAGGTGGTGCGCCGCCGCATCGACGAGATGGGCACCCGCGAACCCACCGTGGCGCCGTCCGGCAATGACCGCATCCTGATCGAGGTTCCCGGCCTTCAGGATCCCGGCCAGTTGAAGGCCATTCTGGGCAAGACCGCCAAGATGACCTTCCAGCTGGTGGACGAGGCTGCCGATCCCAACGCCGCCGTGGCGCCGATAGGCGACGAAATCCTGCCGCTGATGAACGAAAGCAAGAACGCGCCGCCGCAGAATGTGGTGGTGCAGCGGCGGGTGATGGTGTCAGGCGACCGCCTCACCGATGCCGGGGTCGGCAACGATCCGCAGACCGGCCAGACGGCCGTCACCTTCCGCTTCGACAGCGTAGGCGCGCGCGAATTTGGCGACGTCACCAAGACCAATGTCGGGCACAAATTCGCCATCGTGCTGGACCGGCAGGTGCTGACCGATCCGGTGATCCAGTCGGTCATCCTGAGCGGCTCGGGCCAGATCACCGGCAGCTACACGGTCCAGACTGCCAACAATCTTGCCATCCTGCTGCGGGCCGGCGCACTGCCCGCGCCGTTGCATGTGATCGAGGAGCGCACCGTCGGCGCCGAACTGGGGGCGGATTCGGTGAAGGCCGGGCGCTATTCCACCCTGGCGGGTCTCGCCATGGTGGCCACCTTCATGATCCTGCGCTACGGCCTGTTCGGCGTGTTCGCGGATGTCGCCCTCACCCTCAATGTGGTGCTGCTGCTGGCGGTGCTGACCCTGTTCGGCGCCACCCTGACCCTGCCCGGCATCGCCGGCATCGTGCTCACCATGGGCATGGCGGTGGACGCCAATGTGCTGATCTATGAGCGCATCCGCGAGGAACAGCGCAACGGCCGCGGCATGCTGGCGGCCATCGACCAGGGCTTCCGCCGCGCCCGCGCCACCATCATCGACGCCAACATGACCCATCTGATCGCCTCGCTCATCCTGTTCGAGCTGGGCAAAGGGCCGGTGCGCGGCTTCGCCGTGACCCTGGGGGTGGGCATCATCACCTCCTTCTTCACCGCCGTCTTCGTGACAAGGCTGATCGTGGTGACCTGGCTCAACACCGCCCGTCCCCGCACCCTGACAATCTAGAATATCGGCGATCTGGAGCCGCCGCGGCCATTGGGCTAAGGTCCGGGCCAACGAATCCAAGCGGGAGGGGTCCATGGCCGCGTTTTTCGGGAATCTGCGCAATGTCGTAATCGTGAGTTTCTTGCTCGCGGTGCTGGTCGCGGTGCTCTATGCCGGGCTGGGCGGGATCATAGACAGCGTCTTCTGGATGTTCATCACCCGCTGGCTGCACATCGTGTGCGGCGTGATGTGGATCGGCCTGCTGTGGTATTTCAATTTCGTCCAGATCCCCACCATGCCCAAGGTGCCGGCCGAGCTGAAAAAGGGTGTCAGTGGTTATATCGCCCCGGAGGCCCTGTTTTGGTTCCGCTGGGCGGCGATGGGCACCATCATTCTGGGCATCGGCCTTGCCGCGATGAACGGCTATCTCGTTCAGGCCTATACCCTGGACGCCACCGAGGCGTTCGGCAACACCACTTATATCCTGATCGGGATCGGCATGTGGCTGGGCACCATCATGTGGTTCAATGTCTGGTTCGTGATCTGGCCCAACCAGCAAAAAGCGCTCAACATCGGCGGCAAATACGCCGACCTGGCCCAGCCAGAAAAGGACAAGGCGGCGAAGGCCGCGATGATCTTCTCGCGCACCAATACGATGCTGTCCCTGCCCATGCTGTTCTGCATGGCGGCCGCCTCCCATATCTGAGCGGCGGGACCGTCCAGTTGGAGCCGCCGGATCGTTCCGGCGGCTCTTTCGTTTGTGAGCCATGGCCGACGCTTTTGCCGCCTGCGAAAGAATGGTGCGCGCCGCCGACCCGGACCGCTATTTCTCCGCCCTGTTTGCGCCCGCCGCCCTGCGCCCTTTCCTGTTCGTGCTCTATGCCTTCAACGTTGAGGTGGCGCGGGTGGCCGAGACGGTGCGCGAGCCGATGCTGGGCGCCATCCGGCTGGAATGGTGGCGCGAGACGGCGGAGGGCGCCGCCAAGGGCACGCCCCGCAACCATGACGTGGCGCGGGGATTGGCCGAGTTGCTCGCCAGGCATCCACAGGCGCTCGCCGGTCTGGAGGCGCTGATCGCCGCCCGCGCCTTCGATTCCTCGGCCGGGCATTTCGCCGATTTCGTGGCGCTGGAGAATTACGTCGATGCCACCAGTGGCGCGCTGATGCGGCTGGCGATCGCGGTTCTGGGCGGCGACACCCGGTTGGCGCGCGAGGCGGGGCTCGCCTATGGCCTGACCGGTTTGCTGCGGGCGCTGCCGTTCCATAATGCGCGCCACAAGCTGTATCTGCCGCTCGACCTGCTGGCGGCGGTGAACCTGACGCCGGAGGAATTCTTCATCCTGAAACACGATCCCCGGCTCGATGCGGTGGCGCATCAGATCGCGCTGCGGGCGCGGGACCATTGGCTGGCGGCGCGGCGCGGTCCGCGGCCGGGACCCGCGCTTGCCGCGCTGCTGCCCGCCGCCCTGGTGCCGCTTTACCTGCGAAAACTGGGAAGCCCCAAGGACGTGCCGGTCCATCGGCGCCAGATGGCGCTGCTTTCGGCGGCGATGCGGCGGCGGCTATAGGTCATCCCTGGCATCCGCCCGCTTGGACTTCACCTCGCCATGGCGGATGCGATGATAATCCTTCAGCTGCTGCTGGACGGCGCGGAAGGCGTCATCCAGCATGGCATAGGCATCGGCGGCCGCCTTGCGCGCGCCCGCTCCGGCGAGTTCGCGGCTGACCACGATCTCCCGCCCCGGCACCCGCAGCACGACATGGACATCGGGAGTGTTGCCGCCTGCCCGGTGGCTCTTGTGCGGCATCTCGATCACCACCCGGCAGCCGATGATATGGTCGTGGAATTTCTGCAGCTTGCCGACATGCTCTCGCACCGCCGCCTTGAGCCCGTCGGACGGATCCAGATTGTGGAAGGAAAGCTCGAGCGGAATATCCATGGAACACCTCGATGGCTGCGGTACGAAAACGTGCGGAAGCATACCCGGTTTCCGCCCTATTCGGCGGCGTTTCGCATTCCGGCCGCCAGCCAATCGCCAAGGTCTTCCAGCGCCCGCTGTGCCATCGCCTGCTTTCGGTCCTTGCCTTTGATCCGCTTGCCGGGCGGCAGGTCGGGAAATAGCCCGAAATTCACATTCATCGGCTGGAAGGTCCGCGCGTCCGCCCCGCCGGTGATATGGGCGAGCAGGGCGCCGAAAGCGGTCGTCATCGGCGGCGGCGCAACCCTGGATTCGGATTGTTCCATCGCCGCGAAGCGGCCGGCGAGCAGCCCGATGGCGGCGCTTTCGACATAGCCTTCCACGCCGGTCATCTGGCCGGCGAAGCGGATATGGGGCTGCGACTTCAGCCGCAATTGGCCATCCAGCAGCCTTGGCGAATTGATGAAGGTGTTGCGGTGAAGCCCGCCCAGCCGGGCGAACTCAGCCTGCTCGAGTCCCGGAATGGTACGGAAGATGCGGACTTGTTCGCTATGCTTGAGCTTGGTCTGGAAGCCCACCATGTTCCACAGGCTGCCCAGCGCATTGTCCTGGCGCAGCTGCACCACGGCATGGGGACGTGCGCCGGCCTGCCGCGGATCGGCCAGCCCTACCGGCTTCATCGGTCCGAAGCGCAAGGTGTCCAGCCCGCGCGCGGCCATCACCTCGATCGGCAGGCAGGCTTCGAAATAGGGCGTGGACTTCTCCCATTCCTTGAAGTCGGTCTTTTCCCCGGCCAGCAGCGCGGCGACGAAGGCGCCGTACTGGGCTTCGTTCAGCGGAAGATTGATATAATCGGCGTCGCCCCCGCCGGGGCCTTTCTTGTCGTAGCGGGACTGGAACCAGGCCACCGAGAAGTCGATCGACTCCCGGTGCACGATGGGAGCGATGGCATCGAAGAACGCCAGGTGCTCCTCGCCCGCCGCCTGGGCGATGCTGGCCGCCAGCGACGCCGAGGTGAGGGGGCCGGTCGCCACGATCAGCGGCCCGTCCGAGGCCGGTGGCAGTTCGGCGATCTCTTGCCGCGCGATGACGATGTTGGGATGGGCCTCCAGCGCCGCGGTGACCGCCGCCGAAAAGCCGTGCCGGTCCACCGCCAGGGCCCCGCCGGCCGGCAGCTTGTGGGCGTCGGCGGCCCGCATCACCAGCGAGCCGGCGCGCCGCATTTCCTCATGCAGCAAGCCTACGGCGTTATTCTGCCAGTCGTCGGAGCGGAACGAATTGGAGCAGACCAGTTCCGCCAGCCCGGCAGTGTGGTGCGCCGCGGTCGCCTTGACCGGCCGCATCTCATGCAGCCGCACCTTCACGCCCGCTTCCGCCGTCTGCCAAGCTGCTTCCGAGCCGGCCAGACCGCCGCCGATGATGGTGAGGTGTTTCATGCGCTGTCTGTAGCAGAGGGAACCTGCAGGATCGAGACTAAATTCCTAAATGAAAGGAATATTTCATTAAGAGGGTTCGGTGCATCGTTGTGCTGCCGCAACCGAAAGTCCGTCGCGCCGGCGTATGACGTTTTCACGTCGCCGGCGTCAGAAATATGGGGACAGGGTGTGGCGATTTGACGGCGCGGCGGAAAACCGTCCAACGCGCCGGCAGCGGGAGATGACAGGCTGCGCGCCGCGCGCGTATAGTGCCTGGGACAGGCAGGAATGAGATGAGCGAAGCGCGAAGGGGAAGCAAGTTTACGCGGCTGGCGCTGGGCGCCGGCCTGCTCGCCGTTGCCGCCGTCAGCGTCGCCATCTTCGTGCCGCGCCGCCGCCTGGCACAGGTGACCGGCCCGATTCGCGAACTGGCCAATTCCTCCATGGCGGTCGCCACCCTGGCCTGGCTCACCGGCCTGTGGCGCGAAGCCACGGCGCCCCGGGCGCCGGTGTTCGACGACCTGCGTCCGTTTGACGAATTCTAATGGCGATGAATTCTGAGCGCGGTGGATTCTGAGCCGGCGCCTTATCCTTCCCCCGCGGAGTGCCGCATGAGCAAGATTCCCGTCCTGGCGACGATCCGCGCCGCCTATGGGTTCGCCTTCGGACATCTGGGGGCGATCATCGGCGCCATCTGGCTGCCCATGGTGGTGGTGTCGGTGACGGGTTTCTTCGCCATGCAGCGCTATTACGACGCCTCGATCGACGCGCTGAATTCCGGCACGCCTGCCGCGATGGGCCCGGTCCTGCTGATGCTGCTGGGCTATATGCTGGTGGCGCTGCTGCTGCAGGCCATCGTCTATGCCGCAGTGACCCAGCTCGCGCTGGGCGCCCGCCAGGGCGGGATGATGCATTTCAGCCTGGGGCCGGCGGAATGGCGCCTGTTCCGCGCCATGCTCTCGCTGCTGGGCCTGCTCTTCTTGCTGGCCGTGATCGCGGCGCTGGTCGTACAGGGCGCCGCCCTCGGGCTGCGCGCCGCCGGGGCCGCGCCGCTGCAAAGCCAGTCGGGGCAGGCGCTGCTCCAGCTGTTCTTTCTCGGCGCGGTCATATTTGTGGCGCTGCGGTTCGTGTTTCTGCTGCCGGTCGTGGCGGTGTCGGAAAGCGGCCCGGTCCTGCCGCGCGCCTGGCTGCTGTCGAACGGCAATTTCTGGCGCATCTTCGCGATCTATCTGGCGCTGTTCGCGCCGGTTCTGACCCTGGTGATCGGCATCGAGATGTCGCTGCTGAAACCGGCCGCCTTCATCGCCGCCAACGGGACGGTCAATCAGGTGGCGGCGCTGCAGCAGATGCGCGCCATCCTGCCCCTGCTGCAGGGCATCGCCTTTTTCCTCTCGCCCCTGCTGAGCGGCCTTCCGGTCGGCGCCGCCGCCGCGGCCTGGCGGATGCTGGGGCAGGGCGCGGTGCCCGTGGCGCCTGAGGGGCGCTAACGCCTCGTTAGGCTTGGTTACGGCTCCTTAACTGAGAAAATCTTTACGCCGGCTGGCTAGTTTGCCCTGTGCGCACAGGCGCGCTGTGGAGCCGGACATGGGCATCAGTTTCGACATCAATGCCTCCAATGCGGCGTTTGCGCCGCCCAATTGCGACGGCACCTACGCCCCGGAATTTGCTTCCTATCTCGCGGCGCTGGGACATTCGCGGCCGGCGGTGGTGCTGGCCTTCGCGCCCAAGGCGGCGGGCACCTATCTGCGCTCGGCCGCCTGCGTCGCCACCGGCGGCACCCTGGTGCGCACGGTGCATGCCCAGGGCGGGCGCGACGCCAGCTTCTACATGCCGATCTTCGTGATGTATTACGCCGGCGGCTATCCCGAAAACACCATGGTGACGCATGTGCACATGCAGGCGCTGCCCGCCAACCGGCATTTCATCGAGGCGCTGGGCCTGAAGCCGGTGGTGATGATCCGCGCCATTCCCGACATGCTGGCGTCCTATGCCGACATGCTGGACGAAGACCCGCTGTCGCCCGACAACTGGCTCAACCTCCGCCTGCCGCAGGATTACGCCGCGCTGCCGCGCCAGACCAAGGACGATTTCCTCGTCCAGATGTTCGGACCCTGGTATGCCAGCTACTTCGCCACCTGGCTGGAATATGCGGCGGAGGCGCCGGAGCGGGTCTGCCTGCTGCGCTATGACGATTTCAAGCGCGATCCGGCAAGCGTGCTGGAAAAGCTGCTGGCCCATTGCGGAGTGGCGCGCAGCCACGCCGAATGCCAGTCGGCGCTGGACATCGTGTGGGAGGCGCGGGGCAGTTTCCGCTTCAACAAGGGCGTGTCGGGCCGCGGCCGCGCGCGCTTCAGCGAAACACAGCTTGCGACGCTGCGGCGGCAACTCGCCTTCTATCCCAATCTGGCACAGCTGGCGGACGAACTCGTACCAAGCTGAGGGCCGGTCTGGGCGGGGAAACCCTCTCAAATTCATGACCTGGCAACATGTCTGCGACATATTGCGACAATCCCGCTGTCTCCCGAGAGCGGGGCCAATCGGAAAAAGGGGGCGGGCCGGACAGTGAGTCGGCCGCCCCCTTTTTTCTGTCCGCTTCCGCCGCGCCCCTCGCAAGTCCTGCTCACGCGCGGGCATTCGCCCGCGAGCAGGCGCGGGGCGGCGTGGACGGCCGCAAGGCGGCCAAATGGTTCCTCCGCTCCTTTTCAGAGCGGCAACTCCCTCGCGGGAGTCTGCATATGCCTTCACGTCCTTCCACGCCCGGCGATTTTGGGCCGCTCCCTGCTTCGCACAGCGTCCGGCGACTTGCCGCGACGCACCCGACCGTCTCGGGCCTGGCCGGGCCATGCTTCGTCCGCGATGGCCCTCCAGGGAGGCAAGGTTCATAGCGACCTTGCGCCGTTTCGCGGTTCGTCACCCCGCGTTCGTCCGCAACGCCGGCCTGGTTCACGTTTCAGACGTCCGGAACGTCCCCGCACGAAACAGGCGAGGCAAATCTAACGGCGATTTTCGCGGGCGAAAGACGTGGATAGCGATTTCCATGGGCTGTCCATGCGGAGCGGCTTGATCGGACTGGCTTTTGCTGCCGCAAATCCCGCGCCTATCCAGATCAACCCCATACGGTCAAACCAATCAACGGCTATGGAAACGACGTTGTCGGATCGAAGAACATGAGCACTCCCTTCCCGAAAGCGAGCGACGCAAGGTTGGCCGCGATATCATCGGAGGGACCATCTTCTACGTTGCCAAGTACTACAATTGTTAGATTGTCTTTCGGATAGTAGGCTAACCA
>Ga0265325_10002805_pt1 | contig 11625 bp, 11 predicted proteins | sample 41420metaG_FD_202090 | JGI IMG/M metagenome (GOLD analysis project Ga0265325, IMG submission 202090) | Rhizosphere microbial communities from Carex aquatilis grown in University of Washington, Seatle, WA, United States - 4-14-20 metaG | ecosystem: Host-associated > Plants > Roots > Rhizosphere...
GCCGCGGTGCTCGCCGTGTTCAGCCAGTCGTCGCCGGATGTGGCCAAGGCCAACATCGACCTGTCGAAGACCTACACCAACGAGTTCGTCGAAGCCGCCAACAAGAAGATGGGGATGAAGTAGTCCCGCGGCCTCGTTTGGCATCACGAAGCGGCTTATGGCCGGGGTCGGCCCCGCCTTCGCGGGCCGAAGCCCGGCTTTTTTTATCGGATATGCCGCGCGCTTCGGCGGGCGAAGGCCCGGCCATAATGTTTGGAAAGGCCGCCATGGACGATGCGCCGCTGATCTTTCCCGTCGACCGGCTCGACCTTAAGTTCGAGCCGAAGCCGTGGCCATTCGCGGCCGAGCGGCGCGCCGAGATTGACGCCTTCTTCGCCGCACTCCAGCGCGACAATCCGGGCATCTGGAACGGCCGCGTGCTGCTGATGCACCGGCAACGTCTCGACGGCGGCGTGTTCCACGGCGCCTATCTCGAGACCGATTACGCGAGCTTTGCCGCCTGGCACCGTTGGGGCTATCCGCCCGCTGGCGCCCACGACTGCTTCGGCGCCGGCGCGGTCCTGTCGCGCGACGGCGCCTTCCTGCTCGGCGTCATGTCGCAAGGCACGCTCAACGCCGGACAGATCTATTTCCCCTGCGGCACGCCCGACACCTCCGACATCGCCGGCGGCAAGGTCGACCTCGACTACAGCGTCCGGCGCGAGATCGAGGAGGAGACCGGCCTGTCGCCGGCCGAATTCGCTGCCGATCCCGGCTGGATCACGGTGGTCGACGGGTCCCTCATCGCCCAGATCAAGGTCTTCCGCGCTTCGCAGACGGCGGACGAATTGCGTGTCCGCATCATGTCGCACCTCGCGCGCCAGACGCCGCCCGAGCTTGCCGGTATCCGGATCGTCCGCGGGCCGGACGATGCCGATCCGCAGATGCGCCGCTTCGTGCGGGCTTTCCTGGCCGACTGGTGGCGCAAGGCTTGAGAGACTTGCCAAGCGGGCGCCGCTGGCGTGGAGTAGGTCCGTCATGAAACTCGGTCACCTTGCGAAACGCTATCGCATCGACAAGCCGGACACATTTCGCCTGTCCGAGCATGATCCCGCCGAATGCTACGGCCTTGCCGTCGACAAGGATGACGCCAAGTCGCTGCTCGACGAAGGCATCCAACGTCTATCGAATTTGCAGGAGCGCCTTTACGCCGACGGCCGCTGGTCGGTGTTGATCGTGTTGCAGGCGATGGACGCCGCCGGCAAGGACAGCGTCATCAAGCACGTGATGACGGGACTGAATCCGCAGGGCGTCGACGTGCATCCATTCAAGCAACCGAGCGCGGAAGAACTCGAGCACGATTTCCTCTGGCGCGCCGCCAGGCTGTTGCCGAAGCGCGGCCAGATCGGCATCTTCAACCGCTCGTACTACGAAGAGGTCCTCGTGGTGCGCGTTCATCCGGAATTGCTGGAGCGCGAGCGGCTGCCCGACCCTTTGACCGGCAAGCATTTGTGGAAAGAGCGTTTCCAGGAGATCCGCGCCTTTGAGCGGCACCTCGCCAGCAACGGCACGCTGGTCCTCAAGTTCTTCCTCAACGTGTCGAAGGACGAACAGCGCACGCGTTTCCTGGCCCGCATCGACGAGCCGGCCAAACGGTGGAAGTTCTCCATGGGCGACGTCACCGAACGCAAGCTCTGGGACAAATACATGCATGCCTTTGCCGACATGATCCGGCACACCAGCACGCCGGAGGCGCCGTGGTTCGTGGTGCCCGCCGACAACAAATGGTTCACGCGCCTTGTGGTCGTTGGCGCGATCGTGCAGGAGCTGCAGGCCCTCGATCTCGAATTTCCCAAAGTGACCGGCAAGGCGCTCAAGGGACTCGAGAAGGCCCGCAGGGCTCTCAAGGCCGAGACGTAATCACCAGATGCCGGGAATGAGCCGGTAGCGCACGCGTTCGCGATAGTTCGCATAGCCGTCAAGATGCGCGACGAGAAAGCGCTCCTCGTCGAGCAGGCGCCAGATCAGCGCCGGCAATATCGTGGCGAAAGCAAGCAGCCCCCAGTACGAGCCGAGCGCCGGCGGCATCGCCAGGAACATCGGCAGCGCCGTCGCATACATCGGGTGGCGGATGACGCCATAGAAGCCGGTGCCGACCACCGGCTGGCCGTCCTCGACGCGAATGGTTGAGGCGGCGTAGCTGTTCTGCCGCAGCACCAGCACGACCAGGAAGTAGCTCAGCGCCATCAGTGCGTCGCCGGCGAGCGACACCCATGGCGGCACCTCCGACCAGCCGAAGCGGTGGTCGAGCGCGGACACCACGATGGTGCCGACGAAGCCGGCGGAGGCGATGCTCATGATGAGCCTCTGCGCCGGCTCCTTCTCGGCGACCGGTCCGGCCTTCATGCGCCGCTCGATGAGCTGCGGATCGTGGCGAAGGAAATAGAAGCTGAAGGCGGTGCACAGGCCGCAAAAAACCAGCAGGAACACCCAAGCCTGCCAGTACAGGAGCGTCCACGCCGGCAGGAAGATCAGCGCCGCCATGGTCAGCGTGAACTGCGCGAGGCCTTCGAAGACACGGCGGCTCAGAGTTTTTTCCATAGGTGTTTCCTCGGTGGCTGGGACAGCATCACTGACCTAACCCAGCCCTTGCCTCGCTGCGCCGGCATCCGCTAGAACCTGCCGGCGGTTAACCCGGACTTTACCTTGATCCGCGAGCTTAGCCGGCGAACGTGAGGTTCTTGAGGCAATGACGACGCGGCAGACCATCTGCGCGATCGAGCGGGCGGCCAAGGCCAGCCCCGCGGCCTCCCTCATTCTGGGCACGCTCCTTCTGCTTACCCGCCCCTGAGGGCCGGTTGGGCGTTGCACGCCTGGGCACTCGGGGGATCGAGAAGCGCGGTTAGCACAGAACCCCTTTAGAGCGCCCTTGAGCGGCGCATTCGATCAGAAGGAATGACTGCCATGACCACCCCGACCCAGTCCGAGAAGGACCGCGTCGTCATCTTCGACACCACCTTGCGCGACGGCGAGCAATGCCCGGGCGCCACCATGACGCACGAGGAGAAGCTCGAGGTTGCCGAGCTGCTCGACACCATGGGCGTCGACATCATCGAGGCCGGCTTCCCGATCGCGTCGGAAGGCGACTTCGCCGCCGTCCACGAGATCGCCAAGCGTGCCAAGAACGCGGTCATCGCCGGCCTGTCGCGCGCATCGGCGAAGGACATCGACCGCTGCGCCGAGGCCATCAAGCCGGCCAAGCGCAAGCGCATCCACACCTTCCTCTCCACCTCGCCGGTGCATATGAAATACAAGCTGCAGAAGGAGCCGCACGAGGTCTACGAGATGGTGATCGCGCAGGTGACGCGCGCCCGCAGCCACACCGACGACGTCGAGTGGTCGGCCGAGGACGGCACGCGCACAGAGCACGACTTCCTCTGCCGCTGTGTCGAGGCCGCGATCAATGCCGGCGCCACCACCATCAATATCCCGGACACCGTCGGCTACACCGTGCCGGAGGAATATCGCAAGTTGTTCCAGATGGTGCGCGAGCGGGTGCCGAATTCCGACCGCGCGCGCTTCTCGGTGCATTGCCACGACGACCTCGGCATGGCGGTCGCCAATTCGCTCGCCGGCGTCGAAGGTGGCGCGCGGCAGATCGAATGCTGCGTCAACGGCATCGGCGAGCGCGCCGGCAACACCGCGCTCGAGGAAGTCGTGATGGCGATGCGCACGCGCAACGACGTGCTGCCGTTCTGGACCGGCATCGACGCGACGATGCTCACCCGCGCGTCCAAGCTCGTCGCGGCGGTGACCTCGTTCCCGGTGCAGTACAACAAGGCGATCGTCGGCCGCAACGCCTTCGCGCACGAGAGCGGCATCCACCAGGACGGCATGCTCAAGCACACCCAGACCTACGAGATCATGAGGCCGGAATCGGTCGGCGTGAAACAAACCTCGCTGGTCATGGGCAAGCATTCCGGCCGCCACGCCTTCGTGCACAAGCTGGAAGAGCTCGGCTATCACCTCGGCGACAACCAGATCGAGGACGCCTTCGGCCGCTTCAAGGCGCTGGCCGACAAGAAGAAGCAGATCTACGACGAGGACATCGAGGCGCTCGTCGACGAGGAGATCGCCACCGCGCATGACCGCATCAAGATCATCTCGCTCACGGTGATCGCCGGCACCATGGGGCCGCAATCGGCGACGCTGTCACTCGACATCGACGGCAAGCACGTCACCACGCAATCGACCGGCAACGGTCCGGTGGACGCGATCTTCAACGCCATCCACGCGCTGGTGCCGCACGAGGCCAAGCTCGAGCTTTACCAGGTGCACGCGGTGACCGAAGGCACCGACGCGCAGGCCGAAGTCTCGGTGCGGCTGTCGGAGCAGGGAAGGGCGGTGACCGCCAAGGGCGCCGATCCCGACACGTTGGTCGCTTCCGCCAAGGCCTACCTCGGCGCGCTCAACAAGCTCACCAGCCGCCGCATGAAGGGCGGTGGGGTCGAACAGCGCATTCACTCGACGGATGTGGGCTGAGCTTGTCCGCCGTCATGGCCGGGCTTGTCCCGGCCATCCACGCCTTGCAAAACGCAAAACCCCGCCAAGTTCGGCGGGGTTTTTGTTTCGCACCAGCGCGGTCACTTTTTTTGCTGGGCACCGGACGGTTCAATCGGCTTGACATTCGGGCTCATTGTTTTGGCGCCCGTGGGCTTCGCCTCGAGGCAGCCCCTGGTGTTTGTGCATCCGGTATTGGTGCCGCCGCCGCAGCCCCCGGAATTGGTGCACGAGGTATTGTCTTTATTGCGGACAGCCGCCTCCAGGAAACTCCCCTCCGGGGCGGGAAGCGCGGCCCCGTCGACGAGGACCCGTCCTGAAGAGTCCATGACGATGTCGGACGGCCGTGCAAGAACGCTGCGGGTCGCCGCCGCCGATGTCGCCGCGCCGACCACGAGCGCGGCTTTTCCGAACAATCCGCGCCGGCTCACGCTCCGGTCGCCGTCGCCTTTGGATTTGTCGGACATGGCGCGCCCCCTGCGAGTTGACCGCCAATTCAGAATATTGAAGATTGGTCGTGGGTCAAGCTGCGTCTGGCGTGCGGTGCAAAAGCGGCTGACCGGCGAAGTGCCCTATTCGTTGACGTTCCAGATGATTTTTGAGTGCTGAGATGATCTCGCAATCGGAACAACTCCGGCATTTCCGCTCGAACTATCTCAACCTCATCATATTGCCGACCGAAGCCTGCAACTTCCGCTGCACCTATTGCTACGAGACCTTCGAAAACAAGAAGATGCCGCGCCCGGTCGTGACCGGCATCAAATCCTTGATCGACCGGCGCGGCGAGGAACTGGACGAGCTGGAAGTCGGCTGGTTCGGCGGCGAGCCGTTGCTCGCTTTGGACGTGATCACCGAGATCTGCGGGCACGCAATCGAAGTCGGCAAGGCGAAAGGATTCACCTTCCGCTCAGGGATGACCACCAACGGCTACTTCCTCGATCAGGACCGCCTCAGGCAGTGCCTGGATCACAGAATCGATTTTTTTCAGATATCGCTCGATGGCAATCCCGAGGAGCACAACGCCTCGCGCAAGCTTGCGTCGGGTGACGGCACGTTCGATCGCATCTGGTCGAACCTGTTGGCCATGAGGGCGACGCGCGCCGAATTTACCGTGATGTTGCGATTGCATTACACGATGCAGAATTTCGTCGCCATCGGCCAGTTTGCCCGTCGCATCCGCGATGTGTTCGGTGACGACCAGCGCTTTCGGGTGTTTTTCCACCACGTCGCCCGTCTCGGCGGTCCGAACGACGAGAGCATCGCGATCGTTTCCAGGCACGATCAGAAGGAGATCGAAACATACCTTTGGGGTGAGTCGGGATTGTCGCGGCCCGCCGATGAAGGCGAAGAGTACGTTTGCTACGCGGCGAAGGGAAATTCACTCGTCATTAGGTCGACGGGGCGCCTGGCGAAATGCACGGTCGCGTTGAATGACAGTTGCAACGACATCGGCTCGATCGGCGAAAACGGCGACATCTGCGTCGACCAGAAGAAATATCAACGCTGGATCGCGCCGCTTGTGAAAGCCGATTGGGACAACGTGGGCTGTCCATTGCCCTCCGTGGTGGGGCAGCTTGAACTTGAGGGCGCCAACTAAGGCAAGCTCGATTGGATCGAGAGCCCCGCATCTCAGCCCCGCGGTCATGTCCGGTCTTTGTCAATTGGCGCGAACGACCACCCATACGACTGTCGCTTGACATTCCCTTAACTAGGAATATAATCCACGATGCCTTGCTCATCCGAGGGCGTCATCATGAGGCGTCTTGATGATGGAGCAGGGCGCGGCGCCCGCGGGCGTGCTCTCGCACAGCACGCTCCCGGGCGGCGCCGGGGCTCCGCCCGCGGGCACTAGGACCCGCTGCGAGGAGCTCGCTGATGGGACCGGCTCGGCCGGTCGCTCGGGAAACCGGGCGGCACGCTGAAGAGCCGGTTTCAGAAGCGCGGCCCGGCGCCGAGAAGAACGCCGCAGGTGGAGCGCCGAGAGGCGCCCGCGTCTCGAAAGGGACGCGGCACGAAGAAAACGGACGCGCCTTTCGGCGCTCCGCTCCCTCGTGCTGAGGGAGACGTTAAGGAAGGCCGGCGCACCCCGCGCCGCTAAAGAACAGGGGCGATGACGCGCGCCCGCTTTATCCCTCCCCCGCAGGGGGAGGGTGGCGAGCGCGGAGCGCGAGCCGGGTGGGGTCGGCCCGCGCAGTTGGAAACAAACCCCACCCGTCTCGCACTTCGCTTCGCTCGTGCTCGCCACCCTCCCCGTTCCGGGGAGGGATCAAGCGTCGCACTATCCAACTCGGTATTTGGTTCCTTCTGGAACCCAAAAATCACACTTCCTCCTCATTTCGTACGCCTTGCGGGCTGATTTGCTCGGTAGTTCGCGCGCTGCATCACACCTGACTTGGGGACCAGCCAGATGAAGACCTTCCTTTTCGCGAGCGCGCTCGCGCTCGCAGCGATTGCCTTGTCGCCGAATTTTGCCTCGGTCGCGCGGGCCGACGGCTTTCAGTCGGGTGGGGGTGAGCGGCTCGCCGAAATCGACATCGGCTACGTCAAGCGCATGCTGCGCCTGACGGCGGAACAGGAGCGGTATTGGCCCCCGGTCGAATCCGCTTTGCGCGCTCTGTCGCACCGCCAGGCGGAGGCGGAACCGGCCGGCTTTGTGCGCCGCATCAGCCACCGCGTCGTCTCGATCGTGCTCAACAGCGCCGCGGTCGAACGTCTCGCAGTCTCGGCGCGGCCTTTGGTTGCCGTGCTTGATGACGAGCAGAAGCGCACAGCGATGTCGCTGGCGCAGCAGATGGGGTTTGGCCCGGTGCTGGCCGCGCTGAACTGATATTGCATCTGCACAATCGACCAATTGACGAGAAGCCGGCGCACCATCGCCGGCTTTTTCGTCTTGACGGTATGCCTCTGCCAATGCTGGCTAGGCCCTCTACTTGCCGGAAGGCCTGTTAAATGCCAGTTTTGCAGGCCGAAAAAAACAAAAGCCGGATATTTCCGCAAATTGGAGGAATCGCCGATGCGTAAATTACTTCTGACGGTGGCCGCCGCCGCCGTGCTCGTTCTGCCGGGTGTCGCGGGGGCGCAGACGCCGATCGTCATCAAGTTCAGTCACGTCGTCACCAACGACACGCCGAAGGGCAAGGGCGCGCTCAAGTTCAAGGAGCTCGCCGAGAAGTACACCGACGGCAAGGTCAAGATCGAGGTCTATCCGAACTCGACGCTCTACAAGGACAAGGAAGAGATCGAAGCGCTGCAGCTCGGCTCGGTGCAGATGCTGGCGCCGTCGACCGCCAAGTTCGCGCCGCTCGGCGCCAAGGAATTTGAAGCGCTCGATCTGCCGTGGCTGTTCAAGGACGACAAGACCTATGCCGACGCCATGAAGGGCCCGATCGGCCAGTGGCTGTTCAAGAAGCTCGAGGCCAAGGGCATCACCGGCCTCGCGTACTGGGACAACGGCTTCCACATGGTCTCGGCCAACCGTCCGCTGATCAATCCGGCGGATTTCCAGGGCCTCAAGGTTCGCATCTCCGGCTCGAAGATCGCCGATCAATATTTCCGCGAGCTCGGCGCGATCCCGCAGATCATGGCCTTCTCGGAAGTCTACCAGGCGCTGCAGACCGGCGTGGTCGATGGCTGCGAGAACACGCCGTCGAACTACCTGACGCAGAAATTCCACGAAGTGCAGAAGGACATCACCGTGTCCTATCACGCACACCTGCAGTACGCGGTGATCGTCAACAGCAAGTTCTGGGCCGGGCTGCCGGCCGACATCCGCGGCCAACTTGAGAAGGCCATGGACGAGGCGACCGATTACACGAATTCGATCGCCCGCAAGGAGAACGAGGACGCGCTGGCGGCGATCAAGGCTTCGGGCAAGACCACGCTGCACTACCTGACGCCCGAGCAGAAGGCGGCATGGCAGAAGGCGATGCAGCCGACCTACAAGTGGGCCAAGGGCCGCGTCGGGCAGGAGGTGCTTGACCTGGTCGCCAAGGAATTGAACGTGCAGATGTAAGGGTCGCCTTGCGGTCCCAACAATAAGAATAAACCGGCCGGGGGCCTATCCGCTCCCGGCTGCTTTTGTGTGGGGGAGGGGATGCGGCTCGTTTTGCGTGGGCTCGATCATCTTGAGGAGTGGCTGATCGCCACTCTGATCGCGGCTGCGACCGGACTGATCTTCGTCGCCGTCGTGCACCGCTACGGCACCGGCCTGTCCATCAACTTCGCCAAGTGGGGCACGGCGCACGGCATTCCCGTGCTGCCCGCAATTTTTACCGCCATCTACACCTGGCTCGCGTCCCTCGACCTGTCGTGGGCGCAGGAACTCTGCATCTTCATGTTCATCTGGATGGCCAAGTTCGGCGCCGCCTATGGCGTGCGTACCGGCATCCATGTCGGCGTCGATGTGCTGGTGAACATGCTGCCGCCGCGTTCGCGCAAGCAGGTCATCATGTTCGCGCTGCTGTGCGGGGCATTTTTCACCGGGATGATCGCGACCTTCGGCGCGACCTTCGTCCATCAGATGTTCGACACCGGCCAGCAGTCTTACGACCTCGAATGGCCGATGTGGGCGATCTACTCCGCCATCCCGCTGGGCTCGGGGCTGATGTGCTTCCGCTTCCTGCAGGTGGCATGGTGGTTCTACTGGACCGGCGAACTGCCCCACCATAGCGAGGCCACTGTCGAGGGCATCGAGGCGACGGAAGCGCTGCACCCGTCGACCGATGTCCACGGCAAGGTGCCCAGCCGCTGGTCTGAGCCGCTGGCGCTGATTCTGATCTTCACGCCGATCCTGATCCTGGCGATCTGCGTCGCGCACAAGACCGGGGTGATCGTGCTGCCGCAGTCGGTGCGCGCGCTCACGATCTTCGTCCTGCTGATCGCGTTCATGATCACCGGCATGCCGGTGTCCATCGCGCTCGGCCTCACGGTGCTGACATTCCTTTTCATCCTCAGCAACGTGCCGATCGAAGCGGTGTCGATGAAGCTGTTCACCGGCCTCGAAAGCTTCGAGATCATGGCGATCCCGTTCTTCATCCTGGCCGGCAATTTCCTCAGTCATGGCGGCGTTGCGCGCCGCATGATCGACTTCGCCGTGTCGCTGATCGGCCATTGGCACGGCGGGCTCGGCCTTGCCGGCATTGTCGCCTGCGCGATGTTTGCCCTGGTCTGCGGCTCGAGCGTCGCCACCGTCGCGGCCATCGGCGCCATCGTGCTGCCGGAAATGGTGCGGCACGGCTATCCGATGCGTTTCGGCGCCGGCATCATCACCGTGGCCGGCTCGCTCGGCATCCTGATGCTGCCGTCGATCCCCAAGATCGTCTACGCCGTCGCCACGAACACCTCGATCGGCGCATTGTTTGTCGCCGGCCTGCTGCCGGGCTCCTTGCTCACCGTCATGCTGTGCACCGTGACGTGGTTTCTCGCCAAACGGCGAAACTATCCGCGGATGCCGAAAGCCAGCTGGCTCGATAGCTGGCACGCGTTCAAGGAGAGCATCTGGGGCTTGATGCTCGTCGTCATCATCATCGGCGGCATCTACAGCGGCCTGTTTACGGCCACCGAGGCAGCCGCGATGGCCGCGGTCTATTCGTTCTTCATCTCGGTCTTTGTCTACAAGGCGATCAAGATCCGCCACGTGCCGCGGGTGTTGCTGCGGGCCGCGAATACGAGCGCGATGTTGCTGTACATCATCACCAACGCGGTTTTGTTTTCCTTCGTGCTGTCGAACGAGAACATCCCGTCCGCGCTCGCGGACTGGATCACGGCGCAGAATCTTGGCTGGTTCGGGTTCCTGCTGCTGGTCAACGTGCTGCTGCTGATTGCCGGCAATTTCATGGAGCCGAACTCGATCATCCTGATCATGGCGCCCATTTTGGCACCGGCGGCAAAACGCCTGGGCATCGATCTCGTGCATTTCGGCATCGTCATCGACGTCAACATGGAGGTCGGCCTCTGCCACCCGCCTGTCGGTCTTAACCTGTACGTGGCGTCGATGATCGCCGGCATGCGCATCACCGATCTCGCGGTGGCGGTGTGGCCGTGGCTGGTGACGATGCTGTTCTTCCTGGCGATCGTCACGTATTGGCCGGAGCTGACGCTGTTCCTGCCGCGTCTGCTCGGAATGATGTGACGCAAAAGGTTAAGCAACGAAGACGCCGGTAATTTCCTGCGCAGATTAATTCTGAACGCGCGTACATCTACATTGCGTGCATTTAATCTCTGTCCAAACTTTAACTTGAGGAAAAACGGCCGCGTCATTCTATTTGGGACATCTGAAACGCTATGGAGGATTCCTATGTGGAAGACTGTTCTTGCCGGGACGACCGCGCTTGCGATCGCCGGCACGACGCTCGCCTACGCGCAGCAGGGGCAAAATGCACCCGATCGCGCGCAGCGCTGGCGTCCGACTGCGGCGGATATCACCGCGTTCGGTGATGCGCGCATCGCCGCGGTTCACACCGGGCTCGCGTTGACGCCCGACCAGGAGAAGCTGTGGCCGCCGGTGGAAAGCGCGCTGCGTGACTTGTCCAAGCAGCGCTCGGCCCGTTTTGCCGCGCGTGCCAGTGCCGACCGTCCGAAGGATCCGATCGAGCGCATGAACTTGCGCGCGCAGGTGATGTCGGAACGCGGTGCGGGGCTCAAGAAGCTCGCTGACGCTTCGGGCCCGCTCTACAAGACCCTCGACGACGGGCAGAAGCACCGCTTCGTGCTGCTCGCCAAGCTCGGCGGTCACGACGGGGGCGAGCACGGCCATCACGGCTGGCAGCATCGCGGTCCGGGCGGCCCCGGCGGCAACGACACCCCGCGTCCGCAATAACGGGAAGCTGATGGTGGCCAACGCGCATCTCCCCGAGCGCGTGCCGCCATCTAGAGAGCCGCCGGGACCAACCCGGCGGCTTTTCTTTTGTCCCGGGCACGGGGCCGCCCATGGCGCGCGCGGCTGGACACCCCCATATTGCTTTGCTAAGGCACGCGGGCCGCAAGGGTTTTCTTTGTTGGCAATCCGGGCGCATAGCTCAGTTGGTAGAGCAGCTGACTCTTAATCAGCGGGTCCCAGGTTCGAGCCCTGGTGCGCCCACCATTCAT
>Ga0265325_10002807_pt1 | contig 11622 bp, 9 predicted proteins | sample 41420metaG_FD_202090 | JGI IMG/M metagenome (GOLD analysis project Ga0265325, IMG submission 202090) | Rhizosphere microbial communities from Carex aquatilis grown in University of Washington, Seatle, WA, United States - 4-14-20 metaG | ecosystem: Host-associated > Plants > Roots > Rhizosphere >...
CAGTGGAATCTTCGATTCCGGCGCGATGCGTTTCATCGCCTGGCGGTTGCATCGCATCGCTTCAGCGCGAACCTTGTCCCACTGTTTGCCCTATTGAAAAAAGCGCGACGAACAACCCTCGCACTGGGCCGGGCGTCAAAGCGTGAGTGGTTGAGGACGAATCACCGGGAGGTGAACGATGCTTTGGACGATCTTTGTAATCCTTTTAGTACTGTGGTTGATTGGCGTTGTCTCTTCATACACACTCGGCGGATTCATTCACATCCTTCTCGTGATCGCGCTGGTCGTGCTGGTCATCCAGCTGATTACGGGACGCAGAGCCGTCCTTTAAGCGCAAATTGGATTTGAGCGACTGCGACGGCGTCTCTCTCGCCGGATTGGCCATAGGGGCATCAATAGGGTCCGTTAGATAAACCGAAGCAAGAAATCCACGGAGGTGGAATTATGGATAAGGATCGGGTAAAAGGCGCAGTCAACGACGCGGCAGGACGTGCGAAACGCCAGGTCGGCGAGTGGACCGGAAACACCAACGCTCAAGTGGAAGGCGCCGCGCAGCAGCTCAAGGGCAAAGCGCAGAAGGTTGTGGGCAACATGAAGGACGCGGCCCGCGACGCATCCAGGAATAATGTTGACCGCGAGAACGAACAGGAGAAGGGAAGGCAGCAGGAGCGTGAACGCGAGCAGCATGCGCACCACGGCTGACCTTCAACCTCCATCGGGCGCCGGCAGTTAAACCTCTGGCTGGCGTCTGATGCATCTTCATCCAGAAAAACCTCGCGGGCAGGCGACCGAAGGAAGCGCAAGCCATTGCTTCTTTCGGCTTCCTGCCCCGCGTCGTCTACTGCAAAGCTCTCGATCGCACACTCAGTTAACTCAACAAGGCTACCTCGTTTCCGTTCGCGAGCCACGCGGTCGAGCAGGAGTTTCTGCTGTTGAGCTATACTCTTCGCATCGGGCTGCATCGGTTCGGCTTTGCCCCGAAGCGAGGTGCGTCTTCTCAAGAGACATCGCCATCCGCGTGACCGACGTTCCCCTGGCGCAGACAGCGCGCTGGCGCGCAGTGGTTCGCGTGCTTCGAAGTCCAATCGATAGTTTGAGTTGCGCCCTTCTTCCCTCTTCCTGTGATCTTTGCGGCTCACCCTTGCCCGCGCTTTCTTCCGTTCCAATTTGCCCCGTTTGCTGGTCAGAGTTCCTCATCCAGACCAGCGCCGTCTGCGCTCGCTGCGGCGACACCATTTCTTCGTCTGCAAGGCCCGCGAATTCAATGCTTTGCCGCGCATGCCGTCTTGCGCCGCCGCCCTTCGTCCGCGCCGTCTCCTTTGGCGTTTACCACGGCCGGATGCGGGAAGCCATTCACGCCCTCAAATACGATCATCTTCATCCCGCGGCGAAAGGCCTTGGAGGCATGCTGGCCGAGGCGATCGCGCAGCTTGCCGGCAAGGCTCCCTCCGAAATGCTTGTCGTTCCGGTGCCGCTGCATAGCTCCAAGTACGCGCAGCGCGGATTCAATCAGTCCCGCTCGCTCGCCGTCGAAGCGCTTCGATTCCTCCGCAGAACCCATCCTGACTGGCAGCTTACCCTCGCACCCAGCACCCTCATGCGCCTGCGCGCCACCGATACTCAAGCCGGCCTCACGCCGCGTCAGCGCCGGCTCAACGTGCGCGGCGCATTTTCAGTCTCCGATCCGTCTCTGGTTTCGGCGCAGCACATCTTGCTGGTCGACGACATTCTCACTACCGGCGCCACGGCACGGGCCGCGGCGCAAACCCTGCTCAAAGCCGGAGCAGCTTCAGTCTGGGTAGCAACGTTGGCGCGCGCGCAGCGCGCTGTGGCATTCGGCCGATCGACCGCGGATGCCATTTTGGAAGAGAGCGAGTTCGAAGACAACGAATCACTGGAAGAGAGCCGAACATCGACCAACGCAATCATGCACGCTGCACAATCGAGTTCGTCAACCGTGGGTGAACAACCATCTTTTTAGCAGGGGAAAAGAGATGTCGTTGGGAAAAGCCATGATTCACGCGCGCAAACAGAAAGCGATTGCCAAAGCTGTCGTCCTGGCCGCGGACCACGGTCCCGCGCCGTACGCCCACGCGCACATACTGCAGATGCCGGTTCTCGTGCTCAATGCCTCCTATGAGCCCATCAACATCTGCGGTGCCCGCCGCGCCCTCGTGCTTGTGCTCAAGGGAATCGCGCGCACTGAGGAGGAGCACGGCCTCTCCCTCCATGCGCAGCGCACCATCATCGCCATGCCCTCCGTCATTCGCCTGCTCGAGTATCGCCGCATTCCTCACCAGACTCGCGCTCTCTCGCGCAAAAATATCCTGCTCCGCGACCGCAACACCTGCCAGTACTGTGGCGAGGCCTATCCCCCAAGCGACCTCACTCTCGATCACGTGATTCCGCGTTCGCGCGGCGGCAACTCCACGTGGGAGAATCTTGTCGCCTGCTGCCACGAGTGCAACCGAAAAAAAGGCAACCGCCTGCTCAATGAAATCGACGACATGATCCTGCTCCGCGAGCCGCGCCCCTTCTCGCTCCACACCAGTCGCCAGATCATGCGCATGCTTGGCCGCTCCGACGACCGCTGGCGCAAATACCTCTTCTATTAAAAAGATGCCCCGTCCATGGGGGTGGGATCGCAGGGAGCAAACTCACCCGTGCCTTGTCATTCTGAGCGCTCACTCTGCCGCCGCGGCGAACGGAGCGAGCGAAGGATCTGCGGTTGCTCTTCGCGACTCTCCCTCTCCCATGAGAAATGGGTGCCCCAGGTCCCGATTCTGGGACCTGGGATAGCACGAACCCCGCTCCGTCTTTTCCAACCCAGCTCATCTTCGTCTTTTCATTGACTCCGCCCGTCGATTCCAGTATGTTCACTCTGCGCGGGTTGCGCTGAAGTCACGTCTGCCCCATTCCCCCTCGCGGCAAACCTTCAGTCGCTCTCGTCGCATTCCCAAACGCGCGGCCCACCATCGAGCATTCTGCCTGTGCCCCTTCATAGCGGCGTGCTCACTCACCAAAACCGAAACGGATCAACTGCACTCTCCGGGGGAAGATTCAGATGAAGATTCGCAAGTCAACCGTAGGGTTCTTGATTGTTCTGCTGGCCGCGCCCGCGCTCCAACTCGCCGCGCAGAATCCGTTTACTGCCCTCGCCGAGGCCGCCAAAGAAAAACTCGCCGAGCAAGCCATTGAGAAGCTCCTCAACGACCAGCTCCCGCTCACGTTGAATGCCAACGACGTGTATCCCACCGTCGCGAATCTCCCCGGCGGCCCCTTCAGCCCCACGCCGCTCAAGCTCTCGGCCGACCAGCTCGATCAGCCGCTCGCTCCCGGCGACTACACCATCAACACGCTCGATTTTTGTTCGGAATATTCTGTCCACGCGCCGGGCTATGGCGTCGCCTACGTGCTCGGACCCTACGAGGGCAAAGCCGCGGGCGCCATCGGCGCGCTCATCTGGCGAGGAACCGTGCAGTACCACGTCAATCCCAACTCGCTGCAAGCCGTCTCTTGGGCCATCCAGTCCGGCCTCACGTATTCCCAAATGCCCAAGTCGTATCAGGCCATCGTCGATCAGGTCATCCCCGACCACAAAAACGAAATCGCCAGCGACTTCTTCGTGAGCCTTGAAACCACCTACAACAACGCCGCGCGGACCGCCAGGCTGCCACCGCTCGATGCGATGCTCGCCAAAATGGGCGCGCCGGGCCAGCTCGCGCTCAGCGCCGAACGCCAGCGCGGCATCCTTTTGCGCCAAGGCACGAACGATCAAATCAGAGATCAAACCCTGTTTCAGGGCCAGCAGAGCGGTCTCTATACGCCTGTCAAGGCCGAGACCGGCCCGTGGACCGAGCGCGTCAAAGGCCAGGTCTACATGAAGCTGCTCATTGCCGGCGGCAATATGGCCGTCAATAACGTGATGCAGATTCGCATCATGCCTTCGCCGACCGCCAACGCGAGCAACACTCCGGGCGGCGCGCGCCTCATCCTCGCCTCCTTCGGCGGGCCGCAGACCGCCCCCGCCGGCGAAGGATCCTCCACGAGCGTCTCAGGCTTGATGCAGGGCATGATCGGCTACTCGCAGGGCCGCGGCGCGCAAGCCCTCGGCCAGGTGCCCGTCGTCGGGCCCGCGCAGGGACCTCCGGCGCCAGCGGTAGCGGGCACTGTGAAGAACATCGACGGCACGGCCTACGTGAAGCGCGCGGGATCCGATACCTGGACCAAGTTGAATCCCGGCGATTCTTTCAATGTCAATGACATTCTTCAAGCCACTTGGCGTAGTGATATCGACGTCGTGATGGCCGACGGGACCAAGTGGACCATAGGTTCGAACAGCGAATGGAATGTCCAAAACTACCAATACAATCCGGCAAGCCTGATGGACGACATCGCCAGATACCAGGTGCTCCAGGGCACTTTCGTTTATGTAGGCGGGTTGATCGAAAAAGCCAGTCCGCCCAACGTGACATTGGAGGGCTGCGAAATCTATGGCGGCGACAGCTATGGATGCGGCAGTATCGGGATTCGTGGTACCGAATTCATTTGGAAAGTCGACCCGAAAACCAAAACGATGGAAATCGACCTGATCAAGGGAGCGGTCGCGGTAACGCCCGCCGGTAGCACCACGGCAGGTCCGGCCATCAAAGCTCCGATGCAGATCAAGGTAACTCCACAAGGCGTGACGACTCTGCCCCTGACGCAAGATCAGTACAACTCCATCAAGGCGCAACTGATTTCGGGTCCGCCCACTTCATAGGGCTCAGTACGCCAGCGCCACCGCATCGGCGCGCATCTCGCTTCCCGCCGCATACACGCGGGTCCCGCCCTGATTGCGCAACTCAATGCACTCGTATCGCCCGAACCCGCCATCGCTCTCGCCCATCGGCCAGCCCAGATTCTCGAGCGCCTTGCGGGTCGCCGTCGGAACGCCCGCTTCCAATCGCAGCACACCGCGCGGTCCCATTCCCGCCCGGTCCTCGCCCATCGACTGCGACGACCCTTCGTGGTGCCAGCGCGGGCTGTCTGCCGCCGACTGCACATCCAGCCCATAGTCCACGCGATTCAGAATGATCTGCGTCTGCCCCTGCGGCTGCATATCTCCGCCCATCACGCCAAACGAGAGCCACGGCACGCCGTCCTTCGACGCGAATCCCGGAATGATCGTCTGGAACGGCCTTTTCCCCGGTGCGTAAATGTTCGCGTGGCCATCCTGGAGCGAGAACAACTGCCCACGATCCTGGAACATGAAACCCAGCCCATCCGCCACCAGCCCCGACCCCATCCCGCGGAAATTCGATTGGATAATCGACACCATCATTCCGTCCTTGTCGGCCGTCGTAAAGTACGTCGTATCGCCATGGCTCGGCGCCTGTCCGGGTATCGCGTGATCGTTAATCGCATCCAGCCGGATCAGTTTCGCTCTCTCCTTCGCGTACTCCTTTGAGATGAGCCACTCAATCGGAATCTTTGCAAAGTGCGGATCGGCGTAGTATCTCGCCCGATCCTCGTAAGCCAGCCGCTTCGCCTCAATCTGCACCTGCAGCGATTGCGCGGATTGAAATCCGTACCCGCGCACATCGAAGTTCTCGATAATGTTGAGCATCTGCAGTGTCGCCAGGCCTTGCGTGTTCGCCGGCATTCCATACACATCAACACTGCGGTACTTCGTCACCAGCGGCTCAACCCACTCCGCCTGGTGCTCGCGCAAATCGTCTGCAGAGAGCCATCCGCCGATGCGCTTGAAATACGCGTCGATCGTCTTGGCGATCGGCCCGTCATAAAACGCGTCGCGCCCGCCTGCGGCAATCATTTTGTACGTGCGCGCCAGGTCAGGATTCCGCCGCACCTCGTACTCGCAGGGCGGTTTGCCGTCTGGCTGCAGGTATGTCTTCATTGCGTTGGCCGTCTCTTCAATCGCCGAGCCGGCGCGCCTGAAGGCCTCCACATTGCCGTTGATGTAGTAGCCGATAATCTGCGGCGTCGGATCGCCAGCCTCGCAGGCCTCAATCGCAGGCCCGAAAAGCTCCGCCCAATTCAGCTTGCCATACCGCTCGTGCAGCGCCCACCAGCCGCCGAGCGCGCCGGGAGTCGAAACGCTCACCGCTCCCAGTGCGGGAATATGTCCGTTCACAGCGCGCGACCTCACCGTGGCCAGTGACAGCGCTTTCGGCGACCGGCCCGAACTCGCCATACCCATCAGCTTCGCCGCCTTCGGATCCCACACGAACGCAAAGCAGTCGCCACCCAGCCCGCTGCTCGTTGGCTCAACAAATCCCAGCACCGCATTCGCCGCCACCGCCGCGTCCACTGCAGACCCTCCCCGCTTCAGCATCGCAATCGCCGTCTGCGTCGCCAGCGGATGCGCTGTCCCCGCCGCGCCGTTCAATCCCAGCGCAGGTGATCGTGTCGCGAAGCTCGCGCCCGAAGGCCGGTCGCCGGCGTGCACATCGGGACGAATGAACTGCTCCGCGCCTGCAGGTTGAAATTTCGGCAAATCGGATTTCTCACTCGAACCGCTTTGGCCCAGCCCGGTCGCAGGGTTTTGAATCGTCACGGCAGACGCTGCGGCTGCCAGGGGAAGTGTCTGAATAAAGGTTCGGCGGCGCATGGCAATGTCCCTCCTCATCAATTTACACGCGCGCCAACCGCCCAGCTTATTCACCACAACATCCGTGCCCCGTCCAAGCTTTGCTTGGGCGGGATAGCGCGACATTCGCCCTCTCCACTCAGCACGAAATGGGGTGCCCCGTCCAAGCTTCGCTTGGGCGGGATAGCGCGACATTCGTCCTCTCCACTCAGCACGAAATGGGGTGCCCCGTCCAAGCTTCGCTTGGGCGGGATAGCATGAAATTCGCCTTCCCCACTCAGCACGAAATGGGGTGCCCCGTCCAAGCTTCGCTTGGGCGGGATAGCGCGACATTCGCCTTCTCCACTCAGCACGAAATGGGGTGCCCCGTCCAAGCTTCGCTTGGGCGGGATAGTACGACATTCGTCCTCTCCACTCAGCACAATCGTCGAGTCATTCGCCCAAGCAGCGTAAAATTGCCGCGATGAACGCCGCACATAAAATCTGTTGTCTCGCCTCGTTGCTTGCTTTCGCGTCCCCATCTCTCTCGGCGCAATCGCACGCCCCCGACCTCGGCCCCAACGTATTTGTCTTCAATCCCTCCATGCCGGGCGCCGCAATCCAAAATCAAATCGACAAGATCTACGCCATTCAGCAGTACAGTGAATTCGGCTCGGCGCGCGACGCGCTACTCTTCCTCCCCGGCAGCTATCACATCGACGTGCCCATCGGTTTCTACACGCAGGTCCTGGGCCTCGGCGTCAGTCCCGATGCCGTCCACATCACCGGCAACGTGCATGCCGATGCCAGCCTGCCGCGCAACAACGCCACTTGCACCTTCTGGCGCGCCGCTGAAAACTTCTCCGTTACGCCGTCCGGCGGCGCCATGCAGTGGGCCGTCTCGCAAGCCGCGCCGTTTCGCCGCATGCACGTCGAGGGCAATCTTGTGCTTCACCAAAATCACGGTTGGGCCAGCGGCGGCTGGATGTCTGATTCGCTAGTCGATGGCACCGTCGACTCCGGCTCGCAGCAGCAATGGATCGCGCGCAACAGCAAGTGGGGCAGTTGGACCGGCTCCAACTGGAACATGGTGTTTGTCGGCGACATCAATCCTCCCGCTGGCGAATGGCCCTCCCCGCCATATACCAAAGTCGCCTCTGTCCCCATCGTGCGCGAAAAACCTTTTCTCTATGTCGACGCGCGCGGAAACTATCTCGTCCGCGTGCCTGCGCTCGGCCGCGACACCTCCGGCATTACATGGCACCGCGGCATCACTCCCGGCCGTTCCATTCCGCTCAGCCGTTTCTTCATCGCGCATCCCGGCGACTCCGCTGCCGCAATCAATGCGCAGCTTGCGAACGGTAAAAATCTCCTTTTCACTCCCGGCATCTACGAACTCACTGAACCCATTCGCGTCACGCGGCGAAACACCATCGTCCTCGGCCTGGGCTTCGCCACGCTCAAGCCCATCAATGGCACGGCCGCTCTCACCACTGCCGATGTCGATGGCGTGATTGTCGCCGGCCTGCTCATCGACGCTGGCCCCATCGAATCTCCGGTGCTCGTTGAAGTTGGCCCTCAAGGCAGTCACGCCAATCACGCGCGCAACCCCATTGAGCTCGCCGACATTTTTTTCCGCGTCGGCGGAGCAGGCGTGGGTCGAGCCGTTGTCGACCTTCGCGTCAACTCAAACGACACCATCATCGATCACACCTGGATCTGGCGCGCCGATCATGGCTTAGGCGTCGGCTGGAACCTGAACACCAGCGCCAACGGCCTCGTCGTGAACGGCAATCACGTCACCGCATACGGTCTCTTTGTTGAGCATCACCAGCAGTACCAGGTCTTGTGGAACGGCAACGCCGGACGCACATACTTCTATCAATCGGAAATTCCCTACGATCCTCCCGACCAGGTCAGCTATTCAAGCGGCTCCGACGCCACGGGCCATCGCGCCAATGGCTGGGCTTCCTACAAAGTCGCCGCCGCCGTCCAGACCCACGAAGCCTGGGGCCTCGGCGTCTACTCTGTCTTCCGCCATCCCAATGTCGTGCTCACGCGCGCCATCGAAGTGCCCAAAGCGCCGAGCGTGCGCTTTCATCACATGATTACCATCGCACTCGATAACCTGGGCGAAATCTCTCACGTCATCAATGATGCCGGCGGCGCTGCAACGGCGCAGCCGCACGTCGTGCAGAAACTTGCTGAGTTTCCGTAGGGTGCGAGACTCGCGATCAACCCAGGCTGCGAATCGCTTGCGCCGCAGGCGCAAAGGACATTAGCCCCGCGCTTCAGCGTGGGGAGGGCAAGGAGTGTGATTCTCTGAGTCCCGTAGGGACAGTGCCGTCTTGAAGGGGCACGGCTTCAGCCGTGCCATAATTGGCGCAGAATTGATTGCGGCTTTAGCCGCCGAGGGATGGTCCCTTTTCGCCTGGCGACTTTTTCGGCCGCTCTCACGCGCTCGCCTCACGAATCCCTGCACCCAAATCGCGTTTATGCGAATCTAGATAGAAGTACATTCGTTTGTATGCCGCACTTCCCCGGTCCTTACGCAAAATAAAGTCCCAGCCAACCTCGGAGAAAACTGTTGTCCGCGATCGATTCCACACTGCCCGCGCCGCCCTCCCATCCCGCTGCTGCCGGGTCGCGTAATGGGTCAGGAGGCGGCGCCCCGCCCGCGCAGATGCAGAATCCCAATCTCGCCCTGCCTGTCACATGGAAGCCGAGGGTCAATCCGTGGCTGATCGCAATGTCGGTGGCGCTCGCCGCATTTATGGAAGTGCTCGACACCTCCATCGCCAACGTGGCCCTGCCGCACATCGGCGGCGCGCTCGGCGCAAGCAACGACGAGGCCACATGGGTCCTCACCAGCTACCTTGTCTCGAACGCGATTGTGCTTCCGCTCGGCGGCTGGGCTTCTTCGGTCATGGGCCGCCGCAACTTCTTCGTCTTTTGCATCTCCGGTTTCACCGCCGCCAGCTTTCTCTGCGGCATCGCTCCCTCCCTGCCCACCCTGCTTCTTTGCCGCGTGCTTCAGGGCATGTTCGGCGGCGGCATGCAGCCCATGGCGCAGGCCATCATGGCGGATTCGTTCGAGCCGCACAAGCGCGGCCAGGCCTTCGCGCTCTACGGCCTCGTCGCCGTTCTCGCCCCGTCTATCGGCCCCACCCTCGGCGGCTGGATCACCGACAACTTTTCCTGGCGCTGGATCTTCTTCATCAATATTCCGGTCGGGATTCTCGCGTTCATTCTGGTCACGCGCCTCGTCGAAGATCCGCCTTGGATCAAAGCTGACCGTTCAAAGCTGCGCAACATGGATTATGTTGGTCTCGGATTTCTCACCCTGGCCATGGGTGGCCTCCAGATCATGCTCGATAAGGGTGAAGAGAACGACTGGTTCTCTTCGCCCTTCATCTGCGTCTTCGCCGCTCTCTTCGTCGCTGGCATCATCGGCCTTTTCGTCTGGGAGTGGCGGCAGAAAGAACCGCTCATCAACCTGCGTCTCTTTCGCTACAGAAACTTCGCCATTTGCTGCTTCCTTATGATGCTGGTGGGCGGCGTTCTCAACGCCAATACGGTTCTGCAGCCGCAATTCACGCAGCAGTTGCTCGGCTACACCGCAACCACTGCCGGCCTCGCTCTCACCTATGGCGGAGTCACGCTCGTCTTCATGATGCCCCTGGCGGGCATTGCCACTGGAAGAATCTCCGCGCGCTACCTTGCCGCTTTCGGATTCATGATGCTCGTCATCACCTTCCGTTATGCGGCCATCGTTACCAATCTCCAGATGAGTTTTGCCGAGGCGTCGTGGCTGCGCGTCGTGCAAATGTTCCCGCTCCCGTTCTGTTTCATCTCCATCACAACCGCGGCCTACGTGGGCATGCCCAAGGAGCAGAGCAATCAGGTCGCCGGTCTCATCAACTTCGTCCGCAACATCGGCGGCTCCATTTTGATCGCCATCACCAACGCCCAGGTCACCAGCCGCGCCATGTGGCACGAGCAGCACTTGCAGCAGGCCATGCTGCCCGGAACCATCGCTTTCGACCTGCATAAGCAGGCTCTTACCTCGGCTTTCAATCACGCATTCGGCTCCGCCAACGGCGCTGCCCTGGCGCTGGCCCAGATGTACAACCAGATGCTGGCTCAGGCCACCACGCAGGGTTACCAGGACGTCTACATGCAGCTCTCTTACGCCTCGATCGTTCTCGTCTTCCTCGCCTTTCTCCTCAGCAAGAACAAGCCCGGCGAAGGCGGAGGCGGCGGAGGCGTCCACTAGCCCGCCTACACCTCCGTAAACATGTGTGCCGAATCACATATCCCCTCCCCCTTTCAGGGCCTATAATTCCTCGCAGATTTCCAATGAAGTAAAAAGATGCCCGATCGTTGACATCTTCCGAGGAGGCTTCCATGTTGAAGTCAGTTTTGCTCTTTTTTGCGGTGGCCCTTCTGGCCATAGCGTCTTTACCTTTGCAGGGCCGCAGTTCGCAGCAAAGCACGCCCGCGCCCGCCCTCGCTCCTCCACAAACCGTTACTACCCAGCCGGCCACGGCGACTAAAAATCCCGTCAAACCCACTGCCGAGTCGCAGGCCAAGGCCAAGAGTCTCTACCAGATCGACTGCGCCATGTGCCACGGGGACAATGGAAACGGCAAGACCGATCTCGCTACAAGCATGCAGATGACCCTCGACGATTGGAGCAATCCCGCAACACTCTCCAACAAGGAAGACTGGGTTCTGTTCAATGCCATCCGCGTCGGCAAGGACAAAATGCCTCCCGAGACGGAAGGCCGCGCCCCCGACGCTGAGGTCTGGAACCTCGTCATCTACATTCGTGGCTTTTCCAAAGGGCAATCCCCAGCGCCTGCCGCTCCTGCTCAATAGACCTGGCGGGAGCCCTTGCTTTCCTGCTCTCTACTCGCCACAAAAGGCGGGTGCCCCATCCTAAAACTTCGACGCGCAGCGGAGAGTTTTAGGGTGGGATAGCACGAACCTGCTGCTGCTCTTGCTTTGTGTCAAGACACGACCAGCGAAAACAGCACGGCTCGCGTCGT
>Ga0265325_10002809_pt1 | contig 11619 bp, 8 predicted proteins | sample 41420metaG_FD_202090 | JGI IMG/M metagenome (GOLD analysis project Ga0265325, IMG submission 202090) | Rhizosphere microbial communities from Carex aquatilis grown in University of Washington, Seatle, WA, United States - 4-14-20 metaG | ecosystem: Host-associated > Plants > Roots > Rhizosphere >...
GCATTGTCGTTGCGGCAGTGATATTGGCCAATCAGTCGTTCGCTGTCGGCAAGGATGGTGTCTTCGTCCTGCACCACCGAGTTAGGCGGCAATCCGCCGTCGCGCTCTGATAGGTTCATCGAGCCGCGCGTCAGCACGACGCGGAGGCCCAGCCGCCGAGCTGCGGCGATCTCGATGTCGATGGCTTGCTCGAGGCCGGCCGGAAACACGTAGTGATGGTCAGTGGTGGTGGTGCAGCCAGACAACATCAGTTCTGCCATCGCCACGGTGACGGCGAGGTCGAGCGCCTCGGGCGTGAGCCTGGCCCAGATCGGGTAAAGCGTCTTGAGCCACGGAAACAGCTCGCGATCGAGAGCTGCGGGCGTTGCCCGTGTTAGCGTCTGGTAAAAGTGATGATGGGTGTTGATCAGGCCCGGCAGCACCACGCAATCGCCGGCCTCAAACACCGAAACGTTTTCGGTTTTCGGGGTGGCCCCCGAGGGGACCAATTCGGCGATGCGGCCGTCAGCGACCACAATGCCGCGCTCGGCGTGATCCGCGAGGATGGCCAACGGGTCCTTGATCCAGAGCGCTGCTTTACCGTTCATCGCCGTCTCTTGCCGTCGGCCGCTGATGCGGCCCATCGCAGATTATCCTGCAATTCCGGGACCATGCATCCCGATCGGTACCATGGGCCAATCCGATTGGCGTCGGTCTTGCAACCGAACGGGGCTGGATGGGCTGATGTAGGCTTGCGCCATGGACCTGAACACCATCGCCGAAGTGGTCGAACCGCGCCAACGGGATCGAATCCCGCAATGGAGCGCGGGCGACGCTTGGCTGGCCGGCGGGACTTGGCTGTTTTCCGAGCCGCAGGACCATTTGCGACGGCTGATTGATCTCACCGCCTTGGGCTGGCCCGCCATCGTCGCGGACGAGCAGGGCCTGCATATTGCGGCCACCTGCACGGTGGCCCGGCTTCAGGAGTTCGCGTTGCCGGTGTCTTGGAGTGCGGCGCCGTTGATCGGCCAATGCTGCCGGGCGTTCGTCGCTTCGTTCAAGATTTGGAACACTGCGACGGTCGGCGGTAATATCTGCATGTCGTTGCCGGCCGGACCGATGATTTCGCTGGCAAGCGCGCTCGACGCGGTTGCGACGATCTGGACGACGGATGGCAGTGAGCGGCGTCTGCCGGTTCTCGGATTTGTGACTGGCGCCAGGACCAATGCGCTGCAGCCCGGCGAAATTCTACGGCAGATCGACATTCCATCCTCGACGCTGTCGCGTCGATCCGCCTTTCGCCAGCTTTCCCTTACGCCTCTTGGCCGTTCCGCCGCGTTGCTGATCGGAACGCTGGCCTCTAACGGAACGTTCGATCTCACCATCACTGCCGCAACGGTCCGGCCGGTTCGCCTGTCGTTTACCCGCCTGCCGGATGTGGATGAATTGAAACAGCGCATCGTCCGCGACGTACCCGGCGCGTTTTACCACGACGACGTCCACGGCGATCCGCGGTGGCGCCGGTTGGTGACGCCGTTGCTTGCGGAGGACATCCGTAACGAATTGGCGGGAGGCACACGGTGAGCTACCGCGTCAACGGCAAGGCGCATTCGGCTGAGCCTCGTCCGGGGCAATGCCTTCGCACGTTCTTGCGCGGGCTTGGCTGGTTCGGCGTCAAGAAAGGTTGCGATGCCGGCGATTGCGGCGCTTGCTCGGTGTTGCTGGACGGCGAACCGGTGCACAGTTGTTTGATTCCAGCTTATCGTGCCGCTGGCTGCGATATCACGACAGTCGAAGGTCTTGCCGAAAGCGGCGAGCTGCACGCCATGCAAAAGGCGTTTCTGGATGCGCAAGGCTTCCAGTGCGGCTTCTGCACCGCAGGCTTGATCGTGACCGCCTCCGCGCTCAACCAGGCGCAACGGCGTGACCTGCCGGCGGCGCTGAAGGGCAACATCTGTCGTTGCACTGGGTATCGCTCGATCGAAGATGCCATCGAGGGCATCAGGAATTTCGAGGAGGTCGAGCCTGGCGAAGCGAGTGGTCGAAGCCTCCCCGCACCCGCGGGCCCGCGCGTCGTCACTGGCACCCAGCCCTACACGATGGATTTCGTCCCCGAAGGGCTACTGCATATCAAACTCCTGCGTTCACCGCACGCTCATGCACGGATTCGCTCGATCGACCGCGCCGGCGCGTTGGTGGTATCGGGTGTGCGCGCAGCGCTGACGTTCGAAGATGCGCCGTCGCGGCTGTTCTCTTCGGCGCGCCATGAGGACAGCACCACCGATCCCGACGACACTCGGGTGCTCGATGATGTTGTCCGGTTCGTCGGTCAACGGGTTGCCGCGGTGGTGGCCGAGACCGAAGCGGCCGCGGAGGAGGGCTGTCGGCGCCTTAGGGTCGAATATGAAATGTTGCCCGCGGTGTTCGACGTCGAGTCCGCCATGGCGTCGGATGCACCGTTGCTGCACGGCGACAAAGGCCTGTCGTCACGCATCCTGGATGCGAAGCGCAACATCGTCGGCGCTGTGAATTGGCATCACGGTGATGTGGCCGCTGGTTTCGCTGAGGCGGACTTTGTGCACGAAGGCACCTATGTGACCCAGCGTGTCCAGCACGCTGCGCTGGAGACCCACGCTGCCATCGCCTGGGTCGACGACGCGGGTGTGCTCAATGTGCGTTCCAGCACCCAGGTACCGTTTCTAACGCGGCGCGCGCTCTGCGAACTGTTCGACCTCGATATGGAAAAGGTCCGCGTATACTGCGAGCGCGTGGGCGGCGGCTTCGGCGGTAAGCAGGAGATGCTGACCGAGGACATCGCGGCACTTGCGGCACTGCGCACCGGGCGACCGGTCAAGCTAGAATTCACCCGCGAGGAGCAGTTTATCGGCACGACCACCCGTCACCCCATGCAGGTCACAGTGAAAGTCGGTGCCCGGCGCGACGGCATGCTCACCGCGATCGAGATGCGGGTTCTGTCGAACACCGGAGCCTACGGCAACCACGGTCCCGCTGTGCTCGGGCATGCTTGCAATGAATCGGTGGGAGTCTATCGCTGCGTGAACAAAAAGGTCGACGGCTATGCCGTTTACACCAACAACGTGCCGGCCGGTGCGTTTCGCGGTTACGGCAGCCCACAGTCAGGATTCGCCGTGGAATCGGCGATGGACGAATTAGCTCGCGGAATGGGCATGGACCCGATCGAATTGCGGCGGCGCAACGTCATCCGGCCGGGCGAGGCGGTGACGCCAACGGACGCCATCGACCATGATGTCGATCACCGCAGCAACGGACTCGAGCAATGCCTCGACCTCGTCCAGGCGGCGCTCGGTCGCAAGGAAAACGAGCGACTCCCGCCGCCCGGATGGCTAACGGGTCAAGGCGTGGCTTTGACCATGGTCCATACGGTGCCGCCCGGCGGGCACTTGTCCGACTCGCGAATCTCGCTGGGCGGGGACGGCGGCTACCACCTGGTTTTTGGCACTGCAGAATTCGGCAATGGAACGAGCACCGTGCATCTTCAGCTTGCCGCCTCGGCACTGGGCACCACGGTGGACCGCATTCGCTTTTGCCAGTCTGACAGCGCGCACGGTGGGCACGATACCGGAGCGTACGGGAGCACGGGCACTGTTGTTGCCGCGGCTGCGACGTTGCGTGCGGCCGAAGGTTTGCGTAGAGCGATTCTCGACTTTGCACAGAAGCACACAGCGCGCGCCGGATGGAGCCTCGGCGCCGGCTTCGTGAGCCGCGAAGGCGAAACCTTGGCTCTGACAGAGCTCGCAACAGCAGCGCGCATGGCGGGGATTGAACTTGCCGCCGAAGGTCACAGCAGCGGCACACCGCGATCGTGCGCCTTCAACGTTCAGGGCTTCCGCATCGCAGTCAATCCGCGCACCGGCGAAATCCGCATTCTCAAGAGTGTGCAGGCTGCGGACGCGGGCCATGTCATCAATCCGATGCAATGCCGAGGTCAAGTTGAAGGCGGCGTGGCGCAGTCGCTGGGCGCCACATTGTTCGAGGAGCTTTTGGTGGATTCATCGGGCCGCATCGTCAATTCGAGTTTTCGCGATTATCACGTCCCCGCGTTTGCCGATGTGCCGCGAACCGAAGTGTATTTCGCTGACACCAACGACCCTGTCGGTCCACACGGCGCCAAGTCCATGAGCGAAAGCCCGTATAATCCGGTCGCTGCGGCGCTTGGCAATGCGCTCCGTGATGCGACGGGGATCCGTTTCGATCGGTTGCCGTTTCGTGCCGACGGGATTTTTCTTTCGCTTGCAGCTGCCGGGAAGACGAGTTGACGCAGAGGGCCACCATGTCCACACCGAAGTCCGGCATTCCACTCATCGACATTTCGCCATTGGCGAACGGCAGCGCCGCTGCGCAGCGCGACGTCGCTAATCGGATCGGCGACGCCTGCCGCGGCATCGGCTTTTTCTACATCACCGGCCATGGCGTCGCGCCGAAGATCGTCGGTAAGGTCTTTGGCGTCGCCGCGAACTTCTTTCAGTCGCCGGCCGCCGTGAAGAACGCGGCATCGTTTACCGGGGCGAGCGGCAACCGCGGCTTCATCCGGCTCGGTCAGGAGGCGCTTGATCCCGGCAAGCCCTCGGACGTGAAGGAAGCGTTCAATGTCGGGATCGAGCTTGCCGCCAACGATCCGGATCTGATCGCGCGCAAACCTTTTCGCGCGATGAATGTATGGCCCGACATCCACGGATTTCGTCCCGTCATGCTCGATTATCTCGATCGCATGCGTGCAGTGGGTCTGACGCTGCACCGTGCCTTCGCCCTCGATCTTGGCCTCGACGCCGACTTTTTCGCTGACAAGTTCCGCAAGCCGATGGCCACATTGCGCCTGCTGCACTATCCGCCGGTGACCGTGCCATTGACGGCAGGTCAGCTCGGTGCAGGCGAGCACACCGATTACGGCAACGTGACGCTGCTGGCCGTGGATTCCGCGGGTTTACTGGTTCGCGGCCGCGATAGTCGATGGTTGGATGCGCCTATCATTCCCGGTGCTTTTATCTGCAACATCGGCGATTGCCTGATGCGCTGGACCAACGACGTCTATGTTTCGACGCCTCATAAGGTGGTCAGTCCTCCTGGCCGCGACCGCTATTCCGTGGCGTTCTTTTTCGATCCCGATCCCGACGCCGTAGTGGCCTGCCTGCCGACCTGCTGCGACGATCGCCGGCCGGCTAAATATCCCGCGGTAGCGGCATCAGACTTTCTGAAGTCGCGGCTCGAGCCGACCTACGCCCCTCGAAAAGCAAGCTGAATCTGCCGGCGAACGGCACTTTATCTGTGCGCCGGGCGCTGCCGCAGCACCCCTTCGTGCGCCGGAGCAACCTGCGCTCGCATTCCGCGCATGCCGCCTGGGGATGGTTTCTTGGGGCGTCCCAAGCACTTGTACGAAGGTCGCAAGTCAGGCCGACCTACCTCCACAATTGGCATGGGGCTTGCTGACTTCGTCCTGAGACAATCCAGCGGGTGGAGAAAGTCATGGCATATCTCAATCTTTCACGACGTACGTTTTTGCAGGGGACGGCTGCGGGCTTGGTGGCCGCAGGTTCGTCGAGCCATCTGGCGCAGGCGGCGGGCGTTACGATCGGTATCGTCTACGTGGGTCCGCGTGACGATTTCGGCTGGAATCAGGCCCATGCCGTCGCCGTCAAGGCGTTGAAGACGTTGCCTGGCATCAAGGCGGTGGAGGAAGAGAACGTTCCCGAGACCGATGCCTGCGCCAAGTCGATGGAATCGATGGTCAACCTTGACGGGGCCCAGATCATCCTCGGTACCTCTTTCGGATATTTCGACCCGTTTATGGTCGACCTGGCGAAAAAATATGCAAAGGTTGAATTCCGGCACGCGGCGCCGCTTTGGGATGCCAGCAAGCACCCCAAGAACCTTGGCAGCTACTTCGGCTATCTGAATCAGGCTCACTACATCGATGGCGTGGCTGCCGGCCTTTGCACCAAGTCGAACAAGCTTGGTTTTGTCGCGGCCAAGCCGATTGCATCGGTGCTGAGCAACATCAATTCCTTTATGCTGGGTGCCAAGAAAACCAACCCAAACGCGGTGGTACAGGTGATCTTCACCGGCGACTGGTCCTTGCCCGTACGCGAGGCCGAAGCCACAAACGCATTGGTCGACGCTGGCTGCGACGTCATCACCTGCCACGTCGACGCGCCGAAGGTGGTCATCGAAACCGCCGAGAAGCGCGGCGTGAAGACCTGCGGTCACAACGCATCCCAGGCACCACTCGCACCGAAAGGCTTCATCACCGGCGCCGAGTATAAGTGGGAGACGATCTACAAGGGCTACGCCGCAGATCTCGCCGAAGGCAAGAAACTGCCGAACATGACCAGCGGCGGGTATGAGACGGACATGGTGCGCAACTCGCCGTTTGGCGCTGGCGCCACCGAAAAGGCGCGCAACGCGGCAACCGCTGCAATGGCCGACCTCAAGGCGAAGAAGCCGATCTACGTTGGCCCGCTCAAGGACAACAAGGGCAACGTTGTGATCGCCAAGACCTACGACAACCTCGATCCATTCCTCGACCAGATGAACTACCTGCTCGAGGGCGTGGTCGGTTCGATCACCTGATCTTCCAACGTGGGCGGCGGCGCGTTCGGGGCGGCCGCGCCGCCTGCTTCCGGCACTTTGCAGGGGTGATCGATGGTCGACGTGGCTGAACCCATGCTCGCTTCTCGCGGCTCGCCCTCCCGCGAGTGGCAGTCCGACTTCATCGTTCGTGTCCGAAGCAGCGCTGAGTACATTGTCATCCCGCTATTCGCGCTGGCCGTCTCGGGGCTTCTGTTTTCGCTTTTCCTGCTGGCGCTTGGCAAATCTCCGCTGACGTTTTTCGAGCTGGTAAACCGCGGCGGCTTCGGCACCGCATTCTCTATCCAGAACACGTTGCAACGGTCGGCCCCGTTGATCCTCACGGCGCTGGCTGTCGCTATTCCGGCGCGCATCGGTCTGGTCATGATCGGCGGCGAGGGCGCACTCGTCATCGGCGGCTTCGCCTCGGCGGCCATCGCCATTCCGCTGGTGGTGGCAAAGGTGCCGCCGTTCTTGACCTGGATCGTCATGGTCGCCGCCGGCGCGGCGGTCGGCGCGGTTTGGGTCGGCATTGCCGGCTTTCTGCGTTATGCGCGCGGCGTCAATGAGACCATCTCATCGCTGCTTTTGACCTACATCGGTATCGCGGTGATGAACTTCTTCGTCGAAGGCTCGCTCCGCGATCTAACCAACCCCAACAAGCCGTCGACCATGCCGATCGGCGACAACTACATGGTCGGCAAGATTCCCGGCACCGACGTGCATTGGGGACTCGCGGTCGGGCTTTTGCTGGCTGTTCTCCTCCATTTCCTGATGTCACGTACCACCTTCGGCTTCGCGGTGCGGGTCAGCGGCGGCAATCCGCGCGCGGCGCTCGCGCAGGGCCTTCCGGTGGGCAAGCTGATCGTCAGCTGCTGCCTGATCGCCGGCGCCTGCGCTGGCCTCGCCGGTTTCTTCGAAGTCGCCGCGATCCAGGGCCGCGCCAACGCCTCGCTGGTCGCGGGCTACGGCTTCACCGGCATTCTGGTGTCGTTTCTGGCACGGCACAATCCGCTGGCGATCATTCCGGTCGCGATCATGTTCGGCGGCATCGTCGCCTCGGGCGGCTTGGTTCAGCGCCGGATGGATTTACCTGACGCCACCGTTCTGGTGCTGCAAGGTCTGACCTTCGTGGTTCTGCTCGTTTCTGAAACGCTCTACGGCCGTTTCAAGATATTTCAGGTGCAGGGCGCAGCGGACCGCACATGAGCGACAACCATCTCTTTATCGTGCTCATTGCCATCGTCGGCGGCGCATTGCGCGTGTCGACGCCGTTTATGTTCGTCGCGCTCGGCGAATGCCTCACGGAGAAATCCGGCCGCGTCAATCTCGGCCTTGAAGGCACGCTGGTGCTCGGCGCGATGACCGCCTACGCCATCTCGTTTCATTCGGGCTCGCCGTGGTTCGGTGTGCTGGCAGCGGGCTGCGCTGGGTCGGTGCTCGGCGCCATGCACGGCTATATCTGTAAGTTGCCGCGCGTGAACGACATCGCCATCGGCATTGCCATGATGCTGTTCGGCACAGGCATCGCGTTCTTCTTCGGCAAGGCCTACATCCAGCCCTCGGCGCCGCGGCTCGGCTCATTCTCGCTCGGTGGCTGGACCGGCAGCCAGCAGATCGAAACCGCATTGCAGATCAATCCGCTGCTTCTGGTTGGCATCGCGGTCGCGGCGCTGATGGCGTGGGCCTTCGCCAACACCAAATGGGGATTGATCGTTCGCATGACCGGCGACAGCGCGGCCTCCGCGCGCGCGATGGGTGTGTCTGTCGATTTGGTGCGCTTCCTCGCCACCGCCGTCGGCGGCTTTCTCGCAGGCGTTGGCGGCGCGTTCCTCTCGCTCTACTATCCTGGCTCGTGGAACCAGGGCCTTTCCTCCGGGCAGGGTCTGATGGCCGTGGCCCTGGTGATCTTCGCACGCTGGAGCCCGCTGCGCTGCGTCGTAGCAGCGCTACTCTTCGGTGCGGCTGGCGCCATCGGTCCGGCGCTGCAATCGATCGGCATTACGCAAGGTTATTACTTCTTCAACGCCGCGCCCTACATCCTGACGCTGATCATCATGACGGCGTCCGCCGGCTCCAAACAGGCGATGCGCGACGTGCCCGGCGAGCTGAGCATCACCAAGTGAGCGCCATCTGACCATGCCAACCGTGCCCGGCGATCCCTACCCCTGGCCTTTTGACGGCGATCTAAAGCCAGACAACACCACGCTAATCGTCATCGATATGCAGACCGACTTCTGCGGCAAGGGCGGCTATGTCGATTCGATGGGTTACGACTTGTCGCTCACCCGTGCGCCAATCGAGCCGATCAAGCACGTGATGGCGGCGATGCGGGACAAGGGCTACACCGTCATCCACACCCGTGAGGGCCATCGTCCCGATCTTGCCGATCTACCGGCCAACAAGCGGTGGCGGTCGCGCCGCATCAATGCCGGCATTGGCGACCCTGGGCCCTGCGGCCGCATTCTCGTGCGCGGCGAGCCCGGCTGGGAGATCATCCCGGAGCTTGCACCGAGGGACGGCGAGCCGATCATCGACAAGCCTGGTAAGGGTTCGTTCTGCGCCACCGATCTCGAACTGCTGCTGCGCACCCGCGGCCTGCGCAACATTGTGCTGACCGGCATCACCACCGACGTTTGCGTGCACACCACCATGCGCGAGGCCAACGATCGCGGCTTCGAGTGTCTGCTGCTGGAGGATTGCTGTGGCGCCACCGACCACGGCAACCATCTCGCCGCGATCAAGATGGTCAAGATGCAGGGCGGTGTGTTCGGCTCGGTGTCTAACGCCAAGGCCTTCGTGGAGAACCTGCCATGAGCGAGACCGCCCAAGCTGCGCCAGCGATGCGGGCGCCGTCGCTCGAAACCGTCGGCATGACCAAGGTCTTCGGGCCGCTGGTCGCGCTTGAAGACGTGTCGATCATGGTCGCGCCCGGCTCGTTCCACGCGCTGCTCGGCGAGAACGGCGCCGGCAAGTCAACGCTGGTCAAGTGCATCATGGGTTTCTATTCGCCGACCAAGGGCCAAGTCCTGCTCGATGGCCAGGAGGCGCCGATCCAGAATCCGCGCGATGCGCGGGCCTGCGGCATCGGCATGGTCTATCAGCACTTCACCCTGGTGCCGTCGCTGACCGGCGCCGAGAACCTCGTCATCAGCCGTGCCGACGCGCCTGCGGTCATCGACTGGAACAAGGAAACCAAGCGACTCGACGAGTTTCTGGACCGCATGCCGTTCCGCGTGCCGCTCGATGTGCCGGTCTCGGCGCTGGCGGCGGGCGAGAAGCAGAAGCTTGAAATACTCAAACTGCTCTATCTCGACCAGCGCTTGCTGATCCTCGACGAGCCGACCTCCGTGCTGACCCCCGACGAAGCCGACGAAATGCTCGGGCTGCTCAAGGGCATGGCGGCGCGCAAGGAGATCACCGTCATGATGATCACGCACAAGTTCCGCGAGGTGACGAGCTTTTGCGACAGCGTCACGGTGCTACGGCGCGGCCGCAGGATCGGCGGCGGCAAGGTCAACGATCTTTCGACCGAGGACCTGGCGCGGATGATGATCGGCGACACGCAGATTCGCGAAGGCGCGGTGCGCGCTCCGCGCGGTTCCGGTCCGGTCACCCTTGAACTTGCAGCGCTCTACGCCGATGACGACGACGGCCTGCCGGCGCTCGAACAGGTCAATCTCAAGGTTCACTCCGGCGAGATCGTCGGCATCGCTGGTGTGTCCGGAAACGGTCAGTCGCAGCTCATCGAGGTGATCTCCGGCCAACGGCCGCTGACCGATGGCCGTATTATCGTCAAGCAGGAGCCTTTCGAGCCGACGCGCGACAAATACCATCGCATGAAGGTGTTCGGCCTGCCGGAAGAACCGCTGAAGAACGCCACCGTGCCGCGCATGACGGTCGCGGAAAATATGGCGTTTCGTTCATTCGACCTGCCGCCCAATGCCAAGCTCGGCTGGTGGCTTTCGCCGGGGCCGATGCGGGCCAAGGCGCACGAGCTGATCACCCGCTACCGGGTCAAGACGCCGTCGCCGGAAACTGAGATCGTCAACCTGTCTGGGGGTAACATCCAGCGCGCGGTGCTCGCTCGCGAGCTTGCCGGCGACGTCGACGTGCTGATCGTCGCCAATCCGTGCTTCGGCCTCGACTTCGCCTCGGTCGCGGAAATCCGCGCCCAGATCATGGAGCAGAGGAATCGCGGCGCCGCGGTGCTGCTGGTATCAGAGGACCTCGACGAGATCATCGAACTCGCCGACCGAGTTGCGGTGATGTCGGGCGGCACCATCAACTACGTCGCACCGATCGGCGAAACCGACCGTGCCACCATCGGCAAGCACATGGCCGGGCATTGATTTCTGCCGGAGATGACCGCGGACAAGCGTCCGACTCGTCCTCCTCTTTTGGGTGAAGGCGGCCAGAGCTCCGGTCCGACCATTCCGATCTTGCGGGTCCTTCGGTCACCGTCACTCCGCCGCCGGGCGCGGGGCCGGTGCCGACGCCTTATCCCAATATCGCGACCGACTTGGCGACAACTTCGCCCTTGGACCGCACCAAGTTGCTGGAACACACGGTCGAGATTGCGCGCTGCGTTGTAAGCCAGCCCCACATCGCCGAGCAGGCAAATTCGCATTGGTCGGCGCTCAAGGGATCGCCGGCATCGTATCCGGGTGGCGGAGGAAAACTCTCCCGCGATGTAATGCTGGTACTCGACCGCAGGTGCGGTGGCTAACCGGCTGGTCGCGTGGCTGACAATAGCCAGGGTTACTTTAAACTGAACGCAATATCCTGCGCGCCTTTCCAGAGCGTGAGCTTGCCGAGCGCAGCCAGGTTCTCGAGGCCATGGGTTATGGTGAGGAAGTGATTGCCGGCGAGCTGGCCGACTTTGCTCGCGAACGACACCGAGCCGTAGGCCAGCAGAATCTCTGTCTCGCTGATGCCGCCGGGGTAGACGATGATCTGGCCGGGCGCCGGATAGCTGGTGTGGTTCTCATAGCCGTGCCCAAGATCGAGGTCGCCCAGCGGAATCCAGCAGCCTTC
>Ga0265325_10002815_pt1 | contig 11600 bp, 9 predicted proteins | sample 41420metaG_FD_202090 | JGI IMG/M metagenome (GOLD analysis project Ga0265325, IMG submission 202090) | Rhizosphere microbial communities from Carex aquatilis grown in University of Washington, Seatle, WA, United States - 4-14-20 metaG | ecosystem: Host-associated > Plants > Roots > Rhizosphere >...
TGACCGATGATTTTATGGAAGCGGTGGAGCGGGACGGGAATTGGGAGACAAAGCGCATCACGGACGGCAAGACCGCCAATATCTATAAGGCTCGGGAAATTCTATCGGAGATTGCGCAGGCTGCCTGGGACTGCGGCGATCCGGGCGTCCAGTTCGATACAATAATTAATAAGTGGCACACCTGTCCGAATTCCGGGCGTATCAACGCCTCGAATCCATGCTCCGAATACATGCACTTGGACAACTCGGCCTGTAATTTAGCCTCCATCAACCTTATGAAGTTCATCCGGGATGACGGCACATTTATGGTGAATGAGTTCAAACACACGGTGGATATCTTCATCCTGGCTCAGGAGATTCTGGTGGATGGTTCCAGTTATCCGACGGAAAAGATAGGAGAAAATGCCCATAAGTTCCGCGAATTGGGACTTGGTTTCGCTAATCTGGGAGCGCTTCTGATGAATAAGGGCATTCCCTATGATTCGGCGGAAGGGGGAGCTTGGGGTGGAGCGATCGCGTCTTTGATGTCCGGCGAGGCCTACCGCTTCTCGGCGGAGATTGCAAAGAGAATGAAGCCGTTCGAGGGCTATGTTTTGAACCGCGATCCGATGCTCAGCGTCATAAAAATGCACGGTTTGGAATCGAAAAAGATAAATTTAAGTTTTCTCGATGATAAGAAACTGGGAGCGGAGGCTCAGCGCGTTTGGGACGAAGCGTACGCGAACGGAATGGATTGGGGCTATCGAAACTCCCAAGTGACCGTCATTGCGCCGACGGGAACAATTTCCTTTATGATGGACTGTGACACCACGGGCATTGAACCGGATTTTTCGCTCGTGAAGATGAAACAACTTGTGGGCGGCGGCTGGATGAAAATAGTGAATTCAGGCGTAGAGAACGCGCTCTTGAAATTGGGCTACTCCAAGGATGAATCGAAAGTCATTATCGATTACGTCGCCCTAAACGGAACGGTGGAGGGAGCGCTGGGTTTCAAGGAAGAGCATCTGGCGATCTTCGATTGCGCGGTGAAACAGGCCAAAGGAACGCGGGAAATTTCCTGGCGCGGCCACGTGAGGATGGTGGCGGCCGTCCAGCCGTTCATGTCCGGCGCAATATCAAAGACATTCAATATGTCCCATGACATTACAAAAGAGGAGATTGAAGAGGCTTATACAATGGCTTGGAAGATGGGCATTAAAGCGTTCGCCGTCTATCGTGACGGTTCCAAAGCCACTCAGCCTTTGAGTACTTCCGAGAGCAAGAAGAAGGAAAAGAATGAATTGAAGGTCGTCGGCGATGTTTCGAGAAAGCGTTTGCCCCCGACCCGGGCTTCGAAGACCCATAAATTTTCCATTGCTGGCCACGAAGGCTACCTCACCTACAGCATTTACGATAATAACAATCTTGCCGAAATTTTCATTAAGATGGCGAAGCAGGGAAGTACTCTCTCCGGGCTTTTGGACGCTTTTGCAATCTCCGTTTCAATGGCGCTCCAGTACGGCGTGCCTTTGAAGGCGCTCGCCAACAAATTCATCTACAGCCGGTTTGAGCCGGCGGGTTTCACCGAAAATCCGGAGATCCGCATCGCGACGAGCATAATCGATTATATCTTCCGCTATTTGGCATTGGATTTTCTCTCGAACGACGAGCTTGCCGATTTCGGGATGGGGAAGCAATCGCTGGACGACCACGTCGACGCCAAAAAAGAAACGGAAGAACCGGCCCGGGTGGCGGTTGCGGCAGCCGTTAAGAGCGATGGAGCGAAAAGCGGTCCGGTTGACGCTAAGAAGGTAAAATCCGTCGCCGGAGACACGGTCTGCCGGAGTTGCGGCGGAATGATGGTGCGCACCGGCACTTGTCTCACCTGCCTTCAATGCGGCAGTTCGTCCGGCGGCTGCTCTTAGAAATAAATATTGCTTAGTTTACCCCCGCCACTCCATAGAGTGGCGGAGCTGTTTTTTGATGTTAGAATGAGATAAATGGACCATAATAAATTCCTGAATTGGGACAAGCTTCTGCTCGCCTTGCTTTGTATTTTTCTCCTTCTTCATTACTCGGGTTTTGTTTCGCCAGGATTGGATGAGATTATCCTTATTATCATATCGGTTGTCGGAACCTTGCCGGTCGTCTTAAGCGCCATTCGTTCGCTCAAAGAAAAGAAGATATCCGTAGATCTTTTGGCTTCAATTGCGCTGATCGCCTCGCTCCTCACAAAGGAATGGGCTTCGGCGGTGTTCATAAATCTGATGCTTACTTCGGCCAGAATCTTTGGGGATTACACGGAATCGAAAGCTAAAGCGGCCATCCGGGGCCTCTTAAAATTGCGGCCGGAACGCGTGAAAATAAAACGTGGGAGCGGAATATCCGAAGTGCCGCTTGCTCAGGTGAAGGTTGGCGACCTCATAGTTGTGGAATCGGGAGACCGCGTACCCGTTGATGGCAGTATTATCGATGGGGAAGCGAGCGTTGACCAATCATCTCTGACGGGAGAATCCGTACCGGTGATGAAATTGAAGAACGATAAAGTTTTTAGTTCGACGCTCATCGCCTCAGGTTCCATCGTTATGAAGGCCGAAAAAATCGGCAAGGATACTACCCTTGAGAAAATAATCGCCCTAGTCGAGAACTCCCAAAATGAAAAGGCCTCTATCCGCACGACTGCCGATAAGTTCGCGACCTGGTACATAATTATTACCCTAATCGGATCTTTCGTCATTTATGCGATTTTCCGAGATGTATATCTTCTGCTCTCTCTGCTTCTCGTTGCCTGCGCGGACGATATTGCAATCGCCGTGCCTCTGGCGTTCCTAGCGGCCATCGGTTATGCCGCGCGGCGCGGAGTGGTAATAAAAGGCGGCGGCTATCTCGAACAGTTATCCAAAGTCAAAACTTTCATTCTCGATAAGACCGGCACGATTACGCGGGGGAGGATGAAGGTGGAAAGCCTTTCTGTTTATAATGGTTATGCGGAGAGCGATCTTCTCATGTTCGCCGGAATGACGGAGTTTTTTTCTGAACACCCGATCGCAAAGACCATTGCCGGCTATTTGAAAGAGAATAACGTAAAGTTTGAAAAGCCGGCGATTTTCAACGAAACGCCCGGGAAGGGCATCTCCGCCGTCTATAAGGGAAAGAAATTAGTGGCCGGCAAGGCGGAATTTATGGAAGAAGCCGGCATTAAACTTACCCAGAAGGAGAAGGATGACATAATAAAGATTGAGAATGAGGGATACTCAGCCACCTTCATTGGCTTCGACGGTAAACTGGTTGGCTTTATAAGTTGTGCCGATGAGATTCGCCCCCACGTAAAAGACACCATACAGAGAATGAGGGATTTGGGCGTGGAGAGGGTGGTAATGCTGACTGGCGATAATGAAAAGGTGGCGAAGCGGGTGGCGGCCGAGTCCGGTATCACCGATTTCCATGCGAATCTATTGCCGGAAGATAAAATCGCATATGTGAAGAAGTATCTTGGTACGAGTTCCAAGGTGGCGATGGTGGGGGACGGCGTGAACGATGCGGCTTCCCTCGCTCTCTCGGACGTGGGCATCGCCATGGGCGCCATCGGCTCGGATGCCGCAATCGAGGCAGCCGACATTGCTTTGATGCGGGACGATTTCAAGGAGATACCAGAAATCATAGATTTGGGGCGTTACACCGGGAAGATCGCCCGCCAGGATTTTTGGATCTGGGGCATTGTGAATGCCGCCGGCCTCATCCTCGTTTTTGCCAAGGTTTTCGGCCCGGAAGGCGCTTCGGCCTATAACTTCGTCACAGATTTCTTGCCACTTATCAATTCTATGAGACTCTTCAATCTTCATTTGAAACTGAAATAACCCCCCACCTAATGAGAATTGCGAAGCTCGTAGTTATCACCAGAAATGATTCTTAGTGATATTTATCAATATTCCGGATGATTGCTCCATCCAAAGGTTTCGTTGGGTATTAATCTTTATTAGGTGTGGGGGTAAATAAAAACCGCCCCGGCCTAAGCCGGGACGATCTTTTTAGGATACTTAAACCCGCGTCACGTTCTTGGCGCTCGGGCCTTTATCGCCCTGCACCACCTCAAAGCTGACTTCGTCGCCAACTTTAAGTTCATCAAACGTAACACCGCTCAAATCCTTGGAATGGAAGAAAAGATCCTTCACTTCGCCATCGCGAGCGATGAAACCAAACCCCCGGTCCGTCAACGTCTTTATTTTTCCCGTCATGATTGTGTTTTTTGCTTTTATTAGAAACCCGACCCCGTCTCTTTTTGCAGCTTTTATACTACTACTCTCCCCGGATTATGTCAAAATGTCGGTATATTCTATTCGCCCAGCCGAAAGCCCGCCCAAATGCCGGCCAATCCGCCCAGAGTGCTCAATAGAATCGACCAGAAAGAGAAGATGTCGCTGCCCCAAAGGCCCGGGATGAGGCTTCCGATAGTGGAGCCGACAAAGAGCCCGAACCAAATGAACGTTTTCCTGCCCATGGAATAATGGTATGGGAATTCTGGTATAATGGAAATATGCTTAAAATGATGGGAAATGACATATGGCGGAGCGGCCAAAAAGTCGGCTGGGTTGAGGCTAATTACGTACGCGACCACGACGGCAAAAAACTCGGCTACTTCAACGGCAATTTTATCTTTGGTATGGATGGCCACAAGCTAGCTTACGTGGAAGGAGATTATCTTTACTCGGAAAGCGGTTCGGCCACGAAGATATCTCTCGATAAGGTGAACGAGGGTATAGAAGGAAGCATGCTTCCTGAAATAGGGAAGTGTGCCGTCTACATGTTCATCGGAGTTTAGCTATCTATCCAAATCGAGCGTTTCATCGATTCTTATTTTTTCCACGAATTCTTTCACGTGGGAAACCAGTATCATTGCGCCTTCATATTTATCCAAGGCCCCGGCGATGACCGGCAAGTGCCGGAAGTTTATGTGATTCGTGGGCTCGTCAAGAATAAGGAGGCCGGGACGGGCGAGCACCATCCGGGCAAAGGCGACCAGTCCTTTTTGACCCTCGGACAGATTACCGATCTTTATATTCATCAGGTCGGAGGTTATTAGAAATCCCGAGGCGATGCTGCGCACCTCTTCCTCTGTCTTTTCGTGAGCTTCGGCCATCAGAGATTCACGCACCGTATCCTCGAAATTCAAAGTGGAGAAATCCTGTTTGTAGTAATAAACGCGCACGCCGGGAGCGATGTGAGCGCCTTTCGATTTTCCTCCCGCTATCGATTCAAGAAGGGTAGATTTGCCGATTCCGTTGGGTCCGGAGAGGAGCAGATGTGTCTTTCTTTTTAGGGAGATACCCGTTTTTTTTACGTTCGCCTCATGGTTTTTTATTACGGAGAACGAAGTTATTTTTATTATCTCGCCCACTAACTCCGGTTGGGATGGTATGACAAAGGGACGGATGGCCCGATCTTCTTTTCTCACTTCAACCTTATTTTCCTCGTATTCTTCGGCTTTTTCGCGCATGCGCTTGGCTACGAGCCTCAGTTTCCCCCCCTTATGGGCGAAAAAGTTCGCCTTTTCTTTGTTTTCCAGGATCTCTTTGGCGAGCCGGGCATTTTCCCTGTTCTCTTTTTCCATGCGGGCTTTTATGTCTTTCATTACGTCGAAATAATTGCCGAAGTACTGCTCTATTTTTTTGGTAAAGACATCAAGATAGAGAACGCCGTCGGTGAACGAATTCAGGAAATCGGAATCGTGGGAAATTACGATAACCGTCTTTTTGTAATCCTTGAGGAATTTGGTCAGATGTTCCACCCCGGCCTTGTCCAAATTGTTCGTCGGCTCGTCCAAGAGCAGGATGTCGGGGTCCTGAATGATGGCCGAGGCGAGAAGCAGGCGGGCCTGCTGTCCGCCGGAAAAAGATTTAACCGTTCTGTCGTGGGGAGCGGAGAGATTTACCACTTCGAGCGCCTCGTCTATTTTGGGATCGATGTCGTAAACTTTGTTCGGGAAGCGCTTTTCGAAAAATTCCCTCACGGTCAGCTCCATTTCTTTCCGGGGTATTACCTGCGAAGCCGTGGCGATCGAGATGTTCTGGTCTGTTTGCACCCGGCCCGATTCTGGGGAAAGAACGCGCGTAATAAGGCCGAAAATTGTGGATTTGCCTGCGCCGTTCTGGCCCATAAGCGTCACCTTCATCCCGCGGCGCACGGAAAAAACCGCTTCCTCAAGGAGTTTTTTATGGTGGCTATATTCGAAAGACACCTTATCGAATCTCAATACTATCTCATCGCTGGGCATAGATTAGAAGATTACCCCATCTTCCCGAAAAGAGGAAATGAATCGCTTATATTTGCTATCTAATCTCGCTTAAGAATAAGGCTGGGATAGATTTTAAATAAACAAAGCAAAAACCCTATTGCAAAAGGTCCTATAAGCAATCCCATCGGACCGAAGACAGCGATGCCGCCCAGCACGCTTATTAGGATGATATAGGGATGTATCTGGCTTCCCCGGCGCATGAGCTGGGGAGCGACGATGTCATAGACGAAGGTGACGATAACAATGCTCCATATGAAGAGGCCGATGCTGGAGAATATCTGGCCCATGAGGAAGAGATAGATAATGGCCGGAGCGAGCACTATCCAGGCCCCGATGAGCGGGACAAGAGAGGCGATGACCACGAGCGATCCCCAGAAAGCGGAGCTCGGCAGATTGAATATCGCAAAGCCCACGCCGCAGACGATTCCCTGGATAATGGCGACAATGAGTGTTCCTTTGACGACCGAGGATGCTATGGTGCCCATCTCGTCCATAATCAATTTTTCGTACTTAGGTTCCAGTGATATGAGTCCAAAAACCCACTTCTTCAATTTTTCTCCGTCCTTGAGGAGGTAAAACAATCCGAGAAGACTCAAGAAAACGCTTAAGAGAATCTGCGCCACGTTCGAAAAGAGCGGTCCGAGGTTCTGGATGAACCAGTTCAGTATTTGGCGCACCAGCGTGCCCAAATCTATAGTGACTTGAGGCAGATGCATGCTAGCAAAGTTCGTTTGGATGAATTGGTTGACGGCGCCGCTCAAATCCACCCCGCTGTTCGGAGCGAATAAGTTATAAAGCGCAGTTGCTTCGCTGAAAACCTTGGTTATGAAGAAGGTGAGCGGGATAAAGACTATTAATATTACCGCAACCACCGTTATGACTGCAGCCAAGGAAGGATAGCGGACGAATCTCAGAATATATTTATAAGCGGGACGGAAGAGGAATGCTAGGGTCCCCGCCAGTACAATCGCGGTCACATAAGGTGCAAAAATAAACCATGAGATAACGAGGGCAATGACAAGCAATAAGAAGAAGAAGATTATTTCTAGCTTGTGGGCGTTCATATCCTTAGTATAACATTGTCTGCCGGTTTAGAGGGGTTTTTGATGGCCATTTCAAGGGATGCAACAAAATGACGGTTTGGCTTGTATTACATATAGGTTGGCACGGTCGAGCTAATCAATAATAAATAACAAACGTAATACATATGAAAAATTATTCTTCGCTTATAGCGATAGCGGGCATTATTGCCGCTCTTTCCATGGTTGCTCCGGCCTTCGCTCAGACGAATCCGGCGCCGCAAACCGGTGCCAATGGAACCCCGCATGCGGGTTCCTGGGCAGGTAGAGAAAAGGGACAAATGCCAAAAATTCCCGGTGTCTTCGGAAAGGTTTCCGCCGTTAATGGCGCGACTTTGACGATTACCGGCATGACCGGACCGAAAGGAGGGACGGCCACAACTTATACCGTCGATGCCACGAATGCCAAGGTGATGAAAGCTAATGTGGCTTCCGCCGTTTCGAACATCGCGGTTGGCGACACCATCATGGTGCAGGGCACTGTGAACGGAACGAACGTGACGGCTACGGCTATCCGCGACGGTTTCGGGATGAGACCGCAGGGAACTAAGCCACAGAACCAGCCGAAATCCCTAATCCAGGGCAATGGCGAACCAGTGATAGGCGGCAGCGTAACAGCTGTGAACGGCGCGACGCTTACTGTGACGAACAAGAGCAACGTCACCTATGCAGTCGATGCCACGACTGCCACGGTTATAAAGATGGGTACGAGCACCCCGATTTCAAGCGTAGTGGTGGGGGATAACCTCGTGATCCAAGGAACGGTGAACGGAACTTCGGTGACTGCCACGTCCATAATTGATCAGGGAAGCGCGCCCGCTCCAGTTACTCCCGGAACGACGCAGAACGCCCAGGCTCCAAAGCCCCGACCCGGCATCTTCGGAGCCATCGGCAGTTTCTTCAGCCACATTTTCGGATTCTAAATTTACCTGAAGAATCCAATTTTGAATCAAAAACACCCCGATTTTGGTCGGGGTGTTTTTGTCTAAATTATTTATAATAGGAGCATATTTAAAAATCTAGTTGGTCGGAGTTCGTAGATCCGACTCCCTGAAGCGCCTGATTTGCCGTATTCACGAGCGATTCTACCCCCCATGTTATAAGGATTATTGCGGCTATAGTGAGAATAATGGTCGCATAGCCGATCTTTTTACCCTTACTGTCTCCTCGCTTGAAGTATTTATAGGTGTACCAAAGTCCGAAAGGCGGAACTAAAAGGCAAATTAAATACACCTTAGTTTGCTCGCTTATTGAAGTCGAGATAGGCATTATTCTCAGTTGTTTACCGCACTGCGGGCAGAAATTCATCTCGGGGGATACTGGCAGTCTGCAGTTCGGACAAAAGACTTGGTCCATGTTTTAATCATACTATAATTGACCGTGGCACATCACGACTACGAGAGGGGACTCAATTTATACTCGTTTTTCAAGATGCACGATTGCGCGCTTAGCAAGGACTTGGTCCAAGACACCTTTATTAGAACTTGGAGCTATCTTGTTAGGGGCGGGAAGATCGGTATCATAAAATCTTTTCTCTATCACATTCTCAATAATCTCATCGTGGATGAGTATCGAAAATATAAAACGATCTCGCTTGATGTTCTTCTTGAAAAAGGATATGAGCCGAACGCCGGATGCTCCAACCGCATTTTCAATATCTTGGACGGAAAAGCGGCGCTTCTCTTAATTCAGTGTCTCCCCGAAAAATATCAAAAAGTAATGCGCATGCGGTATGTACAAAACCTTTCGCTTAAAGAAATGTCTCTCATCACCGTAGAATCAAAAAACACCATTGCCGTGCAGGTACATCGAGGACTCGAGAAACTCAAATTATTATATGAACCCGCTCCAGTATTATTATTTTCATAATAACGATCGTTAGATTGTTAATAAGAAATTGTTTGATAAAATAGATTAAAATAAAAGACCCGTCAGCAATGAAGCCCGACGGGTTTTTTGTTATTTCTAGGTGGTATAATCGATTATACTATACCATCCTATTCTTCTTCACTACTTCATGAGAATCAACTTCTTCGTCGAAACGAATGATTCGGCTCTCAAACGGTAAATATACACGCCACTCGAGAGATTGAGCGTTCCCATACTGGTATTAAACGGCACGGTGTAACTGCCAGCTTCCTGACGGTCGTTGACGAGTGTTGCAACCTCAAGACCAAGAACATTGTAGACTTTGAGGGAAACCTGAGCAGTCCTTTCAAGACCATATTGAATCATCGTCGTCGAATTGAAAGGATTCGGATAGTTCTGCGAAAGCGAGAATGCTTGAGGCATTGATCCAATCTCTATTTCCACTGAACCGTGATATGAGAATGTCCCGTCCCTATCTATCTGCTTAAGCCGATACGTATAGCGGCCGGCAGAGAGATTATTGTCGGTGTAGGAATAATCTCGGGGTGCGTTGCTGGTTCCTGCTCCTGCGACAAAATCCACTTTCGCCCAATCCGCAGTCTGACGACGTTGGATTTCGAAACCGTAGTTATTCACTTCGGTTGCTGTTGACCAGTGAAGATCCGCGTTCATACGATTTGCCGTTGCTGTGAACGCTATGAGTTCTACCGGCAATATATTGGAGTTAATTATTACCGCGCCTCCGTGTACCAAGAGTCTGGCATTTATCAGCGTGGCGCTGACATTTAACGTAATTGATGTAACTGCCAGTATGTTTCCGTTAAAAGTTGTGCCACTCAAGATTGTGACCGAACTGTCGATATACCAAAAGACGTTAGACCATACAGTCCCGCCTGTTAAAGCCACTGTGCTGTTGGTGTTTATTGTAAGCGATGTAGCTTTTATGACAAATACATCACTTGAACTACCGTTGAGCGTCAAAGTTTCTCCCGAAGCAAGGTCGAGGGCTCCTCCCGCATAGACTCCGCGTCCTATACTTAATCCGCCGAGCATATTTCCGATCGAAACATCATCATTTATTCGCCCATTAATATTGGACAATGCGGCGGCCAAATCGGTTTGAGCTAACAGATTATGACCGCCCACACCCCAATTTGTTCCAGTGGGATGTATGGCTATGTCTATTGACGCAGTTGACGTTCCAATATCCCCATTAATGGTGGCGGAACCGGTAATTCCCGAGTAAGCTAAGGCACCATAAGTGCCCGCCGTTCCGAGGTCCACTGTTGCTGGGTTGGCATAGAGGATTCCTCCGTTGTCCAACATAGTCGTATCCCCAGCAGATGAGACCGTCCGAATCCCATCCATAAATACCGCCCTCGTACCGAAATACCCCTGCAGGAACGAGAAACTAAAGCGGACTCTTGAAAATGAGGTCCCCCTAGTAGATGGGAAAGTGAACATAAATTCACTCCAATCTGTTGCGGGCCAGATAACAGCCGTATATTGCGAGACTGAAGCAGTATCTTCGACCCCGCCGCGGTCAAGAATGACCACGACTCGTGTCACCCCATCTACCCAAGAAGGTGAACGGAACTGTACCAGAAATTTTTCTGGCATTGGTTGTCGGTTGAATGTTTTCCCACACACTGCGTTGGGGACTAGTGTGGGATCATTGCCAGAGGTGAAACAGATTCTATACCCCCTCCCCGTGACTGAAGTATCGGTCACGGTTGATGAAATATTCGACGCATTCCCGTAATCTAAAATAGTGTACGGTACCTGCGCTTGAACGATAGATGTTCCTAAGAACACTATCGAGATTACAACGAAAAAAACAGAGAGAGTCTTCATGATGACATACTCCTTGGATGATATTGTTAATGAAACAGCGGATTAGCTTTTATTGATTGTTAATACTACTGAACATATTCTGCGACATTATTAATTCAGTGTCAACTTTATTTGATGTAATGTTCCCATCCTCGGGACGGCTTCTTATGTAGAGACTAGTCATACTCAAATCGAAAATAATTAGATAATAGATATAAAAAAAGATAATAGAAATTCGATAGCGACGATAACCGTGTTAGTCATTTCCTTTGTGTTTGGTCTTACGGGATCGATTATCGCGCTCGCGGCCGTTCCGCCAGTTGATTTACTCACCGCATCTCTTGGAGGGCCGCAGGCAATTCTTTCGTGGGTAACGCCGAGCGGCACTTTCAGCGAATTTGATATCCGCCGGTCTCTGCAACCCATCAGTGAAGACAACTTCAACGCGGCCCCTCAATTAGCAGGCGTTCCTTCGCCAATTCCCGGGGAGACCCAAACTATGGATATTACCGGCCTCGCGTCTAGCACTACGTACTATTTTGGCATCC
>Ga0265325_10002820_pt1 | contig 11596 bp, 9 predicted proteins | sample 41420metaG_FD_202090 | JGI IMG/M metagenome (GOLD analysis project Ga0265325, IMG submission 202090) | Rhizosphere microbial communities from Carex aquatilis grown in University of Washington, Seatle, WA, United States - 4-14-20 metaG | ecosystem: Host-associated > Plants > Roots > Rhizosphere >...
TCGACGACCTCAACAAGGTCTTCATCGTGCTGACGACCTTCGTCAGCTTCACCACCAGCGTGTTCAGCGCGAGCTACATCGGTCACGAGATCGAGACCGGCCGGCTGACGCCGACGTTCGTGCGCTTCTACCACGCCATGTACCAGGCGCTGATGTTCGCCATGAACCTCGCGCTGGTGGCCAACAATATCGGCCTGATGTGGGTGGCGATCGAAATGGCGACGCTCACCACCGTGCTGATGGTGGGCATCTACCGCACCCACGAGGCGCTGGAGGCGGCCTGGAAATATTTCATTCTCGGCAGCGTCGGCATCGCGCTGGCGCTGTTCGGCACCATCCTGGTCTACATGGCGGCGCGGCCGGTGATCGGCGAAGGTCTCCCCGCCATGGTGTGGACCGTGCTGGTGACGCGCGCGGCTGAATTCGACCCAGCCTTGCTCAACGTCGCCTTCATCTTCCTGCTGCTCGGGTACGGCACCAAGGTCGGGCTCGCGCCGTTGCATGCCTGGCTGCCGGACGCGCATGCCGAGGGCCCGACGCCGATCTCGGCGGTGCTGTCCGGCCTGCTGCTGAACGTCGCGCTCTATGCGCTGCTGCGCTTCAAGATGCTGCTGGCGCTCAATCCGGTGGCGCTGGCGCCCGGCCCGCTGATGGTGACCATGGGTCTCATCTCCTGCGTCTTCGCCGCCTTCATGCTGTACCGCCGCCGCGACATCAAGCGCATGTTCGCCTACTCGTCGATCGAACACATGGGCATCATCGTGTTCGCTTTCGGCATGGGCGGCCCACTCGCCAATTTCGCCGGCCTTCTTCATATGACGATGCACTCGCTGACCAAGTCGGCCATCTTCTTCACCGTCGGCCACATCGCGCAGGTCAAGGGCACGCAGAAGATCGCCGATATGGGCGGGCTGACGGTGACGCACCCGGTGCTGGGCTGGGGTCTGGTGCTCGGTGTCGTGGCAATCGCCGGCCTGCCGCCGCTCGGCATCTTCATGAGCGAGTTCCTCGTGGTAAGTTCGACCTTCGCGCGCCAGCCGTGGCTCGCGACCATTCTGGCCCTCGGCATTCTGGTCGCGCTCGGTGGTCTTTTCCTGCGCCTCAATACCATCGCCTTCGGGGAGCCGCGCGGGCCCGCTGCGCCGGCGCAAGCGTCCTACGTGCCGATGTTCGCGCATCTGGCGATCGTGTTCGTCGCCGGCATCTACATGCCGCCGGCACTGGTCGCCGGTTTCGAGAACGTCGCCAAGTTGTTGGGATAGGCCATGGCGCTGATCGACATCATCAAGCAGGGCGAAGCGGCAAAGGCGCACCGGCCCTGGCCGCGCGCGGTTGTCGGCGACGACGGCTGGAAGAACGCGATCGATCTCCTGGTTCGCGGCCGTTGCACGCTGTTCGGCCTGTGGGGCGACACCGCCGCTGTGCACATGGCGCTGCGCGACGAGAAGGCCGGCGACATCGCCGTGCTCACCTATAATTGCGAGGGCGGAGAATATCCCAGCGTTGGCGCCAGGCATCCGCCGGCGATCCGGCTCGAGCGCGCGATTCACAGCCTGTTCGGGCTGGAGGCGGTGGGTTCGCCCGACACGCGGCCCTGGCTCGATCTTGGCTTCTGGGACGTGCGCCTTCCGCTCGGCAAACAGAAGCCGGCGCAGCCGGCGGAGCCTTACGCGTTTCTACCGGCGGAAGGTGAGGGCCTGCACCAGATTCCTGTCGGTCCGGTGCACGCTGGCATCATCGAGCCTGGCCACTTCCGCTTTACCGCCAATGGCGAGCGTGTCGTGCGGCTGGAGCAGCGCCTCGGCTACGTGCACAAGGGCATCGAGAAGCTGATGGCGGGCGCGCCGATCGAGAATGCGGCAAAGCTCGCCGGCCGCACCTCCGGCGACAGTACGGTCGCCTATTCTTATGCCTTCGCGCAGGCCATCGAAGCGGCGTTGCAGATCGCAGCGCCGCCGCGCGCCGTCTATCTGCGGGCGCTGATGGCCGAGATCGAGCGTCTCGCCAATCACCTCGGCGATATCGGCGCGATCTGCAACGATGCGTCGTTCTCGATCATGCATGCGCAATGCGGCATCCTGCGCGAGCGCTGCTTGCGGGCGGCGGATGCATGCTTCGGCCATCGCCTGATGATGGACGTCGTCGTTCCCGGCGGTGTCGCCCGCAATATCGCTGCCGAGGGACCGGCAAGCTTGCGGTCGTTGCTGGCCGAAGTGCGCAAGGTCTTTCCCCGTCTGGTCGAACTTTACGATAAGACAGCATCGCTGCAGGACCGCACCGTCACCACCGGCATCGTGCGCGCCGACTATGCGCGCCAATTCGGCGCCGGTGGCTATGTTGGCCGCGCCTCGGGCCGCAATTTCGACACGCGGCGTGACCTTGGCTACGCCCCTTATCGTGAACTTACGTTCGAGGTGCCGGTGTTCGATGCCGGTGATGTCAACGCCCGCGTCTGGATTCGTATTCGCGAGGTCGAGCAGAGCCTGGCATTGATCGAACAGATTCTCGACCGCCTGCCTGATGGCGAGATTAGCGAGCCGGTCAAATCAAGCGGGCTGATTTGTGAAGGTATGGGCTTTGCTGAAGCTTTCCGTGGCGATGTGCTGGTGTGGCTGCGGCTCGACGGCAAGGGGCATGTTGCGCGATGCCATCTGCGCGATGCCTCATGGTTTCAATGGCCGCTGCTGGAGGCCGCGATCGAAGATAATATTGTCGCTGATTTCCCGCTCTGCAATAAGTCCTTCAATTGCTCGTACTCGGGACACGACCTTTAGCCATGCGCCGCACGCTGCTCGAAAGTCTTAGCCATGGCCCGCTGACGGAGCCCGCGCCGGCGCCGGACGACGCGTCGCTTGCCGAACTCGCCAAGAGTCTCGATCGCGCGGCGCGCGGCAGGCTTGGCCGGTCGCTGTCAATTCGCGAAGTCGACGCCGGCTCCTGCAACGGCTGCGAATTGGAAATTCACGCCCTCAGCAATGCCTTCTACGATCTCGAGCGCCTGGGCCTGCGTTTCGTCGCTTCGCCGCGGCATGCCGACGTGCTCCTGGTGACCGGGCCGGTGACGAAGAACATGCGTGAAGCTTTGCTGCGCACTTACAACGCGACACCAGAGCCGAAATGGGTCGTCGCGGTCGGTGCCTGCGCGGTGGATGGCGGCATCTTTGCCGGTAGCTATGCGGTCGCCGGCGGGGTCAAGGATGTCGTGCCGGTCGATCTGCACATTCGCGGTTGCCCTCCATCGCCGACGGCGCTGTTGAAGGGGCTTATCGCCTTGCTGGACGTTTCGAGCGGAGCAGCCAAAAAGCCAGGCAGCCGGGGCTAGCGCCCCAGGCAGCCCCCACGCTTTGCCGTTGGGTCTCCGCTTCGTCCCGGTTCCGGGTGGGGGCGGTCACGTTATTATGCCCGCCTTCCCGCACGTCCCGCGCAAAGCCCCTTCTTTAGTAGGGTGAGCCGCCGCGTCTCTGCTGCGCCGCGGTGGAAAAATCGATGTGCTGGCAGTGAGGGGTCGAGTTTTCACCCTGCGCTAGGCACCCATTCGTTTTGGGTATAGCCTTACGCGAAAATAACAATGCTCAACTTCAACAGGGAGGACTGCTCGATGCGTCAAGGGACGACTCGGAGAACCGTACTCAAAAATGCCGCGCTGGCTTCGGCGGCGGTCATCACGGCCCCCTATGTGCGGGGCGCGTATGCCGCCGGCTCGCTGTCATTGGGCTGCTGGGACCACTGGGTGCCCGGCGCCAACAAGGCGCTGATCAAGCTCTGCAACGAGTGGGGCGAGACAAACAAGGTCGAGGTGAAGATCGATTTCATCACGTCGCAGGGTGAGAAGGACAAGCTCACCGCGGCAGCCGAAGCGCAAGCCGGCACCGGCCACGACATCATGTCGCATCGCGACTGGAATATCCGCATCCACCAGAACGTGCTCGAGCCGCTCGACGATGTGATTGCGGCGCTCATCAAGAAGTACGGACCGATCAGCCCGGTCGCCGAATATCTCGCCAAGAGCAAGGGCGTGTGGCTCGGCGTCCCGACCGCGGTCGGCAGCCAGGTGAAGCCCTGCTGCTCGCGCTTCGATCTGTACAAGCAGCATGCCGGCGTCGACCTGCAGGCGATCTTCCCGGCCGATGAAGCGAAATGGGACAAGGCCAAGACCGATACCTGGAACTGGGACACCTATCTCGACTCGGCGCAGAAGCTGCACAAGGCCGGCTTCCCGGTCGGTCTGCCGATGGGGCAGACCTCCGACGCAGTCGATTGGGTCGGCGCAATGTTCAATTCGTTTGGTGTCGTGTTCGTCGACGCCAAGGACAACATCAAGATCAACTCCGACCAGACACGGCAGGCAATGGAATATGCCCGCAAGCTGATGGAGGTGAATCCTCCGGAAGTGTTTGCCTGGGACGATGCCGGCAACAACCGCTGGCTGATCTCCGGCAAGGGCTCGGGCATCATGAACCCGCCGAGTGCCTGGGCGGTCGCCAAGCGCGACAACCCGACCGTGGCGGCGAACTGCTGGACGCACCCGATGCCGAAGGGCCCGAAGGGCCGCTTCGTCGGGCAACTGCCGCAGTTCTACGGGCTGTGGAAGTTCTCCAAGAACAAACAGGCCGGCAAAGATCTGCTCACTTACATCTCGCAGAAGGAATCGATCGCCCAGCTCGTCGAGGCTTCGGTCGGCTACGACCTGCCGTCGTTCAAGACGATGTACGACCTCGACACCTGGAAGAAGGTCGAGCCGCCGGTCGGTACCGTGTACGGCTATCCGCCGCGCGGCGACGAGGTGACGTCTATGTTCGGCGCACCGGCCCGCTCGGAAGTCGGCGCCCAGATGTACAACCAGGCGATCAACACCGTGATGATCTCGAAGTTCTCGCAGGGCAAAGAGAAGCTCGACGATGTCATCAAGTGGGCCGAGAAAGAGCTCGAAGGCACCTTGCGCGCCTGAGCGGGCTATCGGTCTGAACGACAACAGCATGCCGGCCGCGATGGCCGGCATGCCTCACTTCTCACAATTAGGATCGGGGAACATGGCCGATACCGTCCAGACGTGGGGGTCACGCGTTCCGTATGCGAGCCGGCCGGCGGCAAAGCCGAACGGCCTGCAACTGTTCATGCGGCGGCGGTCCACCATCGCGTTTCTGATGTGCCTGCCGCTGATCCTGATCATCGGCTGCCTGGTGATCTACCCGGCGTTCTATTCGATTTACCTGTCGATGCTGAACAAGGCGCAGACGCGCTTCATCGGCTTGTCGAATTTCGAATTTCTGATATCGCGCGACACCTTCTGGATGGTGGTGCAGCAATCGGCGATCTTCGCGCTCTCAGCAGTATTCTTTAAGGCTCTGATCGGTCTCATCACCGCGCATCTGGTCAACAACCTGCCGGCCAAAGGGCAGCGTAAATGGCGCGGCATGCTGCTGGTGCCGTGGGTCATTCCGCTCGCGCTGTCGACGCTCGGATGGTGGTGGCTGTTCGACCCGACCAACTCGGCGTTCAATTACACCCTTCAAAGCTTCGGCTTCGACCGCATCGCCTGGCTGGGCAATCCCTATTGGGCGCGCTTCTCGGTGATCCTGGTCAATGTCTGGTTCGGCGCGCCGTTCTTCCTGATCATGTATCTGGCGGCGCTGAAATCGGTGCCCGAGCAACTCTATGAGGCCGCTTCCATCGACGGCGCCTCCGCCTGGCAGAAGTTCGTGCACATCACACTGCCGATGATGCGCAACATCATCTCGATCACCGTGCTTTTCTCGCTGATCGTCACCTTCGCCAACTTCGACATCGTGCAGATCATGACCGCGGGCGGTCCGCGCAACATGACGCACGTGTTTGCGACCTATTCGTTCCTGCTCGGCATCCGCTCCGGCGACCTGCCGCTCGGCGCCGCGACCTCGCTGTTCATGTTCCCGATCCTGGCGGTGGCGGCGGTCCTCATCCTGCGCGGCGTGCGCAAGCGGGGGAGGGAAATAGGATGAGCACGCTCGCCGCTTCCGTTCCCGCTACCCGCCGCGCCGGCGTCGGCGCGAGCCTGCGCAAGAACCGGCGCTGGGCGCTGATCTCTTCCTACTTCTTCCTCGTGTTGTTCGCGATCTTCTTCCTGATGCCGCCTTATTACATGGTGGTGACGGCGTTGAAGGGTGACGCCGAGATGGCGCAACTGTCGACCAATCCGTGGATCATCGCCGACGGCGTCACGCTCGATCAGTTCAAGATTCTGCTCACGCAGACCGACTTCCTGATCTTCTTCAAGAACACGGTCATCGTGACGGTGTGCGTGGTGGCGATCACAATGGTGGTGAGCATTCTCGCCGCTTTCTCGCTGGGCCGCATGAAGTTCTGGGGCTCGAGCATCCTGGCCACCGGCATCTTCCTCACCTACCTCGTGCCCGACACCCTGCTGTTCATCCCGCTGTTTCAGATCGTGAAGGCCATCGGGTTGCTGAATTCATATTGGGGCATGGTGCTGATTTATCCGACGCTGACCGTGCCGTTCTGCACCTGGATCATGATCGGCTATTTTCAGTCTATTCCCAAAGAGTTGGACGAAGCAGCGCTGATCGACGGCGCCGGCCACATGCAGATGCTGACGAAGATATTCATCCCCGTGGCATTGCCGGGGATCATCGCCGCGATGATTTTCGCCTTCACCGTGTCGTGGGCGGCGTTCGTCTATCCGATGGCATTTCTGTATTCGGCGGACCAGCAGGTGCTCACCGTCGGCACCGTGACGAGCCTGATCCGCGGCGACGTCTACAAGTGGGGCATGCTGATGGCCGGCGCGCTGCTTGCCGCCGCCCCGCCGCTCGTCACTTACGCGTTTCTCATGGACTATTACATCGCCGGGCTGACCGCCGGCGCAACCAAAGGCTAGGGCGCGAGCCGCGCGTCGAAAAAATAGAGGCGGGGCGTAACAGGGACGGGAACGGCAATGGCGGAAGTGCAGCTGCGCAATGTGGGAAAGCGCTACGACGATGTCGTGGCGGTCAGTGACGTCAATCTCGACATCCCCAACCACGAATTCGTGGTGCTGGTCGGCCCGTCCGGCTGCGGCAAGTCGACGACGCTGCGGATGATCGCCGGGCTCGAGGAAATCAGCGACGGCGAGATCTCGATCGGCGGCGAAGTGGTCAACGACCTGCCGCCGAAGGACCGCGACATTGCGATGGTGTTCCAGAATTACGCGCTCTATCCGCACATGACGGTCGCCGAGAATATGTCGTTTGGCCTCAAGCTGCGGAAATTTCCCAAGGAGGAAATCAAGGCGCGGGTCGACAATGCTGCCCGTATCCTCGACATCACCGAGCTCTTGGCCCGCCGCCCCAAGCAGCTCTCCGGCGGCCAGCGCCAGCGCGTCGCCATGGGCCGCGCCATCGTGCGCAATCCCAAGGTGTTCCTGTTCGACGAGCCGCTGTCCAACCTCGACGCCAAGCTGCGCGTGCAGATGCGCACCGAGATCAAGCGCGTGCACCAGAAGGTCAAGACCACGACCGTCTACGTGACGCACGACCAGGTCGAGGCGATGACGCTCGCCGACCGGGTCGTGGTGATGAACGGCGGCAGGATCGAGCAGATCGGGACGCCCAACGACCTTTATCATCATCCCAAGACGCGCTTTGTTGCCGGCTTCATCGGCTCGCCGGCGATGAACTTCGTTCCGGGCAAGCTGGAGACCAACGGCAGCGGCCTCAAGATCAGGCTGTCGGACAAGCTCGCTTTCACCGTCCCGGAAAGTCGCACGTCGCGCTATCAGGGTCATGTCGGCAAGGAGGTGCTGTTTGGCCTGCGGCCGGAACACATCACCGAGACCCGCGGCAGCGAGAACGGCGTCGGTCAGGAATTTCCGGTCCTGCTTGACGTGGTCGAGCCGATGGGCATGGAGACGATGGTGTTCTTCAAGGTCGACGGCACCGAGATCTGCGGCCGCGTCGAACCGACCGCCGCCAAGGCCTCAGGCGAGACCATGCAGCTGCGCGCCAACCTCGATCAGATGCACCTGATCGATCCGGCGACCAACGTGGTGCTGTGATCGCTTAAAGCGCGAGCCCGCCGTCGACGAGATGCGGCTGGCCGGTGATATAGCTCGATTCATCGCTCGCTAGGAACACCGCCAGCGCCGCGACTTCCTTCGCGGTGCCGAGCCGTTTCATCGGCTGGCGGTCGATGAAATCCTTCCACACTTCGTCCGGCGACTTCCCGGTCTGCTTCGACAGCGTGGCGACGCGGTCGTCGAGCGAGGGCGACTCGATCGTGCCTGGACAAATCGCGTTGCAGCGGATGCCTTTGGTAATGAAGTCGGCGGCGACCGCTTTGGTGAGCCCGATCACCGCCGCTTTGGTCGCACCATAGACATAGCGGTTCGGCAGGCCTTTGATCGACGACACGCCCGATGACATATTGATGATCGAGCCTCTGCCCTTGCGCAGCATCGCCGGCAGGAACGCCTTGATGGTGCGGTGCATGGATTTGACGTTGAGGTCGAAGGAGAAATCCCAATCCTTGTCGCTGCAATCGAACACAGTGCCCTGGTGGACATAGCCGGCGACGTTGGCGAGCACGTCGAGCCCACTGGATTCGATCTCGACCGCCTTGGCGAGTTCTTCGACCGCCGCCGTCGACAGCACATCGAGCTTGAGCGCCATTTTCGCGTTGAGCGTCTTGAGTTTGCTGGTCTCGAGGTCGGTCGCGATCACGTTCGCGCCTTCGTCGATGAAAGCCTCCGCGATGGCGCGGCCGATGCCTTGTCCGGCGGCGGTGACCAGCGCGACCTTGCCCTGCATGCGTCCGGCCATCACTTGCACCCTCAATGGTTGTCGCGCGGCACGGGGAATTCCTGCGCCACGCGTTGGAACTTGACGGCCGGCTTGAGCACCATGCCGTCGGCGAGCTGATCGACTATTGCGCGCTGGATCTCCTGCCACGGCGTCTGGCTGGCCGGGTATTTGTAGCCACCACGCCGCTGCAAAGCGGCCCGCCGCCGCGCGATCTCGGCTTTCGAAACCAGGATATTCGCCGTGCCCTTATTGAGGTCGATGCGCACGCGGTCGTCTGTCTTCAACAAGGCAAGCCCGCCGCCGGCCGCCGCTTCCGGCGTCGCGTTGAGGATCGACGGCGAGCCTGAGGTGCCGGACTGGCGCCCGTCGCCGATGCAGGGCAGGGCCGTGATGCCGCGTTTGATGAGTTCGGCTGGTGGCTGCATGTTCACCACTTCGCAGGAGCCGGGATAGCCGATCGGGCCGACGCCGCGGATGAACAGCATTGTCTGCTCGTCGATCTTGAGCTTCGGATCGTCGATGTGGTGGTGATAATCCTCCGGCCCGTCGAACACCACGGCGCGGCCCTCGAATGCGTTCGGATCGTTCTTGTTCGACAGGTAGCGGTCGCGGAATTCCTCCGAGATGACGCTGGTCTTCATGATCGCCGAGTCGAACAGGTTGCCGGACAGGACCTTGAAACCGGCGCGCTTCTTCAACGGCCGCTTGTAGCTGTGGATCACGTCGTGGTCCTTGATCGCGGCGCTCCTGACGTTTTCGCCCATGGTCTTGCCGTTGATGGTTTTTGCGTCGGCGTGCAGCCGCTTCGCCTTCAGCAATTCGCCCATCACCGCCGGCAGGCCGCCGGCGCGGAAATATTCCTCGCCCAGATATTTGCCCGCCGGCTGCATGTTCACCAGCAGCGGCACGTCGTAGCCGATGGTTTCCCAGTCCTCGATCGACAGCTTCACGCCAATGTGGCGCGCGATGGCGTTGATGTGGATCGGCGCGTTGGTCGAGCCGCCGATCGCCGAGTTGGCGACGATGGCGTTCTCGAAGGCCTTGCGGGTGAGAATGTCGGAGGGCCTCAGATTCTCCTTGACGATCTCGACGGCGCGCACGCCCGTCTCGTAGGCCATCTGTCCGCGCTCGCGGTAAGGCGCAGGAATGGCGGCGCAGCCCGGCAGCGTCATGCCCAGGGCTTCGGCAAGTGCGTTCATGGTCGAGGCCGTGCCCATGGTGTTGCAATGCCCGGCTGATGGCGCACTCGCCGCCGCGATATTCATGAATTCGTTGTCGTCGATGCGGCCGGCGGCCAATTCCTCGCGCGCTTTCCAGATCGCCATGCCGGAGCCGCAGCGCTCGCCGTTCCACCAGCCGTTGAGCATCGGCCCGCCGCATAGCACGATTGCCGGCGTGTTGACGGTTGCCGCCGCCATCAGACAGGCCGGCGTCGTCTTGTCGCAGCCGGTCATCAACACGACGCCATCGAGCGGATAGCCGTAAAGCACTTCGACCAGACTGAGATAGGCGAGGTTGCGGTCAAGCGCGGCGGTCGGACGTTTTCCCGTTTCCTGGATCGGATGACACGGAAACTCGAATGCAATGCCGCCTGCGGTCCGGATGCCCTCGCGCACCCGGTGCGCAAGTTCGAGGTGATGGCGATTGCAGGGCGACAGGTCGGAGCCGGTCTGCGCGATGCCGATGATCGGCTTGCCGGACTGTAATTCCTTCCGCGTAAGCCCAAAATTGAGATAGCGCTCGAGATAGAGCGCCGTCATGCTCGGATTGTCAGGATTGTCGAACCAGAGCTGCGAGCGCAAGCGGCGCGGTTGCGATGGAGGCGTCGCCGTCTTCGCCATTATCTACTCCCTGAGCGCTTTTTCTGTTGCGAGCCAGCATGCGACGAACGGCGCAGCCGATGCAAGGCCGCGCGACATCACAACCGATGCGGTGGAAGATGGTTTCGCGGACGTCCGAAAAAACGGCGGGAGGCTAGGGCAGCACTGACAGCTTTATGATGCTGGTGCCCTTGCGGCCCTGGCTGTCGACCACGTCGATGCGGATCATGTGCGTGCCGGGCGGCACGTCGGCATCTCCCAGGTCGATGCCGGACGCGGTGATGTGGCCCTTGAGACGTGGCGTGAGGTCGACCGACGGCGACTTGAGATAGGTCACCTGCACGCTGCTGGGATCGACCGTCGTGTCGTTATGCGCGCTGAAATGGATTTCGAGCGGGAAGGGCGACTTCGCTCCGGCGCTGTGCGGATCGGGAGAGACCTGCTCGATGCGCGGGCCCCGCGTCAGGCCGCGGGTGCCGAAGGCGCCCATGTCGGCGATGGCGGGCCGTGCGGCCTCGTCCTTCGAGATCAGCAATTCCGAGGCGGAGGCTGCGGGCGCGGCGGCAAGGATCAGGCCCATCGCCGCAACGACGGCCGCCACTGAGAAGTTGCTCATGAAGCGTTTCCGAACACGGCGCCCTTGCCTATTATTTAGCGGGGCAAGGTCCCGAATTCAACATTGTTGCGTGGTCCAAGACTAATGGCCGCTGCCGCCGGTTATGCCGAGGCCGCTGACGACGGAAACGATGGCCGAACAGATGGCGATCAGCGAAGACATCGCCGCCTGCACGCGTTTCAGGCTCTTTTCCAGTTGGGTCTCGTCGCCGCTCGCCACTCGGGCGGCGATGAAGCGGGACGTTCGTGCCACAATTTTGCTGTGATCGGCCTCCGGCGACCTCGCCGCTTCGACGCCCTGGCGAATCAGCGCCCCGGTGAAAAAGCCGAATGTGATGCTGGCGACGTAGTAGCCGAGCTCGCGCCATTCGCTGAAGCCGTCCGGCA
>Ga0265325_10002824_pt1 | contig 11586 bp, 7 predicted proteins | sample 41420metaG_FD_202090 | JGI IMG/M metagenome (GOLD analysis project Ga0265325, IMG submission 202090) | Rhizosphere microbial communities from Carex aquatilis grown in University of Washington, Seatle, WA, United States - 4-14-20 metaG | ecosystem: Host-associated > Plants > Roots > Rhizosphere >...
GTCTCACCAGGGCAATCAACGACTCGGGTCAGGCCGTCGGCTCGGCGAACCTTCCGGGCGACACCGTGGGCCATGCTTTCCTGTGGACAACTACGGATGGCGTGCAGGATCTAAACAACTTGATCCCGGCCGCCTCGGGTTGGGAGCTCTATTCCGCGAATGCCATCAACGCGAATGGACAAATCGCTGGCGACGGAGTCTACAACGGTCAGATTCACGCTTTTCTGCTCACTCCGACAGGAGCGTCGTCTCGCTTCTGAAGTTGACCGGGAAGAAAGAAAAGGAACTTGGGTCGGACCGAATATAGAAACGTTTTAATATTGACAGTTTCGCCCCTTCCATAATCCAATAGCCGCACCCATGGAAAATACCTCCGCGTCTTCCTCTGCCGCGCCTCGGCTCCGCCGCACGCTCACTCTTTGGGACCTCATCCTTTACGGCATCATCGTGATTCAGCCCGTGGCACCAATGTCTGTGTTTGGCGTTCTCAGTGATAGTGGCCATGGGCACGTCGTTACAACGCTCCTCATAGCCATGGTGGCAATGCTGTTCACGGCGTTCAGTTACGGTCGCATGGCGCGAGCGTATCCCAGCGCAGGCTCCGCGTTCACCTACGTAGGGCAGGAAATTAATCCGGCACTTGGTTATGTCACGGGTTGGAGCATGGTTATGGACTACATCCTCAACCCGATGATCTGCATTATCTGGTGCAGCCAGCAAGCGTTCGTGTTTGCTCCGGGGATTCCTTACTGGGCCTGGGCAATGTTTTTTGGAGCGGTGTTTACGTTCCTGAATTTGCAGGGCATCAAGACTTCGGCTCGCGTCAATACTCTGCTGGCCGCCGGAATGGGCGCGGTAGTGGCGGTTTTCTTTATGGTGGCCATCCGGTATGTCATGGGAAATCCGCATGACGGAGCATCGTTCTTTTCCCGTCCCTTTTATGATCCTCAGCTTTGGAACACGAAGGCCGTGTTGGGCGCGACATCCATCGCCGTGCTGAGCTACATCGGCTTCGACGGTATCTCAACTCTCTCGGAAGAAGCGGAGAACCCGCGGCGCAACATCCTGCTCGCGACCGTGCTGACTTGTTTTGTGATCGGAATACTATCGGCTCTTGAAGTCTATGCCGCGCAGTTGATTTGGCCCGCCACGCAGCCCTTCCCGAACAGCGATACGGCGTTCACGTTTGTCGCGGGCCGCGCCTGGAAACCGATGTTCGCGATTGTGGGCTTCACGCTTTTGGTGGCTAACTTCGGTTCGGGTATGGGGGCTCAGATTGGCGCGGCGCGTCTTCTCTATGGAATGGGCAGAAGCAAAGCGCTGCCGCAGTCTTTCTTCGGCAAGGTCGATGCCAAGCGCCACGTACCGCGAAACAACGTACTGTTTGTTGGGGCCATCGCGCTGGTCGGGGCACTGCTGGTGAGCTTTGGCCTGTTCAGTTACGGACTGGGAGCGGAGATGCTCAACTTCGGAGCCCTCATCGCTTTCATGGGAGTGAATCTCGCCGCGTTTGTGCGGTATTACGTGCGCGAAGGCAAGCACAACGGCGTGCCACCGCTGGTGCTCACCGCGCTCGTCATTGCTCTTGTCCTCTGGCCAAGTTCGAATTGGACGCTTCTGGTTGCTGCGGGAATTGCTTTGGCACTTCTTGCTGTATGGACGCCGCCGCTAGCGGGATTCACGATCTGTTTTTTTCTGTGGAAGAATCTAAGCTGGAAAGCTTGGATCGTCGGCGGAATCTGGATGGCTGTTGGTATCGGGTTTGGTGCTTGGAAAACTCAGGGATTCCGTGGTGATTTGGTGAACTTTGATCTGCCGCCAGAGGGAGAATAACGCTGCCGCGAAGGATTCTCAAAGTATCGCCGAGGCGTAGTTCCCAGCGTTTTCCGAAACATGGCGATGAAAGCGCTGGGTGTGCTGTAGCCGGCTTCCAGAGCGGCATGCGTGATCTTTTCTCCAGCGGCCAGCAGTTGCAGAGAACGCATCAAGCGAAGCTGCTGCCTCCATTTTCCCAGCGACAAGCGCGTCTCTTCCAGGAATAGCCTCTCGATCGTCCGCTTACTCGCGCCTGCCTTCTTGCAAAGGGCATCCAGAGAACGCGGATCCGCAGGGTTCCGCAGCAGACTCTCCGCCACCCGGACCGCTCTCGGATCCGAAGGACTCGGCAGTTGCAATGAAACCGCCTGCACCGATTCCAGTTGGTCCAGCAGGATATCGATCAAATGAGCGTGCGTTCTTGCTCTTCGGCTCAAAGAAGGATACGTGCATGCGTGAAGAATCAGTTCCTGCAGAAGGGACGAGACGTTGACCACGCAGCAAGTTCTGGGCAGATGGCGCACCATTCGCGCCCTCAAGTAGACAGTGCGCATCGAGACCGAACCCGACATGACGATGCTGTGCGGAGTCTTCGCCGGGATCCAGACGGCGCGCCGCGCTGGTACCACCCATGTCCCTTCGCTGGTGCGAACGGTCATCACTCCATGACTCGCATAGACAAGTTGGTCCTCGGGATGGAAGTGGTCCGGGATGACGTGGCCATGCGCGAACTCGTAAACCAAGGTTGTTACCGGGAAAGGAAGCCTAGGGCAGGCATGCACGCCTTGTCGTATCTTCGACATTTATTGTCACAATAGCGAAAGAATGCAGTGGAATCAATGCCGTATTGTGACTCTAGTTTCGATCGCAAGGTCCGTCTGGAGGACAGCATGCTAGATTCGACCAATATTGTAGCTTTCGTCCCAACCAAGGATTCCGCCAAAGCGCGCGAGTTTTACGAGGGTGTGCTTGGTCTTCGCTTCGTCAAGGATGACGGCTTCGCGATGGTCCTCGATGCGAATGGAATCATGATCCGGGTTGCGAAAGTGGGCAACGATTTCACTCCCGCTCAGTTCACGATTCTCGGTTGGCAGGTTTCCCGCATCGAAGGCGTAGTGCGTGACCTGCAGAAGAAAGGCGTCCACTTCGAGATCTTCGGTCTCTTCAAGCAGGACGAACTCGGCATCTGGACCGCGCCAACCGGACATAAGGTGGCATGGTTCAAGGATCCCGACGGAAACATCCTGTCGGTCTCCGAACACGTGCAATAAGACCTCTACACTTCGTGGTTTCGAAAATGGGTTAAACACGGGCCCTCAAGCCGAGGGGTTTCGCCTAGGGCCCGTTCGTAACGACTACTTCGTTACGACAAACTGCGGATTGCTGTTAAGCGTTCCAGCTGGAGTGACGACAGAAACCGTGCCGGTCGTGGCACCCACCGGGACTGTTGCATGGATGTAGGTGTCGGACTTAACCGTGAAATTCGCCTGCACGCCGTTGAACGTGACGCCGGTCGTGCCGGTCAAGTGGTTGCCCAGGATGATGACCTGCTTTCCGACTTTTCCGGCGACGGGGACAGTCTCCACGAATGGGCTGAGGCCGTTGGAGAGTTTAAAGATCGTGCCAAAATTTTCCCTGTTCACGCCGCCGAAGATAGTCGTTCCGTAAAAATTACCGTCGGTGCCCTGAAAAAGCTGGCCCTCCGGGTTATATCCGCTGGCAGGCGTACCGCAACCGCAAAACATGTACAACGGCGTGAACTTGCCTGTCGGACTGATCTCAAAAATGGTTCCAAGGCCGTCACCTCCGTCCAAGGGATTGCCTCCCCCAGACGTCGCATAGAGGTTTCCATCGCCGGCCAAGGTTAGTGGCTGCAACTCGCCGGGGCGTCCGGGAAGGACCGGATTGTCCAGGACTCTGTATTCGCCCGTCGAAGTGATTTCAAATACCGCCGCCCCGCCGATGGTCGTGCCAAAAAAATTCCCCTTCGCATCCTGCACGATCTGATTCGGAATTGAACCCTCGGAGCATCGCGAGGACGGACTGCAGAAGTCGTGGAGCACCTGATAGCTTCCCGCGGCGGTGAGTTTATAAAAGACTCCGCCTCCCTCCGTCCCTCCCGCAAAAGTCACGCCATAAAAGTTGCCGTCGCGGCCTTGAATCGGGGGAGCGCTCCCACCGGAACCGTCAACGCAATTCGTTTGCGAACAAAAAGTGTGGATCGTCGTGAATTGGCCGCTTGGACTGATCTTGAAAATCAAACCGCCGCCACTCCCTGTTCCCGTTCCCGCCACGCCGTAGAAGTTCCCATCGCTGGCCTGCATGACTCCGGGCGGGTTACCGCCGTCCGGGCATCCGTCGGCGGAGCAAAAATCGTGAAGTACCGTGAATCGACCGGCCAAGGTCAACCGATAGAAGACTCCGTTCCCGCCCCCTCCAGCTAATATGTTTCCACCTGACAAGGTGACTCCATAGAGATTGCCGTCGATTCCGAGAATAGGAGTCGTGTCGGGAGTCGCTCCATCCGTGCAATTGGTCTGGGAGCAAAAGTTGTAAATCGACGTGATCTTTCCGCTGGGCGTCATTCGGAAGACATTGCCGTGTCCGTTCCCTCCAAAGGCGGTTGTGCCGTAAAAATTTCCGTCCGTCGCTTGCACTACCGACCCGAAAGGTTCCCAGCCATTGGCCCCTCCAAATTTGGCGAGGTACGTAACCGTTTGTGTGTGGGCGCACACTGCCAGGCTAATGCTGAGAGTCGCACAGGCGAGTGCAAGAGTAATCAGAGATTTCGAGCTTTTCATCGCGATATCCTCGTAAAGTGCCCCAAGCCCAGGCAGCACGGAAATGGGTTAAACACGGCCCCTGTAGCCGATGGGGCCTGTTCGCAACGACTACTTCGTTACGATAAATTGCGGATTGCTGTTGAGCGTTCCCGATTGCGTGACTACAGAAACGATTCCGGTAGTCGCGCCCGCTGGCACCATCCCTTTGATGTAAGTATCGGACTCAACCGTGAACGCCGCCGGCACACCGTTGAACGTGACGCTGCTAGATCCAATCAAGCCTCTGCCAAGGATAAGGACACTTTGCCCGACTTTGCCGGCCACCGGTACGGTTTTCACCAGTGGGACCAGCCCGTTCGACAGGCGAAAGATCGTGCCATAGCAACAGGGCGGTGGGCCGTAGAGGGTGGCTCCGTAGAGACTGCCGTCGGTACCTTGAAAAAGTGGGCCCGGAGACGGGTCGTAGCCCTGAGGGTTCGCAAAGCTGTAAAGCGACGTGAACTCGCCTGTCGGCTTGACCTCAAAAATCGTTCCTTCCTCGGAGGCCCCGCCATCTTGGGTCAATCCATAAAAGTTGCCGTCATTGGCCAGGGTCAATCCCACAAACGGACTGCCTAATATCGTGTGGAGGATGCGGTAGTGATGTGTCGGGTTGATCTCGAATACCACCGAGATGCCGTACACGGTTGTCCCAAAAAGATTCCCATTGGCATCCTCCACGATCGTGCTCGGGTCAGACTCACAACTTTCACTTTGACCGCAAAAGTTGTGGAGCACCTTGTAGGTTCCCGAAGCGGTCACTTCGTATACGACACCGCCCCCTCGTTTTCCACCATCGTATGTTGTGCCATAAAAGTTGCCGTCGCTGCCTTGGATCGGCGGGAAATGTGGATTTGCCCCATCCATGCAATTCGTATGCGAACAAAAAGTGTAAAGCAACGTGAACTGGCCGGTTGGCGTGATTCGGAACATCGTGCCGCCATGATTTCCACCTACGGCCATCGTGCCATAGAAATTCCCATCGCTAGCCTGAATGATCCCGTTCGGGAAGATTCCATCCCTGGCGCACGTCGAGGCGCCACAAAAGGTGTAGATCGTCGTGAGCTGGCCATCCAGCGTCACCCTGTAAAGAGTGGACGAACTCCCGACGCTGTCACCATCTGTCACTCCATAGAGAGCTCCGTCGGTGCCGAGAATGGGTGCCGGACCCGGATACTCCCCGTCGGCACAATTCGGCTGTGAACAAAAACTGTAGATGGTGCCGAGCTCTCCGTTGGGCGTCATTCGGAAGACTTGACCGAGACCGTTCGTGCCGCCGCCGGCTGTGCCATAAAAGTTTCCATCCGTCGCCTGCACCACCCCTGTTGAGGATCCCTGCCCCCCGGTAAAGCGCGCGATGAAAGTCACAGTTTGTGCCTGGGCGCATATTGCGAGCCCGAGTGTGAGCAGTGCCAGTGTGCTCATCCGAACGCTGCGCGAAAAGCTATGGGGGAACTGCAGTGTGTTCTTCATGGAATCGCCTCTCTGGCTCGGAACGATTCGGAGTCTTACTCCGGTCACAGCGTATGGAAACACCCAGCGCCTGGGGGGATGGCGCGGGCCCTGCTGAAAAAATCATGACAAAAAGAAGGCGCACCGAAATGTAGCTATGAGGCTCCTTCGCCGTATCAAGTCGATTAAGATGCAGGAAATTGCAACCTACCGACAGGCACGCTCCTTTACGCCGGCCACCGAACCCAAGTGGCCGCCCCAAGCTGGAGGGATGCTAGACGAGTTGGCAGCCCGTGTCTTTCAGGGAATTGAGCTTTTGTCAGCGGATTGATGTAATCCCGTGGGCCTTGCGGTATTCGGTGGGGGTCATTCCTGTAACGCGCTTGAACATCGCCGCCATGTGAGCATGGCTGCTGAAACCCGCGCACAGCGCCAGATCGGTTAACGAGGGAGTGTCCTTATGAGGCCGAATAAGCCGTTCCGCCACGAATTCCACGCGCAGCTTGCGGATGTAGTCTCCCACCGTCATGCCATAGATGCGATGGAATTCCCGGGCAACGTGCGAGGGATGAACCCCGGCCACCCGGGCGACATCGTTCAGCGAAATCCCGTCGCGAAACGAATCCTGAAGTAAAGCCTTCACGCGGCGCATCCATCCGGGGGCATCACTCGGCTGGGCGAAGCCTCCTCGAAACCATCTGCCCAACAACTCCAGAAACGCGCCTTCCACGATGAGGTCAGAGAGCGCATCGGGACTCTTGAACTCCTCATACATCTTGAGCGCCAGGCCCCGCAGGTAGCCCGGAGGGGCGATTCGCGGGCAGTCCGTGTCGGCGTTGGCGATTTCCAATCGATTGCCGATCCAACTGGGATCGACCGCCGTAATGAAAACTCCTGCTCCCTGGGAACCGAAGACGTTCGTGTGCATCTCCCCTGCCGGAAGGTAGAACAAGCTTCTGGGTGCAAGTGTCTCTTCACGGGAGCGCATGGTGAGCGAGAACGATCCCGAAAAGGCAAGGACTACCCAGGTGCTGTCGTGGTAGTGGCGTTGCAGCAACGTGCCAGGCCGGTAGAGCGACTGTCGGCAGTCAATCGTCGAATTGGAAAACTGAGAGTTTCCGGGAACGTTCATTACGGGCGACCCGATGGAGTGCGAGTCTAGCCCACAACGATTACTGGATGCAAGGTCTTTCCTCCCGCTACCAGCCTATAGAGCGTGGCCGTATCCTCGATCAGACGGCGCTTCAGGGGTAGGCCGCCGCCTAAGTAGGATAGTTCCATGTCAGGTGGCATCCGGTTTTCTGCGAACTCTGCGGCCTTTCTCAGCGCTCTCTGCGGTCAAAGGCTTTCACCCAGAGCTCGCCTAGTGGCGACCAATTCCAGTCAAATGACGCCGTCACACACGTCATTCCACGTTCCAGCCGCTCACTTCGACCGCGGCCTTCGCCGCCCCTAGCTCGCTGGCTCGGTATGTCGCCGTCACTTCCCGCTTCTCTCCCGGCATCAGGGAAATGTAGTTGTCTTCCCAGACTACGGGCAGAATCTCTTCTCCCTTGGGCCCTTTGTCGACTTTCAGCCGTACAAAGAAGGCGAGACTCTTGCTCGGGTTCTCGAGAACCACATGCGTGGTCTCTTCCTCGCCTTTGCGCTCGCTGCGGTTCGTTACTTTCAGTTTCACCTTCGGTAATTGCGAGAGCGCCGTGAAATCCGCATAGGATTCAGTTGGCGTCATCCACCAGGTGGACTTGGCCCAATCGATAGTCTCTGGCTTGGACGACAGCCAGTAGAAATTCGAGCCGACCAGCTTGCCCGTCGAATCTTCCACACGCAGCGCGAGGAAATATGTGGGGCTAAGGCCCGCCACATCCGGCAGCGCGAAAATCTTCGCCGTGCTGTCCGCGCCTGCGTCCACCGTATTCGACTGCGTGAACTTCTCCGTCATGTCGAGGTTGTAAATCTTGGTGGTAAGCTTCAGACCCTTAGCATCTTCGTACTGGCTGCTGACCAGCCAGATCGAGTGATCGTCATAACCATAAACGGGATGCAATGCCTCCATGGCGCGCTTGGCGCCGAAGTAACCGCCGCCGGGCCGCAGATAGTAGTCGTAGAGGTGCCAGATCATCGAGGGCCACGCGTTGTTCAGCATCCACTGAATGACGCCCGTGGACTGGTATTTGTTCCGGCTGTATGCCTCGTACATGGCGCGCACGCCTTCGTAGGTCTGCATCTGTGACTTCGTGGCGAAGTCCTGCACGTTGTCGGACTTGCCATAACGGTTAGCCAGCGCTTCGCTGAACACGCCAATGGTTTTGAATTCGCCGCCACCCGCGTGGTAATTCCAAACGTCATCGATAGGCCACATGTGCTCCTTGCCGACCATGGCGCGGATGCTCTCGACCGGCGGAACTGCCGGCCCCATGCTGGTTTCGGAGTTGAAGCCGTAAGCTCCGCCGCAGCCTCCCGGATTACACAGCTTGCGTCCAGGCTGGCCTTGGGGAGTGTCGACCTCCCAGTAGCTGGGCGCCACATATTCATATGGACCAGACATCTTGACGCCGCTGTCGCCGGTGACACTCGTTTTCTTTCCCGTGGCCGACGAGACCACCGGATTTGGCCAGAACAAATCTTTCTCAACATCGAGGTACATTTGCTCGACGTCGGGCGGTGGAGCATTGTCGCTGCCATTCAGCCACATCACGATGCTGGGATGGCTACGCAGCCGGTAGAGCTGATCCCGCAAAGACTGTTTCGCGATTTCAAAATCCTTGGGTTGCCACTTGGGCCAACGCTCCCAGAAGTCGCAGCAGCACCATCCCGCCATGACGAGAATCCCCTGGCGGTCGGCGAGGTCGAAAAATTCCTGCGTCTCGAGTTTGCCTTCCAAGCGGACGGTATTCAGTCCCATGTCGCGAACGTAGCGGAACTCGTCCTGCAGGCGTTGCGAATTTTCCCGCAGCATCAGGTCGGGGGTCCAGCCTCCACCGCGAATCAGGATGTTTTTTCCGTTGATGTGGAAGGCGCGCCCGCCGACCGAATTAAAGTCCGACGTGATTTCCCGAATGCCAAACTCGGTCGCGGAGTGATCGCTGACCGCTCCGTTCACCTCGAACTCCATGTGCAGAGGATAAAGATTCGGCTTGCCCATTTGCGTCGGCCACCACAGGCGCGGGTTCGAGAAGACAAGCTCCGAGAATTTGTCGGGCGTAAAGGTGATGTCCTTCGCCTCGTTGGGCCCGAGTTCGACGTCCTGTTCAAACTTTACGTTCTCAATTGCGCCTTTGAGTTTGCCCTTTACTGGCTGGTTCGTTCCGTTCTTCACCTGCGCGGTCACGGTGAGTTGCGCGCTGTCATTGGTGGGCATGTTCAGCTTCGATACGACCGTGGGATATCGAAGCGCCACGGGCCCGCTGGTCGTGAGATAAACTTCCCGCCACAGCCCCATGTTCTTGTCAGGTGGCGCGGGATTCCAGTCAACAAAGGTAATGGCGAGATCGTGCTCGGTGGGAGAAAAGACCTGCACCGCGAGCACATTCTCCGCGCCCGGCTTGGCCGCGTCGGTCACATTAAATTCGTAAGTGCGCCACGCGCCTGCGACCTCGTCGTCCTTGGCAATCTGTTTTCCGTTCAGCCAGATGTTGGCGCGGTAGTTGATCCCATTGAATTTCAACCAAGCCGTCTTACCCTTGAAGGTCGCCGGCACGGCAAACTGTTTCCGGTACCACCACGACACCGCATAGGGACTGTCCGGCGCCATCGCGATGTTCGAGAAATTCGCGCCAATCGGATAGGTCACGCCCGCATAGTCTCGCAGGTTCGTACCAAAGAGAGGATCGGCAAAGGTCTTATCCTTCACCAGTGCGGCTACCACAGTCGTTGGCACAGTCGCTTCGTGCCATCTCTTCGGCGAAAACTGCGGAGTCGAAATGACCTCTCCCTTTGCGTCGACTTTGGCAGAGGTCTGCAGCGACCAACCCAGGTGCAGTGACAGCTTCGCTTCGGCGGCATGCTTCGAGCCCGCCGCCTCTTGGGCGAGAACGGATGGGACCTGGAGGAAAGCCAGAAAGACGAATTGAGCCAGAACGAAGAGTGTGACTGCCAGCCGCTTGCCTGAGTTCATGGTGCTCCTAAATTGATTGCGTTATGGACATGGCGATGAAAAGGGGACGAGTTCGCACAAACCAGTTCGAACAAAATATGGATAACACTTATATTAATTCGTTTCAATAGCGGAATTTTAGCGCACCGTACGCGCTTTGGTTCGGAAATTTGAGAAGTCTCGCCGCATATCTTTTTCCCAATGTGCGGATCATCGTTATGGCCCAGCCTCGACCGCGAACACCGTCGCTCTAGTTTATAATTAAAAATTCGCCTTTACTCCTGGAGTGACAAGAAGATGATTCGATTTTTGCAGACTCAAGGCCCGACCAAGAAGATCATTCTTAGCGGCATCCTTCTCGTAATTTGCGGTGCCATGGTCATCACGTTTATTCCTGGCGGCCTGACCTCCGAACTGACGGGCCAGCCCGGCAAGGGTGTCATCGCGAAGGTGGCTGGCGGCGAGATCAGCGCCGACGAAGTGCGCCAGACTGCGCGGCAAATGGCCCAACAAGACGCGCAGCGCTATGGCGAAATGGCGTCCAAGCTTATGCCGTTTCTGATTCAGCAGGAAACCACCCGCGCGGTGGACCAGTTAATCAGCCGCCAGGCTCTGTTGAGCGAGGCCTCGCGTATGGGCTTCCGCGTCTCGCCAGAGGAAGTGAAGGACGAGTTGCAGCACGGGCGCTATGCTGCCACATTCTTCCCGGGCGGCAACTTCATCGGCCAGGTGGAATACGAAGATATGCTGCAGCGCGCCAATCTGACGCCTGCCAAGTTCGAAGATGCGGTGAGCAGCGACATTCTTCTCACTAAGCTGCAGGCTTTTATCTCTGGAAGCGCCTCCGTCAGCGACTCCGAGATTCACGACCAGTTCATCAAGCAGAATTCGAAGGTCAAATTCGAGTACGCCATCTTGAAGCAGGACGATCTGCGCAAGGGATTGCACCCGACAGACCAGGAATTGAAGGCGTTCTACGAGAGCCACAAAACCAGCTACGCGAATTCTGTTCCTGAAAAACGCAAGGTGAAGTACGCGGTTGTCGAAGCCAGTAAGGCGGAGGCGGGCGTAGAAATTACTCCAGACGATCTGCGCGGCTACTACGATCAGCACCGCGACCAGTACCGCATGCCCGAGCAGGCAAAGGTCAGCCACATTCTTATCAAGACGCCGCTGGCAGGTCCTGATGGCAAAGTGGATGAGAAGGGTGTTGCAGAGGCCCAGCGTCGCGCCGAGGACTTGTTAAAGCAGCTAAAGGGCGGCGCCAAGCTCGAAGATCTGGCTAAGAAATATTCAGAAGATCCACGCAGCGCCAAGCAGGGCGGTTCCCTCGGCTGGATCGGCAAGGGCCAGACGGTTCCTGAATTTGAGAAAGTTGCCTTTTCGCTTCCCAAGGGACAG
>Ga0265325_10002826_pt1 | contig 11582 bp, 9 predicted proteins | sample 41420metaG_FD_202090 | JGI IMG/M metagenome (GOLD analysis project Ga0265325, IMG submission 202090) | Rhizosphere microbial communities from Carex aquatilis grown in University of Washington, Seatle, WA, United States - 4-14-20 metaG | ecosystem: Host-associated > Plants > Roots > Rhizosphere >...
TAGCCGCTCATCGAGTCGTAAAAATAGGGCGTCACGTAGGCGAATCCACTGAATTGTGCGCCATTCAACGCGGTTGATTGACCGGTACAATTGGAAGCGGTGTAGCTTACATTGTAGAGGTTATAACTCCGGTCAATGATCGAAACGGTACCGGTCATTGAGCACCCGGTGTTGGGATCCCGCCCGGAAAGGCTACCGGCACCTGATACCGAGAACTGGAAATTGTAGTAGTAATTGCCGCTGACAAAGGATAGCGATGAGCTGCAGTTGTAGAGCAAGTCGAAAGTCAATGCGATTGATTCGCTTGAAGTGGTTCCGTTGGCGGTCGTGATCTGATCGGTGATATCAAGTGTCGCACCGGGCACGAACGTTCCATGCAACGTCCCGGCTGCGGAAAACGATCCATCGGAAAACGTACTGCCGAACTTCGGGAACGCTGCAAAGGCGGCCGAGACTGCATTACCGGAGACGCTCAGCGTGCCCACGTCCTGGCTTCCGTCTGCAAGGCGGACAATACGAAATGCACCGGATTCGTCCACATAGACTCCAATGCCGCTCGTATACCAAAAGCCACCAGGTGTGGCATTGGCTTCACCGCCGCCGGTGCAGTCGTAGCCCGAGTTCTCGAATCCGTAGCCCGGAATGTATCCAAGGCCGGAACTTCTCGAGTCGCCGGCACTTCCATCGCCGCAGGCCGATAAGAATGAGAAGCCGGAGAGAATGGACGCGCACGCCAACGCCTTTATTCCGGTCATCGGCGCAATTCCGGTTTGATACGAGGCCTTTTTCACCCAATCCCATGCCCGGTGCCGCAGGTGATCCGAGCATACCAGTGACCCACGGTTTCTGCTTCGACCGGCCCGTATGCTGGCGGTGGGCATGCGCCGATGCTATGGTCGATTCGGGATGCCGGGACGGCAATGACTGCAGCGAAACTCCTCTCTCTTCCGGTGATCATCGTCATCACGTATGGCGCGCTGATAGCGGCGTACTTCGGTTCCAGCCTGATCGTCATCGGCCTCAATCGCATGCAAGGCGCCCGCAAGATCCAGGCGCGCAGCGAGGCTCCCGAGCAGATCCGTCGCGACTTCCGCCAGAGCTTCCGCTCGCTGGCGCTGATCGCGGTGTGGTTTGGAGGCGGCTATTGGGCGTACGCGCGCATGGGTTGGGGGCTGCGGGCCGCGAATCCGAGCCTGCTCTCAGTGGCGCTTTCTTTCGTCGTGTCGATGCTGCTATTCGATACGTGGTTCTACTGGCTGCACCGGCTGATTCACAGCCGCTGGTTGTTTCGCCGGGTGCACCTCTGGCACCACCGCACGACCGCACCCGAGGTCTGGTCCAACAACAGCGATCTGCTGCTTGACACGCTGGTGCTGCAATCCTACTGGCTGGCGGCACACTTCCTGATCCCGATCGCACCGATGGTGCTCGCGGCACACAAGCTGTACGACCAGTTCACCGGCGCGATGGGGCATTCGGGATTCGAACATGCGGGCAGGATTGCGTGGCCACCGTCGCCCATCCTGAGCGTGACGCATCACGACCAGCACCATCGCTACAGCTCCTGCAACTACGCGACCCACTTCAGCCTTTGGGACCGCCTGCTCGGCACGCTGCACCCGACCCATGACGATGAGGTGAAGCGCAACCTCTCGCCGCAACCGCTCGCGCCACGCGTGGCCCCGAAGTGACTGTGTGGCGTGCTTGAGGCACACTGGGACCATGCTCTTGCCTGAGACACTGCGCGGCTGCGCACGCACGCTGCGTCCGCTCGCGCTGTTGCCGTTGGCTGCGGCGGCGACCCTGTCGCTGCTCGTATTGCAGGGTGGTGCGCAGGCCGATCCGGCGCCGGATGCGCCTATGCTGGGCTTCGCTCCCGCCGGGGCTGACGCGCAGCGCACCTTGGAGCGGCACTTCGATGCCGACCTCGATGCGGCGCAGATGCGTGAGTGGCTGCAGCAGCTCGCCAGCGCCCCGAATCACGTCGGCAGCGCGCACGATGCCGCCAATGCGCAGTTCATGCTGCACAAGCTTCAAGAGTGGGGCTGGGATGCGAGCATCGAGACCTTCAATGTGCTGTATCCGACTCCGCGGCGCGTTGCCCTCGAGCTGATCGCGCCGTCGAAGTTCAAGGCACGGCTGACCGAACCGCCGCTGCGCGGTGATGCCAGCAGCGCGCTCGCGGCGCAAGGTCTGCCGCCCTACAACGTCTATGGTGCCGACGGCGACGTCAGCGGCGAGCTGGTCTACGTCAACCGCGGCACGCCGGAGGACTACCTCGAGCTCGCGCGCCGTGGCATCAGCGTGCAGGGCCGGATCGTCATCGCGCGCTACGGCGGGGTGTGGCGCGGACTGAAGCCGAAGCTGGCTGCCGAGCATGGGGCGATCGGCTGCCTGATCTATTCCGATCCGCGGGATGACGGCTACGGCGAGGGTGACGTCTACCCGCAGGGCGCATGGCGTCCCGCGGACGGCGTACAGCGCGGTTCCGTCGCCGATATTCCACTCTACCCGGGCGATCCGCTGACCCCGGGCACGCCGTCGACCCCCGGCGCGCCGCGGGTCGCACTGGCGGCCGCCGCGACGCTGAGCAGGATCCCGGTACTGCCGATCTCCTATGCCGACGCGCAGCCGCTGCTCGCCGCACTCGGTGGTCCGGTCGCGCCGGAGGGCTGGCGCGGGGCACTGCCGATCACCTATCACGTGGGCGCAGGGCCGGCGCGGGTGCACCTGCAGATCGAGTCCGAATGGAGCCAGAAGCCGATCTACGACGTGATCGCGAGGATCCGGGGCGCGACGCTGCCGGATGAGTGGGTCGTGCGCGGCAATCATCACGACGGCTGGGTCTTCGGCGCCTGGGACCCGCTGTCGGGGAACGTCGCGCTGATGGCCGAGGCGAAGGCGATCGGAGCGCTCTTGAAGACCGGCTGGCGTCCGAGCCGCACCCTGATCTACGCCAGCTGGGACGGCGAGGAACCAGGTCTGATCGGATCCACCGAGTGGACCGAGGCGCATGCAGAGGAGCTCCAGCGCCACGCCGTGCTGTACGTGAATTCCGACGAGAACCTGCGCGGATTGCTGCGCGCCGGCGGCAGCCACGCGCTGCAGCGCCTGGTCAATGAGGTCGGTGCGGGCATCCGTGACCCGGAGACCGACGGCAGCGTGCTGCGACGGCTGGGCGCGCAGCTGCGTGTCACCGCCTACGAACATCCGAGCCCACAGGCTCGGGCGGCGGCGCAGGCCGCTGCCGCCGGACTCGACCTGCCCATTGACGCGCTCGGATCGGGCTCGGACTACAGCCCGTTCCTGCAGCACCTCGGCATCGCTACGCTGGACCTGGAATATGCCGGCGAGGGGGAGCAGGGCGGCGTCTACCATTCCGCGTACGACACGTACGAGCACCTGCTGCGCTTCGGCGACCCGGGCCTGCGCTATGGCGTGACCGAGGCGCAGACCGTAGGGCACGTCGTGCTGCGGGTCGCAGATGCGGCCGTGCTGCCGTGGCAGTTCAGCGATGTTGCGCAGACCTATGCCGGCTACGTGCGTGAGCTGCACGAACTCGCCGATGAATCGCGTGCGCACGCACGGTTGCTCGGGGAGCTGCTCGACGCGCATGCCTTCGAGGTGACCGCCGATCCGCAGGCCGGCATCGCGCCTCCGGCACGCGAAGCGGATACGCCGTACCTGGACTTCGCGCCGCTGGACAACGTCATCGCGCAGCTGGATCGCAGCGCTCGCGCTTACGATGCTGCGTACGCCGCCGCGGCGGCGCAGGGACTGGTACTCGGCGATGCGCAGCGTCGCGAGCTCGACGGAATTCTGCAGGGCATTGAGCAGAGCCTCACGGATCCGCGCGGACTGCCGCGGCGTCCGTGGTACCGCCATATGATCTACGCACCCGGCATGCTGACCGGCTACGGCGCGAAGACGATGCCCGGGGTACGCGAGGCGATCGAGGGCCGGCGCTGGGATGAGGCCAACGATTACGTGGTCGCTTCCGCGGCGGCGCTGCAGGGCTACTGCGCGCGCCTGGATGCGGCCACCGCGGCATGGCGGCACTGACGCGTGCTGCCCAAACGCCACGGCTTCGAGCGTCATTACGTCAACCGGGTCGGCTGGCTGCGCGCCGCGGTACTCGGCGCTAACGACGGGATCATCTCGGTGGCCAGCCTGCTGCTGGGCGTCACTGCGACCCACGTCGCCCGCGACGCGGCGCTGCTCGTCGGGGCTGCCGGCCTGGTCTCAGGCGCAATGTCGATGGCGGCCGGCGAGTACGTGTCGGTCAGTGCGCAGGCGGACAGCGAGCGTTCGGACCTGGAGCGCGAGCGGCGCGAACTCGCGGACAATGAGCCACAGGAGCGCGCCGAGCTCGCAGGCATCTACGTGCAGCGCGGGCTCTCGCCCTCCCTCGCGCAGGAAGTGGCCGGGCAGCTGATGGCGCACGATGCCCTGGGAGCGCACGCGCGCGATGAACTCGGACTCTCGCCTGCGACCAAGCCGCGACCGCTGCAGGCCGCCCTGGCCTCGGCGGCGAGCTTCAGCGTCGGAGCGCTGCTGCCGTTGCTCACGCTGCTGTTGCTGCCCACTTCGATCGCGGGAATCGCAATCGCCGGCTGTTCGCTCGTGTTCCTCGCGCTGATGGGCGGGGTTGCCGCGCGTACCGGCGGTGCACGGCTGGTGCCGAGCATCGTGCGCGTGACATTCTGGGGTGCGCTGGCGATGGGCATCACGGCCGCCGTCGGGCACCTGGTCGGCGCAGTCGCCTGAGGCGCGAGCCCCGTGCTACCGTTGGCGGATGCCAAAACTCACCTCCGTGCCACCCAATGATGCCGCGGTCGGCCGTTCCGCCGGTAGCGGCCTGAACTCCATCGACGAGGTGCTGGCCGAGCTGCACGCCGGCCGCATGGTCGTGATCATGGACGACGAGGATCGCGAGAACGAGGGCGACCTGGTCATGGCCGCCGAGTGCGTGCGGCCCGAGGACATCAACTTCATGGCCCGGTACGGCCGGGGCCTGATCTGCCTGACGCTCACGCGCGAGCGGTGCGCGCAACTGCGCCTGCCGCTGATGGTCAGCAGCACCGATCAGTCGCAGCGCACCAACTTCACGGTGTCGATCGAGGCGGCCGAAGGGGTCACGACCGGCATCTCGGCCCACGATCGCGCCCATACGGTGCGCACGGCGGTGCGGCCGGAGGCCCGCCCGCAGGATCTGCGCCAGCCCGGGCACGTCTTTCCGGTCATGGCGCAGCCCGGCGGTGTGCTGACCCGGGCTGGGCACACGGAAGCAGGCTGCGACCTGGCGCGGCTCGCGGGCTTCGAGCCAGCCTCGGTGATCGTCGAGATCATGAATGACGACGGCTCGATGGCGCGGCGTCCTGATCTCGAGCAGTTCGCACGGCGCCACCGGCTGAAGATCGGCACCATCGCCGACCTGATCCGCTACCGGCTCAACACCGAGCGGTCGGTCGAGCGCATCGCCGCGCAGCAGGTGTCGACGGAATTCGGCGTGTTCCACATGTATTGCTACGAGGATCACGTGCACCACGACGTGCACCTGGCGCTCGTGCACGGTGATCTGACGGCCGCCGTGCCGCTGGTGCGTGTGCACCTGACCGAGACGCTACGCGATCTGATCGGCGTGCGGGACGGATCGCGCGCGTGGACGCTGCGGGCTGCGCTGCAGCGGATTGCCGCCTCGCCGTGCGGCGTTGCGGTGATCCTGCGCCATTCGGAGACTCCGCGCGAGCTGGCGGATGCCGTGCGCGCGCTGGCGCGAATCGGTGCCAGCGAGCCGCGGCCCGCCGCGAGCGGACATGTGCTGCGCAAGCATGGGATCGGTGCACAAATCCTGCATGACCTCGGCGTGCGCCGCATGCGAGTGCTGTCGGCGCCGAAGCAGTTCTACGGCATCGCCGCGTTCGGCCTCGAGATCGCCGACTACGTGGATGAGAGCGGATGAGGCGGGTGCATGGGTATAGCCGCAAGTCCTGCTGACGAGCTCGCCGCGGGCACCTTCCGCCTGGCGATCGCCGCAGCGCGCTACAACGAATCGATCGTCTCAGGGCTGCTCGCCGGAGCGCGCGCGGCCTGGAAGGCGCATGGCGGCAGCGAGCAGGCGCTGCAGGTGGAGCAGGTGCCGGGCGCCTTCGAGCTGCCCCTCGCGGCACGGGCGCTGGCCCTGCAGCGCGGAATCGACGGCGTGATCGCGCTCGGCTGCGTGATCCGCGGCGACACCGCGCATTTCGAGTACGTGGCCGGCCAGTGCGCTGCCGGTCTGCAGCGCGTGATGCTCGATACCGGTGTGCCGGTCAGCTTTGGCGTGCTGACCGTTGAAACGCTGGCCCAGGCGCAAGAGCGCGCGGCGCCTGGCCTTGGAAATAAGGGCCACGAGGCCCTCGAGACGGCGCTGGCGATGGCGAGCCTGCTGCGGCGCCTGAAGTGAGCGGCAGCGCGGCGCCGGGTGCACCCACCGGGCTGGGGCACGGAGCGCGTCACCTGGCCCGCAAGCTCGCCCTGCAGGCGCTGTACCGCTGGCAGCTCAACGACTGCCCGTGGCAGGACCTGGTATCCGAGTTCGCGGACGATGCCGACATGCCGCGCGCGGACCGGTCCTACTTCCAGGCGCTGATCGAAGGTGTCGTCACCGCGCACGCGCAAATCGATGCCGGGCTCGCGCCACTGCTGGATCGTAAGCCAGCCGAGCTCGACCCGGTCGAGCATGCGCTGCTGCTGATAGGCGCCTACGAACTGCAGCAGCGGCCTGAGGTGCCGTTTCGCGTCGTGATCAGCGAGGCGGTGACGCTCGCGCGCCGGTTCGGCGCCACCGACGGGCACAAGTTCGTGAACGGCGTGCTCGATCGCGCGGCACGTCTATGGCGCCCGGCCGAGCACTGAGAGCACCCTGTCCCGAGCCTGCCTTGGCCAGCAGCGAATCCGAACTGATCGAGCGCTACTTCAACGGCCTCGGCGCGGCACGTGCCGATGTCGCGCTCGGCATCGGTGACGATGCGGCGCTGGTGCAGGTGCCCTCCGGTGTCGAGCTGGCACTGACGACCGATTCGCTGGTGGCAGGCGTGCACTTCGAGGCCGGCGCGCCGGCGCGCTCGCTCGGTCACCGCGCACTGGCGATCAATCTGAGTGACATTGCTGCGATGGGCGCGAGCCCGGCCTGGGCCCTGCTGTCGCTGAATCTTCCGTCCGCCGACGACGCCTGGCTGCAGGAGTTCGCGCATGGCTTCGGTGCGCTGGCACGGCGGCACGCCGTTGCGCTGGTCGGCGGCAACTTGAGCCGCGGCGCGCTCGCGATCACGGTACAGCTCGCCGGGCTGGTACCGCGCGGGCAGGCGCTGCGCCGCGATGGCGCCCATAGCGACGAAGACCTGTACGTCAGCGGCAGCGTCGGGGATGCGGCCGGAGGGCTCGCGTGCCTGCGTGGACAGCTCTCGCTCCCCGCCGAAGCCGCGCGCTACCTGCAGCAGCGCTTCGAATACCCGGAGGCGCGAGTCGCGCTGGGGCTGGCGCTGCGCGGAGTGGCCAGCGCCTGCATCGACGTGTCGGACGGGCTGTACACCGATGCCGGCCGGCTGCTGGAGGCCGCGGGGCTCGGCGCGCGCATCGACATCGAGGCGCTGCCCATCTCACCAGCGCTGCGCGCCGCGCACGGGCCCGATGCCTGGCGTGCGGCGCTCGCCGGCGGCGAGGACTACGAACTGTGCTTCACTGCGCCGCGCGCGCAGGCGGCGTCGGTGGTGGTCGCGGCCAGGGCGGCCGGCTGCGCGGTCACGCGGATCGGCACACTGGCAGAGCGCGCAGGCATCGCGCTGCATTCCGGCAAATCGTTGATCCAGTTCTCGCCTTCGGGCTTCGATCACTTCCGCGACTGACACATAATCTGGCGGTCCACCCCGCCGGTGCCCGGTGCCGGACCCCGCGTGCGCAGCCGCCCCTGATCCGGGACGACCATCACAGATCGCGCTGGAGGCGCGCACGTATTCTGTCCGCCGCTCCCCCCACGGCCTACGGCCTGATGCCCGCCCCCGCAACCAAGAACGCCAGCGCACGCAAGATTCCGGAACGCATCGGCAAGTACCTCATCATCAATGAGGTCGGCCGCGGCAGCACCGGTACGGTCTACTTGTCGCACGATCCGTACTACGGGCGCGACGTGGCGATCAAGGTCTACACGATCGATGCCGGCGGGGACGACGAGCGCGCGCGGATCTCCCGCAAGATGTTCCTGTCCGAGGCGCACATGGTCGGCATGCTGCAGCACCCGAACATCCTGCCGATCTATGACGCGGGCGAGGAGGGCGGTCACTGTTACATCGTTACCGAGCACGTGCACGGCGCGCGCACTCTGGCCGCGTACTGCCGCCCTGACAATCTGCTGCGGCTCGACGACGTGGTCGAGATCATGTTCAAGTGCGCCAAGGCGCTGCACTACGCACATTCGCGTGGCGTGATCCACCGCGACGTCAAGCCCTCGAACATCATGCTCACGACCGACAGCGACGTGCGCATCATCGATTTCGGCATCGCGCTGGTCGCCGACTCGGAGATCTCGCGCATCGAAGGCATCGCCGGCTCGCCCAGCTACATGTCGCCCGAGCAGGTGCAGAGCCTGGAACTGACCAACCGCTCCGATCTGTACTCGCTCGGCGCGGTCATGTATGAACTGCTGACCGGCGTGCGTCCGTTCCGAGCCGGCAATCTCGCCAAGCTGCTGCACCAGATCGTGTATGCGACGCCGGTGCCGATTCATACGCTGCGCAACGACGTGCCCGAAGAGATCGAGAACGTCGTGGCGGTCGCGATGCAGAAGGATCCCGAGCGGCGCTACCACTCGGGGCTGGACTTCGCAGCCGAGCTGACTCGCGTGCACCAGAAGCTGCGTCAGCAGTATGCGCGGATGGACCAGCAGGAGCAGTTCAGCCTGCTGCGGCGCCTGAAATTCTTCCATGAATTCTCGCATGCGGAGATCTGGGAGGTCATGCGCGCGAGCCACTGGCAGGACTATGCCAGCGGCGAGGAAATCGTGAAGGAAGGCGATCTGGACGACCGCTTCTACATCATCGTCTCCGGCCATTGCACGGTCGAACGCAATGGTGCCTCCGTCGGCATCCTGGCGGTGGGCGAATGCTTCGGCGAGGCGAGCTACGTGCAGGGCGCGAAGCGCACCGCGACCATCCGCGCCGCCGATGCGGTGACGGCGCTGAAGGTGAGTTCGACGCTGCTCGAGCAGGTGTCCGCTTCCTGCCAGCTGCGCTTCAACCGCGTGTTCCTGCGCGGACTGATCAGCCGGCTGCAGAGCGCCGAGACCAGGCCGGCCTGAGACTCTAGCGCCGGGGCGGACCGGGAAAGAACGCGTTGGTGCGCCGGATGTACTCGGCGTACTCCGGCCGTCGCTCGCCGATGTCTTGCTCGAGCAGCGTGACTCCCGAGACCCGCATCAGCAGCACCGAAATCAGCAGCGGCCCGGGCAGGCTCCACCACGCGCCGGCCGACAGCGCGATCAGGTAGAACCCCCACCAGGTGCAGAATTCCCCGAAATAGTTCGGATGGCGCGTCAGGCGCCAGAATCCCCGGTCCATGACCTTGCCCTGGTTCGCGCTCTGGGCCTTGAAGCGGGAGAGCTGCCAGTCCCCTCCGGCTTCGAACAGGAAGCCGAGCAGCCACAGCGCCGCGCCGGCGATATCGAGCGCGCCGATCGGGCCGGGTCCGGCTGCCTCCGCCGCCGGACGCATCGCCCCGAACAGCGGCAGTGCGATGATCCACGCCAGCACGGCCTGCAGCAGGAACACCAGGTACAGGCTCTTGAACGCGAATCCCGGCTCATTGCGCGCCCGGATCGCCTGGTAGCGCCGGTCCTCTCCGTGACCCCAGTTGCGCCAGGTGATGTAGCCCGAGAGGCGCAGCGCCCAGAGGGTCACCAGCACGAGCACCAGCCCGGTTCGCGTCCCGTGCGCCGCCGCGGTGCCGGCGCCGGTCGCGTAGATCCATGCCTGTAGCAGGAACATCAGTGACCACAGGCTGTCGACGATCGATACGTTGCGCAGCTTCAGGCTCAAGCCCCAAGTCAGCAGCCCCAGCGCCGCCGCGGCGGCGAGTCCCTCCAGGTACAGTCCTGTTGCGCTCATGCCGGCAAGTCTACCCGTGCCGCGCTCCGGGGCGCGCGTTGCCAGCCGGATGCAGCCAGTGGGATACTGTTGGGACCAATACAAACAGAGCCGGGGGAACCCTCATGCGTTTTGAACGTATCAGTCCGATCACGAATGAACCGGCCAGCAGCGCTCCGGCGATGACGGTCGAGGAAGCGCGCGCGGTCGCGGACCGGGCGGCCGCCGGGTTCCCCGCCTGGGCCGCGCTCGGACCGAACGCGCGCCGCGCGGTACTGAACAAGGCCGCATCGGCGCTCGAGGCGCGCAAGGATGATTTCGTCAAGGCAATGATGAGCGAGACTGGCGCCACGGCCGGCTGGGCGATGTTCAATCTGATGCTTGCGGCCAGCATGACGCGCGAAGCCGCGGCCATCACCACGCAGATCAGCGGAGAAGTGATCCCCTCGGACAAGCCCGGCTGCATCGCGCTCGCGCTGCGCGAGCCGGTCGGCGTGATACTCGGTATCGCGCCGTGGAATGCACCGATCATCCTCGGCGTGCGGGCCATCGCCACGCCACTGGCCTGCGGCAATGCGGTGATCCTGAAGGCCTCGGAGATCTGCCCGCGCACCCACGAGCTGATCATCGAGGCGTTCGCGGAGGCCGGCTTTCCGCCGGGAGTCGTCAATGTCGTGACCAATGCGCCGCAGGATGCCGCGCAAGTGGTCGGCGCTCTGATCGACCATCCGGCGGTGCGGCGCGTGAACTTCACCGGTTCGACCGCCGTCGGGCGGATCATCGCGAAGCGCTGTGCCGAGCATCTCAAGCCCTGCCTGCTGGAGCTCGGCGGCAAGGCACCGCTGATCGTGCTCGATGACGCGGACGTGGACGAAGCGGTCAAGGCGGCCATCTTCGGCGCCTTCATGAACCAGGGCCAGATCTGCATGTCCACCGAGCGCATCATCGTCGTGGCCGCCATCGCCGATGAATTCGCGCGTCGCTTCGCGGCCCGCGCGCAGTCGCTCGCGACCGGGGACCCGCGCGAAGGCAAGGCGCCGCTCGGTGCGGTGGTGGATCGCAAGGCCGTCACGCATGTCAATGCGCTGATCGAGGACGCCCGCGCGCACGGCGCACGGATTCTCGCCGGCGGTCCGGCCATCGGCGTGCTGATGCCGGCCACTGTGGTGGACGGCGTTACCGCCGAGATGAAACTGTATCGTGACGAGAGCTTCGGACCCGTGGTCGCGGTGATCCGCGCGCGCGACGAGCAGGACGCGATACGGCTGGCCAACGACAGCGACTACGGCCTGTCGGCGGCTGTGTTCACGCGCGATACCGCGCGCGGGTTGCGCGTTGCGCGCCAGATCCGCTCGGGCATGTGTCATATCAACGGGCCGACCGTACACGACGAGGCGCAAATGCCCTTTGGTGGCGTTGGCGCGTCGGGTTACGGCCGCTTCGGCGGCAAGGCTGGCATCGAGC
>Ga0265325_10002831_pt1 | contig 11567 bp, 7 predicted proteins | sample 41420metaG_FD_202090 | JGI IMG/M metagenome (GOLD analysis project Ga0265325, IMG submission 202090) | Rhizosphere microbial communities from Carex aquatilis grown in University of Washington, Seatle, WA, United States - 4-14-20 metaG | ecosystem: Host-associated > Plants > Roots > Rhizosphere >...
GGAAGTTGGTCAGCATGGCGCCGACCACTTTGAACTGGAATCCGGGATAGATGAAGATGTCCGCCTCGCCAGACTCTGACCCGATTTGACCCGCTGGATTCATCTGGGCAGCGTATTCCAGCGTCCGCACGGTGGTTGTTCCTACGGCGACAATCCTGCGTCCCCCGTCCCTTGCGTTCTGGATCTTTTCTGCCGCTCCCGCCGAAATCTCGTACCACTCTTTATGCAGGACGTTTTGCTCCACGACCTCGGCGCGCACCGGCTGAAAGGTTCCCAGGCCCACATGCAGCGTCACCTCAACCGTCTCGATGCCGCGCTCGCGGATGCGCCCCAGAATCTCCGGCGTGAAGTGCAATCCCGCGGTGGGCGCGGCGACTGACCCGAGCGCTTTGGCGTAGACCGTCTGATACTGCTCGCGGTCTTCAGCCGTATCGGGCCGGTCGATATACGGCGGCAGCGGGATGTGCCCAATTCGATTAAGCGCGGCGAAGAAATCCCCAACCGGATCGAAGCGCAGATGCCGCTCACCGAAGGTGCCGCGCCCCACAATTTCGGCCGCCAGTTCGTGCGAGGTTTCATCGGCCTTACCTCCAAAGTAAACCCGCTCTCCGACGCCCAGCTTCCGGCCCGGATGCACCAGGGCTTCCCACTCCATCGGGGAAGTGGAGAGCTGTTTCGTCAGCAGCACCTCGACGCGGCCGCGCAGGAAATCTCTCGCTGCCGGATTCTCGGGCGACAGTCGCTGGGCGCGTGAGCCGCTGCGGTGTCCATACAACCGCGCCGGCAGCACCTTTGTATTGTTGAAGACCAGCAGATCGTCGGGCCGCAGAAGATCGGGAAAATCGCGGAATCCCCGGTCCTCCAGCACGTCACGTTCACGACCGACGTGTAGCAGGCGCGAAGCGGCCCGGTCGGCCAGCGGCTGCTGCGCGATCAACTCCTCCGGCAGGTGATAATCGAAGTCGGAAACCAGCACGCAGCTATTGTCTCGCAGACGGCCGCAGGACCGTCTACGACGGCAGGTAGTACACGGGTCACATCCCTGTGTTTATCTTCCCTTTCCGGGCGGACGCAAGCTGCGGTAGGATACATCATTGCCTTATTTCGGCATTCTCGATTGGCATGAAAACAGAGCAACAGCATCGGGAGGAGATTGTCCGCTTCGGCAAAATGCTGCACCAGACCGGTTTGGTGGCGGCGACCGACGGAAATCTGTCCGCCCGTCTGGAAAACGGCGACATCCTTTGCACGCCTACCGTGATGAGCAAGGGCCTGATCGAGGTCGATGATCTCGTCATCGTAAATCGACAGGGAAAGAAACTCAGTGGCTCGCGCGGCGTCTCCAGCGAAATCGCCATGCATCTGCTGATCTACGACAAGCGCAGCGACGTGGGCGCCGTGGTGCACGCTCATCCTCCTACGGCCACGGGCTTCGCCGCAGCCGGGCTGGCATTAGACCGCGCGCTGTGTGCGGAACTCATCGTTACTCTGGGCTCGGTACCGCTGGCCAGCTACGAGACGCCAGGCACTCCCGAGCTGGCCGCGGCGCTGGCGCCTCTGGTTCCCGACCACGATGCCATCCTCATGGCGAACCACGGCGTTGTGACGTACGGCGCTGACCTGCTGAACGCCTACATGAACATGGAGACGGTGGAGCACTTCGCCAAGATCGCGCTGGTTACCCACCTGCTCGGCCGGCAGCAGACAATCAGCGATCAGCACGTCGACAAGCTACGCGAAATCCGCACCAAGTACCTCGCCCACAACCACGTGATGAGCCACGGGAAAGACTGAACGCAGCGATTGGCAATTAGGCTGGACGGCTGGGCGATTCGTTTGGGGGCATGACCTCAGGCTGGGTTCCTCAATGGTGCCCTGCCAGCGTCCTGGAATTGCCTGCTCCCGGGCTCTAGCGTGTGCCTGGACCTGATTTCGCCAACGCTGTCTCTAACAAAATAAATAGCGATTCTCGACCATTTTTGAATAATCCATTTCTGGCGATTCGAGCTAGAATGTTGGGCGCGTTCCAGGGCCTGTTCGCTAAAACTAAGGAGCTTGCCATGTGCCAGACCACCCGCCGGATCGCTCTTTTCTTCTGTTTCACGCTTTCCTTTGCGGCTCTCTCCAACCTGGCCCAGGCACAGACCGAAACCGTACTCTTTGACCTCGGTCTATTCCCTCTTGCAGGTGTCACCCTCGACCAGCAGGGCAGGCTCTACGGCACCATTTCCTATGGAGGCCCCAACGGTACCGGCGAAGTCTATCGAGTGGCGCGCGCAGGCCAGGGATGGGTCTTCTCATCCCTCTACAACTTCGGTCGTCCGGGTCAGGGAGATGGAGCCAACCCGTACAGCGGGGTGGTGTTTGGTCCCAATGGCGTGCTTTACGGAACCACGCAAAACGGCGGCGCCTACGGCTACGGAACAGTTTTCAGCCTGCAACCTCCGGCTACCGTTTGTAAGGCCATTACTTGCCCCTGGATCGAGACCTCCCTATACAGCTTTACCGGTGGAACGGACGGAGCCTATCCCGGCTACGGTAACCTGGCCTTCGATCAGGCCGGCGATATTTACGGAACCACTTACTCCAGCGGCAATGGTGAGGGAGTCGTTTTCCGGCTGACGCGTTCCGGCAGTGGCTGGGCAGAAAGCGTGCTTTGGAGTGGCGGCAACATTCTCACCGGCGTCATCCTCGACAGCGCCGGCAATGTCTATGGCGGCACGTTGAACCTGGTGTTCGAGCTGTCGCCTACGCAATCGGGATGGACTGAGACGACGCTTAGCGACGCTGTAGGCGGCGGTCTCACGTTTGATGGGCACGGCGACCTTTTCGGAATTACGGGCGCTGGTGCTAATGGTGGCGACGCCGTCGTCTATGAGCTTACGCCGGGGAACGGAACCTGGTTCCTGCACGTGTTGCAAGACTTCGGACTTCAGTACTTCGCGCCGGTTGCCCCACCAACCTTCGACTCACAGGGCAACCTCTACGGACCGATCCCTTCTTACCCCAGCGAAGGGGAGGGCGAAATCTTCAAGCTGACGCACACGGGCGTTCAATGGATCTATACCCCGTACTTCCAATTCCCTGGTGGGAGCGGAGGCGCAGGGCCGACCGGCGCCATTGTCTTTGACGCCAACGGAAACATGTACGGCACCACGGCCGGAATAACCACCGGGGGCCAGTATGCCACGGTGTGGGAGATCGCGCCGTAGACGTCGAGCCGATATTTCACACTAGGGGTTGAGTCCTACCCGGAACGACCGGAATCGGCGCCCCCACCAGCAAGATCTGGGTCGTTTTGTTCCGCTGCCGTCGATTAACTAGAGGTCATCTCATAAATCGATCTGGGTTCGTATCAGGGCACGATCTTTAGTCGTGCCGACATGCGCACCCAAGGGACCAGGGCTTTAGCCCCTGCAAAATCAGGGTGCTCAGGGGCTAGAGCCCGATGTCATTCACGACCTGTACGGCACGGCTGAAGCCGTGCCCTGATACAAAGCATTTATGAGATAAGTTCTAGTGAGAAATCTGCTGTAGACAGGCACTCGGGACAGCGCAGAATTGTAAGTGCTAACGCCTGATTACAACAGTTTCTCCCTTCCTGCCTCGCATCTGCCGCAAGTCCGCTGTAACGTCTTATCGTCACGAAACCAGCGTTACCGACTGTCCTCAATGAAAGCTCGTTTTACCATGGCGCAAGCAGGCGAGACCCGTGCACTTTGGGGGCGTCCCGCCTGAACTAGACGCAACCAGTGTGGCATCAACCTTACGGCGCACATCACTGACGCACAGTCCTGGCCGAGACTAAGCTATCGACTCCTGTGGCAGTTCACAAAGTGTCACACCAGCATCTGCGCTGCAGTCTTGCTTTAGCTAGATTCATGGAGAGATGTAGTCCCAACTCCGACGTAGCCGCAAGAGGGTGTCATGAAAATGTCGAAGTCATGGCTGATCGCAGGTAATCTCGTTCTTTTCCTCGCAGTCGTTACGGCGCCATTCTTATTGCCTGTTCAATGGCTCATCTTTCACGAACTGCTTTATGCGCTCTGCTATGTCATAGGATTCGTTGCACTCCTGTTGGCCCTGTGGATCGTTTTTGCTGAAGAGATTTCGTTACTGATTAAAATGGGCAACTTCGTGGTGAGTGTGGCTACGATCGCGATCTGCGCGTACTTTGCTTTTATCCTGTATTCCTGCGGTCACATGTCTTTTTGAAGTCATACTCAATCCCGGCGCGAGTTTCTGCATTGCGTAATGCCCTAAGACGAGGGGCGGAGGGTTGGATTCATCCCATCCCGCCCTTCGCGGTTCGAACCTCTTCCACCGTGCAGCAGTCGGCTGTCCGTTTCCGGACACTCTTATCCGGCTTAGAACAGAACCGGCATTTTTGCCTTTCACGCAATCATCCATAAGCTATTTATTCAACGATAGTTACTTGCCTCCAGAATTGGCGCTCCGCTTGCACAATGGAGTGCGGAATGGATATCGCCCGCCCTGAAATGAAACGTCAAAAGCGCCGCCGCCAGATCCTCTGGTCGGTTGTCGCGCTGGTGGTGCTCGTCGGAGTCACGGTCGGCATTTCGCGCCTGAAGCCGGCTGCCCCCACCGTCGACCGCAGCACCATCTGGACCGACACCGTGAAGCGCGGCTCCATGCTGCGCCAGGTGCGCGGACTTGGCTCCCTCATCCCCAGCCACGAGGATGTTCGCCAGATTCCCGCGGAAACCGAAGCTACCGTTATTCGCATTGATAAGCTCCCCGGCTCGCAAGTCACCGCCGACACCGTATTGGTGGAGATGGTCAATCCGCAACTGGAGCAGGAGGCGCTCGACGCGCAGCTCCAGGTGAAAGCCGCGGAGGCCGAGTACCAGAGCCTGAAAGTCAAACTCGACAGCGATCTGATGACGGAAAAGGCCGGCAAGGCGACGGTAAACGCCGACTACAACGAGGCGCAGCGGCAAGCGCAGACCGACAAATCGCTCTACGATCTCGGCGTGATCTCCGGGCTGGCTGCGAAAGCCTCGGCCGGCAAGGCGCAGGAGTTGGTCACGCGTGACCAGATTGAAGACCAGCGGCTGACGGTGAACGAGAAGGCGATCGTGTCGCAACTTGCGGTGCAGCAGGCCAAGGTCGATGAGATGCGCGCGCTGGCACAGTTGAAGCAGGAGCAACTGGGCAAGTTGAAGGTGAAAGCCGGCGTTGACGGCGTGCTCGTGGAAATGCCGCTGCAGGTTGGCCAGCACGTGCTGCCCGGAACCGAGCTGGCGAAGATCGTTCAGCCCAATCACCTGATGGCGGAGTTGAAGATTCCAGAGACACAGGCGCGCGACGTGCAGATCGGTGAGCCCGCTTCTGTCGACACGCACAACGGCGTGATCGCGGGCGAAGTGAGCCGCGTTGATCCAGCCGTACAGAACGGAACCGTCACCGTGGATGTGAAGCTGACCGGCGAGTTGCCCAAGGGCGCGCGTCCTGACCTCAGCGTCGACGGGACGATCGATCTGGAGAAACTCGACAACGTGCTGTACGTCGGACGCCCCGCGTTTGGACAGGAGAACAGCACCATCTCCATGTTCCGGCTCGATCCGTCGAGCAACGGTGCGGCGCGTGTTCAGGTCAAGACCGGCCGAGCCTCGGTGAACTTGATCGAGATCGATTCGGGACTGAAGGAAGGCGACACCGTGATTCTGTCGGACATGTCGCGCTGGGACAACACCGACCGCGTGAGGCTGGAATAAAGACGCTGTTCGCCTTTCGCTATTCGCTTTTCGCCAGAGGTTGTGCAACCAATGACCGATGGTGCGAGAGGCGAGTCCGATGGGCTTGGAATTAGCGAACTGCGAGTAAGCGCGCTGCGTACATAGCGGTTGGCCAGAGCTTCACTTCTGGCGAAAAGCGAATGGCGAAGAGCGAAAAGCGAGTCGTCACAATCGCGACTTACACACGAATGGACAAACACATGAGCGAAGCAGCAGGCATTCCGCTGATCGAAATCGAAAACATGACCAAGGTGTTCTACACCGATGAGGTGGAGACCCACGCGCTGTCCGGCGTTCACCTCATGGTTCGCAAGGGCGAATATGTTGCCATGTCCGGGCCATCGGGCTGCGGCAAGTCGACGCTGCTCTCCATCATCGGACTGCTCGACACGCCGACCGCCGGCAACTACCGGCTGAATGGGCAGCCGGTGGAGAACCTCGACTTCGGCGACCGCTCGCGCATTCGCAATCGCGAGATCGGTTTCATCTTCCAGAGTTTCAACCTGATTGGCGATCTCACGGTCTACGAGAACGTCGAACTGCCGCTGACCTATCGCGACGGGATGCCGAGCGCGGAACGCAAGCGCCGCGTGCTGGACTCGCTGGAGCGCGTCGGCATGGCGCACCGGCTGCGGCACTATCCCTCGCAGCTCTCCGGCGGTCAGCAGCAGCGTGTCGCCGTGGCGCGCGCCTTGGCCGGATCGCCGTCCATCCTGCTGGCTGACGAGCCGACCGGAAACCTCGATTCCCGCAACGGTGAGGCCGTGATGGAACTGCTGCAGAAGCTGCATCGCGAAGGCGCGACCATCTGCATGGTGACGCACGATCCCCGATTCGCCGCCCATGCGCAGCGCGAAGTTCACTTATTCGACGGCAAGGTCGTCGCTGAGGAAGAGCTGCGCCGATTGATGCAGGAGGCGCAATAAAGGCAGCAATTAGCCGTTAGCAATTAGCTTCTGACCTGCCACTGCGGACGTCGCCACCTGGAGCGAACATTCTGTGCGAGTCGTGCTGGTCACTAAATTGCGAAAAGCGCGCGAATCGCGACGGCCAAGCTGTTGCTAATTGCTAATCGCTAATTGCTTCTTTATGACTGGACTCCTCCAAGATCTCCGCTACGCCTTTCGCCAGTTGCGCAAGAACCCTGGCTTCGCCGCGGTGACCGTGCTTACGTTGGCGCTGGGCATCGGTGTTAACGCGGCAATGTTTGCGGTGATCGACGCGGTGCTGCTACGGCCGCTGCCCTTTCCCAAGCCGAATCAGATGGTGCAGATGAGCGAGGCCAACCCCACCGACGTCGCGGCCTCTTCCTCTTCGCTACCCAACATCCGCGATTGGCGCGCCCAGAGCCGGTCCTTTCAGGACATCGGCTGGTACACATCGGGCATTCGTAGCGTCGATATTCCGGGCTTCTCCGACTTCATCCCCGTCGTCTACAGCAGCGCGAATCTGCTGCGCACGCTGCAGGTCGAACCGCAATTCGGTCGCAACTTCATGCCCAACGAAGATCAGCCCGGTCACGATGACGTCGCGCTGATCAACGGCGCCGCCTGGGAAAAATTCTTCAATCACAATCCACAGGCGGTCGGCAGCGCACTGAAGCTCGGCAATAAGATCTACACGGTCATCGGTGTGATGCCCGCAGGTTTCGAGTTCCCCTACGTCGGCGAGGGACCTGTGGTCTGGACTCCACTGGTTCCGGCCAGGGAACTGGAACAACGCGACTCGCGCTCCCTGGTTGCGGTCGGCAGGTTGAAGCCCGGAGTGAGCCTTAAGGCGGCCCAGGCTGAGCTGAGCGGAGTCCAGAACAACATCGCCAACGCCTACCCCAAGCTCGAACTGGATAAGCGCGTGGCGGTGACCGGCTATCGCGAAGTGCTGACCGGCAATGTACGGTCCGCGTTGCTGGCGCTGCAGCTCGCCGTGCTCGCCGTATGGCTGATCGCCTGTGCCAACGTTGCCAGCCTGCTGCTCTCGCGCACCACCGGCCGCCGTCGCGAGATCGCCATCCGCAGTGCCATCGGCGCCGCTCGTACTCGGCTGGTCCGTCAGTTCCTGACCGAGAGCCTGGTTCTCTCGCTTTCCGGAGCCGCCATCGGATTGGCTCTTGCTTATGGCTGTGTTCGCCTGCTGAAGTTCTATCTCGACCTGTACCTGCCGATGTCGGAGCACATCCATGTGGATGCGCGAGTGGTGGCCGCACTGGTCGGTTTCTCGGTTCTCTCGGCGGTCCTGTTCGGACTGGTGCCGGCGATTCAGGCATCGCGGGCCCCGGCGCAGCAGGCGTTACGCGAGGGAACTCCGGCGGCCGGCGCAGGACGAACCCAAAAGCGCTTTCGCGACGCCCTGGTGGTCGGCGAGATTGCCCTCTCGCTGCTGCTGCTCATCTCCGCCGGACTGCTGCTGCGCAGCCTGCTGGCATTGCGAAGTCTGCCGCTGGGCTTTGCCCCCCACAATGTGGTCGTCGCCGCGATCTTCCTGCCGCAATCCGGGGGCGGGATGGTCGGCAATACCGGCAAGTACACGGGCAAAGACATCTCACAGGTTTTCTACGCGCCCTTGCTTGACAAGCTGGCTCACCTGCCCGGCGTCGACTCTGCGGCTTTGACCAGCGTTCTCCCCCTGTCGCCGGATTTCCAGGCGGGAGGATCATTCGATATCGTCGGCCGTCCCAAGGATCCGGCCCACAAGACGACCGCCGCGGTTCGCGCGGTTAGTCCCAGTCTTTATTCGACGCTCGGCATCCGCCTGCTCCAGGGCCGCTTGTTTAGCGAGTCCGATGGCTCGGGGGCGCCCGCCGCCGCGATCGTGAACCAGGCGTTCGCCCAAAAGTATTTTCGCGGCCAGAACCCCCTTGGACAGCAGCTCAAGATCAGTGAAAAAGGGCCGCATGGAACGGTGACCATCATCGGCGTGATCGAAGACACGCACCAGACGGCAATGGCTGAGGCGGTGCAGCCGGAGATCAACGTCTCCTATCTGCAACTGGCGCCGGACGACGAGCTGACGCCCTACATACTGTCCTCGTTTTCCAACCTGGCGCTGCGCACGCAGGCTGCACCCGGCACGGTCATTCCCGAACTGCGCACGGCGCTGCGGGAGGTGGACCCTGAAATGGCGGTTACGGGCATAGGCACTCTGCAGGAGGTGGTCGACACTTCGCTGGGCAGCCAGACGCTGGCGGTGCGCCTGCTGTGGATCTTCGCCGGCTCGGCGCTGCTGATCTCGATTGCAGGAATTTACGGCTTGCTCGCCTACAACGTCAGCCAGCGCACGCGCGATCTGGGAGTGCGCATGGCACTGGGCGCGACGCGGACCAATGTAATCAGCCTGGTATTGCGCCACGCGGTCATGCTGTTAGGGATCGGAGTAGGCATCGGCATAGTGGCGGCCATTTCCGCGGGAAGTGTGTTGCGTAGCTTCTTGTACGGAGTCGTGCCGTACGATGCGTCGACCATCGTGGGGGTCTCCGTGCTACTGCTGGCCTGCGGATTGTTCGCCAGCTACATTCCAGCGCGACGGGCCTCGAGGATCGATCCGGTGAAGGCATTGCGATGGGAGTAAAGCAGCACTTGGCACTTGGCATTTAGCATTTGGCAAAACCGTGCGGGTCGTGGGCTTTGGCTAAGTGCCAACTGCTAAATGCCAAGTGCCCGACAACGACAAACGAAATTCATGATTACTCTCAAAAACGTCGAACGCAGTTACAAAACCGGAGCGGGGCAGACGTGGGTACTGCGCCGTGTCGATCTCACCATCAACGAGGGCGAGTTCGTCACTGTCATGGGGCCGTCGGGAGCGGGCAAGTCCTCGCTCTTAAACGTTCTCGCTTTGCTTGACGATCAATGGGCCGGCGAATACTGGTTTGGCGAGCAGCCTGTCCATCTGATGAAGCGCAAGGACCGCGCCGAACTGGCCAAGCGCAAGATCGGCATGGTCTTTCAGAGCTATCACCTGCTCGACGACCTGACCGTGCAGGAGAACATCGATCTGCCGCTGTCCTACAAAGACATCCCGCGCGCGCAGCGGCAGGGCATGGTCGCCGAGACGCTGGATCACTTCCAGATTGTCGCCAAGAAAGATCTGTATCCCAATCAGCTTTCCGGTGGACAGCAGCAACTGGTCGGCGTGGCCCGCGCCGTGATTCATCGGCCCGCGCTGTTGCTGGCCGACGAACCGACCGGGAACCTGCACTCCAGCCAGGCCAAAGAGATCATGGAACTGTTCACCAAGCTGAACCAGGAAGGCACGACCATCGTGCAAGTGACGCACTCGGAGGTGAATGCCTCCTACGGCAGCCGCACGATTCAGATGAAAGACGGCTGGATTGTGAGCGACACCGGCAATCCGGCGCTAGCCGAGAGTGGGGAGGCGGTCGGTTCATGATGGAGCGGCTGGCTCGGTCTCCGATTGTGATCGTCGCGGTTTGCGCTCTGCTGGTTTGCGCGCAGGCGCAACAGGAAGCTCCTGGCGCTCCGGCAACGCAGCCACAGACCCCTGGTGCCTCCCCGGCTCAGCAGCAAACGCCCAATGCGCCTACTCCGCAGCCGGCACCGTCATCTTCCCTGGGGACGCTGTCGATTCGCACCCCGTCGAATCTCGCGATTCCGCATTCCGATAACCCGATTCACGCGTATTTGCCCAGCCTGGTTGCGAAGCCCGATCTGGCGAACTCGCCGCGGCTGGAACAACTCATTCGCGATGGCAAGCTCTACATCTCGCTGCAAGACGCGATCGACCTGGCATTGGAGAATAATCTCGATCTGGCAATCGCGCGCTACAACCTGCCTATCGCGGACACCGACATCCAGCGCACCAAGGCGGGCGGCTCCTTCCGTGGCGTCAACACGGGTATTGTGCAGGGCACGGTTGGCGGAGGCGTTGGTGGTTATGGAGCTGGTGCTCCCGGCGCTGGCGCTGGTGGCACGACAGGCGGCGCGGGCGGTGCGGGCGCCGGAGCGGCCGGACTGGTGCAATCCACCCTCGGTATCGGTACGAACGTCTCGTCCTACGATCCCATCATTTCGGGCGTGACGAGCCTGGAGCACCAGACGCTGCCACTGTCCAACATCCAGCTCCAGGGTGTCCCGTCATTGCAAACCAACGTTGGCCTGGTGAACATGAATTACAGTCAGGCGTTTCCAACCGGCACCGCCTTCAGCGTAGAAGTCGACAACAACCGGCAGACCAGCAACAGCATTTTCAACAGCCTGAATCCGACGTTGAACTCGTTCTATCGCATCACGATTCAGCAGCAGCTGCTGGCAGGCTTCGGTACCGGTCCAAACCTGCGCTACCTCAAGATCGCCAAGAACAATAAGAGGATCTCGGACATCGCCTTCAAGTCGCAGTTGATGGCGACGGTGACGCAGATTGCCGATATGTACTGGGACCTGGTCAGCGCATATCAGGCGGAGAAAGTGACGGAGCAATCATTCGCGTTCGCGCAGCAGAGCCTGGACAACGCGAAAAAGCAGCTGCAACTGGAAGCCATCCCGGCGATGGATGTGATGCGCGCGGAGGCCGAGGCCTCCCGCCGCGATCAGGATTTGACGGTGGCCAAGACGACGCTGCAGCTACAGGAGTCGCTGGTGAAGAACGCGCTGACCAAGAACCTGGACGATCCAACGCTGGAAGCGATGCCGGTGATTCCGACGGACACGCTGGATACCGTGCAGGAGATTCCCGAGCGGCCGACGCAGGAGCTGATCGAGCAGGCGTTGCAAACCCGTCCCGAGTTGTCGGAGTCGAACATCGATCTGCAGAACCGCGAGATCACGCGCAAAGCCGCCGCCAATGCGCTGCTTC
>Ga0265325_10002833_pt1 | contig 11567 bp, 10 predicted proteins | sample 41420metaG_FD_202090 | JGI IMG/M metagenome (GOLD analysis project Ga0265325, IMG submission 202090) | Rhizosphere microbial communities from Carex aquatilis grown in University of Washington, Seatle, WA, United States - 4-14-20 metaG | ecosystem: Host-associated > Plants > Roots > Rhizosphere...
TTCCCATTGCCTTATTCACGCTGGCAAGCCTGTGCGTCCCCGCGTCTGCTCAAACCGACGTGAATGACGTGCACATTCAGCCGCGCGAGGTGGAGAAGCCTCCCGAGCCTCCTAAGCCCGATCTCGTGGCCTCTACCGCAGGCATGACTGCACACGTGCGCCCGCTGAAGGTTGACGTCGACCTGGTCCTGGTTCCGGTAACCATTACCGACCCCATGAACCGCCTCGTCACCGGCCTGGACAAGCAAAACTTCCAGCTCTTCGAGGGCAATAGTTCCCAGGAGATTCGAACGTTTTCCAGCGAGGACGCTCCTGTGTCCCTGGGCGTAATCTTCGATTCCAGCGGAAGCATGAGCAGCAAAATGGACCGGGCGAAAGACGCGGTCATCGAGTTCTTCAAGACGGCGAACCCGCAGGACGAGTTCTTCATGATCACGTTCTCCGACGAACCGGAGGCCGTGAGCGACTTTACCAATTCTGTGGACGAGATTCAGAACAAGCTCGTGTTCGCCGTACCTCGGCACCGTACGGCCCTGCTCGATGCTATTTACATGGGCGTCAGCAAGATGCGCCAAGCAAAGTATGCAAAGAAGGCCCTTCTCATCATTTCCGATGGAGGCGACAATCACAGCCGCTACACAGAAGGCGAAATCAAGTCGCTGGTGAAGGAAGCCGATGTCATGATCTACGCCATCGGCATTTACGACCGTTACGCTTCCGCCATGGAAGAGCGCCTTGGTCCGCAACTGTTGAGCGATATCACCGAACTGACCGGAGGCCGCGCCTTCACCATCGACAACCCCAACGACCTTGGGGACGTCGCGACAAAGATCGGAGTCGAGCTGCGCAATCAATATGTCCTGGGTTACCGTCCGGCAAAAGTTGTTCGCGACGGCAAATGGCGTAAGATAAAAGTGAAGCTGCTGCCACCGAAAGGATTGCCGCCTCTACGGGTGTATGCCAGGACGGGATATTACGCGCCTGCGGAATAGGGCCGCGAGGGTTCTGTTTCTCTTCTTCTTCGTGATCTGGGCCGGTCCGCCGTTGGCGATCCCGGCCTGGGCGCAGTCCGCCCCGCCCCAGATTGATCCCAAGTCCAACGCACCCAGTTCCTCTGCGCTGGCGGCGACGCCTGCCGCCCCGCCGCAATCGCCCGACAAGCCGGAGCAAAACAGTCCCGACAAGAAAGACAGTCAGAACAAGGACATCAACGACCAGGGCGTCTTCGTCTTCCGCAAAGATGTGGATGAGGTCCTGCTGCACGCGTCCGTGATCGACGACAAGCAGCACATTGTCACCACCCTCGACCGCAGCGCTTTCAGTGTCTTCGAAGACGGGAAGCCCCAGAGCATCATTTCCTTCCACAACGAAGACATTCCGGTGGCGATGGGTATTATCATCGACAATTCCGGATCGATGCGCGAGAAGCGCAGCAAGGTCAACCAGGCCGCGCTCAACTTGGTGCGGTCAAGCAATCCGAAGGATGAAGTCTTCGTCGTGAATTTCAACGACGAGTATTATCTCGACCAGGATTTCACCAACAACCTTCTCAAATTGAAGGAAGCGCTCGACAAAATTGATGCTCGCGGAGGCACGGCCCTCTACGACGCCGTCGTCGCCTCGGCTGAGCATCTGAAACGCAATGCCCGCCTCGAGAAGAAGGTCTTGTTCATCGTGACCGATGGCGAGGACAACGCCAGCAACGAGACTTTAGAGCAGGCCGTAAAACACTTGCAGGAAGAAAACGGCCCATCCGTGTACGCCATTGGAATTCTTGGGGATGAAGAGCATCCCAAGCGGGCCCGGAAGGCTCTGGAAATCATCGCGCAGCACACCGGAGGCATCGCCTTCTTTCCCAAGACGCTCGATGAAGTCGACGAGATCAGCCGCACCGTCGCCCGCGACATCCGGAATCAATACGCTATCGGCTACAAGCCGACCAATCCCAGGGGAAATGGCGGCTTTCGCCAGATCCGCGTCGACGCCAAATCCAAGGGCCACGGAAAGCTGACCGTGCGGACCAAGAGCGGCTACTATGCCGGCGCGCAACCCGCCGCCGGTGGCTCTAAGTAACGTCGACCGCCTACTGCCCCATTCCCGATTGTCCCAGCAACTTCGCCGCGGCTTCGATCAGCGACGATTCGTCCTCGAGCGCCTTCGCCACCCGCACAATCTCCTGCTCGGCCTCGGCATATCGCTTCTGTTCAATACCCTCTCGCACGCTGGGAACGGTCTTCACCCCGTATCCGCTGTACACCCCCGGAGCATAGAGCAAGTGCTTGTACCACGGACGCCGCGGGAGTCCTTCCTCATTCGTCAGCTTCCGTTCGCTCTCCATCAGTTGCTGGTTTAATCCGCGCAACGCCTCTGCCTGCCCGTTGCTCAGAGTGGCCTGCGCGTGCGCGAGCGCCGTCCGGTAGTGTTCCGCGCTGCGCGCCAGCGATTCCGCAACGTTCTCCATCGGAGCAAAATTCACGTGCGGAGGAATCTCCTCCCGAGCCGGTGCCACGGTCGGCCGCCGCGGATCGAACGTGGCCTTGAATACGCCTTCGTCCAGTTCCTGGTTGCGTTCGCGAATCTCTTCCTGCTTATCCGCCAGTAACTTTTCCAGATCCTTCGTGTATTTCTGAACTGTGTCCGCGAAATCCACGAAATCAAACGGAAGGATCTCGGAGTCGGCCAACCGGATCACCGACGTCCCCACGGTCTGCGACAAAGCTCTCCCGTACACGAAGTCATAATCCGAAAAATGCATGTACCAGTAAAAGTCGTCGTAAATCGAGTGGTAGATGCCTTGTTCATCCTCACCGCTATATCCAAGATCCAGAGTCGCGATGCCCAGGTGATCGAGAAATCCCGTGAAGTCCGTGCCCGACCCCAGCGCATTGATGCGTAGATCCGCCCGCTGTCGCAGTTCTTTCCGGTCGTCGGCGGACTTCGCTTCCGCGATCTTCGACAGCTGCGCCCGCTGCCACACCGTCAGCTTGGTCTCAGGATCTTCAATGTCCCGCGCTACTCCGTTGATGAACTGCTCCAAAGTATGGGAGCCGCCCATCCCGAGCACGCCACGATCGTTGCCATCCGTGTTGATGTAGACAGCCGCATGCTGTCGCAACTCGTCCGCGTGTGCCTCGACCCATTCTGTCGAACCCAACAGCATCGGCTCTTCGCCGTCCCACGCCGCATAAATGATGGTTCGCCGCGGCTTCCAGCCCTGTTTCAGAAGCATCCCCATGGCGCGAGCCTCTTCCAACAGCGCAGCCTGGCCAGACACCGGATCCTCCGCCCCATTCACCCACGCGTCGTGATGATTGCCGCGAATGATCCATTCGTCCGGCTCGACGCTGCCGGGAATCTTCGCAATCACATCGTTCACCGGCTTCGTATCCCAATTGAATTCAAGTTTAAGATGCACCTTCGCGGGCCCCGGCCCCACGTGATACGAAATAGGCAGGCTCCCCCGCCACTCTTCCGGTGCCATCGGCCCTTTAAGCGCCGCCAGCAGAGGCTGCGCGTCGCCATACGAAATCGGAAGCACCGGAATCTTCGACAAGCTCTTCGCGTCCTTCAGTGCCAGCCGCTTGACGCCGGGAGTCGCGCCGATGCCCGGCGTAAGTGGATCGCCGGGGCTCGCCGACGCAAAATCCATTACGCTGCCACGCTGCACGCCATCCGGATTCCGCATTGGTCCCTGCGGAAACACGTTGTCGCGCGTGTACCCATCGTCCTTCGGTTCCGAATAGATCAGGCATCCGACGGCGCCATGTTCGGCCGCAACCTTTGGTTTCACGCCGCGCCACGACTGGTAGTATTTCGCGATCACAATCGCGCCCTTCACCGAGATCCCCAGCCGATCGAGCTTCTCGTAGTCTTCAGGCAGTCCGTAGTTCACAAACACCAGCGGAGCCGTCACGTTACCGTCAATGGAATACGCGTTATAGGTAGGAAGCTGCTCCGACTTCTGGTTCGACGTCGGATCGACCGCCAGCGCCGGTTCCTCCAGCTTGGCGGTGAACTTCGTGGGCTCGACCATCTCCAGCACGCGAACCTTGGGCGTCGGGAAAAGAACGTCGAAGGTTTCGATGTGCGCGTCGAGTCCCCACTCCTTAAAGCGGGCGAGAATCCACTCCGCATTTTCTTTGTCGTACGGCGACCCAACGTGATGCGGCCGCGCGCTGAGCAGCCGCATGTATTCCTTTAGCTTGGTCGGATCGGGGATCGCTCGGAACTTCGATTCCCATTCGCGCTCGGCCTGGCTGGCGCTCGACGAATAGCCCACCAGCGCTGCCTCGTCCGCGCCTAACGCCCACGATGGACCAATCAGGTTAAAAATCAACAGCACTGCGGCGAAGCGTCGCATGCGATCCCTTTCATGTCTTGAGGTGGCAGGAATTATAGCGTGACGCGATCTGCCGGTGGGCAGTTCCGGAAGGTTGTGGTCGGAAGCCTTGCGCGCAGGTGTTCCCCCGCGACCTCTTCGGAGAGGGTAGTTTCCGAGCAGTCGAGGTAGTCTGAATCCGGGCGATCTACCCTGCGACCTCTGCGGCGGTTCTCAGCGTTCTCTGCGGTAAAATTCTTTTGCTCCTGGCCGCCGATAATTGACGATCCCGCACACTCCACCGTACCCTGTAAGGTGACCTCGAAACCCTCTGAAATGTCCCGCCTGCGCGTTGCCGACGACATCACCCAACTAGTTGGCGAAACTCCCATGTTGCAGTTGAAGCGCCTCGCTCCGGCCGGTTCGGCGGACGTCTTCGCCAAACTGGAATATCTGAACCCGGGCGGTAGCGTGAAAGACCGCGCGGCCATCGGCATCATCCGGCGCGCTGAGCAAGAGGGGAAACTTAAGCCCGGCGGCACGATCGTCGAGGCAACCGCTGGAAACACCGGCATCGGCCTTGCCCTGATCGGCGTGAATCGTGGCTACAAAGTGCGCCTGTTTGTGCCAGAACGTTTCTCGGAAGAAAAGGTCAAGATCATGCGGGCCCTCGGCGCCGAGGTGATCCGTACTCCCGACGCTGAGGGCATGCAGGGCGCAATCCAGCAGGCGAAAAAATTGGTCGCCACCGACTCCTCCGCGTTTATGGCCGGACAATTCGAGAATCCCGCCAACCCCGACTATCACTACGAGACTACCGCCCACGAAATCTTTGAACAGATGAACGGACGAGTTGACGCCGTCGTTCTTGGTTGCGGTACTTCGGGAACGTTCACTGGAATCGCGCGCTACCTCAAGGAGAAGTCGCCCGCAATTCTTGCGATTGCTGTCGAAACTCAAGGATCGACACTCGGCGGCGGGCAGCCGGGCCCACATAAAGTAGAGGGAATCGGCACCAGCTTCATCCCTAAAACTTTTGACCGCTCAGTGTGCGATGAAGTGATGATGGTTATGGACGACGAGGCCTTCGGCATGGTGAAGACCCTGGCTGCCCAGGAGGGCGTGCTGGCGGGGTCGAGCGGAGGAGCTGCGGTGTTCGCGTCGTTGAAGGTTGCGAAGAGACTCGGATCGGGCAAGCGCGTGGTCACCATCATTCCCGATTCGGCTGAGCGGTATTTATCCAAAAAGATTTTTGAAGGCGGCCTCTAGAATTAGAAAATTCGGGCCGCGAATTTCGCAGACTCACACCCATGAAAAAAACAAAAGAGCCAGGTTTTGCTACGCGCGCCATTCACCGTGGACAGGAGCCCGATCCTTTGACTGGCGCCGTCACGGTGCCCATCTATCCCACCTCGACCTATGTCCAGCAGGGAATCGGTGAGCACAAAGGATACGAGTACTCCCGGGTGTCGAACCCCACCCGCACGCGGCTCGAAGAAAATCTCGTCTCGCTCGAGGGCGGAGTAGCCGCCCGCGTATTCGCCAGCGGAATGGCCGCGATCAACGCCATCGTCAGCATGCTGAAATCCGGCGATCATGTGGTCTGCGGCGACGATCTCTACGGTGGAACGCCGCGACTCTTTAATAACGTCATGACCGGCTTCGGCCTGGAGTTTTCGTACGTCGATACCGCCGACGCCCGCAACGTCGAACGTGCCATCCGCAAAAATACGCGAATGGTCTATGTGGAGACTCCGACGAATCCCATGATGCGCCTGAGCGACCTCGCCGCCATCAGCCAGATCTGCCGTCAAAAGAAAGTCTCCCTCGTCGTCGACAACACTTTTATGTCCCCATATTTCCAGCAACCGCTCGCGCTGGGCGCGGACATGGTTGTGCACTCGACCACGAAATTCTTGAACGGCCACAGCGACGGCCTCGGCGGAGTCGTCATCTGCGCCCACCAAGAGCATGCCGACAAACTGGCGTTCCTGCAAAAGGCGGCCGGCGCGATTCTTTCTCCCTTCGAATGTTGGCTCGTGCTGCGCGGAGTAAAAACCCTCGCTGCCCGCATGGAGATCCATGACCGCAGCGGCCGCATCGTCGCCGATTTCCTCTCCAAGCACAAAAAAGTAAAAGCCGTCTTCTATCCGGGCCTGGCCGACCATCCGCAGCACGCCCTCGCCCGCCGCCAGATGAGCGGCTTCGGATCGATGATCACCTTCGAGACCGGCTCGCTGAAAAACGCCAACAAGATGCTCAAGAAAGTTCGCGTGTGCTCGCTGGGAGAATCGCTGGGCGGCGTCGAAACGCTCATCTCGCATCCCGCAACCATGACGCACGCCGCGCTCGGCGTGAAGGGCCGCAAGGCCATCGGCATCACCGACGGCTTGGTGCGAATCTCCGTTGGAATCGAGGACGTAGACGACATTCTCGACGACCTCGACGCGGCGTTGAACGCGATCTAATCACCTTCGTGGAAGAGTGACCCTTCCAGGGCCACCTAAGGCGTCTCGAATCAGTCCGGTTTCATAGTGTGCTGAAAATCTAACGATTCGTATCAGGGCACCGCTTGAGCGGTGCCGCAAGCGCCGAAAAATCAGTGCTGGCTTCAGCCGCTGCGAAATGCTATTGCCATGTAAGAATTTTTCAGGAGAGCGTTGAGCTCCTGTGGTGGATTCCTTGATGGGCGGCGTTTTTTCCGCAACCTCCCAACCAACCCTGGCAAAAGACCCTTAAGGTAATTCCTGTAGCCACCGAAATTTCTCTACGGTATCGCAGATAACCTTTCATCGCGACTTGCTTCGCCCATTTGGGTTTTACCTCCTGAGCATCGATGCAGCGCCACTTCTTCTCAAATCCGAAATCCACGGAGGTAAGACATGCGACGGAACATTCTCAGTGGGGTCCTTTTCGCAATGGCGTCATTGGTCGCGTTCGGGCAAACCGCAACTCCGAGCGACGCTCAAGAACACAAGGAACTGCAGCAGATTGATCGCAACGCAGCACAACAAAAGCAAGACGCACGCACCGATCGGGCTGACTTAGCCCAGGACAAAGCCGCGGTGCACAACGATGTAAAGAACGGCGATATGGCAGCCGCAAAAAAGGACGAGCGGCACGCTCGCCAGGCAAAAAACAACTTGGACCAGGCCAAGCAGAACATCAACCGCGATCAGCGAATGGCGCGTCAGATCAGGACGAACGCCCCACGAGCTGGCGGCCATCGGTAAAACCTATCTGCTTCTGAATGCAGGCAGCGAGACTCACTCTCGCTGCCTTCTTTCTTGACGGCGGCCTTCGTTATTTCACCGATTGCCCAATCCATTCCAGATAGTCCTTGCTGCCATCCTCAATGCTTACAGCGATGCACTCCGGAAGATCATAGGAATGCAGTTCTCGAATCGCATCGCGCACTGCCGGAAATTTCTCGGCCGTCGTTTTGACCAGCAATAGCCATTCGTGGTTCGACTCCACCTTCCCTTCCCAGCGGTAGATCGATTCAATCCCTGGGACGATGTTCACGCAGGCGGCGAGTTGTCTCTCGACCAGATGACGGGCGATCTTGCGAGCTTCTTCTTCAGATCCCGCGGTGGATAAGACGATTCGTTTGTCAGTCATATAAAATCACACGTCGGCCCCCGGTCGTCAGAACGCGCCTCCAGGTCGTGGCAGGAGTCAACGCAGCGAGGATTCTTTCATGCTAACGCAGATCAAGTTCGGTACATCAGGTTGGCGAGCCGTCATGGCCGAGGAGTTCACCTTCGCCAATGTGCAGCGCGCCGTCGGCGGGATCGCCCGCTATGTAGCTTCGCAAAAGTCCCAAGGGGCACAGGTTATCGTAGGGCGCGATCCCCGGTTTCTGGGCGAAACGTTCTGCTCGATGGCAGCGGAAATTCTCGCAGCCCACGGAATCACCCCGCTGGTGGTGGCCGAGCCCGCTCCTACCCCAGCCTTCGCGCATGCTGTAGTGCACAACAACGCCGATGGCGTCATCAATTTCACCGCCTCCCACAATCCTCCCGAATATAACGGGATCAAGTTTTCTACGCCCGACGGCTGCCCCGCCTTGCCCGAAGTCACAAAAAAAATTGAAGCGGAGATCGTTGCAGGCGATGCTGTCCAGTCCAGCCCAGCGCCAACCGTGGACTCACCATCGCACGCGGCGCTCGATCCTAAGCCGGCGTACCTCGAGCGTCTGGCTGAAATCATCGACTTAGAAGTGGTGCGCAAGGCGAACCTGCGCGTAGTCTTCGATCCCATGTGGGGCGCCGCTCGCGGATACTCCGACGAATTGCTCCGAAGCGCCGGCGTCCAAGTCGCCACGGTGCACGACTATCGCGATGTCCTGTTCGGAGGACACGCGCCCGAACCCGACGACCATCTACTGGAAGACCTGCGAAAGAAAATGCGCGAGACTGGAGCGAAGATTGGAATCGCAACCGATGGCGATGCCGACCGCTTCGGCATTGTCGATGCTGACGGAACTTTCCTCCAGCCGAATTACGTGATCGCCGTGCTTTTTGACTATCTCGTCGAAAGCCGTGGCTGGAAGAATGGCGTGGCCAAGTCGGTTGCAACCACGAACCTGATTAACGCCCTCGCGGAGAAACACGGAGTCGAGCTGCATGAGACTCCCGTGGGCTTCAAATACATCGGCGAACTCATCATGCAAGACAAGATCGCCATTGGCGGCGAAGAGAGCGCCGGCCTCTCCATCCGCCATCATGTTCCCGAGAAGGATGGTCTTCTGGCCGGCCTGCTCTGCTGCGAAGCCGTCGCGAAAAGAGGCAAGTCTCTGGGCGAGCAGTTGAAGGCGCTATGTAACCAAGTTGGTTCCTTCTATCCGGAACGGCAAAACTTCCGCTTGACGCCCGAGGTCAAGGCGAAGTTCACTGAGAAGTTGAAGTCTGATCCGCGGGACTTCTGCGGACACACGGTAAGTCAGGTTGTCCGCACCGACGGATTGAAGCTGGTCTTCAGCGACGGGTCTTGGGTCTGCTACCGCTTGTCGGGGACGGAACCCGTAGTGCGCGTCTATACCGAAGCGCGCAGCGAGAAAGGCCTGGAAAAGTTGAGCACGGCCGCGAAGCATTGGATCTTCGAGTAAAAGTGTTTGGGAAAAATGTTGTGAAGTCCTTTTCAAGAATCGCGAAATTCCGGCGCCCCGAAGATGGTCTCCGCGCCGTGGTCGATCGTGCGCCTCAAGCCGAAGCGTTTGCGGCGTCGTGGATTGAGCGTGTTCGGCCACTGGCGGCCCGCATCTACGCCCTGCGCCGCCGCATCGCGACCGTCGCCGTGACCGTGCTGGCCGCGTCGCTGTTCGTCCATGTTATGTTCGGCGCCAATGGGATGGTCGTCTACAAGCAGAAGCGTGCCGAGTATGAAGCGCTGCGCAAGCAGATCGCCCAGGTGCAACAGGAAAACGATCGCTACTCCCAGCAGGTTCAGGGACTGAAGAGTGATCAGAAGTCCATCGAAAAAGAAGCGCGTGAGCAACTGGGATATGCCAAGCCGGGAGAATATGTGTATGTCCCGCCGACTCCTTCGAAACCCGCGCCAACGGCAACGCACTCCGCGAAAAAATAACTACATCGTTTTTCCCGCCAGGAAACCCAAAAGCTGATCAGTATCATTTTGACCACTCGCTGACAATCCGCTTCTTCCTCTGTGGTATATTTCCGGTGCCTCAATTTCACAATCGGTTGGGGATTGCCGCTCGATGGGACGGCAAAGTCTCTAACGCTCTTCCGACAATTGCGGTTTGGGGCCGCAATCTGAATTTCAAAAGGAGAAAAACCGGCCATGAGAAAAGTTCTATTGATTTGTCTTGCGGTAAGTTTCGTGTTCGCTCTTTCGGCGATGGCATTTGATGACATGGGCAAGAGCGCAACCGTGAACGGGTGGATCACCGACGCGAAGTGCGGCGCCAAGGGCGCCAGCGCAGCCGGCGAGGCCTGCACCAAGAAGTGCGTCGCAGCCGGTGAAAAGATGGTCATCGTCACCGATGGCGATTCGAAGGTCCTCGCGGTCGATAACCAGGACGCCTTGAAGGGGCATGCCGGACATCACGTCACCGTGACCGGCACCGTTACGAACGACACCATGCACGTGTCCAACGTCAAAATGATGTGATCAGTTCCACGAATTGAAGCAGGTGAAGGGCGGCGCAAGCCGCCCTTTTTATGTCTAGGAAGAAATCAATAAGGTGGATACTGGAATCAAGTAATTGGTAAATCGATAAAACCTCGCGGTTGAGACTTTCAATTACCCAATTACCCAATTACTAACTCTACCTCACAACCCCTTCCAGCGGCGAACTCGCCGTGGCGTACAACTTCCGTGGCATCCGCCCTGAAAGATAAGCCTGCCGTCCAGCCAGCACGGCATGGTGCATGGCTTCGGCCATCAGCACTGGATCCTGCGCACCCGCGATGCCCGTATTCATGAGTACGGCATCCGCTCCAAGTTCCATCGCGATCGCAGCGTCCGAAGCCGTGCCGACTCCCGCGTCCACGATCAGCGGCACGCCCGTAATCATCTCCCGCAGAATGCGGATGTGAGCCTGGTTCTGAATTCCCATGCCGCTTCCTATAGGCGCGCCCAGCGGCATGATCGTCGCCGCCCCCGCATCGATCAGACGCTTCGCAAAAACTATGTCGTCCGATGTGTAGGGAAGTACCGTGAAGCCTTCCTTCACCAGCACGCGAGTGGCCTCGAGTGTCGCCTGCACATCCGGGTAAAGCGTCGCCTGATCACCAATTACTTCCAGCTTCACCCAATCCGAGAGTCCGACCTCGCGCCCAAGTCGTGCCGCGCGAATAGCTTCGTCGGCGGTGTAACACCCAGCTGTATTGGGCAGCAGAAAATATTTCTTGGCATCGATGTAATCGAGTAGCGATTCCTTGCTGCGATCCAGATTCACGCGACGCACGGCGACCGTCACCATCTCCGCGCCGCTGGCTTCGAGCGCGCGTGCCGTTTCCTGGAACGATTTGTATTTTCCCGTGCCCACGATCAGGCGCGAGCGGAAAGAACGTCCGGCAATAATCAATGAGTCCGACATGGAACTATTGTAGCGCCGCCGCTGGCAGCTTATGGGGTGGATGTCGCTTCCGCCTGCGCATACATCTCGTCGACCTGCTTGCGGTAGCGCTCTTCAATCACCTTGCGACGCAGCTTCATTGTTGGTGTCAGCGCCCCGTTGTCCGGGGTAAATTCGTCCGACACCACCAGCACCCGCTTCAGC
>Ga0265325_10002834_pt1 | contig 11566 bp, 12 predicted proteins | sample 41420metaG_FD_202090 | JGI IMG/M metagenome (GOLD analysis project Ga0265325, IMG submission 202090) | Rhizosphere microbial communities from Carex aquatilis grown in University of Washington, Seatle, WA, United States - 4-14-20 metaG | ecosystem: Host-associated > Plants > Roots > Rhizosphere...
AATTCGCCAGCCCTCGGGAAACCTCACCCACACCTGGCTTTGGCGGCCGCGAACTGTACCCGCCGCGTTGGAACGCTCGAATTCAAGCGTAATGCTGGCGAAATCGAGACCAAAGCTCACGATATCCAGCCGTTTGATTGCGCGCTCCAAATTCGCCGCAGGCCTGCCTTTTCGAAACGCATTCAGTTCTTCCGGCCCGTAGAGATTCTCGGTAACCCCAAAGCGCATTACCTGTGCACCGGCCCAGAACATCGCTACCAGTTTTTCCACATCGTTTTGCACAAGGGCGGCCTCGTATTGCGGGTAAATTGCCTGCAACTCCGCCACAACTTCGGGATCGTTAATCGTCATTGAAATGGAAACAGCTCCCTCGCCGGAAGGATTTGCTTGCTGAGCGCGGCGCTCACCGTATGCACTGGCTCATTCACAACCTGGCTCAGTCTCAATCGCATTGCCACGCTGCATAGAAGATAAGCATGAACTTCGCTGAAGCCCCAGCGGCTACACAGCAAATCGATCATGCGCAAAGTGGCCGCGCGCGCCGTTTCAACCAGATCCGTCCCCGTCTCTACCACCACCCACGCGTCGGCAACGGAATCTGGAGCGGTGCTCTCGCCTGCTTCAACCAAGGGGCCGGCCAGCGGTTGGTGCTTGTGCAGATTGAAGCGCAGCGTCACGTCGAGCGGACATTCGATTCCGTTGATGCAGACCTCGCCATCGCCCTGCGCCGCGTGGCCGTCACCGCAACTGAAGAGCGCGCCGTCGTTGTAAACCGGCAAATACAGCCGGGAGCCCGCGCACAGTTCACGCACATCCATGTTGCCGCCGAAGGGCCCCGGCGGACGGGTGCGAAAGGCTCCGTCGCTGCCTCGCGCTACGCCCATGACGCCGAGAAATGGCCGCACAGGCACGATCGCCGGAGCGAGCGAGGGTGACGATTCGCCCTGAAGTAACCAGTGAAAAAGATAAGGATCGCGAAATCGGTCTTTGAGGAAGCCCAGGCCCTCCACAACGCTCGTCCAGCCCCAGCCGCTATGGCGCGTCGCCAGCACGTCGACTTGCAGAACGTCGCCCGCCTCTGCTTCTTCAATCCAGATTGGCCCTGTCAGAGCGTGAATGCGCGTGCGATTGATCTTGAGATACTCGTCGACCGTCATGGCCGGCTTCACCTGCCCACCGCTCGCATCTACGCATTCGAACTGCACTTCATCGCCCGGTTCGATGCGTAGACGGGCCGCGAGCGAACGGTCCCAAACGGAATGTGTGGGTTCGGCTGAGAGCGCGTGTTCTCTCATGCCTCTCGTACTCGCACGGTCATTTGCACTTCGACGAGCGCGTTTTTGGGTAGCGCGCTCACGCCAACAGCAGCGCGCACATGCCTACCCGCGTCGCCGAAGACCTTGACCAGAAGATCCGACGCGCCATTGATGATCGCGGGTGAGTCTGGAAACCCGCCGATCGCGTTTACGTAGCCGTTCAGCGTCAGCACCTCGACAACTTGCTCCAGAGATCCGAGTTCTCGGCGCAGCACCGCAAGTTGAGTCAACGCGCATGCGCGTGCTGCTGCATAACCTTCTTCAATCGTGCAGTCCGCTCCGGCAGTGCCGGTGATGGTGCCGTTCGCGTTCGTTGAGATCACTCCCGAAAGATAGACAATCGCACCCACACGCTTTGAAGGAACGTAATTGCCCCCCGTCGACGGCAGGTCGGGGAGCGCAAGGCCAAGCGCGGCGAGTTTTTCTTCCGGTGTATGAGCCTCTGCCATTTGGAATTGACTTTAGCACGAGAGATGGAATTTCTCTTGGGATTTGCGATGCGGCGAATTAGCCTAAGCCAATGCTCAAGCACTTCCGACTGCGCCGAAATCGGCCTGCGTCCAAGGTTGCGATGAAGCAATGCTGCAAATGCAATTGGCTTCCAATACGATAATGGCTCGATCGAGGTCTCGCTAATGATTACCCGTACCGCAAAGCTCTTGTTGTTGGCCGGGATTGCTCTTTTCTACACGGTGGTTACTTTCAACAACCTCACCGACTTCGACTCGAATTACCAGTTTGTGCGCCATGTGCTCTCGATGGACTCCACGTTTCCCGGCAATCATGGAATGTGGCGTGCTCTGCCATATCCCTGGGTCCATCTCTCCTTCTACATTTCCATCATTGCGTGGGAGATCGCCACGACGATCTTGCTGTGGTGGGCCGCGGTGCGCCTTTTGCAATCAATTCGGAACTCCGCAACCGCCTTCAACGCGGCCAAGCGCCTCGCGATCATGGCCCTCACGCTCTCGCTGCTCATGTGGCTCGTAGCCTTTCTTATTGTTGGATCGGAGTGGTTCCTCATGTGGCAATCGCATACCTGGAACGGACAGGAAGCTGCGTTTCGCATGTTTGTTGTGGTGGGGGTAGTGCTGCTGCTGATCTTGCAACCCGACGCCGAAACGCAACCGTAGCGCTTTAATCGGCCGTGATAATCGTCCGCTTGCGCCGTACCCCGTACCACGCGACTCCAACCACAATGTACGCAAGATAAATGTAGGGTATGCGCGCGTGAACTATGTCAGGCGTTGATCGCAGGTCGAAGATCGCAATCAGGATCAGGACCACAACCGTTACAACGCTGATGAAAGCCACAAAGTGGGAATGCTGACCTGACGCGCGCCGTGCAAAAGGCAGGGCAACCGCAACCAGTGCATAAGCGGTAAGAAAGCCAAACACCGAGAGCGAGCCAAGCAGGTCATACATCTCGGAGCCTGTGACGCTCCGCATCGCCATCAACTCGGTCGCCGCGAGCATCAGTCCGACAGAAAGCGCAATTGCGGGCCCGGGCGTGCCATGTCGACGATTGGTGCGTTCAAACACTGAAGGAAGCAGCGAGCTATGCGCCATGCGCATCAGTACACGTGCCGCTGCCGTCGTGCAGGCCAGCACGCAGGCCACCATGCTGATGAATGCGCCAAAGTCGATGGCAATACCGAGGGGCGAAATGCCCGCCTTGGCCGCCAGCAGATGCAACGGGCTTGTGGAATCACTGAGCTTGCCAGACTCACCGCGAAAGCCGAGCACTTCAGAGTATGAGCACATCATGAAAAAGATGCCGGCAAGTATTGCGCATTGAATCACAGCACGGGGAATCGTTCGCAGCGGTTCACGCGCCTCGCCGCCCAGGGTGGTGGCGCTCTCAAATCCCACAAAACTGAACATTGAAAGCACAAGCGCCGGCCCGAGAGCTGAGATCGATACTCCCCTGAGTCGGAATTGATCCAGGTCAAAATGCAGACCGAAGCGAGCCAGCAACGCGACCAGCACTACAACGATTAGCCCCACTGAAGCGACCTCAATCCAGAGCATCAACTCGGCTGAAAGCTTCACGTCACGATAGGCGACGAAACCCGCCACGACGCATACAAGCGCCAGCGAAAGCAATGCGGGAGGGCTCCAATGGAGGAACTCTTCGGAAAGGAGATTTGTGTAGTAGAGTGCGCCGCCCGCAACCGAAGCGCCCGTTGCAACGTAGGCCAGCAGAAATCCCCACGCCGCAGTGACGCCAAAGAAAGGCGGCATTGTGCTGGCGACATAGGTATAGAGAGATCCTGGCGATGCTGACAACTTCGCAAATCGGCTCACGCAAAAGCCAACCAGCAAAGTCGTTGCAGTTGCCAGCAGATACACAAACCACGTCGCGTTGCCGGCAAGGGCGAAGACCAGCGGAATCGTCAACGACGCGGAAGTCGAAGGCGCCATTGCCGAAACAGACTGCGCCAGCGTCTCGATCGGACCTAGAACACCGGTGCGCAAGCCATAGTCTTCCGGCGCGGCCTCTTGCGCGTACACTGCGCCCGTCGCGTTTGTCTGGTTGGTCACCGACGCGCCTTTCGTCGTCAGGTTTGTATTTATTCAGGTTGCTCTAGTTTTGCCCGTCGATCGTCTCGGAGTCAAGAAACGCAGGTTAGACTTGAGGCGATGACAGTTGCAGCAATCATTCTCGCAGCAGGTGCCAGCAGCCGCCTGGGTCAGCCAAAACAACTCATCATGATGGGCGGCGAAACCCTGCTTGCACGCACCCTGCGCCTGGCGAAGGAGGCCGGCGCAAATCCTGTTCTGGTCGTGCTTGGTGCATTTCGCGATGCGATCCGCGCGTCCATTGAGTTTCATGACGCAGTCGTTGTGGTGAATCAGGACTGGCAACAGGGAATGGCGACTTCGATTCACACAGGCCTTGGATCTCTCGACTCTGACGGCGTATTGGCAGGCGGTGTTTTGATCCTGAGTTGCGATCAGCCAAAGCTCACGCCCCAGCACCTTCGCGCACTGATTGACGCATTCGAGGCGCATCAAGCGCCGACAATCGTCGCCTCTGCCTATTCCTCTGTTCGAGGCATTCCGGCAGTTTTCCCTCGCGATGCATTTCCGGCTTTACTCGCGCTCAGCAGTGATACGGGAGCAAGAGCCTTGCTCGCGCACGCTCCGTGCAACGTAATCAGCGTGCCCTTCGACGGTGGTGATGTCGATATAGATCTTCCCGCAGACCTGGCGCACCTTCAATAGAATTCAGCGCTCGATTGTGGCTTCGATGTAGCCGTGTGGTTCGTCAATGGGCACAAAGATATGGTTGGGATTGTCCTGTCCAAACGGGCTGAGGTCGGCTAAGAGATGATGCAGATTCGGCATGGTCAGGTGGATTCGTGCAATCTCCGGTACTGCTTCTAGAGCGGCTTTACCGATATCAAAAAGTGTGTGCTGCACGCTCATGCTGTTGTGGTCTGCAAATTCCTTGAGCAAAGCTTTAATGACGCGCTCCCGTGTGTTCGTGTAATTCGGCGATGCCGTTGCGTATTCCCATTCAACCGTGGCGCGTGTACCAAAAATGCGGTCCGTCACCGGCTTGAGCGTCGTCAGCTTATCCTTGATGTATCCGGTAAACGCCGACTTGGTCGTCTTGAGAATCGTCAACCCGTCCACGCCGGAGGTGATCTTCCAGACATCTTCTCTTTGTCTCTCCGCGTGCACAGTCTGCAATTCCGGTCCGCCGAGCTTGAAAGTTGTCGCCTCCGGTATCCCCTCAACCACAAGGCGTTCCCAGCACTTCTCCTCAATCTCCACGCTGGCCTTCGACACCTGCGGATTATTCGCCAGCAGATAGTCGCCGAGTTCAACGGCGAACTCCTCGATGGTCGTCGACGTTGAGCCGCGAGCAATGGAGTAAACCGTGTTCTTCATCGTGTCAGTGGGCAGGATCTTGCTGTTATCCGCAGCCGTGAAGCTGGTTTCAAAATCACCCTGCAACAGTACGCGCACGCTCCACTCGTTGAATTCATGGCGTTCGCCGAGGCGCGTTATGCGCGACAACCGGACTCGCGATTTTCCATACTGGTTCTCACCAAGCTTCGCCATGTCTCAACTTCCTCGATAGGTTGTGTAGCTGTGATCGCTCAGCAGCAGCGGAAGATGGTAATGCGCATCGCCGTCGCAATCAAAGGTGATGGGAATTTCCGGATAGATGCTCTTCCGGCCATTGCGCGCCATATACGCGCCGGTATCGAATGTCAGCCTGTACACTCCAGCCACCGCATTTTCGGCGAGATTGCGGCATCGCCCATCGGCATCCGTTGCGCCCGATCCAACCACAACCCATGAATCCCCTTCACGGCGCTCCAATTTGACTGCGATGCCCGTTGCCGGCTTACCCGTAGTTGTGTCAAGCACGTGCGTCGTAATGCTGCTCATGAAATCAACCACTTTCCAAGACGAATTTGCGTGATTTGTCGTTGCTGCTCCGCGGCCTCGCGCAATTCAGCGCCGCGTTCGTTTTCGAGGCGACGTTTCAGGATCGCAAGCATCTCCGCGGCGCTCTTTCCCGTCGCGCAAACAATATAAGTGAATCCAAATTGCTCTTCATAGCTTGCGTTCGCTTCTTCCAGTTCCACCAGCACGCGCTGTTCCGCGCTCTCGATGGAAGACTGCTCCTGGCTTGACCATGACGCCGACCGCGCCGTCGCACCCTCTGCGGCTTTGCGCTCGCCAATGCGAGGATGACACGCGAAAGCCTCCATCAAGTCGGACTCATTCATCTTGCTCCACACTCGGTCAGCAGACTCGCTCAACTCCGCCACGCTCTTAATGGGACGCAGTGCAACCATTGCCGCAGCCCACTCTCGCGATCCGCAGCAGGCGATCATCGCCGCGGTCGCCTGCGCTTCATCTGCTTCGTTCCAGTCAGCAAGTATCGCATTCATCGAGTCGCATTTCCTGAACAAAGTTCAAGCAGAAATTCTTCCAACAGATTGGCTCCGACATTTTTCCGATACTGCGCGGTTGATCGAATGTCGTCAATCGGCTTTGCCTCGGCAAGCAGCGCGCTCCGTGCCCCGTGAATCTTTGTTGGCGATATCTCCTGACCAAGAAGAATTGATTCCGTCTGTTGGAGTCTCATTGGAAAGGGCGCAAGGCTTGCTGCTGCTATTCGAATCTCGCGCACAATGCCTTCCTGCATCAGCGCCGTTGCTCCCAGAGCGACCTTTGCAATGGCCATTGCGCGTCTTGTTCCCACTTTGCGCAGGTATTGCCGATGTTGGCGAAACCGTCGCGGCAGGTTCACTGCGAAGAGCAACTCATCGTTGGCCATGGCGTTGAGTTTGTATCCCGTATGGAACGCAGAGTAAGGGATTCGGCGCTTTCCGCGAACTGAAATGAATTCGATCTCCGCGTCGTAAACCAGCAATGCGGGCGGAGAGTCTGCTGCAGGCGATCCATTCACCAGGTTGCCGCCCAACGTAGCGCGGGCTTGATTGGCGATCGAGCCGATCCAACTCGCCGACCTTGCCAGAAGCGGAAACTCGGCGGCGACGAGTTTGCTGGCACGCAAATCTGAGAATGTTGTGCCACCGCCGATGGCGATTGCGCCAGGAGCTTCATCGATAAAGCGCAATTCAGAAATCCGCCACAGGCTGACTAGTTTGTTCGCCGTGAGACGGCCTGCGGCGTGCGCCACCATCAGTTCTGTTCCGCCTGCGATGGGTGTCCACTCGCCGGGCGCGGCGGCAATCAGTTCAAGCGCCGCGGCCAGGTTGGCTGGCGCGATCAATTCGTGCGCCCCAGCGTTACCGCGCATCGGTCGCCTGTTCGGTAGTTCGTCCCGGTGAATTTGCAGTTGCGGCAATCACTGATTCGAAGATGCGGATGAACCCGGTGCAACGGCAGAGATTTCCTGCCAGCCCTTCGCGAATCTCAGCCATGCTTGGGTGTGGATTTTGCGCAAGAAGCTGCGTCGCGGCCATTAGCATTCCCGGTGTGCAGATCCCACATTGAGCTCCGCCACAATCAAGAAATGCCTTTTGCAAGGGGTGCAGTTCGGCATCGCATGCCAGCCCCTCCACCGTCTCGATGCTCGCGCCCTCCGCCTGCAAAATGGGCACGAGGCAGCTATTCACAAGTTCGCCATTCATCCGCACCGAGCAGGAACCGCACTCGCCCTCGCCGCAACCTTCCTTCGTTCCCGTCAGGTGTAGATCTTCACGCAAAACGTCCAGCAACCGTTTCATGGCGGGCGTCCGGACAGCCCGCATCTCGCCATTCACCGCCAGCCGAATTGTGGGCCACCCCTTGTTCATACGGCCGTCGGCTCTTCGAGCGTTTGAGGCGTGCTCAATTTCGCAAACAAGTCTTCTGGCAACAGCGGAATCGAATTGAAGCTCACGCCGATCGCATCCTTGATGGCGTTCAGGATTGCGGGCGCCGGGCCATCGTGAGGTAATTCGCCGATACCCTTGGCGCCGAAAGCGCCATGCTGAAAGGGGATTTCTTCAAAGTACACATGGATCGGCGGCACATCTTCTGCCGTCGGCATAATGTAGTTGGTCATTTGGTTGTTCGCCATGTGGCCATTCTGCAAGATCACCTTTTCATAAAGCGCATATCCGATTCCCTGCGCGATGCCGCCTTCAATTTGTCCTCCGGCAAGAACGGGATTGAGGACCCGGCCCACTTCCTGCGCCGACCAGAATTCTTCAACTTCGGCGGAATAAGTTACGGTGTCGACTGCGACTTGAGCCACCTGAACCGACCACGCAAAGGCCGGATAGGCCTCCCCGCGATACTTCTGGTCGTCCCAGAAAATGCCTGGCGGAGCCTCGTAGCGGCAAAGAGAAACGACATCTCCCTTGGCAGCGCGGTAGCGATCGCAAGCCGCGAAGAACTCCGCGGTCGTGAATTGTTCGTCAAGCTCCGCGTGCTCGCTGAGCATTGCAATCAGTTGCGCGCACGCCCGCTCAATCAGGCGCCCCACCACCATTGAGGTACGCGAAGCCACTGTCGGACCGCTGTTCGGCACAATGCTTGTATCGGCCGGCGCCATGATTACATCGTTGTAATCCAGCCCAATGGCCTCTGCGGCAATCTGTGTGAGGATGGTATTTGTGCCTTGGCCAAACTCGGTGTTCGCCACAAGCACGCGCAGTTTTCCTTCGGTCGTCACGTCAATGCCAGCCAGTGAATTCAAATAGCGCTCGCCCGAACCTGTAAAACCCGAGCCGTGATAGAAGGCGGCGATGCCCATGCCGCGCTTGACTGGATTGTGTCTGTTCTCGCGAGCAAAGCGTGCGCGCTTTTCTTCGTAGCTGCTTTCAGTCAGGGCGCGGTCCAGTAGTTTGTCGAGTATCACTGGTTCGCGCATCACCTGCTCAGTCGCGGTGGTGTCGCCATCGTGCAGAAAATTCCTGCGCCGCAGTTCAATCGGATCGATTCCGATCGCGGCTGCTATCTCGTCCATGTGGCGCTCAACGGCAAAGATGGCTTGTGGTGCGCCGAATCCGCGAAACGCTCCATAGGGCACAGTGTTCGTTGCCCAGGAGCAGGAACGTACGCGCACATTCGGGCAAACGTAGGGGCCTGCCGAGTGCAGAGTTGCTCGCGAAAGCACGGTCGATGAGAGCGTGGAGTAGGCGCCGCCGTCCGTAGCAACCTCGATGTCCATTGCCAGCAGCTTGCCTTTCTTGTCGAGCGCCGTCCGATGACGCACCCTCGAAGGATGGCGTTTTGTCGTCGCCGCGAGATCCTCCATACGGTCGTAGACCATCTTTACCGGATGCCCGCTCTTCATCGCGAGTAGGGATGCGTGGGCCGCTAGCGTTGAAGGGTAATCTTCCTTTCCACCGAAGGCGCCGCCTGTCTCTGTCTGAATCACGCGGACCTTGTCTTCAGAAAGGTTGAATACCGCAACAAGCGATCGGTGCACGTAGTATGGGCACTGCAGCGAACCCCACACCGTGAGACCCTTCTCCGCACTGTAGGCGGCGATCATGCCGTTGTTCTCGATGTAGAGATGTTCCTGTGCCCCTGTGCGATATTCGCCCTCGACGATATGCGCTGCCTTGGCCCAGGCAGATTCCACATCGCCCTTCTCCAGCAGAAAGCTTTTGAAAATGTTGTCCGAGCCCCAGATCACGATCTTCTGCTCCTCGCTCTCCTCAATTGTGAAGATTGGCGGCAGCGGCTCATATTCAATCCGCACACTGTTCACGGCTTCGCGCACCTTCTGTTTGTCAGCGTGCGCAATCAGCAGGATTGCCTCGTCGCAATGGCTCACCTTGCCGTCTGCGAGACATGGTTGATCGGCAGCAATGAGTTGAACGTGATTCTGTCCGGGTATATCCGCCGCGGTGACGACGGTGAATTCATTCCAGTCGACCTTTCGGTCGAATCCGATTGAGCGTATGAGCCCCCGCGGAATAGAGCTGCGAACCGTGGCCCCGTGCCACAAGCCGTCCATCTCGATGTCGTCTACATAACGTGCGCGACCCAGCAACTTATCGACCCCTTCTTTGCGGGGGACGGGAGTGCCAACGATGCGGGTTGTCGCACACGTGTTCATGGTTAGGAAAGCGGGGAATCACCGCACGGGTTGAGGCATAGCATACAACGACCCGACGCAGATGCAAAATACGGCGCTTAACTGGCGAGGATTGCGAGCGTTCGCGCCAACACATGTACGCCGCTGCCAATCCACTCGGGTGAAGCGTATTCGTCCGGTCGATGGCTCACGCCTCCTCGACAAGGAATGAACAGCATCGCGACGGGTGCAATGCGCGCCATAAAGAGTGAGTCATGGTAGGCGCGGCTCACCATCCTCTTGTAAGTTTTTCCCGCTGCCTTTGCCGCATCTTCCATGGCCGCAAGAATGGCCGTGTCGCACGTGGCAGGAGGATCTGCGTTCACCAATTCAGTGTTGATCGTCACTCCGCGTTGGGCAGCTACCTTTCCGCACGCATTTCGCAAAGCCTCGAGTACACGGTCGCGGCGGGCCCTGTCCGTATCACGGATGTCGGTTTCAAGGCGAACCCGCGAAGGGATGCTGTTCACTGCGCCTGGAAAAACTTCGCACACTCCCACGGTGGCCACCGTATCGAGGTCGCCGGTTGATTTGGCCGATGCTTCGAGCGCAAGAATCAACTCCGCGGCAGCGACCAGCGCATCCTTTCGCTCTGGCATGAGCTTCCCACCAGCATGACCGCCCTCGCCTTCAATCACGATCCGCAAACTGGCCGGCGCTGCTATGTGCGTCACCAGGCCGAGATCAATTCTTTCCTGCTCCAGCAGCGGCCCTTGTTCAATGTGAAGTTCCACAAACTGGTGGAACCGTCCCCGCTGTAACGCAACGGAGTCGAGCGATCCGCCGAATCCCGCTTCGTGACGCAACTCGTCAAGGCCTCTGCCCTCTTTGTCGCGCAGCGCAAGCGCTTGTTGTGGAGTGAGCACATTCGCCATCATCCGGCTGCCAAGGCATCCAATGCCAAAACGTGTAGGCTCTTCAGCGGTAAAAACCACAAGCTCAATTGAGCGCCGCGGCTTGAACCCAAGCTGCTTTAACACCCGAATTGCCTCGAGCCCGCCAAGCACCCCAACGCAGCCGTCATACATCCCCGCATTGGGAATCGCATCGATGTGCGATCCAGTGCCGACTGGAGCAAGATCAGGCTCACTGCCTTGCCAGCGCGCAAAAGTATTGCCGATCGCATCTTCCTTCACTTCGAGACCCGCATCGGCGAATAGATTTTTGACATAAGCACGCGCTCGCAAATCAGCCTCGCTGAATACAACGCGCGTCACCACTGGAGGAGCGGCCGCGGAAATCTCCGCGAGAGCCTTCAACTCCACAATCAGTCCGTCAATCGCAAGTTCAGGATGGGTATCCAACTCACGCTCCCAGCGGATGCCTGCGCCAGTCTTTGTAGATCAGGTACTTTGCCGGCCGTTTTCCAAGCGCGCCGAACCATTGCGGGCAATAGGGCGCCATCCAGATAAAGTCGCCGGCCTCGACCGGGTACCAAGAATCGCCGAGCCTGTAAATGCCGCCACCCTCGAGCATGAGCAGGCCATGCTCCATCACGTGAATCTCGACCATGCTGAGTGCGGCGCCGGGATCGTACGTCATCGTGTTGACAGCGAAGTCGTAGGCCGTTCCATCGGGCATCAATGAGCGAACCTGCAATGAATCATCGCCCATCAATGCGACTGGAGAGACCGAAGCTTCATCGCCTAAAACGATTTGGGATGCGTCGGCGCCAGTCTCCGGC
>Ga0265325_10002836_pt1 | contig 11557 bp, 6 predicted proteins | sample 41420metaG_FD_202090 | JGI IMG/M metagenome (GOLD analysis project Ga0265325, IMG submission 202090) | Rhizosphere microbial communities from Carex aquatilis grown in University of Washington, Seatle, WA, United States - 4-14-20 metaG | ecosystem: Host-associated > Plants > Roots > Rhizosphere >...
TTGCACAAGGCAACGCGCAACTGGTCATCGGCACCCACGCGCTCATTCAGGAGACGGTTGAGTTCGACAACCTCGGCCTGGTCATCGTTGACGAGCAGCACCGTTTCGGTGTGATGCAACGCTTTCGCCTGATGAAGAAAACCGGCGCGGCTGAACCCGACGTGCTGGTGATGACGGCAACGCCCATTCCGCGCACCCTGGCGCTCACGTTGTACGGCGACCTCGACACCAGCGTCCTCGACGAACTTCCGCCAGGCCGCACACCCATCACCACGCGCCGCATTGGCGATGAGCGCGCTGAGGAGGTCTGGGAGTTCGTACGCAAGCAGGTCGCCGCCGGCCGCCAGGCGTACATCGTCTATCCCGTCATCGAAGAAGGCGCGATGGAAGGCGAGTTGAAGGCCGCCATCAAGATGTACGAGCAGCTGCGCAAGACCGAGTTTGCCGGCCTGCGCGTCGGCCTGCTGCACGGACGCATGAGCGCCGACGACAAAGACACAACCATGGCCCGCTTTCATCGCGGCGAAATTGATGTCCTGGTTTCCACCACCGTCATCGAAGTCGGCGTGGATGTCGCCAATGCCAACATCATGGTGATCGAGCACGCCGAGCGCTTTGGACTTTCGCAGATGCACCAATTGCGCGGACGCATCGGGCGCGGCGCCGCGAAATCGTATTGCGTGCTGATGACCGGCGGCAAAGTGTCGGAAGAAGCCGAGCAGCGCCTCCGAGCCATGGTGCGTACACAGGATGGATTCAAGATTGCCGAGCTGGACTTGCAGCAGCGCGGGCCGGGCGAGTTCTTCGGCACCCGCCAGGCGGGCATGCCGAACTTCCGTGTCGCCAACCTGCTGCGCGACCGTGAGCTGCTGGAAGCTGTGCGCAGCGAGGCGCGATATGTTCTTGCCGGACCCAACGCCGATCTCACGAAGGAAGAGATCGCGCGTGCGGTGCAGCATCTGCGAGGACATTGGAACCGGCGCTACGGGTTGGTCGAAGTGGGTTAGCGGCGCATCTAATGTAGTAAGGAGTTATTCATGATCGATCCTAAAGAGATGCTGGCTACCCTCGGCGACCATTTCGCCATCACCGCAAAAGTGCAAAACGTGTTTGGCGAGCCGATTGAAAGCCACGGTAAGACCATCATTCCCGTGGCACGCGTGAGCTATCGCCTGGGCGCGGGCGGTGGCGGAGGCGGAGAGAGCAGGCCGGGTTCCTCCGGCCCCGAGAAGAAAGGTGGTGGCGGAGGAGGGGGCGTGGTGCAGGCAGTTCCCGCCGGCGTCGTGGAGATTACCGAAGCCGGCGCCCGTTTCGTTCGCTTCTTCGATCCGCAGATGGCTGCTGGCCTGGTGGCCGGCGGGGTTGTGATGGGCCTGCTCCTGCGGCGGCTCTTCAGCCGACAGTAGGCCGACATCGGCCCACTTGCACTCGCCGCGCATAACCCGCAAACTAGTCCAGCCGTGAAGGCCACAGCCAAGTCCGATCTCTTCCGCCTTCTGCCTTCGGTGGACGAGCTTCTGCGCATTCCGCAGGTCGAGGCACTCGCGGAGGCGCATGGTCGTGCGCCGACCTTGGAAGCCGCGCGCTCTGTCTTGGAATCGCTACGCGCAGAAATCGTCTCTGGCGACTTTGATGAAGTTCAGCTGAAAACCAGGCTCGAAGACTTGCCCCAACTGATCGAACAGAGATTGGAGCAGTCGCTCTCCCACTCGCTCCGCCCCGTCATCAACGCTACCGGCGTTATCCTGCACACTAACCTGGGTAGGGCGCCGCTCAGCCGCGCTGCTCTGGAGCACGCTGCGGAAATCGCCCAAGGTTATTCCAATCTCGAATTCGACCTCGCGACCGGCGAGCGCGGCAAGCGCGACGTCCACGTGGATCGCTTGTTTGCGCGCCTGCTCAACACTGCTGAGCGCGAGGTCTCGACCATCGTCGTGAACAATAACGCGGCAGCGGTGCTGCTGGCCCTGAATTCACTGGCCGAAGGCGGAGAGGTGCTGGTCTCGCGTGGCGAGCTGGTCGAGATCGGCGGATCGTTTCGCATTCCCGACGTGATGGCCAAGTCAGGCGCGATTTTGCGCGAGGTTGGGACTACCAATCGAACGCGCATCGCGGACTACGAGCGCGGAATCGGCGCGAAAACGAAACTCCTGCTGCGCGTACACCGCTCCAACTTCCAGATTGTCGGATTTACCGAGCAGCCGTCGCTGGAAGAGTTGGTCGCACTCGGCAGTAAACACAAGGTTCCAGTCTTGGAAGACCTCGGCAGCGGCGAGTTGTTCGACCTGCGCAAGGTCGGGGTGCAGGGTGAGCCCATGATTGCCGACAGCCTGCGCGCAGGAGTGGACGTTGTCACCTACAGTGGCGACAAGTTGCTCGGCGGTCCACAGGCCGGGTTGATCAGCGGCCATCGCGACCTGGTCGCGAAGATTCGCGCCAATCCTCTCTTCCGCGCCATGCGCGTGGACAAGATGTTCCACGCCGCCCTGGAGGCAACGCTGCTGGCCTACCTGCGCGAGGACTACGACTCGATCCCGGCGCTGCGCATGATGCGACTGACCGAAGAACAACTCCTGCACCGCGCGCGCCAACTGGCTGAGCGGCTGCGGGAAGAGTGCCCTGGTCTCGTGGTCGAAGTGGCTGAGTCGCGCTCGGTCATCGGCGGCGGCTCAGCGCCGGGAGCGACGCTCCCGACTCCGGTTGTCGCTATCAAGTCGAAAGAAATCAGTGCAGACGCGCTGCTCGAAAGGCTGCGACAATGGGAGACGCCGATCATCGCCCGCGTAGAAAATGAACGTGTGCTGCTCGATCTGCGGACGGTCGAACCGGCGCAGGAAGCCGCGATAATCGCTGGGCTAAAGAACATCTCAAGCTGAGGCTATATGATGCAGGCACCCAGAATACTTTGCATATAACTCGTTTGATCGCACGACTTTGCCGGGAAGTACGCAAAGCCCTGAAAACAAATGTCTTAGCGTTTAGCCTAACTCCAATGAATGGACGGCTTTACGGGCAAGGTCGTCAAAACAAGGACTTTAGAGACACAACAATTTTTCGTTGCGGTACGCCCCTAAGCCGATCCCAAGAATTCCGTTCGCGCGGTTTATGCGTAACTCATTTGATTGCAAGACTTTGCCAGGAAATACGCAAGGTCCTCAAAACAAATACCTTAGTATTTGACGTAACTCCAATGGATGGACGACTTTACAGGTAATGTCGTCAAAACAAGCATCTTACAAATGCAAATAAAAATGTGTGCCAACCTGATGTTAAGCTCTCCTCCATGTCCCGATTTCGGATTGCCGCCCTCATCCTTTGCTCGCTCGTAGCTTCCCTGCAGCTCCCGGCCCAGACCAAGAAGAAGCCCGCTCCCGCCACCACGCCCGGCATGACCACCGTGGTCTCCGGCGACGCCGGGCACACGGTAGTCGGGTGGGTGGACATCATTCCCTTCACCAGCAAGACCTTCCACAACACCCGCATGTTGCGGGTCTGGCTGCCGGGCAATTACTTCTCGCCGCGCAACGCGCAGCGCAAGTATCCCGTGCTCTATCTTCAGGACGGCCAGAACCTGTTCGACGACGCGACCGCCCACGCAGGCGAGTGGCACGTGGACGAGAGTGTGGACCACCTGGTTGGCGGCTTCAAGGTCCCGCCCATGATCGTGGTCGGCATCGACAACGCAGGCGACAAGCGCCCCTACGAGTACCTGCCCTATCCCGATCCCCACAACACGTCCTATGGCCCGCCCGACCAGCAGCAGGTCCACGGCAAGGAATTTGCGGCCTTCCTCATCACCGAAGTTATGCCCTTCATCCAGAAGAAATATCGCGTGGCGACGGGCGCCGCCAACACCGCCATCGGCGGGTCGTCGTATGGGGCAACCGTCAGTCTGAACGCCGTGTTCGAGCACCCCGGCGTCTTCGGTAAGGCGCTCATCGAGAGCCCGGTCCTGGGTGTCGGTAACGGACAACTGCTGAAGGATGCTCAAACTGCGAAACAACTGCCGCAGAAAATGTTCCTCGCCGTGGGGACGAAGGAGGGCGACAACAATCCTGACTCTAGCGCGCAGCTGGTGAAGAACGCGGAGGAGCTACAGACGATTCTGTGCCGGCGAGGCATGGGGCCGGACCGGCTGAAAGTGGTGATCGAGGAGGGCGCAGTGCACAATGAAGGAGCGTGGTCGCGCCGCCTGCCCGAGGCCCTGCTGTTTTTGTATGGGCGCTAGGTACCCACTCATGGGGCCGCATGTCCGGTGGAGCAGGCTTCAGGCCTGCAGTAACGCCTGCCATCAGGCCGGGCGCTTTAAGTCCCGAGGTTGGCTGGCTACAGTGTACCCTCTTTGCCGTGGGTCTGCACCAGCACCGTGCCGAAGCGGGTACCAGAGCCCCGCGGCTCGATCGAGACCATGTGTTCGTTCTCGCTGTTGCCGGCCTTGATCTCCCAGCCATCGCCGTGCGTGCCTTTGCAGGAAAGCTTGTGCGCCCCGGCCTTCGAGTCAATGTCCACGTCCGAGCCGCTGTCGTGGCCGGCGCACACCAGCACCTCGCCGAAGGTCTTCATCTTGTCCTCATAGAAGGTCTTGACCTTCTCCGGGGCATCGTCGGTCTCGTACTCGGCGGCGACCACCTTGAGGCCGAAACCCGGCCCGCCGATGCTGAGGTTCGCCGCGTGGCTGTCTTTGTCGTCCTTGTCCCTGGCACGCAGGTGCGCGCCGGGATAGACGGGGATGCCGTTATCCGCCGACGTGGCGTCCGTGTCCACCTTCAGGCTGGCGAATGGAGTCTGAATGTCGACCTTCTCGTTCTTCTTGTCCTTGTCATCGACCTTGATGCTGCACGAGGCCAGAAACAGCGCGATGCTGCTTACGGCCAAGGCCAGGAAGATCTTCGTCGTCATGTTCTTCATTGGGGTCCTCCGCTGGGAACGGGCGCGCCCAGGCCACTGCCGCGAGCAGCAATGTTCGGAATCGTTACCGGCAAACGGCCGGGCATGGGGATCTCGCCAAAGATCGCCTTGACTGCGCTCTCCTCCGAGACCTGGGCATTGGAGTAGGTGCATAAGTACGTTTGGACCTCGGGCAACTGCGACGCGATATATGGGCTGCCCATCGCTACCACCACCGTCTTATTGGCCGCAGTCCGCAAGACATTCTGCAACAAGGCTGCGATGGATTCCTGCAGCGCAACCGCATTGGTCACCGCGCCCGACTGCTCGCGGACCACTCTTCCCGCTACCGGCGAGGCGAACACAGCCGCAATCACTTTGTCCGCCTGCTGCACAGCGTCCATCACCGGCTGCGTCAATCCGGCGGCGGTGCGAGGGTCGATGTAGATCACGTTGGCGTCGGGAATTCGCAGTCGCAGCTGGTGGTCCAGCGTCCGCCCGGAATCGGAGTGGCTGTCGTCCACAACGATCAACACTACAGTGCGATTGCGGACCTCCGCCACTGATTGATACGCATTGGTCACAGGATTGGTTCCCTTGGCTGCGGCTTTCAGCGGCAGCACTTGATGGTTGTCTCTGACCAGGGTGACCGCGCTGTCGGCGATTTCCTCGGCGAGGTCCAGGTTTTCCGGCCTGGCGACGAGCCTGGTCACGGCATTGATATCGACCTGAATGCCCTGGTTCAGCCCGACCGAGGCCTTGGCGCGCAGGACCTTCAGCACCGACTGGTCAATTTGCGATAGCGGAATCTCACCGCTCTGCACCGCACTCAGTAGCCCGTTATACGCTCCGTCGAGATCGGAGGGGATCAGGAGCATATCGTTGCCGGCCTTCACTGCCTCAACCGCCGCACGGCCCGCCGCCGCAGGCCCGCCTTCGGGGAACATCTTGGTAATGCCGCCCATGTCCACCGCGTCGGGCACCACCAGCCCAGTAAAACCCATCTGCTGCTTCAGCAACCCGGTGACGATCGCAGGAGAGATGGAAGCGACATGTCTGGGATCGGGATCGAGCGCCGGCGCCAGGATGTGGGCCACCATGACGGCATCAACTCCGGCCTTGATCGCGGCGCGAAAGGGCGGAAGCGAGACATTCTCGAAGTAAGCCTTGTCCTGATTCAGGACGGGGACGGAGGTGTGCGAATCCGTATCGGTGTCTCCGTGTCCGGGAAAATGCTTGGCCGTGGTCAACATGCCGTACTGGTGCGCGCCTTCGATGTAGGCTGCCACCATGTCGCCGACCTGCTTGGGATCTTCCCCAAACGACCGGATGTTAATGATGGGGTTCAGCGGATTGGAGTTTACATCGGCGATGGGAAACCAGTTCCACTGCACGCCGATGGCGCGCGCCTCCTGCGCCGTGATGCGTCCAGCCTGGCGCGCGTATTCGGGGTCATAGGTTGCGCCGAATGCCATCGACTGCGGGAAATCGGTGACCTCCTTGAGACGCATGCCCAGCCCATGCTCGAAGTCGGCGGCGAAGATCAGCGGGAACTCCGAGTCCTTCTGCAACTGGTTGGTGACCATCGCAGCTTCGAGCGGCTCGTTCTTGTAGAGGAAACCGTCCTCGAAGCGCACCGTCAATCCCAGCCCGCCGAGATGATACTTGCGCACGGTGTCGCGCAGCTTGATGTAGTCGGGACTGTCCACATTCATCAAGCGCGCGAATGACCAGATCATGAACATCTGCCCGATCTTCTGTTCCAGCGACATCTTCTTCAGCGACTCGCGCGCCCACTTCTCGCCCTTCTTGTCGAGGTGGACCGACACTGGTTTTTGAGGACGATCTACTGCCAGGATGGGCCGCGACGAGCTGACGATCGCGAGCATAAGCAGGACGATGGTGGCCAGGCGGATCATTCTGGACAAACGCTAGTCCGAACTGTGGTGGTCTGCAAGAGAGTTGTGCCTGACGCCTTTACTACAGTGCCACAGGTTGCCCAAGAGCGGAATATCCTAGGTTGGCACTCCCGATTGCGGCAGGTTGCCTGGACTTCCCCGGTATGGCAACCTCGACGTTCGCACTCTTTCCCGATTCAGAACGCCGACGCCGATCTCTTTCACTTTCGGGCCCACCTCGCCTACGGTTCGCCTTATATACTGAAGCATGGGCCCTCGTACGTTCGGCTCCTACGAACGTTCGCTCGTCAACCCTCGCTTCGATCACGAGTCATGCGGGGTAGGATTTGTGGCTGCGCTGGACGGCGCACCCAGCCACGAAATCCTGCGCCTGGCGCTGACGGCGCTGGGGCGCCTGGCCCATCGCGGCGCGGTGGCTGCCGATCGCAAGAGTAGCGACGGCGTGGGTATCCTCACCGCTGTTCCCCGCGCCCTGCTTCTGAAACAAGTCGCTATCGCACTGCCGGTCGAACGGCCGCTGGTCGTGGGAATGCTTTTCCTCCCGCAACAAGAGCCCAACGCAAGCCGTGACGCCCAAATCTTTCGCGAGTGCATCTCTGCCTACGGCCTGCAGTGGCTCGCCTGGCGTGACGTCCCCATAAGCCGCGAGGTGTTGGGCGATCTGGCCCTGGATTCGGTCCCCATCATTCGGCAGGCACTGATCACGGTTTCGAAGCCGGCGGAGTGGACGGCGGCCGAGATCGAGCATCGCCTCTATCTTGCGCGCAAGGCCTTCGAGCGCCAGACCGCGGACACCTATGTCTGCTCGCTCTCAGCCCGGACCATTGTGTACAAGGCAATGTGTGCCGGTAGAGCGCTGCACGAGTTCTATCCCGACCTGGAGAGCCCGGAGTTCGTTGCGCCGTTTGCCGTCTTTCATCAGCGGTACGCGACCAACGTGCTGCCATCCTGGAATCGCGCGCAGCCGCTGCGGATGCTGGCTCACAACGGCGAGATCAATACCATCTGGAGCAATCGCGCCCACATGGAGGCCCGGCGCGCGACCTTGCCGCGGGAGTGTGAGCCCATGCTCACCGGCGATGCTTCCGATTCGATGAGCCTGGACGAAGTCGCCGAGCTGCTGGCCAATTATGGCCGCAATGTCGCCGAGGCCATGCGCATGTTGTTGCCTCCCGCCAGCGACCGCCACGAGACCGCCTTCCATCGCTACCACGCCGACTGCATGGAGCCATGGGACGGCCCGTCCGCGCTGGTGTTCACCGATGGGCGCTTGCTGGGCGCGTCCCTCGACCGCAATGGGTTGCGGCCGTCCCGCTATGTGGTCACCGAGGCCGGCGTCATTCTCGCCGGCTCAGAAGTCGGACTCGCCGATGTCAGTCCCGACTCCATCGTGTGCAGTGGAAGACTGGGGCCGGGCGAGATGATCCTGCTGGACCTGGAGCAGAAACGGTTGCTGGATGGCGAAGCTCTCGACCGGTACTTCGATGAGCTGGCGACCTACGCCACCTTGATCGACGACATTCCGCTGGAGCCGGCAGACCATGCGAGCACGGCACTGTCCAAGGACGAACTCGCGCGCTTGCAGCACGGGTTCGGCTACACCCGCGAAGACGTGAAGATGGTGGTGGCGCCCATGGCGCTGGAGAGCAAGGAGGCCACCTGGTCCATGGGCGATGACACGCCCATCGCGCCGCTGGCGCACGCCCCGCGCCCGTTTTACGGTTTCTTCCGCCAAAGATTTGCCCAGGTGACCAACCCGGCGATCGATTCGTTGCGTGAGTCGTGCGTGGTTTCGCTGCGCACGCGACTCGGCCCCTGGCCTCACCTGCTCGATAAGCACGCTCCTCTGCCGGGCTTAGTGTTGCCTTCGCCCTTCCTGTCCTTGCGGCAGATGGCGGCGCTGCACCAAGGCGTCTACCCCATGCTGGACGATCTGCCGCTGGCCAAGCTGGACTGCACTTTCGCGGCAGAAGGTTCTCTCGAAGGCTCTCTGAAAGAATTGCGCAGCCAGGCCATCGAGCTGGTGCATCAGGGGATTCGCATCCTGCTGTTGAGCGACCGTGCAGCCTCTACGCAGACGTTGCCCATTCCCATGGCAATGGTCACCGGCGCAGTCCATCATGCCTTGGTCAAAGCCGGCTTACGCACCAAAGCCGGGCTGGCAGTGGAGGCCGGCGACTGCCGCGACGTGCATCACATGGCCGTACTGATCGGATATGGTGCGGGCGCGGTTTGTCCGTGGCTGGCCCTGCAAACCGCCCGCGACCTGGCCGGAGACAGCGGTGAAGCCAGCATGTTGAAGGCCTTGGACACCGGACTGGCCAAGGTCATGTCGAAGATGGGGATCTCGGTGCTGGACAGCTATCGCGCGGCGCAACTGTTTGACATCATCGGGCTCGACGATGCAGTCGTGGAATGGTGCTTCCCGGGCAGTCCGTCGCCGATCAAAGGCTGCGGATTCCTGGAGATTGAAGCCACAGTTCGCGCGTCGTGGATAGGCCAGGAGCAGGCTTCCGAGCTGCCCGACTACGGTTGGATACGCTTTCGCCGCAACGATCAGGCCGAGCCACACGGCTGGGAACCGCCGCGAGTGCGAAATCTTCAGCTTGCAGTCGGCGTGGCCAGAGCATCGGCGCAGGCGGTCGCGGATGCGCCGTCTCCGCTACAGGCCTGGTCGGCTTACACCAGTTTGTCGGAAGAACGCGACCCAACGGTGCTGCGCAACTTGCTCGAATTCCGTCCGGCCGGTCCCCGTTTGTCGGTCTACCAGGTTGAGCAGCGCACCAGTCTGGTGCGGCGCTTTGTATCCAGCGCTATGTCCCTGGGATCGCTCAGTCCCGAGGCGCATGAAACCATTACCCTGGCCATGAACCAGTTGGGCGGCCGTTCCAACACCGGCGAGGGGGGCGAAGACCCCGCCGCTTATGTCGCCGATCCTGACGCCCCGGCCGGCTTTCTGCCGCGGAACAACAAGATCAAGCAGGTTGCTTCGGGACGCTTCGGCGTGACCGCCGAATACCTGGTGCGCGCCGAGGAGTTGGAGATCAAGATCGCGCAGGGTTCCAAGCCTGGCGAAGGCGGCCAGCTTCCCGGCCACAAAGTTTCCGAACTCATCGCGCGCTTGCGGCACGCGCAGCCGGGAATCTCGCTCATCAGCCCGCCGCCGCATCACGACATCTACAGCATCGAAGATCTGGCGCAGTTGATTTACGACCTGAAGCGCATCAATCCCCGGGCTGCTGTGGGCGTCAAGCTGGTGTCGCAACTGGGCGTGGGGACGGTGGCCGCCGGTGTCGCCAAAGCCTATGCCGACTACATCCACATCGCGGGACATAGCGGCGGCACCGGGGCGTCGCCGCTCAGCAGCATCAAGCACGCCGGCAATCCGTGGGAACTCGGCCTGGCCGAGGCCCAACAGATGCTGCGCCTCAACGGTCTGCGAGGCCGGGTGCGCTTGCGTGTGGACGGCGGCATCTCGACTGCCCGCGATGTGCTGATGGCGGCGCTGCTCGGCGCGGATGAATTCTCCTTCGGAACCGCGGTGCTGGTCTCGCTGGGTTGCGACATGGCGCGCCAATGCCACCTCAACACATGCCCTACGGGAATTGCGACCCAGCGTCCCGATTTGCGCGCCAAGTTCCGCGGCAAGCCGGAAAACGTGGTCCGCTTCTTCTTCAATCTCGCCGAGGACCTGCAACGGTTGCTGGCCAGCCTGGGCCTCTCATCGCTGGAGTCGGCCATCGGACGTACCGACCTGCTGGAACAGGTCCGGTGGGAAGGAAAGCTGGACTTGCATCCCCTGCTCGCCGCCTTTGACGAAGGCCCCATGCACTGGGAAGGCCAGCGGAACATGCGTCCCGAAGAGCATCCTCCGGTGGACGATGCCTGGGTCGAGCCCGCGTTGGCGGCGGCCATGGCCGGCGATCGGTTTGAGTACGATGCGACGGTGAAGAACGAAGACCGCAGCCTGGGTGCGCGCCTGGCGGGCGAACTGGCGCTGCTGCGCCGCCGTCAACCGGAACTGAAGCCTGACCTGCAGTTTCGGCTGCGCGGCACGGCCGGACAGTCCTTCGGCGCCTTTGCCGAGGAGGGCATGACGCTCATGCTCGAGGGCCAGGCCAACGACTACGTCGGTAAGGGGCTTTCGGGTGGCGAGCTCATTCTGCGGCCGTGGGGCAGGCTGGCTCGCACGCGGCAAGCACAGGTCATCTTGGGCAACGTGGCGCTCTACGGAGCGACTTCAGGCTGGCTGTTCGCCGCCGGAAGCGCCGGCGAGCGCTTCGCCATTCGCAACTCCGGGGCGACGGCGGTGGTGGAAGGAGTAGGAGAACACGCCTGCGAATACATGACCGGCGGCATGGTCGTCGTCCTGGGCGAGGCCGGCAGAAACTTTGGGGCTGGAATGACCGGCGGCGTGGCTTACGTTTGGGACCCGAAGGGCAGCTTCCACACAGACCCGAAGGTCCATCCTGAGTTCGTGAAGGTTGAGCCGTTGAGCGTCTGCCCAGCGAGCGAGCAGACATTGGTGCGAGACCTGCTGCTGGAACACGTCGCCAAGACCGGTAGCCGCGTTGGAGAGCACTTGCTGGAGAACTGGCCGAACACTCTGCAAGAGATGGTGCGGGTCGCGCCCAAGAGCGCGCCGGCGGCGTGATAGCAAGAAGCGTGGGATTTCGACCTTGCAGAAGTCAGGCCGGCGATTTGTCCGTCATGCGAGAAGAAACCAGTTCGCGCGCCCGCTGCCCGATGTC
>Ga0265325_10002837_pt1 | contig 11553 bp, 9 predicted proteins | sample 41420metaG_FD_202090 | JGI IMG/M metagenome (GOLD analysis project Ga0265325, IMG submission 202090) | Rhizosphere microbial communities from Carex aquatilis grown in University of Washington, Seatle, WA, United States - 4-14-20 metaG | ecosystem: Host-associated > Plants > Roots > Rhizosphere >...
TTTGGCGTGCAGTGGGCAGACCGGCAGGTATCAAGGGCACGTGCTGCAGTTGCTCAGTCAGTGAGGCCTCGTTGTTGCTACGCACGCCAATCCGGCACCCTAGTCTGACAGAGAAGGGCTTTGTCTGACAGAGAACGACTGTCGTAGCCAGCTCGCGGCGGTTGCTGTTTTCTCCTTGTCAAACCAAACCGATCAGGTCAGATTTGAAGCGCACCGGCGCTTATTTAAATGCACCGGTTAACAATAAAATCCGGGGCGGGAACATGAATAGATTTTCTATCGTATGCGCCGCATTGGTCGGCGCGGCAGGCTTACTCACGCAACCTTCCATCGCGCAGCAGGAAACCAAGCAGGAAGCCAAATCGGCGTCCGGTCAGGCAAAGGTTTCTCCGGTTACCCAGCAGCAGCTCAACTCGGCTGACAAGAACTCAACCAATTTTCTGCTGACCAACGGCAATTATGCCCAGACGCGCTTTTATCCCGCGAAGCAGATCGATCGCGAGAACGTCAAGAACCTGCACGTCGCGTGGATCTTCCAGACCGACGTCAAGGAATCGCTGGAGACTTCGCCGATCGTCGTCGACGGCGTCATGTTCGTGACGACATCGTTCAGCCACGTCTATGCGCTCGACGCCAAGAGCGGCGCACAGCTCTGGCACTATGCTCACAAGATGGGGCCGATCACGACCTACTGCTGCGGGCCGAACAACCGCGGCGTCCAGGTTCTCGGCGACCTCGTCTATCTCGCCACGCTGGACTCCAAACTGATCGCCCTGAATGCCAAGACCGGCGATGTCGTCTGGAAGACCGACATCGCGGATCCGGAGCAGGGCTATAGCGAGACGATGGCGCCGACCGTCGTCAAGGACAAGGTTCTGATCGGAACCAACGGCGGTGAATACGGCATCCGCGGCTTCGTGAAGGCCTACGATGCGAAGACCGGAAAGCTGATCTGGACGTTCAATACGATTCCGGACAGTACGGTCGGCGTCTGGGCAACCAAGGATGCCACCGGCCGGGACATGCATCGGAATATCCAGGCCGAGAAAGACCAGCTTGCCAAGACCGGCGACCCCTACCAGAAGCTGGGCGGCGGCGTCTGGCAAAATCCGGCCGTCGATCTCGCGACCAACCGGATCTATTTCGTCGTCGGCAATCCCTCGCCCGACCTCGATGGTTCGATCCGCCCCGGCGACAATCTGTATACGGACTCGCTGGTTTCGCTTGATCTCGATACCGGCAAATACGTCTGCCACTTCCAGTATATCGCCCACGACGTGTGGGACCTCGACGCTGTGAGCCCGGCGGTGCTGCTGGATGTGAAGGGCAAGGACGGCAAGACCATCCCGGGCGTGATCCATGCCGGCAAGACCGGTCATATCTACGTTCACGACCGGAAGGATTGCAGCCTGATCCGCTTCTCCGAGGCCATGGTGCCGCAGGAGAACATGTGGGTTCTGCCGACCAAGGAAGGTGCCCGCATGCTTCCGGGTGCGAATGGCGGCGTCGAGTGGTCGCCGATCGCCACCGATCCCGGACAGGAGCTGGCCTACGCCATCAACCTGCATCAGCCCATGAACTACTTTGTCGAGAACTCGCCGTATCCGAACGGCAAGTTGTGGCTGGGCGGTGCCTTCAAGGCGATCCCGAGCGAGAAGCAGTCCGGCAACATCACCGCCGTCAACTACAACACCGGCAAGATCAAATGGCAGGTGAAGACACCGGAGCCGATGATCGGCGGCATTCTCGCCACCGCTGGCGGTCTTGTTTTCACCGGTGAGGGCAACGGCAAGTTCGCGGCCTATAATTCGTCCAGCGGCAAGGAACTCTGGAACTTCCGCGCCGGTGCCGGCGTTAATGCCCCGCCCTCCAGCTACATGGTCGGCGGCAAGCAATATATCGTGGTCGGTGCGGGCGGCAACACCCAGGTCGACTTCCACCGCGGCAACAACATTATCGCGTTCTCGCTCAACTGAGCGCAGCAACGATCATCGACAGGAAGCGGGGCCGGTTGAGGTCCCGCTTCTTTTTGTGACCGTTTTTATTTTCACGGGATCGGATTGGATAAGTGAGCGGTAAATTGAAGTTTTGCATGCAAGGCGCGGTCGCGCTGGCGCTCTTGAGCGCCTCGACGACGCCGTTGCGAGCGCAAGGTATTGAGCAAAAGATCCAGGTTTGCGCGGGCTGCCATGGCGTCGACGGCAAGCCGGTCGACAAGACGATTCCCACCATCTGGGGGCAACAGGCGGGCTATATCTATATCGAGCTGCGCGATTTCAAGCGAGGCGACCGCAAGAGCGACATCATGCAATGGATCGCTTCATCATTGGAGCGGCAGGACATGCTCGATATCGCGGACTATTTCTCGAAGAAGCCGTGGCCCGATCTTGGCCAGCCGAGTGCACCGAAGGTTGTCGCCACACGGGCCGTGAGCGCCAGTCAATCGATAGGGTGCACGGGCTGCCATCTCGATCATTTTCAGGGCGACGGCACGGTGCCCCGGCTGGCGGGCATGGGTAGGGATTACTTGGCAAAGCAAATGACCGACTTCCGTACCCGTGCGCGCGGCAACAATCCGGGCATGTCCGACCTCATGTTGGCCACGCCTCCCGACGACCTGACGGCGCTGGCGGAATATCTGTCCGGTCTGTGAGCCGGTCTCCTGGTCCGGGAGATGCGGGAGTTGCCGCGCTAGGGCACCGTCAACCGCTCCCGCAGCGACGACAGCACGGTGAGATCCGCGGCACGCCTTCCTGCCTTGTCCTTGAGCGAGGGATCGGCGCCTCGCGCGAGCAGCAAGCCGGCGATGTCAGCATGGCCGCCTTCGGCCGCGATCATGAGCGCGGTACGGCCGCGGTTATCCCGATCGTCGATGCGCGCGCCTGCGTCCAGCAGACACGAAACCACCGTCATCGCCTGCGCCTCCGGAACTCCTTCGTCCGGGCCTGATGCCCACATCAGCAAGGTGAGATCGTTGGGATAGCGGGCGTTGACATCGATGTTTCGCGCCAGCAATCGCTTCACGATGTCGAACCGCGCCCCCGCCGCCGCATAGACGATCGGCGGCTTGCCGGTATCGTCGGGCGCGCGCTCGTCGGCGCCGCGCGCCAGCAATGCGTCGAAGATGATGTCGTTGCCGGCATAGGCGGCGGCGGCGATCGGAGATATCCCGCTGCGTCCGGCGAGGTTGACGTCGGCGCCGCGTTCGATGAGCCTTTGCGCGATCAGGATGTGGCTGCCTTCGGCGGCCATGTAGAGCGCGGTGGACCCTGCGAGATTGCGGGCATCGATTGGCGCGCCGTGCGCCAGCAACAGGTCAACCAGCTTCAGATGACCGGCCTTCGCGGCGTGACTGAGAGGCCGGGCGCCAAGCCGGTCGCGCGCGTCGACCGACGCACCCTGGTCGAGCAGTTGCGTCGTCAAATCGAGGCAGTTGGCGTCGACCGCCGAAAACAGCGTCAATGACACTTCGGTCGCCGAGATCTGCGGTTTGGCGATTTCGTAACGGCTCGCCAGCCCCAGGCAACGCTCGGACTCCGCGGCACGAGCCGTCGACCCTGTGCTCATCAGGGCGATCGCGATCGGGCACAGAAAGAGGAGGTGGCGATGCACGGCGATCTCTCCTGAGGCAGTTTTGTCCGCTGGATTATTCCCCGGTCACGAGCGTGGCACGGCGGCAAGCCGATGCCAAGAAGGAGCGGAACTTCGGAAAGCGAAGATGGATCCCGCACCGCGTCATGGCTGATCGGCGTCCGGCCGTTCAACGCCGGTTATCGGCAGGCATCATTTCCCGCCTCGGCGATGGCCAGAAAGGTTATGGTGGCGGGCGCGAAGCTCACGGTATCGGCGGCGGCCGAAACGCCCGCGATATCCGGCAGTTCGTCGGCTGCGGAAAGCGCCAGCGGATGGCCATTCAGCCGGACATGCTCATCCAGCAGGTTCGCGGCGTCCAGCGTGTAGCGTACCGCCGCCGTTGGAAGCATGAGCGCATGTGGCGTATCGCGGTTGGTATTGATGACCAGAAGCGCCACGCCGCCTGGCGAGTTTCTTTGGCAATGGGCGTAGACGTGAAGTCCGGATTGAAGTGGCACGCCGGCGTCGAGCACTGTGGTTCCCATCAGTTGCCGCCACAACAGCGCGCCCCAGTAATTCGGTCGGGGCTGCAGCGTCGTTTCGTCGAGCAGACCGTAATCGCTCGCCGCCAGCGTATTGTGCATGACGATCTGAACGCCTGATCTCGCCAGCCGCCCGAGCTGATCGAGATAGCGAAAACTATCCAGGAAGGTCACGGCCCACGGGTTCCCACCGCATGCGGCGTCCGCGGTTTCCGTGAGCCAGATCGGCTTTCCGGGTTCGAACTTGTCTCGAAGAGTCCGATAGAAAGTCAGCGTCCGATCCGTGCCCGAGAGCCATTCTTCGGAAAGGGCTGCCTCCGGCGTGCTCTTGCCAATGCATCGCTCCGACAGCGTCCCATAATAATGGTACGAGACCGCATCCAATCCAGGCGCGGAGGCGGCGAGCAGGTCAGCCGCCGCTTGGGAGGCGCTGACCGTGCCGGGACCGAGGATCAGCGTTTCGGGAGCCGTCTGCTTCAGGAACGCGTGGAATGCTCTGAAGTCCCTGGTGTAGGCGGTCGCGTCGTAGCCTGCCGGGGCACCGCCCATCTCGGCGAGATCAGGTTCGTTCATGAATTCTGCGGCTGCGATGCTGCCTCCGATCGAACTGTTGTAGGCCAGGAAGCTGCTGGCCTGATCCGGCTTCCAGGCGCCGGCGGCATCGCGGGCGCCTGGGCTTACCGCGAACGATGTCACGATCCGCGCGTCCACCGCTTGCGCGAACTCGACGACGCCGCGCCATTGGGGGCGTGTCAAGACGCCGTTGAAGCCCGCCGGAGGCGTCGGCGGCGCGTTGTCCGAACCTGCAAAATAGGTGCTGTTGGCCCAGGTGCCGCTGACACGCATATAAGCCGGCGCCAGCGCCGCTGCGAGTTTTCGCAGCCGGGCATGGGCCAGATCGATCGGCGGCCGGTATTGGTATAAATTCAAATTCATGCCCGGCGGCGTGTCGGATCCGGATCGCGGCGGTGGCGCTGGCTGAGCGCCCGGCTTCGATCGATAGGGCCTCCAAAATCTTCCGCCGGTTACCTCGATCATTTCGATGTTGTAGGACTGGAAGCGCGGGTCGACCGTGCCGATGCGGGGCATGCGCGAGGGCGCGACCGCCGGCGTTTCGGCGAGGGCGCCGCAACCGCCGGGGATCGTCAGCCATGCTAACGCCAGCAAGCTACGGAGTTCCGCGCCATGATTGCGCACGTGCAATTCCTCCCATCCTCCGCGCATTGCCGTTGGCAGGATGACATCAGCGCAATCCCGGTCAATGTCCTGCCGTGCGATTGCGCCGGTTGATCCGGGTCGGATTTGATTTGCCATGGGCACAAGGATGTCGAATGATCCCACGAGGGGTGCCGCGCCCGTGCGGCATCGCACAACAAGACCACGGTTGGAACCGGCAGGAAGGTGCAGTTTGAGTCTTTCGGCGCGTGAGTTTGCTTGCTGCGTTGCGGTGATCCTGGCGGCGTACTCGACACGGCCCGCCTTCGCGCTCGACCCCCGCTATCCGGACTGGCCCTGCCAGCAATTGAAGGTCCCGGAGATTTCGATCGCCAGTGTCTGGACGGGGCCGCCGATCGAGGCCGCCGACAAGGAAAAGCCCCTCGACGCGAAAGAAGCGGAACTGGTAACGCGTCTGGCGGCACGCCGCACCGCCATCGAGGATGCGCGGAAGCTAATCGCGGACGTTGTGGTCGGAACCGAGGAGGAGAAACGGGAAAAGGCGAAGCGGTTGTTTGCCGCGTTGTATGCGACGCTCAATGCGCAGCGCAACGAAGTGATAAACGGGATCGAGCGCTTTTCACGCAAGCAGAAAGCGATGGCCGAGGGCATCCGCGAGCAAGCCCGGAAGATCCGGGAAATGCAGGACGCATCCAGCGCCGATCCGGCGAAGAGCGATGAACTCGCCAGTCAGCTCTCCTGGCAGACCCGCATTTTCGAAGACCGGCGGAAATCGACCGCCTCTGTCTGCGAAGTCCCTGTCCTGATCGAGAAGCGGCTGTTTGATTTGTCGAGCGCGATCCAAAGCGGCCTGAAAGCCGACCCGCCGGCCAAATGAGGATTTTTCCTTCGTCTTTCGGCCAGCACGGGTGCGGTTATTCGTCCGGACGGGGTTCGGACGTGGCATCCTGCAGCGGAAGCAAGGCGGCCTGCCAGCCGTCGGTCCCTTCGGGATACCAGGCGACATTGGAATAGCCGAGCTCAAGCGCGCGCTTGGCCGCGTTCCACGACATCCAGCAATCCGCCAGACAGTAGAGCACGAGCATTCTGGCGCGATCGCCATGGCTCGCCTTGTCCAGGCCGTTGGCGAAATAGCCGGCCATGCTGGACGCGAGTTCGCCATAGCCGGTATCGGGCAGCCAGATGCTACCGGGAATATTGGCGCGTGGCTTGTCGTGCCAAAGCGTTCCCGCCGGGAGGTCCCGTGGTCGTGGCGGCCTTGGCAGCACATCGACAAAACTGGCCGAATGGCTGTGCCATATCGCTTCCGCTTCGTCTGTACCGATCACCTTGGCGCCGCGCAGCGTCGCAGGAACCGGCGAGCGGTAATTTTCGAGGCGGTAGCCTTCCGGCTCCGGCACCTCGGCGGTTGCGGCTCCCGCGACGGCAACGAGGATCGCTGCGAACGCCAGGCGGAAGACGGACGCCGTCATGGCCGCTTGGAAAGTGTCGCGGTCGTGATCGCCGTGCTGGCCTCATCCAGTATTGGAATATTGTAGCTGATCAGCAGTTTGTTGATCTCCTCCTGATTTTCCATGATGAGCTTGTTGAGCGTGCGCTTCCACTCCTGCTCCGCCGGGCGCACCGCCATGCCGATACGAAAGGTCATCGGCGGACCGGTCGTCTCCTTGGTCAGCGGCACGACGACGAAGGGCGGGTCCGCCTTGGTGGCGTAATAGCCCGCCATCGGCCCCCACAAGATGCCGCAGTCGATATCGCCTTTGGCGAGGTCGTCCATCATGGCCTGAGCGGAGGAATCCGCACGGGTATCGATGAAAAGCGGGTAGGACTTCGCTTTTGCCAACAGGCCGTTCATCGCCATGTTCGTGCTCGGCGGCGTCCTCGCGACGACGCCTATCCGTTTATCCCTGAGCTTTGGATCACCAATTGTCGTGACATCCTCCAGGCCGCTCCCCGGTTTGGTGACCAGCGCGTAGGTCGTCCGGTAGTAGGGGACCGTTACCTGCGCCTGGTCGTCGCCTTGAGGAAATCCCATGATGACGTCGCACCGGTACGAGCCCAGCGTCATCCGCACGAAGCCGGTCGCTTGCGGGAAATAGGTGTAACTGAGTTTCTTGCCGAGCTTGGCGGCAAGCAGTTCGGCGAGTTTGTTTTCAAAACCCTCGCCCTTGTCGTTGGAGAACGGCAGGTTGCGCGGATCGCCGCAGGCGCGAAAGACGTCGGGATCGACGAGTTCGAGTGCGCCTTTATCGCTGGTCTGCGCGTAGGCTTCGACTGGCTGCATGGCGACGAGAGCGCATGCGGCGATACCGGCCAGGGTTGGCAGGATGATTGCCGTCCTCGAAAGGCGAGATATCGGCGTTGGCCGTGTTGGGATGCGCTTTGACATCATTTGAGCCCCGTACAACTGGTCTCGGCCTGCTTGGCCGCTTCGGGCTTGTCTTCGTGCTTGGGTGGACGTCCGCCCGGAATGGCACCATTGGCGCGCGCGCGCAAGTATACGTAGATGTCGTCGAGGAAGCACATCACGTTCGAGTTGTCGGCGAATGACGGCATCACCTTGTCGTTGGCAGCATCGACATTCTTGCGGCCGTTGGTCACGACATTGTTGAAGTCGACATAGCTCAGCGTCTTCAGCGATTCGGCCAGCGCCGGCGCGTAGCTCGATCCTTCGCCGTTCGGACCGTGGCAGACGTGGCAGTCGGAATGATAGCGGCGAAAGCCGGAATAGGTGTACCAGTCGACGGTTCCGTCCTCGCTGACCTTGTAGGTCGGGTTGCCGTCCTTGTCGGCGTATTTGCCGCTGTCGGATGAAGCTACCGCCGGATCGCCCGATCCGTCGGCGCAAGCGACCGTGCCGGCAAAGGCGCTCGCCAGCATGACGAGCGCAAATTTCCAGGGATTGATCCTCACGCAACTGTCCTTGTGCATTTCCAAATCGGGGGACGGATAAAAAATCGGCGCGCAGCACAACCGCAGCGCGCCGATCATGGTCATCTTGCCGTGACGTCGCACCACCTATTGGCTAGGCAATGCAAACACCGTCAACGTTCCGCCAAGCGAAGTATAGGACGCCAGACCCGCATAGCCGCCGACGGCGCCGAGGCCCGCGGTATCGACGGTCTTTTCCTTGCTCGGCAGCTTGCCCTGATCGACCGCGCCATGCCAGGCGGCGGCGTTTTCAGGCTGCAGCAGACCGGCCGCCAGACCGATACCGGCCCAGCCGCCGACCCCGGACAGCACCGCAACGTACTGCTTGCCGCCGTGTTCGTAGGTCATGACGTTGCCGATGATGCCGGACGGGGTCTTGAACTTGTAGAGTTCCTTGCCCGTCTTGGCGTCGACCGCCTTCAGATAGCCTTCGAGCGTGCCGTAGAACACCACGCCGCCGGCCGTTGCCAACGCGCCGCCCCACGCGGAGAACTGCTCCTTGTTGGACCACACGATCTTGCCGGTCTTGCCGTCCCAGGCGATGAAGTTGCCCATGTTGGTCTCGCCCTTGGGCGGGAACATCGCCACGGCGGCACCGACATAAGCCTGACCGGCAGTGTAAGCTACCTTGTAGGGCTCATAGTCCATGCAGACATGGTTGGTGGGGACGTAGAACAACTGCGTGTCCGGGCTGTAGGCCGCGGGCTGTTCGTCCTTGGTGCCGAGCGCCGCCGGGCAGATGCCCTTCGAGTTGGTGTCCTCACCATTGTGCTGCGTCGAATAGGCGTCGACGACCAGCGGACGACCGTAGGTCTTGGACGACTTGTCCATGTCGACCTTGGTGGCCCAGTTCACCACCGGATCGAACTTTTCTGCGACCAGCAATTCGCCGGTGACCCGATCGAGCGTGTAGCCGAAGCCGTTGCGGTCGAAATGGGTGAGCAGCTTCCGAGGCGCGCCGCCGATCGTCTGATCGGTCAGGATCATTTCGTTGACGCCGTCGAAGTCCCATTCGTCGTGCGGGGTCATCTGGTAGACCCATTTGACCGCGCCGGTATCGAGATCGCGCGCCCAGATCGACATCGACCAGCGGTTATCGCCGGGGCGTTGCACCGGGTTCCAGGTCGAGGGATTGCCCGAACCGTAATAGACGAGGTTCAACTCGGGATCGTAGGAATACCAGCCCCAGGTGGCGCCGCCGCCGATCTTCCATTGATCGCCCTGCCAGGTGGACGTCGATGAATCAGGCCCGACGGGCTTGCCCAGCGAAGTCGTCTTGACGGGATCGATCAGCGTGTCGGAGTCCGGTCCTTCCGAAAAACCGCGCCAGACCAGCTTGCCGTCCTTGATGTTGTAGGCGCTGACCCAGCCGCGAACGCCGAATTCGCCGCCGGAAACGCCGACCAGCACCTTGTCCTTGTAGACGAACGGAGCGTCCGTGCCGGACTGGCCCTTGCCGGCCTCGCCATCCATCACGGACCAGACTTTTGCGCCGGTCTTGGCGTCGAGCGCGACCAGCGTGGTGTCGGCCTGATGCAGGAAGATCTTGCCGTCCGCGTAGGCGACGCCGCGATTGACGGTGTCGCAGCACATGATCGGAATCACGTTCGGATCCTGCCTGGGTTCATACTTCCAGAGGATCTTGCCTTCGTTGTTCAGGTCGAGCGCATAGACCGTGTTCGGGAACGGCGTATGCACATACATGGTGTCGCCAATCACCAGCGGTCCGCCTTCGTGGCCGCGAAGCACGCCGGTCGAAAACGTCCAGGCGACCTGCAGCTTGCCGGCGTTGGAGGCGTTGATCTGGTTGAGCTTGGAAAAGCGCGTGTTGGCGTTGTCGCCTTGCTGCATCACCCACTGCTTGGGGTCTTTGGCCAATAGATCCAGTGCCGCATCAGCGCGCGCAGCAAGACTCTGCGCAGCCAACAGGCCGAACACCGAGGTTGTTAGGACTAGAAATTTCTTCATTCGCTTCCTCCCTGTTGTGCGCCAAGGGTTCCGTAAAAACGGTCCACTTTTTCAGCTTTCTTCGTTGGTATTCCTAACCGGTTCGGAAACAGGAAACTTGCCCAAGAGCGAAGTGCGTTTGCGCGAAAGCGAAACACAACGAACTTTTTAGCGGCACCCGTGACTCCGCAGGCGGCGCGCTTCCATGCTGCGATGCGTCAGGCGTAACGGGCGACCCATTGGTCGAGGTTCCCCTTGACGGCGCTGAAACTAAGTCGGAGGATTATCAAAGGGATGTCAGAAGGCGCGCTGCTCGAACCGCAATGACCGCCCCCTAAATTGAGGCAAAAGTCGCTCCATCATGACTCGTGCCTCTCGCGGCAAGCAGTCATGTTTTGATCTCGAATCGGTGGCTGGATATGTCCGACACGGTCCGCTCACTTAACACTTCAGGATTGGCGCCGCAGAAGCAGATCCAATGTTGGTCAGATACACTGACCGATCTTTGCGGCCATTTCGACATCGATCCGCTGGAGGCTTCGTCATTCGAAGGCCGGATCAACTACACGACGGTTTCGAAGCTGAAGCTCTGCCAGATCGAGGCGAGCCAGCACCGGCTTGCGCATACCGCCTCGCGCGCAAAGCTGGGCGGTCATCCCTTCGTCAAAATACATTTTCAGACTTACGGGATTTCGCATTTCGAGCAGGCTGGCCGCCGCATCGAGCTGATGCCCGGCGACCTTCTCGCCTACGATGTATCCTGTCCGCACACGATCGTCAGCCCGACGCTGACGCGACACGAGGTCGTCATCGTGCCGAAGGAACTGCTGCAGGAACGCGGCTTCCGCTGGGCGAAGATGACGGCATGCAAACTCTCGGCGCGCACCGGCACCGGCCGGATCGCCTATAACTTTGTCCACGCCGCGTTCGACGAAGCGACCAGGCTGTCGCCGAACAACGCGATCGGGGTGGCCGATTCGCTGATCGACCTGCTGCTGTTGCCGCTCCGCGACCCCGACGCGATGTTCAACCGTGTCGGGCCCGAGGCGATGTATGTCCGGGCGCAATTCTTCATCCGCGAACATCTGCGCGACCCGGATCTTTCGATCGACCAGATCTCGGCGGCACTGAGCTGCACCAAGCGCTATCTGCACATGTTATTCAGCGACAGGGGTACCACCATCAGCGACTATATCCAGCACGCTAGGTTGCAGAACTGCCGCCAGGAGCTGGAGACCCAGGCCGGGAAAACCATCACGGATGTCGCATTTTCGTGGGGCTTTTCGAGTTCGTCGCACTTCAGCCGCGTATTCCGGAAGCATTTCGGAGTTGTTCCGTCTGCGATTCACAAAGCGCAGCACGACGCTCTGTCCCCGCACTTTCC
>Ga0265325_10002838_pt1 | contig 11552 bp, 11 predicted proteins | sample 41420metaG_FD_202090 | JGI IMG/M metagenome (GOLD analysis project Ga0265325, IMG submission 202090) | Rhizosphere microbial communities from Carex aquatilis grown in University of Washington, Seatle, WA, United States - 4-14-20 metaG | ecosystem: Host-associated > Plants > Roots > Rhizosphere...
GGGGCCGACGGCCTGCACGACCGGCTTTCAATACAATGGCGGCCCGCTCGACCTGAACGCGCCGGTGCCCCATTGCGACATTCCGGCCTGGACCCTGCTGGGCATCTCGCTGGCGGGGTTCAATGCCCTGTTTTCGCTGGCCGCCGCCGCGTTCGGCGCCTTTCACCTGCTGCGCAAGTCATGAGCCGCAAAGCGCGTCCCGCCTCGCCCGGCACCACGACGCCCGCCGATATCGAAGCGATGATCCGCGTCGATCACGCCGGCGAATACGGCGCCGTGCGCATCTATGAGGGCCAGCTGGCGATTCTGGGCGCGCGCGGCTCGCGCGCGGCGGACGCGATCCGTCACATGGCCGAGCAGGAGCAGCGGCATCTGAAGGCGTTCGACGCGCTGATCAACGAGCGCCGCGTGCGGCCCACCGCGCTGGAGCCGGTGTGGCGCGTCGCGGGCTTCGCGCTGGGCGCCGCGACCGCGCTGATGGGCGAGAAGGCGGCGATGGCCTGCACCGCGGCGGTGGAAGAGGTGATCGACGGACACTATGCCGCGCAGGTCGAAAGGCTCGGCGGCAGCGATCCCAAGCTGAAAGCGACGGTGGAGGATTTCCGCGCCGAGGAGATCGCCCATCGCGACACCGCGCTGGCGCACGGCGCCGAGCAGGCGCCGGGCTATCGGCTCTTGAGCGAGGCGATCAAGGCGGGCTGCCGCGTCGCCATCAAGCTTTCCGAGAAGATATGAGCGAAGACCGCAACGCCTTGCTGGCGGCGGCCGCCCGCCCCCGCCGCGCCACGATCGACGATGCCGGCACGCTGGCCAGGCTGTTCGCCGCCGCGTTCAGCGCCGATCCGATCATGGACTGGATCGCGCGGCCGGCGCCCAACCGGGCGCGGGCGCTGGAGCAGTTCTTCTTCTGGCTCCTGCGCGTGCGCGCGATCCCGTTCGGCGAGGTGTGGATGAGTGCCGATGGCGGCGCCTGCGCCGCCTGGCTGCCGCCCGGAACGCCGGCCTCGCCCGGCGGCTTTTTCGAGCAGATGCAGCTTTTGCCGATGTTCGTGCGGCTGTGCGGCTTTCCGCGCCTGCTGCGCGGCTCGGCGATGGGCGACGCGATGGAGAAGAACCATCCGCATGAGCGGCACTTCTATCTGGCCTTCATCGCGGTGGCGCCGCGATTGCAGGGGCTGGGACTGGGCGGCGCGATGCTGGACGCCACGCTTAAGCGCGTCGATGCGGCAGGCATGCCGGCCTATCTGGAGAATTCCAATCCGAAGAACACGCGGCTCTATGAGCGCAGCGGTTTCAAGCCGCGCCGGAGCATCGCGCCCCCCGGCGCGCCGCCGCTGATGGCGATGTGGAGAAAAGCGAGTGGCGAGTGGCGAGTAGCGAATGGCGAATAGGGTATCCCTATTCGCTACTCACCATTCGCTATTCGCTATTCGCTTTCTTATGGCTCCAGCTCGCTGTCCCAGTAGAGATAGTCGGCCCAGCTTTCGTGCAGATAGTTGGGCGGGAATTTTCGGCCGTTGGCCCGAAGCTCGTTGATCGTGGGGCGGTGGGGGCGATGCTTGGGATGCATGCCGATATGCTGCGGCAGGCGCCCGCCCTTCATCAGATTGCACGGCGCGCAGGCCGTCACGACGTTCTCCCAGGTCGTGCGGCCCCCGCGCGAGCGCGGGATGACGTGGTCGAAGGTCAGGTCCTCTTCGTCGCCGCAATACTGGCACTCGAAGCGGTCGCGCAGGAACAGGTTGAACCGCGTGAAGGCGGGATTGCGCGCCGGCTTGATGTAGGTCTTGAGCGAGACGACAGAGGGAATCCGCATCTCGAAGTTCGGCGAGCGCACGACGCGGTCGTATTCCTCCAGGATGTTCACGCGCTCCAGGAAGACGGCCTTGATGGCGTCCTGCCAGGACCACAGCGACAGAGGAAAATAGCTGAGCGGCCGAAAATCGGCGTTCAGCACCAAAGCCGGACAATTGTCGGGCATGCGCGCGGCTAACACAGCGAGGTCCCTTTGGCCGTCACTCCTCTCAAGGCGGCGAACCTTAAGGGCAAAGTGCGCACGCTGCCAAGTTCGCCGGGCCCAGACTATGCGATTCGCCGTGACAGAAAGGTAACGGCGGGCGGGAAATCAGCGCAGATGCGCGGCGGAAAGCTCGGCCGCAGCCGCGTCGAATTCCGCGCGAAAGGCCGGGGTCTGCAACAGTTTGAGGCCGAGCGCGGTACCGAACGCCTGGCCGGCCTCGATGTCGCTGCGGAAATGCACCGAGCAGACCAGCCGGCTCTCCGCATAGCTTTGCGAACGGGCAAGGATGGCCTGCGCCTTGGCCGGCATCAGGGCGGCGAGCACGACGCCCATGGCGTAGCCGACGGTGGCGTGGCCCGAGGGATAAGAGGTCGGCGCCGGGCCCGGCTTTTCCGGCGTGCAGGTCTTGAGGTCGGGCGCCGCGATCCAGGGGCGGTCGCGGTGGAAGAAGGTCTTCGCGTCCTTGGTCACCGCCTCTTCGCTGTCATGCACATCCGACAGCAGCCGCGCCGTGGCGGGCAGTTTCGCGAAATCGAAGCCGGGGCCGATGGCGCCCGCGAAGAAAGCGCCGGTCTCGTCATGGGCGTCGCGCGCCGCGGCATCGAAATCGGCCGGCGTGCGGCGCGCCGCGATGTCTTTGAGTTCGGCAATTTCCGCCAGAGCGCGCGGCGAACCAGGTGCCGGCGGCGGCGGCAACAGGCTATCGGCGCGCAGATCGGCTGCCGTCACAAACGGATCGGCCCAAGACGCGCCGGGCGCCGCCGCGACCAGAACGGCCGCGACGGTGATGACGATCCGCTTCGTTCCAGGTCCCATCGGGCTTAGAACTTCGCCTTGATGGTGAACTGGAAGCTGCGCTCGGGCATGTAGAAGTACTGGTCCAGGCTGGTGCCGCGATTGGCGATGTCCTGCACATTGGCGCCGGACAGGGTCTTGTCGTTGATCGTGACGCCGACCAGGCTGCGGTCGTTGAGCAGATTGTAGACGCCGCCGCCGATCTCGACGTCGGCGCCGGTGCCGAAATCGCCCAGATCGTAATAGCCGGTGAAGTCCATCTTGTTGTAGGCGCCGATGCGATAGAACGACGAGCCGCCGAGGACGTCGCCGGCGCGCTTGGCCGCCGTGTCGGCATATTGCTGGCCGGTCAGCTTGTCGATCAGGCTGAGCTTCCAGGATCCGTGCTTGTAGATAAGACCCGTGGCGGCGGTCCAGAACGGTGCCGCATTGGCCTGCACGTTCGCCGAGTGCGGATCGAGCGCATTGGTGTGCGCCTTGGCCGAGTTGATCGAACCGTTGCCGAAGATCGACAGGCCGGCAAGCGCGCCGTCCCACTGCTCCTCGTCGAACGCATAGGTGCCTTCGCCCTCGACGCCCTTGTATGTCACCGTGCCCTCGTTGACGTTGCAGGTATCGCCGGGCGGGCACGTCCCGCCGGTGATCTGCTGGATCGTGTTGTCGCTGTCGATGTAGTAGACGTCGGCGTCGATCGAGAAATTGTCGCCGTAATAGACAGTGCCGAACTGATAGTTCGTCGTGGTCTGCGGCTTGGGGAAGCTTCCGATCGGCCCGTTGAGTTCGAACGACGTGATGTCCGGCACGTAGATGCCGTTGGCGTATTGGGCGTAGACGCTCCAGTTCTGCTGCAGCTTGTAGTTGACCGTCGCGAAGGGAAGCGTTCTGGTCGTGGTGAAGCTCGTTGGGTTGACTTGCGGTCCGGCAACACCGGGCAGCAGGCCCGTGCCATAGATCGACGGCCCTGGCGGTGTGCTCGTGGTCTTGCCCTTGATCAACGAGCCGGGGTCGATCGTGTGGTCCCACCACACGTATTTCACGCCGGGCGTGATGGTGAGGTTTTCGATCGGCTTGATGTCGACTTCGATGAACGGCTGGTATTGCGACCAGCCGGTGTGTTCGAAATAGCCGACGCCGGCGACACCGCCGAAGGTTGTGCCGCTGGTCGTCTTCTGGTCGGCGAAGGTGCCGGCATGTTCGACCTGGAAGCCTGGGCACATGCCGTTATTGGCGGCGGCGCATTTGGTGATGTCGAGATAGTAGCGCTGGCGCTCGGTCGCCGACCATTCCGACCACACGCCGAGGCGCACCGCGCCGGTCACTTGGCCGAAATCATAATCCCAAGTCAGGCGCGCGATATTGCCGAAGACGCGATAGGCGTTGAGCTTGGTGTAGCCCTGAATGTCGTTGGCGAAGGACACGCCGCCGACCTTGGTGCCGATATTCTCGCCTTTGTTCGCAGCGATGTCGGCGGCGGTCTGCTCGGCGCTGGTGGCCGTCACCGTCTTGTTGACATAGGCGTAGGTGTAGGCCTGGTCGTCGAAGTGCAGGCTGTCCGTCACGTCTCCGCGCAGGCGCAGATATTCCATGTCGGTGTCTTTGTGTTCCGGATTGTAGGCCCAATAGGTGGGCAGCGCCGGATTGGTGTTTTGGAGCGCGAAATTCTTGCCGAAGGTCGTGATCTGGGCCGGCGAGGCGCCGTTGGAGTCGTTGACGATCTGCGACAAGCCGTTGCGGCTGCCGAAGACGGTCAGCGTCCAGTTGGCGCCGAGATCGTAGTCGGCCTTGAGCAGCTCGTTCTCGCGATGCGTGCTCTGGAACGTCAGATAGCCGCCCGAGCCGCTAACCTGATAGTTGACCAGCACACGGGCGTCATGGCCCATGACGTCGACCGCGCCGCTCTGGAAATTGGCGTTCATGTTGAACGTCGCCCAGCTTGCGCCGGTGGCCGATCCTTTGAAACCCATATCGTCGGACAGCGGCTCGGAATAGAGCTTGATCGTGCCGCCATAGGTCGAGGCGCCGATCGTTCCGGCATTGCCTGGACCGCGATCGACGTCGGCCGAGCCGATGGTCGAGCTGGGGAAATAGGATTCGGAATGATGGGTGGGGCCGTTGGTGTCGCCGAACGGAATGCCGTCATAGGACAGGCCGAAATTGCCGTCCGGCAGGCCGCGCAGCGTGGTCTTGACGTTGCCGTCCGAGAGGCCCGGGCCATTGATGCTAAGACCGGTGAGCGAGGGCACGATGGCGAGCATCGTGACGTAGTCGGAGGTCGGCGCGATCGAGTCCTCGATATAGGATTTCTGGATGATGGTCTGCGGCTGGGTGGTGTCGAGCGACGCCTTGGCGGGCGCGGCGTCGGCATTGAAGCGCGAGCCGGTCACCACGACGGTTTCCACCGTGTAGGCATCGGAATTTCCGGCGGCGTGCGCGGCGCCGAACAGGGCGGTCGAACTCAGAAGACCGGCCAAGATACAGGTCGTCTTGCGGGTTTTGTCGGATTTGAAAAACATCGGCGTCGTACCCCTCAGAAAAATCCACGAGGGGCGAAGACGCGCGCGCAAAGCTTCGCAGTCCGCGATTTTCACCGCGGAAACAAAATCTGCGACACGCTTCAACGATTGAGCTGCCACCCCACTTGAGCGACAGCTACCGATACACCGTGACGCTGATTTACAAAAATCTTGGAACTTTTTTGACAGAGCGTTTCGTTTTTTTCACGAGACATCGTCACGTTGCGAATCGTTTTCGCGTTTTCAACGATCGGCTGTGCGGTGAACCCTCAGCGCGAAATTTCCGTCAACGGGCAGCGAATGTCCGGCGCTTTTCGCAGCAACGCGCCGCGAAATGCAGCAGCAATAAACGCACCGGCCATCTCAAGTCCGATGGGATCGATGCCATGGCCGATACCGGGCGCGATGTGCCATTGCACCGCGGCACCGGCCGCGCCGAGCGTCATCGCGGATGCCAGCATCGCTTCCGCCGGGATCATCGGATCGGCATCGCCATGCGCGAGAAAAATCGGCGGCGCGTCGGCGCCGAGCGGCTCCAGCGGCGTGGCCTGGGCCAGCAATCCCGAAAAGCCGACGATGGCAGCGGGCTTCGCGGCGCGGCCAAGGCCGACCGCCAGCGACATCATCGTGCCCTGGCTGAAGCCGACGAGCGCAAGACGATCGGGAGCGAGCGACAACCGCGCGAGCTCCGCGTCCAGAAATTCGTTCAGCCGCCCGGACGCGGATTCGACGCCCCGCTGCATCTCGGCCGGATCGAGCCGCGCGATGGGAAACCATTGATAGCCGGACGGCGCGCCGGCGCAGGGCTGCGGCGCATTGGGCGCGACGAAGGCCACCGTCGGCAGCGCGCGCTGCCAATGCGGCGCCAGGCCGATGAGATCGTTGCCGTCGGCGCCATAGCCGTGACACAGCACGACCAGATGCGTCGCCTGACCGCGCAGCGGCGGCAGACGCGGACCGGAAAGCGGGCCAAGAGCCATTGCCGTTCTTAGCGCGCCTGCGCCATCGCGGGAAGCGGGCGCAGGCTGTAGGCGACTTCCCAGATCGTTTCGCCCTCGAGGACAAAGCTTTGCCGGGATCCTTCGACCATCCGGGCGCGCAGGATGGTTTCGTAGAAGCGGCGGCCGCGCGCATTGGCCTCCATCACCCAGACGATCATGTCGCGATGGCCCAGGCGGCGCAGATTGGCGGTCACCGCCTCCATCATGGCGCTGCCATAGCCCTTGCCCATGGCCTGCGGCAGATAATAGGTCGCATACAACTCGCCGGAATGACCGAAGCGCGGTTCGCGTGCGGCGCCATAAGCCGCGAAGCCGACGATGCGGCCATCCTCTTCGCAGACCAGCAATTCGGCGCCGTCCGTTTCGCCGGCCGCCACGGCACGCCAATGCGACTCGTTCGGGTCCATTGCGGTGAGATAGGAATCCGGAACCGTGCCGCGATAGGTGGCGCGCCAGGAGGCGACGCGCACGGCGGCGACAGCCTGGGCGTCTTGCGGCGCAGCGAAGCGAATGAGCATGGGCGCGCACTCGTGTAGGATGGGATCATGATAGTCACGCGCTTCGCGCCGAGTCCAACCGGGCTCCTGCATCTCGGCCATGCCTTCGCCGCTCTGACCGCATTCGCGGGCGCGGATCGCTTCGTGCTGCGCATCGAGGACATCGACACGGCGCGCAGCCGCGCGCAATTCGTCGACGCCATTTTCGAGGACCTGCGCTGGCTGGGCCTGTCCTGGGAGGAGCCGGTCCTGCGGCAATCGACACGCGCGCCCGCCTATCGCGCGGCGCTGGACGCGCTGGACGCGAAGGGCCTGCTTTATCCTTGCTTCTGCACCCGCAAGGACATCGCCGAGGAGATCGCGCGCGCCGGCGAGGCGCCGCACATTGATAGTCTGGCCGCTCCGCGGCCGGGGGATCGTCTGGCCGCTCCGCGGCCGGGGGATCATCTGGCCGCTTCGCGGCCGGGCCCGGACGGCCCGATCTATCCCGGACTTTGCCGCACGCTCTCGCACGACGAACGCACGCGGCGGGTCGCGGCGGGCGAGGCCTATGTGCTCAGACTCGATGCCGCCAAGGCGGCGGCGCGGACCGGGCCGCTGTCGTTCCGCGAACTGGGAAGCGGGGGCCATGGCGAGCACGGGACGATCGCGGTCCAGCCGCTGTTGTTCGGCGACGTGGTGCTGGCGCGCAAGGCGATGCCGGCGGCCTACCATCTGGCAGTCGTCGTCGATGACGCGTTCCAGGGCGTCACGCGCGTCACGCGCGGCAACGATCTGTTCGCGGCGACGCATGTGCAGCGGCTGTTGCAGGCGCTGCTCGGCCTGCCCGCGCCGGACTATGCCCATCATCGGCTCATCCTGGACGGGGAGGGTCGGAAATTCTCCAAGCGCGACCGCGCCACGACGCTGCGCGACCTGCGCGCGCAAGCCGCGACGCCGCAGGATATCCGCCGGCGCGTGGGCCTCTAGAGCGGATCACCGCTTCATGGAATCGATGATCCGCTCTAAGTTATTGTTTGGTCGCAATTCCGGACGGAAAGCGCCGAAGACGCTGACGCTATCGGCCGCACTTTTCCTGGAATTGCTCTAGCGTTTCTTGGCGCGCGCGGCTTTTTCGGCGAGGCCCGAGCGGCCCTCACGCGCGGCCAGCGCGGCGTAGACGTCGGCGGGTTTGACGCCGGCCGCCGCCCACAACACGAGCAGATGATACAGGACGTCGGCGGACTCGGACGCCAGCGCCTTTTTGTCCTTGAGCGCACCGGCAATCGCGGCTTCGACCGCTTCCTCACCGAACTTCTTGGCACAGCGCGCCGCGCCATCCTTGAGCAGCGCCGCCGTATAGGACGTCGCCGCATCGCCGCCCTTGCGCGCGGCGATGGTCGCGAACAGCGTGTCGATCGGATGATCGGCCATGGCAGGCGTCCCGAGAATCAAATGCCTGTCTATCACGCCTGGACGGCGCGATGCAGCGGCGGCAGCCCGATCCGCGCAGCCTGGCACAGCCAGCGCAGCGCCGGGAAAAGCTGCAGCCGCTGCACCCAGCGCAGCCGCGGCAGCCCGGCGATCTCGGGCTCCCCGGCGCGCGCGGCGAAAAACCCCGCGACGAAGGCGGCCGCGACGGCCACGTCCTCGGCCGCGAACCGCACGCCGGCCTCATCCTCGTAGCGCCGCAGGGCATCGGCACAGCACGGGCCGCCCTCGCCTTCCAGGCTTGGCAGAAACCCCGCGACGTCGACCAGCACCGCGCCATGGGACAGCGACGGCCAATCGACCAGCATCGCCCGTTCCGCGAAGACGAGATTGTCGGAGCGGATGTCCATGTGTACCCAACTGCGCGGCCCGCCGACAGCGGCGACATTCGCCGCCATGTCGGCCAGCCGCTCGCCATGCCGCGCAAACCAGTGCGCGGCGTCGCCGCCGTTGGCGAACAGCGCCAGAAATCTTTCGCGCGCCGCCGCGTCGCAAAGCAGGCTCGTCCAGCCCTGCGCGAGCTGTTCGCCCAGCAGTTCGGCCAGCGGGCGCGGAGCGTCGTCGACCGGCGCGTCGCGATGCAGCCGCACGATCAGGGCAAAGGCCGCCGCCAGCGCCTCCGCCGTCCAGGGCGGCACCGAATACCGGCGCGGCACGAAGTCCAGCACCGCCAGATGCCAATCGCCATGGTCCGCGCCGCCGCGATAGGCGGGACCGAATTGCGCAATCTGCGCGAAGCGCTCGTAGTTCTGCCGTTCGCGCAACAGCGCCCGGTGGCCCAACTCGGTCTGTCCGGGATGCGTGCCCTTGCAGAACAAGCGCTCGCCGGTCGCGGTGGTCAGGACGAACGTCGCCGACGGCCCATAGCCGCCCCAGATGATCTGCGCATCCGCGATCGGCGCGCCGGCGATGCGCTCCAGGCTTTGGCGCAGCGCCTCCGGCACGTCCTGCCAGGAGGGTTTGGGCTCGCGCACCGTCAATTGGCTCGGTCTTCCAACAGCCGGCGCGCGATGACGTTGGCCTGGATCTCGGCGGCGCCCTCGAAGATGTTGAGGATGCGCGCGTCGCACAGCACGCGGCTGATCGGATATTCCAGCGCGAAGCCGTTGCCGCCATGGATCTGCAGCGCATTGTCGGCGCAGGCCCAGGCGACGCGCGCGCCCAGCAGTTTCGCCATGCCTGCTTCCAGATCGCAGCGCCGCCCCTCGTCCTTCTCGCGCGCCGCGTAATAGGAGAGCTGGCGCGTGATGGTGATCTCCACCGCCATCAGGGCGAGCTTGTCGCGCACGCGCGGGAAATCGATCAAGGACTGGCCGAATTGCCGGCGCTCCAGCGCATAGCGCACGCCCAGATCCATCGCGCACAGCGCCACGCCGACGGCGCGCGCCGCGGTCTGGATGCGCGCCGCCTCGAAGGTCTGCATGAGCTGCTTGAAGCCCTGGCCTTCCTCACGGCCGAGCAGATCCTTGGCGGGGACTTCGAAGCCGTCGAAGCCGATCTCGTATTCCTTCATGCCGCGATAGCCGAGCACGCCGATCTCGCCGCCGCTCATGCCGGGCGCGGGGAAAATCTCTTTTTCCGTGCCGCGCGGCTTTTCCGCAAGGAACATGGAGAGGCCGCGATAACCGGGCCTGTCCGCATTCGTCCGTACCAGGAGCGTCATCATGTCGGCGCGCGCCGCATGGGTGATCCAGGTCTTGTTGCCGTAGATCTTGTAGACGTCGCCCTCCTTCACCGCGCGCGTCTTCAGCGCCGCGACGTCGGAGCCGCCGGACGGTTCGGTGAACACCGCGGTCGGAAGCTTCTCGCCGCTCGCGATCAGCGGCAGCCAGTGATCCTTCTGGTCCTGCGTGCCGCCGGTGAGGATGAGTTCGGCCGCGATCTCCGAGCGCGTCGCGAGCGAGCCGACGCCGATATAACCGCGCGACAATTCCTCCGACACCACGCACATCGCGGTCTTGGAAAGGCCCGAGCCGCCATAGCTTTCGGGGATCGTCAAACCGAAGACGCCCAGATCGGACAGCTCCTGGATGACGCCGAGCGGGATGAGCTCATCCTTCAGATGCCATTGATGCGCGTGAGGCGCGACCTTGTCCTGCGCGAAGCGGAAGAACTGCTCGCGGATCAGCGCCATGGTGTCGTCGAGGCCTGGATCGCCGATGAACATCGCGCCTTCATGCTTGGCCATGTATTGCGCGATGGCGGCGCGCACCTCCGGGCGCTGGCCGATATTCGCGAGCTCCGCGACCGTCGGCGTCCAGAAGGCGGCGGCGTGCGAATCGTCGAGACCCAGATTATAGGGGCGCGCGATCTCGTTCTGGCTCATCGGGATGCCGCCGACGATCTGCGCCAGATATTCGCCGAAGCCGGCGAGCACGAGGAACTGCTCGATCTCGCCGAACTTCTTTTCGTGTTCGAGATGGCGGCCCCAGCGCACGGTCTGGCGCAGCGCCTCGACATAGGTGGCGAGCCAGGCGAGGCCGTGCGTGGCGCGTTGTTCGCGCTCGAGCGCCTCGGCGGAGATCTTGCCGTCCACGCTCACGATGCCGCGCACCGAATCCTTGGCGGCGGCGAGCAGGCCTTCGGCCGAGAGCACGGCCTCTTCGCATTTGGCCAGAAGATGCGGGACGGTGAGCGACAGCATGGGGAACCACTTCGAAAATTTCGATCCCGTCACCTTAGCCAAGTGTTTGCCGCAGCGCACCATCCGCGCCGGAAATTGCGGCAACTGGTGTGTTTTCTTTCGCGGGGTTGTCCGACTTCGTATGTTGCTGTTCCACCCTGTCATTTCCGCGAAGGCGGGAATCCAGGCAGGCGGCACAGTGCCAAGCCCTCTGGATGCCCGCGTGCGCGGGCATGACAGTGGTAGTATTTGAAGATCACAGTCTCGCCGATTGGAGGTTTCGATGCTGCGCAAACAACTCCTGGTCGGATCGGGCATGGCGCTGGCCGTCGCCATTCTCATCGCGCTCTACAACAGCCCCGGCGCCATGGCGCATTTCGCGCCGCCGGTCGGCGACGACGAGGGCGCGCGCCTCGCCTATGCCTGGCGCTGGCTGCTGGTGCCAGCGCTTTGCCTGTTCGTCGGCGTCGCAACGGTCTCCAATCGGCGCTTCTTCTCCGCCGACGCCATGGACGGTACGCGCGCGCCGCAGAGCCAACGCCTCGAGATCAACCTGCGCTACAATCAGAACACGTTGGAACAAACCGCGCTGGCGGCGGTGGCGTGGAGCGGCCTCTCCCTCGTGCTGGCGCA
>Ga0265325_10002840_pt1 | contig 11550 bp, 7 predicted proteins | sample 41420metaG_FD_202090 | JGI IMG/M metagenome (GOLD analysis project Ga0265325, IMG submission 202090) | Rhizosphere microbial communities from Carex aquatilis grown in University of Washington, Seatle, WA, United States - 4-14-20 metaG | ecosystem: Host-associated > Plants > Roots > Rhizosphere >...
CAGCGCGTTTCTCCGTCTGGCCAATCTCAAGCCGGGGACGGACATCCCGCTGGTCGTGCTGCCGCCGCAATATACCGCCACCAGTCTCGCCAGCGGCCAGATCGACGGCTTTTGCGCCGGCGCGCCTTGGAATGCGGTCGCAGTCGCCTCGGGCGCCGGCGTGATCGCCGCGTTCGGCGTCGATCTGATGCCGGACGCGCCGGAGAAGCTGCTGGTCATGCGCGCCGACGACGTCGAGCGGCGGGCCGAGACGGCGATCGCGCTCGCCCGCGCGACGCTCGCCGCGGCCGCCTGGGCGGAGAAGGCCGAAAATCGCCAGCGCCTCGCGCATCACTTGGCGCGCGCCGACATGGTCGACGCGCCGGCGGCGACGATCGAAGCCGTGCTTGCCGGACGCATTGAAGTCGGCGCCGGCCGGCCGCCACGCAGCGCGCCGGATTACCTGCGCATCGATCGCGCCGCGCTTGCGCCCAGCGCCGCCATCGCCAATCGCCTGATCGAAGCGATGATCGCGGCCGGCCAGCTCGCCGACGCTGAGGACGCGCGCGCCGCGGCGCGGCGCGTGTTCCGCGGCGACCTATTCGCCGAGGCGTTGAAGTCGGCGCCATAACGCCGCCGCGTCAGGCGCCGCGCCCAAAATTTGTGCGCTGCACACAACTTCGCGGCGCCGCTGCACGCGTCGCCAGATCTCCTAACCCCTTGGCAAGCTTCAAGGACAGCTTGCGGCAGAGGTAGGCATGGTCCTTGCGTAACTAAATTTCATCTTCCCGGGCAGCGCCGCCCGGTCCGCCAGTCCAACGACGGACGGCACTGGGCAAAGCCGCTCACGAGTTCCCGCCAATCGCGGTGGGAAATCGTGAGCGGCTTTTTCGTTTTTGCGCTTCAGCGACGGGAAAGACGGGCATGAACAGCAGGGAATTCTTCAAGGCGGGCCATTGGCCGACGCTGCTCGCAGCGTTCCTCTATTTCGACATGAGCTTCATGGTGTGGATCCTGCTCGGCCCGCTGGGCGTGCAGATCGCCGCCGACCTCAAGCTCGATCCGGCCGCCAAAGGCTTCATGGTGGCGCTCCCGGTGCTGGCCGGCGCGCTGCTGCGCGTCGTCAACGGCGCGCTGGTCGATCGCATCGGACCGAAGCGGGCCGGGCTGATCGGCCAGGTGATCGTCATCGTCGGCCTGATCGCCTTCTGGGCCAGCGGGGCGCGCTCCTACGGCGCGGTTTTGACGCTCGGCCTAGTCCTCGGCGTCGCCGGCGCTTCGTTCGCCGTCGCCTTGCCGCTCGCTTCGCGCTGGTATCCGCCGAAGTATCAGGGCCTCGCGCTCGGCCTCGCCGGCGCCGGCAATTCCGGCACGGTTTTCGCCGCGCTGTTCGCGCCGGCCCTCGCTGTCGCCTTCGGCTGGACCAACGTCGTCGGACTCGCGGCAATCCCGCTGACCATCGCGCTTGCCGCTTACATCCTGCTAGCCAAAGACGGTCCGAATCCAGCGCCTTCGCGGCGCTTCGCCGACTACGCCCGCGTGCTCAGCGAACCGGACGCTTGGTTGTTCATGTTCTATTACGCCGTGACGTTCGGCGGCTTCTCCGGCCTCGCCTCGTCGCTGGCGATCTATTTCAACACCCAGTACGGCCTTAACGCGGTCACTGCCGGCTATTGCACGGCGGCCTGTGTGTTCGCCGGGTCGCTGTTCAGGCCGATCGGCGGCGCGATCGCCGACTGGCTCGGCGGCGTGCGCGTCTTGAGCGCGCTGTATGCGTTCGCCGCTGTGGCGCTGGTCGCCGTCAGCTTCGGCTTCGCTTCGTTCACGCTCGGCTTCGTGTCGTTGCTGGCGGCGATGCTGGCGCTTGGCATGGGCAACGGCGCGGTGTTCCAGCTCGTGCCGCAGCGTTTCCGCGCCGAGATGGGCGTGATGACCGGACTGGTCGGCATGACCGGCGGCGTGGGCGGCTTCTATCTCGCCTCCAGCCTCGGCGTCGCCAGGCAGACGACGGGTTCGTACCAAGCCGGCTTCCTCGTCTTCGCTACGCTCGCCGTCGTCGCGCTGGCGCTCCTGACCCGCGTGAAACGGCGCTGGCGTTCGGACTGGTCGCCCGACGGCTACGCCTCCGCCCGCATCTGAATTCGTTGCAGCCAAGGAGAACGCCTCATGACTCCGCAGCAGATCGACGCCGTCCAATCGTCCTTCGCCAAAGTCGTTCCGATCGCCGACACGGCGGCCGCGCTGTTCTATGGGCGCCTGTTCGAAATCGCGCCGCGGGTCAAGCCGCTGTTCCACGGCGACATCGCCGAACAGGGACGCAAGTTGATGATGACGCTCGGCGCCGTCGTCAACGGACTGAAGAATCTCGACGCGATCGTCCCCGTCGCGCAAGCGCTCGCCGTCAAGCACGTCGGCTATGGCGTCCAGGCGGCCGACTACGCGCCGGTCGGCGAGGCGCTGCTGTGGACGCTCCAACAGGGACTCGGCGAGGCCTACACCGCCGAGGTCGCCGCGGCATGGACGACGGCCTACGCGACGCTGTCCGGCGTGATGATCGCCGCCGCCTATGGCGAAGAGGCCGCGGCGTGATTGCTCATCACCCCGAACGTCTTCTCGTCATCGGCGCCGGCATGGCGGCGGCGCGGCTGTGCAATGAACTCGCCCGCCGCGCCCCCGGCCGTTACGACGTCACGCTGGTCGGCGCTGAGCCGCGCGCGCCTTACAATCGCGTTCTGCTGTCGGCGGCGCTGGCTGGGGAGATCGTCGACGACGGACTCGCGCTGGATGATGGGAGCTGGCGCTCCCAGGCCGACTTTCGCCTGATTACGGGTTGCGCGGTCGTGGCGCTCGACCTCGCCCAACGCGTCGCGCGGCTCGCCGACGGCCGCGCGCTTTCGTTTGATCGCGTCGTCTTCGCTTCGGGCTCGGCCGCCGTTCGTCTGCCGATTCCCGGGATCCGCCTGCCTGGCGTCGTCACGTTTCGCGATCACGGCGATCTTGCCGCGTTGCGCGAAGCGGCGCGCGCGCGCCGACGCGTCGCCGTCATCGGTGGTGGGTTGCTCGGCATTGAAGCGGCGGCGGGGCTGGCCAAGCTCGGCGCAAAGGTGACGCTGGTCCATCGCATGGATCGGCTGATGGAGCGCCAACTCGATCTCCGTTCCGCTTCCTTCCTCAAGCGCGCCGTCGAGCGTCGCGGCGTCGCGGTGCGACTCGAAGTCGAAACGATCGCCGTCGCCGGCGAAACGCGGGCGGAAGGGCTTGCGTTCGCCGATGGCGGTCGGCTCGCCGCCGATCTGGTCGTCGTCGCGGTCGGCGTGCGCCCCAACGTCGAACTGGCGCGCGCCGCCGGATTGGCGGTCCAGCGCGGGATCGTCGTCGACGATGGCATGACCGCTAGCCTGCCGTTCGTCTACGCCATCGGCGAATGCGCCGAGACTGCGGGCCAAGTGTGCGGCTTAGTCGAGCCGGCCTATGAGCACGCCGCCGTGCTGGCGCGGCGTCTCGCCGGCGAAGACGATGCGCGCTACGTCGCGGCGGCGCCGGCGACGCATTTGAAGGTCGCAGGCGCGCCCGTCTTCTCGGCTGGCGCGTTCGACGCCGCCGACGCGGAGGCGATCACTTACGAGGATCGGACGCTCGGCGTCAGCAAGCGGCTGACGCTGCGCGACAATCGACTCATTGGCGCGGTGCTAGTTGGCGAGACGGACGACGCGCTGTGGTATCGCGACCTGATCCGCGACGGCGCCAGCGTCGCCGCCTTTCGTGACGACCTGATCTTCGGCCCCGTCTTCTGCAACCGCGGCGATCGGCCGCCGGTGAAGGAGGCCGCGTGATGAGCGGCGATTTCACCTCGGACCAGAAGCGCTATCTCGAAGGTTTCGTCGCCGGCGCTGAAGCGATACGCGGCGCGCGGGCGGCCGCGCCGGTCATCGCGCCGCCGGCGCCGATGGGCCCCGACGCCGCGCATTTCGCCGCTCAGGACGCGCTGACCGCCGCCGGCAAGAAACTCGCCGATCAGGAGAAATGGAAGCGCGCCGAACATCCGTTCGACGCTTACGGCCGGCTCAAGGCGCAGGCGCGGGCCGGCGCCTTCCCCAAGCCCGACGACAACTTCCGCTGGCGCTATTTCGGCCTGTTCTACGTCGCGCCGACGCAATCGAGCTACATGATGCGGTTGCGCATCCCCAACGGAATCCTGTCGCACGTTCAGTTCGCCGGCCTGGCCGACCTCGCCGCGCGCTACAGTGGCGGCTACGCGCACGTGACGACGCGGGCAAATCTCCAGATGCGCGAGATCGCGCCGACCGACGCGACGTCGATCCTTGAAGCGGTGCAGGATCTCGGCCTGTGTTCGCGCGGCTCCGGCGCCGACAACATCCGCAACGTCACCGGCGGCGCGACGGCGGGCGTCGATCCGCAGGAGCTTTACGACACGCGACCGCTGGCGCGCGAGTGGCATTTCCATATCCTCAACGATCGCTCGCTGACCGGTCTGCCGCGCAAGTTCAATGTCGCCTTCGATGGCGGCGGACGGATCGCGACGCTCGAGGAGACCAATGACATTGGTTTCCAGGCGGTGAGCGTCGGCGAAGGCGCCGGCGTCGAGCCGGGAGTGTGGTTCCGCGTCGTCATCGGCGGGATCACCGGCCATCGCGACCTGGCGCGCGATACCGGAGTCGTCTGCCGGGCCGAGGATTGCACGGCGATCGCCGACGCGATCGTGCGGGTCTTCATCGACAGCGGCGATCGCACCGACCGCACCAAGGCGCGCCTCAAATACGTGCTCGACGGCTGGGGCGCGGAGAAATACCTCGCGGCGGTCGAAGCCAAGCTCGGCCGACCGCTTGCGCGGGTCGCGTCGGCGGCGATCGCGCCGCGTCCGCCCGTCGACCGCATGGCGCATATCGGGGTGCACGCCCAGGCGCAGGCCGGCCTCAACTGGATCGGGTTGGCGCTGCCGGTTGGCCGCATGACCGCCGACCAGATGCGCGGCGTGGCGGCGATCGCCCGCGAATTTGGCGACGGCGATCTCCGTTTGACTGTCTGGCAGAACCTGCTGATTTCCGGCGTCGCCGACGACAAGGTCGACGCGGCCAAGGGCGCGATCGAAGCGCTCGGCCTCGATTGGCGCGCCAACGCATTGAGGGCCGGTCTCGTCGCCTGCACCGGCGCGACCGGCTGCAAGTTCGCCGCGGCGCACACCAAGGAGCACGCGCTCGACCTCGCGGCGCAACTCGAAGCGCAGCTGACGCTCGACGCGCCGATCAACATCCACCTGACCGGCTGCCACCATTCGTGCGCCCAGCACTACATCGGCGACATCGGATTGATGGCGGTCAAGGTCAGTCGCGGCGAGGACGAAGAGCCGATCGAGGGCTACACGATCGTCGTCGGCGGCGGCTACGCCGAGAACGCGCGCATCGGCCGCGAGCTGTGGCGGGACGTCCCGTTCGACGCCTGCGGCGGCAAGATCGAAGGCCTGCTGCGCGCTTATCTCGGCGCTCGTTCGAGTCCCGACGAGAGTTTCCAGGCGTTCGCCGGCCGGCACGAGCGGGATTCGCTCAAAGCCCTCGCGGAGGCGCAATGACCGCGCCAGTTCCGCCGCCGCGTATGCTGGTTCCGCCGGGCGCGCCGTTCTCGCCGGAGCAGCAGGCCTGGCTCAACGGCTTCTTCGCCGCGGTCCTGTCGGCCGACGGCGCGCCGGCGCCGCTGAGCCAGGCCGACAACGCCGCGCTGGCGCCGCCGGCCGCTGAACTCGCCGACAACGACTCTGCGCCGTGGCACGATCCGTCGCTGCCGATCGACGAGCGCATGACGATGGCGCAGAGCCGGCCGGCGGCGCCGCGTCTGATGGCGGCGATGGCGCAGCAGGATTGCGGCCAGTGCGGCTACAATTGCGCCGATTACGCCAACGCGCTGTTCCTCAGGAAGGAGGAGCGGCTGACCCTGTGCGCGCCAGGCGGCAAAGAAACAGCGCGCATGCTGAAGCAGCTCGCGACGGAAATCGGCGCGACCGTCGCTGCGCCCGCGGTGGCGCCCGCGCGGGCGAGTGAAACTCTACTAACCGCCGAGTCCACCCCGTCGCGCGATCGTCCCGGCGAAGCGACGTTCCTGTCGCGCCGCCGATTGAACGGCGCGGGTTCGGCCAAGACCACGTGGCACGTCGAGCTCGATCTCGGCGCCGGCGGTCTCGACTATGTGGTCGGCGACAGCTTCGGCGTGTTTCCCAAGAACCACCCGGCGCTCGCCGACGCCGTGATCGCCGCGCTGGGCGCCGATCCGCGCCGCGACGTCGGCGGCAAGACCCTGCGCGATGCGATGATCGCCGACGTGTCGCTCGGCGCCGCGCCTGACAATTTGTTCCAGCTGTTTTCCTATGTGCTCGGCGGCGAACGCCGCGCCAAGGCCCGTGCGCTGGCCAGCGGCGAAGATCCCGATGGCGACGCCGCGACGCTCGATGTGCTCTCGGCGCTGCGCAAATTCGAGGGCGCGCGGCCCGACCCGGAAGCGGTGCTCGAGGCGCTCGATCCGTTGGCGCCGCGGCTCTACTCGATCTCGTCGTCGCCGAAGGCGACCCCCGGCCGCGTCTCGCTGACCATCGACACGGTGCGCTACCAGATCGGTCCGCGCGATCGGCTCGGCGTCGCCTCGACGTACCTTAGCGAGCGCGTCGCGCCCGGCGAGGTCGTGCGGGCCTACGTGCAGAAGGCGCACGGTTTCCGCCTCCCGGACAATCCCGCGACGCCGATCGTCATGATCGGTCCCGGCACCGGCGTCGCGCCATTCCGCGCCTTCCTGCAGGAGCGGCAGGCGCTTGGCGCCCACGGCAGCGCTTGGCTGTTCTTCGGCCATCAGCGTCGCCAGCACGATTTCTTCTACGAAGACGAGTTCGACGCGATGCGCAAGTCGGGCTGCCTGTCACGGCTGTCGCTCGCCTGGTCGCGCGACGGCGATCAGAAATTCTACGTCCAGGATCGCATGCGCGAAGTCGGTCAGGAGTTGTGGCGCTGGCTCGCCGAGGGCGCGCATGTCTATGTCTGCGGCGACGCCAAACGCATGGCGAAAGATGTCGAACGCGCGCTGGTCGATATCGCCGCTGAGCATGGCGCGCGCTCGACCGAGGAGGCGGTGAGCTTTGTCGCTAGTCTGAAGAAGGCCGGGCGCTATCAGGCGGACGTCTATTGATGAACGCCCGCGCCTCCGCGCTCAACGTCGCCATGACCTGTCCCTATTGCGGCGTCGGCTGCGGAATCGTCGCGACGCCGGACGGGCAGGGCGGCGCGGCGATTGCCGGCGACCGTGATCATCCAGCCAACGCCGGCCGATTGTGCGTCAAGGGCGCGGCCTTGGGCGAAACGCTCGGCGCCGAAAGTCGGCTGCTCTATCCGACCATTCACGGCGTGCGCACGACCTGGCCGCGGGCGCTCGACGCCGTGGCGGCGGGCTTTACTGCGGCGCTCGACGCGCATGGGCCGCAGTCGATCGCCATGTATCTCTCCGGCCAGTTGTTGACCGAGGACTATTACGTCGCCAACAAGCTGATGAAGGGTTTCCTCGGTTCGGCCAACGTCGACACCAATTCGCGATTGTGCATGGCGTCGTCGGTCGCCGGCCATCGCCGCGCCTTTGGCGCCGACGTGGTGCCCGGATGTTATGACGATTTCGATCAGGCCGACCTCATCGTCTTCGTCGGATCGAACGCCGCGTGGTGCCATCCGGTTTTGTTCCAACGCGCCGAGCAGGCGAAAGCGCGGCGCGGCGCGCGCATCGTCACGATCGACCCGCGCCGCACGGCGACCGCCGAGCTTGCCGATCTGCATCTGTCGATCGCCCCTGGCGCGGATACGATCCTGTTCAGCCGCCTGCTGGTTGAGATCGCCGACGGCGACGCCTTCGACCGCGCCTATGTCGAAGCCTACACGTCAGACTTCGAACAGGCGCTCGAGCAGGCGCGCGTGATCGCGCCGGATCGCCCGACCGCGGCTGCGCGCTGCGGCCTCGCCGAGCATGATCTCGCAACGTTCCTCGCGTTGTGGATCGGCGCGCCGCGCGTCGTCACCGCCTTCAGCCAGGGCGTCAACCAGTCGGCGCAGGGGACCGACAAGGTCAATGCGATCCTCAACGTTCATCTGGCGACCGGACGCATCGGCAAGCCGGGTTGCGGCCCATTCTCGTTGACCGGCCAGCCCAATGCGATGGGCGGTCGCGAGGTCGGCGGCCTCGCCAACCAGCTCGCCGCCCACATGGACTTCCATCCCGCCGACGTCGATCGCGTGCGACGTTTCTGGAACGCGCCGGCGATGGCGACGGCGCCGGGCCTGAAGGCGGTCGAATTGTTCGAGGCGGTCGAGCGCGGCGCGATCAAGGCGCTGTGGATCATTAGCACCAATCCGGCTGTCAGTCTGCCACGCGCCGACGCGATGCGCGCCGCGCTCGGCAAGCTGGAGTTTCTCGCCGTCTCCGAGGTCAGCGCCCATGTCGATGGCCTGCTCGACGCCGCGACGGTCGTCCTGCCGGCCGCGGCATGGGGCGAGAAGGACGGCACGGTGACGAACTCGGAGCGGGTCATTTCTCGCCAGCGTCCGTTTCGCCGCCCGCCGGGCGAGGCGTGGCCGGATTGGCGCCAGGTCAGCGAGGTCGCGCAGCGGCTGGGCCATGCCGAGGCGTTCGCCTATCGCGGTCCGGCCGACATCTTTCGCGAACACGCCGCGCTGTCGGGGTTTGAGAACGACGGCGCGCGCGCTTTCGACATCGGCGGGCTGGCGACGCTGGCCGACGCCGAATACGCCGCGCTCGCGCCGATCCAATGGCCGCGTCCACGCAGCGGCAAAGGGAGGAAGCGCTTCTTCGCCGATGGCGGGTTCTTTCATGACGATCGCCGCGCCCGTTTCGTGGTGGTCGAAAATCCGCAGCCGGCGCCGCCGCGCGGCGCGTTCCCATTCACCCTCAATACCGGGCGGGTGCGCGATCATTGGCACACCATGACCCGCACCGGGCTTTCGCCGCGCCTGGCGCGCCACCGCGAGGCGCCGTTCGTCGAGGTTCATCCTGACGACGCGGCGCGGATCGGACTGATCGACGGCGGCATGGCGCGGGTGACGACTGAGCACGGCGTGGCGGAACTGAGGGTCGTCGCCGCGCGGAGCCAACGCCGCGGCGATTTGTTCGCGCCGATCCACTGGACCGCCGCCACCGCCGGCCGGGCGCGCGTCGGCGCGCTGACTCACGCGTTGGTCGATCCGTTCTCCGGCCAACCCGATTCGAAGGCGACGCCGGCGGCGATCGCGCCGAGCCTCATTTCCGCCGAGGGCTTTCTCGTCTCGCGACAGCGGATCGCGCTGCCCGATTGGCTGGCCCACGCGCGCATGGCGGTTCCCAACGGCGAAGCGATCACGTTCGCTTCGGCCGAGCGTCCGGCGGCGCTGCAGGCGTGGCTGTCGAACTGGCTCGGCCGCGTCGCTTCGCCGAGCCGTCGCGCCGACGAGGGCGCGCAAAGCTTCCAGTTGGCGACTTTCGCCGATGACCGCCTCGAAATCCTGCTGCACGTGGCGCCGAAGCTCGATCGCGCCGCGCTCGACGCGGCGATCGCGCTGCTGGCGCGCCCGATCCTTGCGCCGCACGAACGGCGCTTCGCGCTCGCCGGCCGAACGCTGGACGCCGGCGTTTCGGCGAGCCCGCTCGTCTGCGCCTGTTTCGCCGTGCGCCGCGACGCGATCGAAGCCGCGATCGCCGCGGGCGCAGACGACGTCGACGCGGTCGGCCGCATCACGCGCGCCGGAACCAATTGCGGCTCATGCCGGGCCGAGATTCGCCAACTCGTGGGAAGTCCCGACGCCGTCGCGGCGGGCGCCGCTACACAGGGAGACTGAGATGTTCGCCAAGACGCTCGACGATTTCGCCACGATCGCCGCCGCCAAGGCGGCCTTCAGCCGTGACAAGCCGCTGGCCTTCTTCATTTCGGCGATGATGGCCGGCGCCTATGTCGGCATCGGCATCATCCTCATCTTCACCCTCGGCCAGCAGATCGAACCGGCCTTGCGCAGCCTGGTGATGGGGGCCTGCTTCGGCATCGCGCTGACGCTGGTCGTCTTTGCCGGCTCCGATCTTTTCACCGGCCACACGATGTTCATGACGATCGGTCTGGCGCGCGGAACGGTCGACGGCGCGGCGGTGGCGCGCTCGTGGATCATCACGTGGGTCGGCAACCTCGCCGGCGCCGTCCTGCTGGCGCTGGTGTTCTGGCTCGGCGGCGGCGGGCAGATCCTCAAGGACGGCGCCGATCTGGTCTTCGCCGCCTCGGCCGCCAAGATGGGCGCCTCCGCGACGGCGCTCGTCGCACGCGGCGCGCTGTGCAACTGGCTCGTCTGTCTGGCGCTGTGGACCACCCAGCGGGCGACCAGCGACGCGGCCAAATGCATCCTGATCTGGTGGTGCCTGTTCGCCTTCATCGCTGCCGGCTTCGAGCATTCGGTCGCCAACATGACGGTGTTCGCGCTGGCGTTGCTCGGCAATCACCCGGCCGCGGTTTCGCTGGCCGGCGCGGCTTACAACCTGCTGTGGGTGACGATCGGCAACGTGATCGGCGGCGCCGTCTTCGTCGCCGGCGGCTATCTCGCCGCCAGCCCGTCGGCGCAGCGCAAAGTCCTCGCCGAGTCGCCTGCCGAGTGAGCCTCGGGCGGTTCGGCGCCTTCGCCGGTGCGGTATGTGGGAATTGGCCGTCCGTGAAGGACGTCGCCGCACACTCGCGCTCTACGTCAATTGCCTGCTCTCGCCCGCCCGTTGATATTGGGAGCTTGGCAGGTTCGCGGCGTATCGCCGCCGGCGGAGGCAGTGGCGGCAGGCGACGCCGGTGGGATTGCGTGGCCATTCAGCCGCGCTGCTCTTCTGTGCACTGCACCGGGCGCGGGGTAGCCTTGCTCTGTCCGCTTTGGAGGCGCCGCTATCCGTGGTTGAATGGCCGAGAGGGGCGCATTCCTGACCGCCGCGGTCACAAGCGCGACCGATTGTGTTCCGCCCTGGTTTGACGTTCCCGGATGGGCGCCAAGCATTGGGTTTTGAACACTAGCGCTTCGGCGGACGCTGACGTTTGCGGGTCTGCACTTCCGCCCGGGGACCGTCGACCAACCGAACGACCGCGCCCCACAGGGTGCGCACGTCCTGCTGGGTCATCGCCATGCGGTGGAACATGTTGCGCAGGTTGCGGCGCATGCCCGGCTTCTTGGTGATCGGGCGGAAAAAGCCGGCGTCGTCGAGCTTGCCCTCGATGAACTCGAAGAAGGCGAGCGTCATTTCGCGGGTCGCCGGCGGCGAGGCGGCGCGCACCACCGCGGGCGTCGGCGGCGCGTCGCCGTGCGCCGCCTTGAACCACTCGTAGCCGACGAGCAGCACCGCCTGGGCGAGGTTGAGCGAGGCGTAGGCCGGATTGGCGGGAAACGTGACGATCTCGTCGGCCAGCGCGACTTCGTCGTTGTCGAGGCCGGTGCGCTCGGGGCCGAACAGCACGCCGCGCTTGTCCGCCGCCGCGACCGTCGCCGCCATCGCCGCCGCCGGCGTCGAGACCGTCTTGACCTG
>Ga0265325_10002843_pt1 | contig 11545 bp, 6 predicted proteins | sample 41420metaG_FD_202090 | JGI IMG/M metagenome (GOLD analysis project Ga0265325, IMG submission 202090) | Rhizosphere microbial communities from Carex aquatilis grown in University of Washington, Seatle, WA, United States - 4-14-20 metaG | ecosystem: Host-associated > Plants > Roots > Rhizosphere >...
GATCGAAGATCATGCTGCGGGCGTGGGCATCCCGGATCATGCTCTGCAGCCAGAAAAACGACGCCACGCGCATGCCGCGGGTGACCGGCGTCACCATGTGCAGGCTCGACGAGGGATAAAGTACGAGATCGCCGGCCGGCAGCTTGACCTCATGGGAGCCGTAGAGGTCTTCGACCACCAGTTCCCCGCCGTCATATTCGGAAGGCTCGGACAGGAACAGCGTCACCGACAAATCGGTCCGGATCCGCAAGCCGCTGAGACGATCCCCGCGCACCGCATTGTCGACGTGGATGCCGAAATGGTGGCCGCCCGCGGCGGCATAGCGATTGAAGAGCGGCGGAAAGATCTGCAGCGGCACCGCGGCCGAGACGAACCGCGGACTGGACGTCAGCGCCGAGATGATGCGGTTCCCGAGCTTGCGCGCCAGTTCGCTGTCCGGCGGCAATTGCTCGTTGCTTTTGACATCGGCCGACTGCGCCCCGGCGGTGGAACGGCCGTCCTCCCACGCGTAGACATCCATCAGGAGGCGGAAATCCGCTACCTCGTTCTTGCTGAGCACCTCGGGCACACAGATCAGCATGGCGCTCAGAACCTCGCCGAAATGACCAGCGAGGCGCTGCGGCCCGGCGCCTCGAGAACGAATGGCGCCGCACTCTGGTAGAACGCATCGTAATAAAGCTTGTTGAAGATGTTGGCGACGAACAGCTTCACGGTCCAATTCTTGTCGATCTTGGCCTCGGCAAACGCATCGAAGCGCCAGTAGCTCGGCAGTACCGTGCCCTGGTTCGCGGCCAGGTAGGTGCCGCCGTACATCTTCGAGCGGTAAACCGCCTGCCCGCCGAGTTCCCAGACGTCGGTGAGCTGGTATTTGCTCAACAGGCTGAAGGATTGATGCGCGACATTGGCCAGTTGCAGCCCGACATTGGACTTGTACAAGATCGTGTTGGCGGGCGGGATCAGCGACTTCGTCACTTCGGATTGCATCAGAACGAGTCCGCCGAAGACACTCCATTTGTCGGTGATCTTGCCGCCGGCTTCGAGATCGATACCCCTGATGCGGTAGGCCGCGCCGGCGCTGATGCAGGCGACGGAACCTGTCGTGTTGGCCGGATAGGGGCAAGCCGCCGTCGCGGTGGCGGCGGTGACGTTTTGCGATTCACGCGCATTGTCTTTTTCGGTCTGGAACAGCGCCGCCGTCAGCAGCAAATGCCGGTCGAACAGCTCCCATTTGGTGCCGAGCTCAATCGCCGTGTTCTTTTCCGGGCCGAAGATCTGGTTCGCGGAGCCATTGATCGACGGCGCGAGCCCGCCATAGGCGTTGCTGGTGCCGTCGAACTCGGCACCGACCGGGTTCGACGAGGTCGCGTAGGCGGCATAGACGCTGGCGATCGGCAGCGGCTTGAGCACGACGCCGAGGTTGAAGTTCGGCAAGCCGAACTCCGCGGCCTGCGAGCCGAACACATTCGCCTTCCCGTTCACCGTGCCGTAGCCGCTGGTGGAGATGCTGTAATCGTCAAAACGAATGCCGCCATTGAGGATGACGAGATCGTTGTAGTTGGCACTGTCCAGGAGATAGACGCTCTTGGTGTCGATGCCGAGCTGCGTCGGCAGCCCCGAGAGCGCCGCGGTTCCGAACGGCAGGAACGTCGATTGCGGATTGAAGACGCTGACGCCGCTGAGCGACCCGCTGCCGGTGAACGGCGTGCCGATCGTCACTTCCGAACTCAGGCCGGTATATTTGTCGATGCTGGCGGTTTCACGCGAGACCTCGACGCCGGCGAGCGCCGTGTGCTTCCAGCTGTCGGTTGAGAACTTGTAGGTTGCCTCGGTCTGGTTGGCGACGACGTCGGTGATCTGATAGCGGCTCTGCGGATTGGCGCTGAACGTCGACGCCGAAAGCGGATTGGCGAGCACCGGCGATTCCGGGATCGTGCCGATGTAGTTCAACGTCGAGCGCGAAACCCTGACCTTGTCGCTCAGCGTCAGGTCCGGGGTGATCTGGACCTCGCCGTTGATGGTTCCGATGTCCTGCCCGACCCGGTAGAAATCGCGATTGACGAAGCCGTAGAAATTGTTGCGGTTGGCGCCGAAATCCGGGAACGGCCCGCCGGCGGTGGTGGCCGTGCTCGGCCGGTAATACGGCACGCCGAAGTCCGGCAGTCCGTGCAGTTCGGTATGAATATAACCCGCGGTGAATTTGACCGCGTCGACCGGCGTCCATTTCGTCGTGACGAAGCCGCCATTGCGGTCGTCCTTGATATAATCGCGTCCCGCCACGCCGGCATCCTGGAACAATCCGCCCGCGCGCACCGCCAGCGTCGGGCTGATGACCTGGTTGACGTCGAGCACGACGCGCTTGGTGCTGTCGGTGCCGAACGTGGTGTCCATGTTGTAGAAGCTCTTCTCCGCCGTCGCCTGCTTGGAGACGATGTTGATCGCTCCGCCGGTGGTGCCGCGGCCGGCGAAGGACGAGCCCGGTCCGCGCAGGATTTCAACCTGCTCGGTGAAGAAATTTTCGCGAACGCTGACGCCGGCGTCGCGCACGCCATCGAGGAAGACATCGTTTCGGGCATCGAAGCCGCGAATGAAGAAGCGGTCGCCGAAGGCATTACCGCCCTCGCCGGTGCCGAGCGTCACGCCGGCCGTGCTCAGGATCGCCTGCTTCAGCGTGGTAGCGTTCTTGTCTTCCAGAACCTCCTTGCTCAGCACCGTGACGGTCTTCGGCGTGTTCAGAATCGGCTCGGGAAATTTACCCGATGCCTGCAAATGATCGACTTTGTAGGGCGCGGCCGCATCGGCGTAAGGGTTGCGATCGGCGCTGAGGCTGCCGGCGTTGGGAAACGGCACCGCCGCGACTTGCGCCGGCTGCGACCGCGGCGCGGCGCGGCGCAGCGCGTTGCGGGCGCGGATCTGGTCCGGCGTGGGCTTTGACGCGGCGGGCCGCGGCCGTTCGACCGGCGCATCGACTGTCACCGGCGGCAGATTGGATTGCTGCGCTTCGGCGCCGGAGAACGACGCGACCGCGATCAGGCCGGCGACCGCCGAAACTTTTCGCCCCGAATAATTATCGAAGGTTTCGTTGACGAGATTCACTGCCGCGACTGAACGCAGCGACCTCGGTGCTATTGCTTGACCCATTTCATTCGCCCCAGAACCAGATCCCCATTCGCTCTTGCGGTTCATTTGCAACGAGCGATGAAGCGTTGGTATCGAGCGCTAAAATTCGGGTCAATGCGATTACGGCTTTGGTTTACTTGAATACGTCCAGATCAAAACGATTCTAAAAATCGAAGCTTGAATCGTTCTAAAGCATATTTGTAAGCATTCTAAACTGATGCAAAAAGTGGCTGCGAAATCGGGATTTCTTGCATCGATCAATCGATGCTGGGCGGCTTCATCAGCGAAAACAATTCATCGACGGTTCGTTGCGCCGCCTGCCGCACGCGATCCGTGTTGTCCATTCCGGCGATGTTGACGCCTTTCACCACGGCTCTGATTTCATCGCGAAAGTCGGTGAGAAATCGCAACGGATCGGGTGAATTATTGGCGACGCGCGCGATCAGGCCGGTGATCAGAATCTGGCAGGCGATCATGCGTCCGTTCAATTCGTCCATCGTGCGTTCCTAAAAGCCATGGTGCTCCGCCATCCGGGCGCGGCAGTCACACGCGCCGTGGTATGGACGACGCCCGCCGCGGTGACAACGCGCCGCGGCATGATCCAGATTGGAAACGTTCAATTTCGAGAATGGGGATGCGAAGCCGCGGCAAACGCGCGGCGTGCGCTGGCCGTCGGGCAGCTCGATGGCTTGTTCGCTTACTTGGCCGCGATGGCGCCGGGAGGTTCAGCCAACCCCTTGATCCGCTCCTTGACGTCGCGGAGCGTCCGCAGGCTCGCTTCAATCGCGCTATCAGGGATCTCCTGCAGCACATCCGAGGCAATGGAATCGCGCAGGCTGTCGAGGTCGTCGACCAGCTGCCGGCCGCTCGCGGTCAGGAACAACCGGTTGGCGCGGCGATCCCTGGGATCGTGCCGCCGCTCGAGCAGACCATGCTCGACCAGGCGATCGAGCAGCCGCACCAGCGAGATCGGCTGCAGTTCGAGTACCTCGGCCAGATCGACCTGGGATAACCCTTCCTGTTGCCGCAATCGGAATAATACGATCCACTGCGCACGCGTGGTGCCGCGGCCCTTGGCGCGGTGGTCGATATAATTACGCAACAGCCGCGAGCTTTCGACAAGTTGCGCAACCAGCTGGCGTTTGAGATCGAGAGACATACGTAGTTTCCGCCCCCAAAGCTTTCCGATTGTTTAGGTTTCTTCAAGCTATAGTGTGTTTACACATAAAGTGCACGCATATTATATCTGTGTGGTGGGAACCGTTTTGAAGACCCATTACTTGTTGTTGAACCCATGAGCTAACATGACCGTAGCGCGGACCATCCGTTGGGTTTTGCTGGCCGCCGTGCTTGCCGGGGCAGGATATTACGGTTGGCAGCGGTTCCACGGCGAAAACCAGGCAGCATCAGCCAGCAACGCGCAAAAATCGGCGCGGCCTTCCGTCCGCGTCACCACCGCACCGGTTCAGAAAACTGACTTTCCGGTCTACTTGACCGGGCTCGGCACCGTGCAAGGCTTCAACACCGTGGTGGTCCGCACCCGCGTCGACGGGCAGATCGATAAAGTCGCCTTCAAGGAGGGCCAGCTCGTCAACCAGGGCGACCTGCTGGTCGAGATCGATCCCCGGCCCTACCAGGCAACCCTCGATCAGGCCAAGGCCAAGAAGGCCCAGGATGAGGCCAATCTCGCCAACGCCAATCTGGATCTGCAGCGCTACACCAAGCTCGGCGAATTCGCGACCAAGCAACAGACCGACACCCAGCGCTCCACCGTGGCGCAATTGACCGCGCAGATTTCGGCCGACGATGCCGCGATTTTCAACGCCCAGACCCAGCTCGACTATACCCAGGTGAAAGCGCCGATCTCGGGCGTTGCCGGCCTGCGTCAGGTCGACATCGGCAACATCGTCAACGCCGCCACCCAGACCGGCGTCGTGACGATCGCTCAGATTGAGCCGATTGCCGTCATCTTCACCGCGCCGGAAGAGCAATTGCCGTATATAAACGAGGCGCAGGCGATTAAGCCGCTCAAGGTGATCGCGCTGACGACGGACGGCAAGAAGACCCTGTCGGAGGGATCGCTCTCCGTGATCAACAATCAGGTCGACACGACCAGCGGGACTATTCGCCTCAAGGCGGTGTTCGACAACAAGGACCACGCCTTGTGGCCGGGTCAGTCAGTTTCAACGCGGCTTCTGGTGAAGACGCTGAAGGATGCCACCGTGGTTCCAGACGACGCGATCCAGCACGGCACCAATGGTCTGTATGCTTACGCCGTCGCCAAGGACAACAAGGCTGAACTGCGCAAGGTCAAGGTCAGCCAATCGATCGACGGACGCTCGGTGGTCGATGAAGGTCTGTCGCCGGGCGACCAGGTGATCACGGCCGGCGTCTACAAGGTCCAGCCGGGCACCCTCGTCTCTACGGCGGTGGCGAGTTCGGATCCAGCACAAGCCGGGGTCAAGCAGGAATGAGCGAGGGCATTTCCGCACCCTTCATCCGCTATCCCATCGGCACCTCGCTGATGATGGCCGGCATTCTTTTCGTCGGCCTCGTCGCCTATCCGCTGCTGCCGGTCGCGCCACTGCCGCAGGTCGACTTCCCGACCATCCAGGTCACCGCAAACCTGCCGGGCGCCAGCCCCGAAACCATGGCCACCTCGGTGGCGCAGCCGCTGGAGCGGCAGTTCGCGCAGATTCCCGGTATCGCCCAGATGACCTCGACGAGCTATCTGGGAACGGCCGCCGTCACCATCCAGTTCGATCTCAACCGCAATATCGACGGCGCCGCCAACGACGTGCAGGGCGCCATCAACGCCGCCAGCGGCCAGCTCCCGAAAAACCTTCCCTCGCCGCCGACCTATCGCAAGGTCAATCCGGCGGATTCGCCGATCCTGCTGTTGTCGGCGACATCGGACACCCTGCCGCTGACCACCGTGAGCGACGCCGTCGACGCCCAGCTCGCGCAACAGATCAGCCAGATTTCGGGCGTCGCGCAGGTCGTCATCGGAGGCCAGCAGAAGCCGTCGATCCGGATCCAGGTCGATCCGGCGAAACTGGTCGCCAAGGGCCTGTCGCTGGAGGACGTCCGCAACCAGATCGCGATCACGACGGTCGACAGCCCCAAGGGCAACATCGACGGCGCAACGCGCGCCTATACGATCTATGCCAACGATCAGCTGTTGGACTCCAAGGACTGGAACGACGTCATCATCGCCTACCGCAATGGCGGGCCGTTGCGGATCCGGGATATCGGCCGGGCCGTCACCGGACCCGAGGACGCCAAGCAGGCGGCCTGGGCCAACGGCAAGCGCGGCGTTTTCCTGGTGGTGTTCAAGCAGCCCGGCGCCAACGTCATCGAGACCGTCGACAAGATCAAATCGATGCTGCCGCGGCTGGTCGCGGCGATCCCGCCGGCAATCAAGATCGAGCTGATCAGCGACCGCACCCAGACCATCCGCGCCGCCGTCGAGGACGTCCAGTTCACCCTGCTCCTGACCATCGCGCTGGTCGTCATGGTCATCTTCGTCTTCCTGCGCAGTTTCTGGGCGACCGTGATTCCGACCGTGACGGTGCCGCTGGCCTTGCTCGGCGCCTGCGCGCTGATGTGGGTGTTCGGCTATACCCTGGACAATCTGTCGCTGATGGCCTTGACCATCGCGGTCGGCTTCGTGGTCGACGACGCCATCGTGATGCTGGAAAACATCACCCGCTACATCGAGGAAGGCGAGAGGCCGCTGGCCGCCGCCTTCAAGGGCGCCAGGGAAATCGGCTTCACCATCGTGTCGATCAGCATTTCGCTGGTCGCGGTGCTGATTCCGCTGCTGCTGATGGGCGGCATCATCGGCCGCCTGTTCCGCGAATTCGCGGTGACGCTGGCGATGACGATCTTCGTGTCGATGGTGGTGTCGCTGACGCTGACGCCGATGATGGCATCGCGCTTCCTGCGCGCACACGGCGAAACCAAACACGGAAAATTCTATCAATGGAGCGAGAGCGCGTTCGACGCGATGCTGCATGCCTATGAGCGCGGCCTCGATCTGGCGCTGCGGTGGCGCAGGACGACGCTCCTGATCTTCTTCGCGACCCTGGCGCTTTCGGTCTATCTGTTCATCGTCATTCCCAAGGGCTTCTTCCCGCAACAGGACAACGGCCTGATCACCGCCACCTCGGAGGCCTCGCAGGACATTTCCTTCGCGGCGATGCAGCAGCATCAGGAGGCATTGGGCAAGATCGTGCAGGCCGACCCCGACGTCGCCAGCGTGGCGATGGCGGTCGGCGGCAGCGGCCGGGCCGGCAACAACGGAAACCTGTTCATCACGCTGAAGCCGCGCAATGAACGCAGCGCCTCCGCCCAGCAGATCATCGCCCGCCTGCGTCCCAAGCTCGAAAAGGTCGAGGGCGCGCGGCTCTATATGCAGGCGGCGCAGGACGTGCGACTCGGCGGCCGGCCGACGCGAACGCAGTTTGAATTCACGCTGCAGGACGCCAATCTCGGCGAGCTGAACGAATGGGCGCCGAAGATCCTGGCGAAGATGCAGACCCTGCCGGAATTGCGCGACGTCGCCACCGACCAGCAGACCCAGGGCACGACGCTCGAGCTGAAGATCAATCGCGACACCGCCGCGCGCTACGGCATTCAGCCGCAGCTGATCGACGACACGCTTTACGACGCGTTCGGCCAGCGCCAGGTCACGCAGTATTTCACCCAGCTCAACAGCTATCACGTGATCCTGGAAATCCTGCCCGACCTGCAGGGCAGCCTCGACACGCTGAACAAGATCTATGTCAAATCGCCGACCACGGGCGACGAGGTGCCGCTGTCGACTTTCGCGACCTGGACCAGCGTGCCGGTCCGGCCGCTCTCGATCAGCCACCAGGGCCAGTTCCCGGCGATCACCATCAGCTTCAATCTCGCCCAGGGCGTGGCGCTCGGCCAGGCCACCGATGCCGTACAAAAGGGAATGGTCGACCTCGGCGCGCCCGCAACCCTCAACTCGAGCTTCCAGGGCACCGCGCAGGCGTTCCAGCAATCGCTGAGCACCGTGCCGCTATTGATCCTGGCGGCGCTCGTCGTGGTGTACCTGATCCTCGGCATTCTCTATGAGAGCTACATCCATCCGCTCACCATTCTCTCGACGCTGCCCTCGGCCGGCGTCGGCGCGCTCGCCATCCTGATGGCGTTCGGATTCGATTTCAGTTTGATCGCCCTGATCGGCATCATTCTCCTGATCGGCATCGTCAAGAAGAACGGCATCATGATGGTCGACTTCGCGATCTCGGCCGAGCGCGACGATCATCTCTCTCCGGAGCAATCGATCCGAAAGGCCGCGCTGCTGCGGTTTCGTCCGATCATGATGACGACGATGGCGGCGATGCTTGGCGGCGTGCCGCTGATGCTGGGCACCGGCACCGGGTCGGAAATTCGCCAACCGCTCGGCTATGCGATGGTCGGCGGCCTGATCGTCAGCCAGGCGCTGACGCTGTTCACGACACCGGTGGTGTATCTCTATCTCGACGAGCTCTCGAACTGGTTTTCGGGCTGGGGACGATCGGGAGATGCCGATCAGGACCACGGCGAAAGCGAGCAGGGCTCGATCAAGCAAGCCGCCGAGTGACTTGACTTTGGCAGCATAGCGGCACATCCGGAGGCGACACGCATCCCGGAGCCGTTCCAGTGAAGATAGTCGCAAAGCTTGCCATTCTGGTCGCCCTCGCCGCCCTGGGATCATCCGGCCACGCCCAGTCCCCCAAATCCAAATCCGCGCCGCCGGCGCCTCAAGCCGAAGCGCCGCCCGCCAACGCCGCGCCGCAGCCCGGCTGGATCGCGCGCTGCACCAGCGCAAGCCGCAATGCGCCGCTGGAATGCGCGATCGAGCAGACCGCGGTCCTCAGCCAGACCGGACAGTTGATCGTGCTGGTCAACATTCGCGTCCCCAGCGACACCCATGCGCCGGTCATGCTGGTGCAATTGCCGCTCGGACTTAACCTGCCGGTCGGCGCCAAACTGCAGGTCGATGACGGCAAGGTCGCCGACGTCCAGATCCAGACCTGCGAAGCGCGGGGCTGCTACGCCAGCACTCCGATTGCCCCGGATTTGCTGACCGCCATGAAATCCGGCAAGCAGATGAAAGTGTCGTTTCAGAATATGGGCAAGGAGACCATCACGATTCCAATGCCGCTGGCCGATTTTGCCGCCGCCTACGACAAGATCAAGTAATCGCGCCCGGTCTTCGGCCTTTCACTGCCTCGCCATTTCGGCGTTGCCGACGCCGTCGCCGTCGAGCTTCTGGTCGTCATGCATGGCGACCGTGACCCGCAGCAACCGGCCGGTGAATTCGAACGGCGCCTGGTAATGCGACACCGGGCTCGAGCGATCGCGCCCGATGTCGAGGCCGGACCACGAGATGAAATTGTTGAAGGCCAGCGGGGTCTGCAGCGAGCCCGAGGGCTCGCCGTCGATCAATAGCGTGTAGGCGCTGAAGCCGGTGCGGGCGCCCTTGGCCGGCGGCGTTTCCCGCACCAGCCGTTCGACGCGCACGCCCAATCGATGCGCGCCCGCCGGCACCTTGCGATCCGAACGCACGATCTCGTGGCCGCCGCCGATATTGAGATCGTGAACGAGGTGCCCGTCCCTGATGTAGAGGCTGTAGCCGGAGGTCGCATCGCCATGCGCGATCAGCACCCCCTCGGCGCCGGCATTGTCGATCTCGACATGGGCTTCGATGGTATAGCTGCGGCTGCGCACGTCGGGGGCGACATCGGTCGGCACATGACCCATGCCGGCGTGAAAGACGAAATGGTTTCGCTGACCCTGAAAGCGTGCGGCGTTTTCGGCAAAGCGCGCCGCGAAGCGGTCGTCCAGTGGCAGTACCTTGTGCTTTTCCGCCTCGCTCCACCACAATTCGATCAGGTCAGCGAGGCGCTGCGGCTCCCTGGCGGCGAGATCGTGGGTTTCCGAAAAATCGCGGTCGAGGTGAAACAGCTCCCATTTGTCGTTCTCGAACGGCGTGCCCGGCGGATGAAACGCGACCGCCTTCCAGCCCTGGTGCCAGATGCCGCGGTGCCCGAACATTTCGAAATATTGCGGCGAGCTCTTTGACGGCGCTGAGGCGTCCTTGATGGAGCGCGCAAAGCTCTCGCCCTCGATCGGCATCTGGGGATAGCCTGCGATTTCCCCGGGCGACTCGAGGCCAACCAGTTCGAGCAAGGTCGGCACCAGATCGCTGGCGTGCACGAACTGATGGCGCAATTCGCCCTTGGCCGGCACCCGCTTCGGCCATGAAATGACGAAGGGATCGCGGATGCCGCCGCCATGGGTATTCTGCTTGTAGCGGCGCAGCGGCGTGTTGGACGCCATTGCCCAGCCATGCGGGAAATTACTGTGCGAGTCCGGGCCGCCGATATCGTCGATCCGGCGTATCTTTTCCGCGACCGGCTCGGGACGGAAATTATACGGGCCCATCGCATTGACGAAGCCGAACGGCCCGCCCTCCTGGCTCGCGCCGTTGTCCGACAACACGAGGATCAGCGTATTCTCGCGCACGCCTGCGGTTTCCAGAAACGCGATCAGACGCGCCAGATGGCGATCGGCATGATCGAGCATGCCCGCGAACGCCGATTGCAGCCGCGTGAACAGCCGCTGTTCGTCGACGCTGTGCTCGTCCCAGGCCTTCACGCCGTCGTTGCGCGCGGGCATCTCGGTATCGTGCGGCACGATCCCCATCGCCTTCTGCCGCGCCAGCCGCTGCGCGCGCTCGACGTCCCAGCCGTGCGCGAACACCTCGTCGTAGCTCTTGATGATATCGGCGGGCGCCTGATGCGGCGCGTGACAGGCGCCGAAGGCAACCCATGTCAGCCAGGGCAGATCGGGCCGGTCGGCGATGTGGTCGCCGATGAAACGGATCGCCTGATCGACCAGGTCCGGCGTCAGGTGATAGCCGTCGGCAAACGTCGCGGGCGGATCGATATGGGTGTTGTCGGACACCAGTTCCGGCGCGAACTGGTCGGTCTCGGCGTCAAGGAACCCATAAAAGCGGTCAAAGCCGCGGCCGAGCGGCCAGCCGTCGAACGGCCCGGTCGCGCCGCTTTCGGTCAGCGGCGTGACATGCCATTTGCCGACCATGTAGTTGCGATAGGCGTGGGCTTTGAGCATTTCGGCGAGCGTTCCCGCTTCGCGCGCGATCTTGCCGCGATAGCCGGGATAGCCTGAATCGAAATTGGCGAGGCAGCCGACGCCGACGGAATGGTGGTTGCGTCCGGTCAACAGCGCCGCGCGCGTGGTCGAGCACATCGCCGTGGTGTGGAAACCCGAATAGCGCAGGCCCTCGGTCGCCAGCGTGTCGATGGTCGGCGTCTTGATCGGCGAGCCGTAGCAGCCGAAATCGGAAAAGCCGACATCGTCGAACAGCACCACCAGGATGTTGGGC
>Ga0265325_10002844_pt1 | contig 11539 bp, 12 predicted proteins | sample 41420metaG_FD_202090 | JGI IMG/M metagenome (GOLD analysis project Ga0265325, IMG submission 202090) | Rhizosphere microbial communities from Carex aquatilis grown in University of Washington, Seatle, WA, United States - 4-14-20 metaG | ecosystem: Host-associated > Plants > Roots > Rhizosphere...
ATGCGCAAGGTCGACGTGTTTGTGAAGGGCCCGGGCTCGGGCCGCGAGACCGCAATCCGGTCGCTGCAGGCGACCGGCCTGGAGGTAGGCACCATTTCCGACGTAACCCCGGCACCGCACAACGGCTGCCGTCCCCCGAAGCGGCGGCGGGTCTGATGGCGCGCTACACCGGTCCCGACTGCAAGCGCTGCCGGCGCGAGAAGACCAAGCTGTTCCTCAAGGGCAGCAAGTGCGAGTCGTCGAAGTGCCCGATCGAGATCCGGCCCTACCCGCCGGGCGAGCACGGTCGTGGTCGCACCAAAGACAGCGAATACCTGCTGCAGATGCGTGAGAAGCAGAAGTGCGCGCGGATCTACGGCGTCCTCGAGAAGCAGTTCCGCCGCTACTACGAAGAGGCCAACCGGCGCCCCGGCAAGACCGGCGAAAACCTGCTGCAGCTGCTCGAGCGGCGGCTGGACAACGTGGTCTACCGAGCCGGGTTCGCGCACAGCCGCGACATGGCCCGCCAGCTGGTCAAGCACGGCCACTTCGTCGTCAACGGCCACAAGGTCGACATCCCGTCGTTCCTGGTGAGCGAGAACGACATCGTCGAGGTCCGACCGAGCTCGGTCGAGCTGACCCCGTTCGTGATCGCGCGGGCCGAGGCCGGCGAGCGCACGGTGCCGGCGTGGATCGAGGTCATCTCCAACCGGATGCGGATCCTGGTCCACTCGCTTCCGGCCCGGCAGGTCATCGACACGCAGGTCCAAGAGCAGCTCATCGTCGAGCTTTACTCGAAGTAATTCTCGCTTCGCTCCAATTGCTTCTAGTAGGCAAAGCAACAACAAGAACAAGAACAAGAACAACAAGCAAGACCGGAAGTACCTAGGCGATCAAATAGCGGGTCGCCATGACAGGAAGGCAAGACAGTGCTTATTGCTCAGCGGCCGACTCTCAACGAAGAGGCCATCGACACCAATCGCTCACGGTTCGTCATCGAGCCGCTCGAGCCGGGCTTCGGCTACACCTTGGGCAACTCGCTTCGGCGCACGTTGCTCTCCTCGATCCCGGGCGCAGCGGTCACCTCGCTCCGGATCGCCGATGTGCTCCACGAGTTCTCCACCGTGGCCGGGGTGAAGGAAGACGTCACCGACCTCATCCTCAACATCAAGAACCTCGTCGTCTCCAGCGAGCACGACGAGCCGGTCGTGATGTACCTGCGCAAGCAGGGCCCGGGCGCCGTGACGGCCGCAGACATCGCGCCGCCGGCCGGGGTCGAGATCCACAACCCGGACCTGCACATCGCCACCCTCAACGGCAAGGGCAAACTCGAGATCGAGTTCACCGTGGAGCGCGGCCGGGGCTACGTCTCCGCCGTACAGAACAAGCAGCCCGGCCAGCCGATCGGCGTCATCCCGATCGACTCGATCTACTCGCCGGTGCTCAAGGTCACCTACAAGGTCGAGGCCACCCGGGTGGAGCAGCGCACCGACTTCGACCGGCTCGTCGTCGATGTCGAGACCAAGGCCTCGATGAGCCCGCGCACCGCGCTTGCCTCGGCCGGACACACCCTGGTCGAGCTGTTCGGCCTGGCCCGAGAGCTCGACGAGAACGCCGAGGGCGTGGAGATCGGCCCGTCGCCGACCGACGCGCAGCTGATGGCCGACCTGGCGCTCCCGATCGAGGAGCTCGACCTCACCGTCCGCTCCTACAACTGCCTCAAGCGTGAGGGCATCCACTCGGTCGGCGAGCTCGTCGCACGGTCCGAGGCCGACCTCATGGACATCCGCAACTTCGGCCAGAAGTCGATCGACGAGGTCAAGGGCAAGCTGGCCGGTCTCGGGCTCGCGCTCAAGGACAGCCCGCCCGGCTTCGACCCGACCTCGGTCATCGCCGGGTACGACGAGAACTACGACGACTCCGGCGATGCCGGGTTCGCCGAGACCGAGCAGTACTAAGCGACCCCGCAGCGCCCGATTGCCATTGAGCACAGGAGCACGAAATGCCTACGCCCACCAAGGGACCGAGACTCGGTAGCGGCCCGTCACACGAGCGGCTGATGCTGGCCAACCTGGCCACATCGCTGTTCGAGTACGGCCGGATCACCACAACCGAGACGAAGGCCAAGCGGCTGCGCCCGCTCGCCGAGCGGTTGATCACCTTCGCCAAGCGTGGCGACATTCACGCCCGGCGTCGGGTGCTCACCGTGGTTCGCGACAAGGCCGTCGTGCACACCTTGTTTGCGGAGATCGGGCCCGGATTCGCCGACCGCCAGGGTGGCTACACCCGGATCACCAAAGTGGGCCCGCGCAAGGGCGACAACGCACCGATGGCGGTCATCGAGCTGGTGGAGTTCCGTACCGTGGCGCAGGAAGCGGTAGCCGAGGCCGAGGCGGCCCGCGGCACCCGCTTCGCGCGCCGCCGTCGCCCGACCGGCGCGACCGCGGAAGCCGCGGCCGAGTTGGCCGGCGAGTCCGACGTCGCGGCCGGAGTGGCCGCCGACGCCGAGGCTGCGGATGCGGCCGAGTCCGATGCAGCCGAGGTCAGCGACAGTGACGCCGATGTTGCCGACGCTGAGGCAGGCACCACCGACGAGGCCGCAGCTCCCGAGGCAGCTGCCGAGGAGCCGGCCGCCGAGGCCCAGGAGTCCGCGGACGAGCCGACCGACAGCGCCGAGGGCTCGACGGATGGCGCCGAAGACTCTACGGATGGCGCCGAAGGCTCTACTGACAGCGCCGAAGGCGACACCCCGGCGGAGTGACCATCTCGAACGACGCGACCGAGCCCGCCGCCCCGACCGGGGACGGCGGGCTCGTCCGTTTGCGGATCGACCTCAGCTACGACGGCACCGACTTCTCCGGCTGGGCCCGCCAGCCGGGCCGGCGAACCGTCGCCGAGGTCGTCGAGACGGCGCTCGCGACCGTCCTTCAGTTCGACCCGCCGCTCCTGCTGACGGTGGCGGGCCGGACCGACGCCGGCGTCCACGCGACCGGCCAGGTTGCGCACGTCGACGTTCCGACCCTCGGCGGTGACGACGCGATCGATGTCGACCGGCTCGCCCGCCGGGTCGCCGGCCTGTTGCCCGCGGACGTCGCCCTGAGAGCCATGATGATCGCGCCGGCCGGCTTCGACGCCCGGTTCGCCGCGATCGGCCGCCGGTACGCCTACCGGGTCACCGACGTCGAGCCGAACCCGCTGCGACGCCGCGACACCCTGGCCTGGCCACGGCCGCTCGATGTGGAGGCGATGAACCAGGCCGCCAAGGGCCTGCTGGGCGAGCACGACTTCGCGGCGTACTGCCGGCCGAGGGCCGGTGCCACCACGATCCGCACCCTGCACGACCTCAGCGCGGCGCGGGATGCCGACGAGGTGATCGTGATCTCGGCGGTCGCGGACGCGTTCTGCCACAACCAGGTGCGTTCCATGGTCGGCGCGTTGCTCACGGTGGGAGAGGGCCGCCGGCCATCGGCCTGGCCGGCCGACCTGCTGCGGGCGGGCGTCCGGGACCCGGCCGTCAATGTCGCGCCGTCGCACGGCCTGACCCTGGTCGCGGTCGACTACCCGCCGGACGGCGAGCTTGCCGCCCGGGTCGCCCGGACCCGCCAGCGCCGTACCCTGCCCGACCGCTCGCCGTCAGGCGCCCACCCCACCCCACCTCACCCCGTTCGAGCACACAACCGCCGCGGATCGCCGTCCTAAAACGGTCATCGCGCACCAAACCGACCACGGCGCCGGACCGTTGTGTGCTGAAACGGGGAACGCCGGGCCTTTACAACCGTTCTTTCGATAGATATCTTTCGATCCCTGGTCAGCGGACCCGGGAGGTGTGATGCGGCGACTGTGGACGTTGCCTTACGTCCGCCGCTACCTGGTCGGGCAGTCGCTGTCGATCCTGGGCGACACCTCGATGTGGCTCGCGATGGTGATCTGGGTGCGCGAGCTGACCGGCTCCAACGGCAAGGCCGGGCTGAGCTTCTTCTTCATGGCCGCGCCGTCGATGGCCGGCCCGCTCTGGGGCGCGGCGGTCGACCGGTTCCGCCGCCGGCCGATCCTGATCGGCGTCAACGCGGCGGCAGGGCTCATGACGCTCTCGCTGCTGTTCGTGCACGGCCGCGGCCAGGTCTGGCTGATCTGGCTCGTCCTGGTCGGCTACGGCGTGTCCAACTCGGTGCTCGGTGCTGCTCAGCAGGGTTACCTCGACTTCCTGGTGCCCGAGGAGTTCGTCGGAGACGCCCAGGGCGTGCTTTCCACGGTCCGGGAAGGGCTCCGCTTGGTGTCACCGCTGATCGGTGCCGGCCTGTTCACGCTCGCGGGTGGTCATGTCGTGGCGATGATCGACGCCGGGACCTTCGCGGTTGCGGGTGCGTCGATCGCGAGCATCTCCCTCCACGAGCCGACGCCGGTGCGGGTCGCGCAGCGCCTGCGGACCGAGCTTGCGGCCGGCTGGGCACACATCCGGGACACGGTGCAGATCCGTCAGGTCGAGCTCGCGTTCGCTGCGGTCTGCGCGGTCGTGGGCTTCACCGAGACCGCGATCGTGGCCGTGGTCACTGACGGGCTGCACCGCTCGGCGAGCTGGCTCGGCCCGCTGGAGGCGGTCATGGGCATCGGCGCGATCGCCGGCGGCCTGAGCGTCGCGGCTGCGATGCGGCGAATCGGCGAGGGCCAGGTGATGGCGATCGGGCTGGTGATCTTCGCCATCGGCGACTCGCTCCTGATCGCGCCCACGATCGCAACCGCGGCCGCCGGCTCGCTCATCGCTGGCTTCGCACTGCCGTGGGCGATCGCGGCCGCGAACACCCTGGTGATGCGGCTGACCCCATCGAACCTGCAGGGCCGGGTGAGCACCGCCCTCGATGTCCTCACCGGTACGCCGCAGGCACTGTCGATCGCGCTCGGTGCGGGGCTGGTCTCGGTGGTGGGTTACCAGGCATTGCTGGGCGCGGTGGGTGCAGTCACACTGATGGCTGGGATCTGGCTGTTCACCCGCCCCGAGCAGCGCGTCGTCCGTACGAGTGATCTTCCGGCCCGGGGCCCCACCCCGCTGAAGGCGGCTGCGATGTCGGTGCTGGTCACACCGGACGAGCACCTGCATCGGTCCCAGGCAGCGGACCGAGAGTGACCGAGGAGACCGAGCCGGCCGGCGGTGCCGGTTCGGACAGCTCGGGGATGGCGGCCGCGGTGGCCGCCGCCGGCTTGCGGGACCTCCGAGATCCGCGGGACATGCGCGCACTCGCCCACCCCACTCGGCTGGCGCTGCTCGAGGCCTTGACGCTGCACGGGGCGCTGACCGCGACGCAGGCCGCGGTGTACGTCGGCGAGAGTCCGTCGTCCTGCTCGTTTCACCTGCGGTCGCTCGCCAAGCACCGGTTCGTCGAGGAGACCGGAGATGGGCGCGGCCGGGAGCGGCCCTGGCGACTGGTGAGCGCCGGGACTGAAATGGGATACCTGTTCGACGATGCCAAGACCCAGATCGCGGCGGATGCGCTGTGGCGAATGTTCCTCGAGCGGCAGTTCGCGCGGCTGGCCGACGCATTCGCCCGGCGGCCGTCCCTGCCCGAGGAGTGGGCCCGCGAGCAGGCCAACCTCGAGAGCCTGATGTGGCTCACGCTCGACGAACTGCGCGAGATCAACCGGGTGATCTTCGAGATCGCGTTGCGCTTCTACCCGCGCGTGACCGATCCCTCGCTCCGGCCCGAAGGCGCCCAGCCGTTGGAGCTGCTCTACTTCGCCTACAACGTCGACCAAGGTGCGGCCGCGACCGGGCCGGAGCCAGCTCCGGGGTCCGAGCCGTCCTGAGCGTGCGGATCGAGAAAAATCGCTCGCGCCCGCTGACACACTGGACGGATGGGCCACGTCGACGTGCAGCGGGTCAGCCTTGCGCTGCCCGACGGCCGGATGCTGCTCGACGAGGTCTCATTCCGGGTCGGCGACGGGCAGAAGGCCGCCCTCATCGGCCCGAACGGCGCCGGGAAGACCACCCTGCTGAAGATCATCACCGGCGACCTTGCGCCGGACACCGGCGCGGTCACCGGCTCGGGCGGGCTGGGCGTGATGCGTCAGTTTGTGGGATCGGTGCGCGACGACTCGACCGTTCGCGACCTGCTGTTGTCGGTGGCGCCGCCACGGGTGCGCGACGCCGCGGCCGCGGTCGACGCGGCCGAGCTGGCGATGATGGAGTCCGACGACGAGCGCACCCAGCTTCGCTACGCGCACGCCCTCGCCGAGTGGTCCGACGCGGGCGGCTGGGACGCCGAGGTGTTGTGGGACACCTGCACGGTCGCGGCAATCGGCCTACCGTACGACCGGGCCCGCTGGCGCGAGGTCCGCACGCTGTCCGGCGGCGAGCAGAAGCGGTTGGTCCTCGAGGCGCTGCTGCGTGGCCCCGACGAGGTGTTGCTGCTCGACGAGCCGGACAACTACCTCGACGTGCCGGGCAAGCGCTGGCTCGAGCAGCTGCTAGCCGACACCCCGAAGACCGTGCTCTACGTCTCGCATGACCGCGAGCTGCTCGCCCGCACGGCCAACCGGATCGTCACCCTTGAGCTCGGTGCGGCCGGTAACACGGTCTGGATCCACGGTGGTGGATTTGCGTCGTACGCCGACGAACGCGCCGACCGCAACAGCCGGCTGGAGGAGCTGCGCCGCCGATGGGACGAGGAGCACGCCAAGCTCAAGGCCCTCGTCCTGCGGCTGCGGCTCAAGGCCACCTACAACGACGGGATGGCCGGCGCCTACCAGGCTGCCTGCACGAGGCTCGCGCGGTTCGAGCGGGAGGGTCCGCCGCATGCGGTGCCGCTCCGCCAGGACGTCAAGATGCGGCTGCGCGGTGGCCGGACCGCGAAGCGGGCGGTCGTGTGCGAGGACCTCGAGCTGACCGGGTTGATGCGCCCGTTCGACCTCGAGGTGTGGTTCGGCGAGCGGGTTGCCGTGCTGGGCTCGAACGGCTCGGGCAAGTCGCACTTCCTCCGGCTGCTGGCCGCGGGCGGGTCCGATCCCGACTCCGAGCATCAGCCGGTGGCCGGTACGCCGATCATTGACGTGGCGCACACCGGGGTGGCGCGGCTGGGCGCTCGGGTGCGGCCGGGCTGGTTCGCCCAGACGCACGAGCATCCCGAGCTGATCGGCCGGACGTTGCTCGACATCTTGTGGCGTGGTGACGAGCACCGTGACGGGATGGGCCGCGAGCAGGCGGCCCGGGTGCTCGACCGCTACGAGCTCGCGCACGCCGGCGAGCAGCCGTTCGAGACATTGTCGGGTGGGCAGCAGGCCAGGCTGCAGATCCTGCTGCTCGAGCTGTCCGGCGCGACGCTGCTCCTGCTCGACGAGCCGACCGACAACCTCGACATCGTGTCGGCCGATGCCCTCGAGGCCGGGCTGGCGTCCTTTGAGGGGACCGTGGTCGCGGTCACGCACGATCGCTGGTTCGCCCGGTCGTTCGACCGGTTCGTGATCTTCCGGGCCGACGGCACGGTCGACGAGTCGGACGAGCCGGTGTGGGACGAGGGCCGGGTGGAGCGCGTGCGCTGATGCTGGTGCACCCGTGGGATGCCGCACTCGACCCCGATGAGTGGCGCGATTTCGTTGTGTCTCAGGGGTTCGGGCAGCTGATCGCGCCCGGACGCGACCGCGAGGTGCCGATCGTCGTACCGACCCAGTTCGTGCTGGAAGGCGATGAGCTGCTGCTGCATCTGGCTCGGCCCAACCCGGTGTGGCATGCGATCGACGAGAACGCCACCGTGCTGATGTCGGTGGCCGGCGACTGGGCGTACGTGCCGTCGGCGTGGAAGGCGATCGGCGACGAGGATCCCGCGCGCGGGATCCCGACGACGTACTACTCCGCCGCCCAGCTGACCTGCGACGCAACCGTCGTCGACGACGCCGAGGGCAAGCTCGCCATCCTGCGCCGCCAGCTCGCCGAGCTCGAGCCTGAGCTGCCGACCGCGGACCCCGAGGTTCACACCCGGTCGCTGCCGAGCATTCGCGGGCTGCGACTCGCGATCCGCGAGGTCAAAGCGAAGTTCAAGTACGGCGGCAACGTCGACCTCGACCACCGGCTGGCCGTCGCCGACCGGCTGGCCAACCGCGGCGGACCCGGCGACGCGGCGGCCCGGGCACAGTTGCTCCGGCGCAGCGAGCTGCCCGGTGAATGACGCGCCGCTGGCCCGCTTCAAGGACCTGTGCCTGGACGCCACCGACTCCGGCCGGCTGGGTCCGTGGTGGGGCGGCGTACTCGGGCTGACCTGGGACCCGTGGCAAACCGGTGCGGGCGGCTCGCTGGCCGGCCGGACTCCCGGCCACACGATCTGGGTCGTGGCGGTGCCCGAGCGCAAGACCGTGAAACAGCGGGTGCACCTCGACATCTACACCCGCTCGCTCGCCGAGCTCGAGGCTGCGGGTGCCACCGTCGTCGAGGCACAGCACGCGGACTGGCGATGGACGATCATGGCCGACACCGAAGGTGGGGAGTTCTGCGCGTTCATCCGGGACGAGCTGCCCGACGACCGGCTGCACGGGCTGGTCGTCGACTGCGCCGACCCGGTGGCGATCGCGCGCTGGTGGGCCGCGGTGTACGGCGCCGACCTGGTCGAGGATCCGCGCGGGTTCGCGACCGTCGAGCACGTGCCCGGGATGCCGATCCTGACGATGGACTTCGTGCCCGTTCCCGAGCCCAAGGTGGTCAAGAACCGGATCCACTGGGACGTCGTTGCGCCTGATATCGAGGCTCTTGTCCGGTTTGGCGCGACCGTGCTCCGCCGGCCCGACGACGAGATCCGCTGGACCGTGCTCGCCGATCCGGAGGGGAACGAGTTCTGCGCGTTCCCGCCGCCTGATTGAGCCGGTTGCGAGCGCTTTGACCGGCCGAGCGGGGCGCGGGTAGCCTCGAACGGTCGCGTGGGCACCAGCCGGCGCGGCCGGCGGCACCACGGCCGAGTCCCGACTGCGAGACATGCGAAGGCTTCTCTGTGCGTACGTTCCAACCCAAGGCCGGCCAGATCACCCGCCAGTGGCTCGTGATCGACGCGACCGACGTGGTGCTCGGCCGGCTCGCCAGCCAGACCGCACGCCTGCTGCGCGGCAAGCACAAGGCGATCTTCGCGCCGCACGTCGACACCGGTGACTTCGTCATCATCGTCAACGCGGCCAAGGTCGCGCTCACCGGCAACAAGCGCGAGCAGAAGGTGGCCTACCACCACTCCGGTTACCCCGGCGGCCTGCGCGAGACGCCGTACTCCACGTTGCTCGACGAGCGCCCCGAGCACGTCGTCGAGAAGGCCGTGCGGGGCATGCTGCCGCACACCACGCTCGGTCGGCAGATGGCCAGCAAGCTCAAGGTGTACGCCGGCCCCGAACACCCGCACGAGGCCCAGCGGCCGGTGCCCTACGAGATTTCACAGGTGGCGCAGTAGTGAGCGAGACACTGTCCGAGACCGTCCTCGACGCTGACCAGGCCGGCGAGAACTTCGCCGAACTCGACGACGCGGAGGCTGCGACCGACGAGGCCGACGAGCCGACGCCCGCCCCCGCGCCGGTGCGCACGCCACGACCGATCGCCGGTGGCCCGGTCGGCGCGACCGGCCGTCGCAAGGAAGCAATTGCCCGAGTGCGGCTGATCGCCGGCACCGGCGTCTGGACCATCAACGGGCGCACCCTCGAGGAGTACTTCCCGAACAAGGTCCACCAGCAGATCGTCAACGACCCGTTCGTGACCCTCGACCTCGTCGACCGCTACGACGTGCTCGTCCGGGTCCAGGGCGGCGGCATCTCCGGCCAGGCCGGGGCAGTCCGCCTCGGCATCGCCCGTGCGCTGCTGCTCACCGATGACGAGGCCCGGCCGCCGCTGAAGAAGGCCGGCTTCCTCACCCGCGACCCGCGGGCCAAGGAGCGCAAGAAGTACGGGCTTAAGAAAGCCCGCAAGGCCCCCCAGTATTCGAAGCGCTGAGAACGCGACTGGCTGCGTTCTCGCGCGCTTGCGGGCTTCAGGCCCGCGGCGCTTGCTGCGGCCTTGCCATTCGCGCCCTCAGCACTTCGAGCTCGGGCAACGGGTGTGGTTCGACTGGGCGGTAAGCGATCAGCGAGAGTTGACCGGTGACCACACTGTTCGGCACCGACGGGATCCGCGGTGTCGCGGGTGTCGACCTGACTGCCGACCTCGCGACCTCGGTCGCCTCGGTCGCGGTCGCGGAGCTCGCGGCCGGGCAGGATCGGCCGCTGGTCGTGGTCGGCCGGGACCCGCGCGAGTCCGGCGGGTGGCTGCAGGACGCGGTGGTCGAGGGACTGACCGGCGCCGGCGCCGACGTCGTACTACTCGGAGTCATTCCCACGCCGGCCGTGGCCCGCGCGGTCGCGGATGGAGCGCCCGGCATCGACCAGCTGCCAGCCTTCGGCGTCGTGGTGTCGGCCAGCCACAACCCCGCGCCGGACAACGGGATCAAGCTCTTCGGCGCGGGCGGAGTGAAGCTCGACGACGACGGCGAGGCGGCCATCGAGGCCGGGGTTGCTCGTCATGCGCCGCCGACGCCCGCGGATCGTCGTGGTGAGGTGCGCGCCGATCTCAGCCAGGACCATGCGTGGTACGTCGATGCCGTCCTGTCGACTGCACCGCAACGCCTCGACGGTCTCAAGGTGGTGGTCGACTGCGCGAACGGGGCGGCCGCGACGGTTGCCGCATCGGTCTATGCGCGGGCCGGCGCCGATGTGATCGCGATCAACACCGACCTCTCCGGCGAACACATCAACGACGGCTGCGGCGCGATGCACCTGAAGTCGCTGCGCGCCGCGATCGAGGAGAACCGCGCCGACGTCGGCATCGCGCACGACGGCGACGCCGATCGCTGTCTGGCAATGACCGCGACCGGCGAGGTCGTCGACGGGGACGCGATCGTCGCGGTGCTCGCGCTCGACATGCAGCGTCGCGGCGTGCTGCGCGGCGACGCGGTCGTCGTGACCGTCATGAGCAACCTCGGGCTGACCAAGGCGCTTCGACGTCACGGCATCGGGGTCGTCGTCACTCCGGTTGGCGACCGGCACGTCGCCGAACGCATGCGCGCCGATGACCTCGCGCTCGGCGGCGAGCAGTCGGGTCATATCGTGCTGCTCGATTACGCGAGCACCGGAGACGGGGTCCTGACCGCGCTGCATCTGCTCTCCGCGGTCGCGGCCTCCGGCCGGTCCCTCGCCGACCTCGCGGGCGTCGTCGAGCGACTGCCACAGGTCCTCGTCAACGTCACCGTGTCCGACCGCAACGCCGCCCTCGCCGCAGCCGCGCTCGCAGTGGCGGACGCCGAAGCCGAGCTCGGGGACGACGGACGGATCCTGGTCCGCGCCAGCGGCACCGAGCCGGTGGTCCGGATCATGGTCGAGGCCCCGACCGAGACGGTCGCGAGCGATCTCGCGGCGCGGATCGCCGCAGTCGTGAGCTGACCGAACCGAGGACCGGCGCGGCGTACCCTCATCGCATGTGCGGGATCGTGGGTTACATCGGGACGAAACCGGCACTCGGTGTCGTCATCGACGGTCTCAAGCGGCTCGAATACCGCGGCTACGACTCGGCCGGGAT